>Ga0206804_10154_pt1 | contig 20132 bp, 23 predicted proteins | sample Alteio_BWOrgCont_62_FD_152888 | JGI IMG/M metagenome (GOLD analysis project Ga0206804, IMG submission 152888) | Enriched cells from forest soil in Barre Woods Harvard Forest LTER site, Petersham, Massachusetts, United States -... | ecosystem: Environmental > Terrestrial > Soil > Temperate forest >... | reverse complement strand
CAAGCTGATGAACACGGTAGGAATGACGGTGAAGGCGGACATCCCGAACGCGGCGCTGGCGGAGGGCTCGAAGGAGCGCGTGGCGGCGCATGAGGAGATCAGTGTGCCGGCGAAGGAGGATTTCTTTCTGCATATCGCGGTGCATGACCTGGGGAATGATCACGTGGGGTCAATTGAGGTGCCGGTGTCTGCGGTGCGCGAGCTGCCGGTGGTGAGGAAGTGATGCGGCTGGTTGCGATCTTCGCGGTGGTGATGCTGTATGCTGCGGCGATGCGGGCGCAGGAGCCTACGAGCGCTTCTTCGCTGGAGGAGACGCTGGCGTGGGTGCGGCAGGTGATTGTGCTGGACGGCGGATTTACATTTACCAAGAATGTGCCGGGGATGCGGACGACCACAGGAAAGCTGAACTACAGCATGCGCGCGGGCGAACGCTGCCATCTGCGCTGGAGGACGGATGTAGAGGGCGATGAGGATGTGCTGCGGCAGTTTCCGCAGATCGATGAGGATGTCGACTTCAAGACGATCCTGCCAAACAGCATGACGATCGTACCGTTGGTGCTGGAGAACGTGATGGATACGAGCGGCGGGACGGTGACGGGTTTTCCCGCGGCGCGGCGTTACTGGAAGGTCACGGCGGAGTATGTGTACCGGCCGGAGGATGAGCAGCCGTTCGGGCTGTTGTTTGCCGATGAGGACATGGCCTTTTCGCTGGCGAAGGCGCTGGGGCACCTAGTGGACCTATGCCGCGGGCCGCAGGCGAAGGTGCCGCCGGGGACGGGATGCGATGTGATCAAGGTAGTGAATGGAGACCCGGCGAAGGACCCGCCGTACTCTGTCGGGCCGGGGAACCAGTCGGAGTATCACCTGCAGAACCGCTCCTCCAAGGTGGCGCTGCAGTGCATGGCTTATTTTGCGAAGGAGGGAAGCGGGAAGCTGGACCTGAAGAATGCGCGGACAATCGACATCCCGCCGGGCGGAGGGTATTCGGGGATTCCGGACATTGTGCCGGACACAACGGTAAAGGCGCTGTGGTGCTTTGAGAAGGATGCGCGGGACGTGTATGGGGCGGTATGCAGCTTGGCGGCAGCGCCGAAGGAGTAGCGTTGTTATTCTGTGGGGGTATGACGGAGTTGCGGTGGAGATGCGGGTGGTTGCTGGGCGCGGTATTGCTGGTCTTGCCGTTGCGCGGCGTGGCGCAGACGGCAGAGCCCTCGCTGGACGATGTTCTGACGAAGATGCATGAGCACTTCGACGATTATTTGGCGCATGTGCCGAACCTGTATGCCGATGAGCATGTGGTGAGCAGCCTGGGCGGTGAGACGCGGGGCGATGAGCGATCCAGCACGAGCACGGAGACAGACTCGCTGTTCCGGCTGAAGCGGTCGGAGAAGCCGGGCGAGGAGAAGATCCTGTCGGAGACGCGGCTGATCAAGTCGGTGGACCACAGGCCTCCGCCGGAGGGTGAGCCGTTGAGCGGGCCGGTGCTGCTGAATGGCGTGTTCAGCTATGCGACGAGTTTCTTCTCGGTGGAGCTGAAGCGGTGCTACGACTACAAGCTGGTGACGGGACGGAAGCTGAGCGGAAGGCCGGTGCTGACGCTGGAGTATGCGATGAAGCCGATTGTGCCACGCGAGAGTTGCCCGGTGCATGAGCCGCACTCGGGGAGGGTATTCCTGGAGCCGGAGAGCCTGGAGGTGCTGCGGATGGAGCAGAAGCGGCCGCACCACGAGTTGACCGACCTGATGAACAAGCCGATGCTGCGGCGGCTGATCCACGAGGGCGAGACGGGGATATGGGAGTGGTCGATTGATTACGCGCCGGTGGAGCTGGATGGGAGGACGTTCTGGATGCCGAAGACGATCTTCTCAAACATGTCGACGAACAATGTGCCGATGGTGCATTGGGGGTTTCTGGCAACGTACAAGAACTACCACCTAATGACGGCGCATTCGACGATTCTGCCGGTGGAGTAGAGGCGGAAGAGGCAGATTCTTCGGCTCCGCGTCTACGACGCTTCGCTCAGGATGACAGATATTTAGTTAGCCTTTGACGGAGATGCCGGAGAAGGTGACGACGGCGCGGCCGGGTACGGGTGAGCCGAAGACGCGGGCGGGCTCAAAGACACTCATGAGCAGATGCTGCTGAACCTGGTTGCTGACGCCTTCGTCGAGCGGGCCGGTGAGGATGCGGTAGTCGTAGACCTGGCCCTGGGAGTTGACCTCGGCGGCGACGACAATGACGGTGTCTTCGTTGGTGCGGATGGGGCCGGTGGCGGTGGCGGTGTAGAGATAGTGGGGCGCGCTGACGACGGCGAGCGGCTCGTCGTTGGCCTCCACCGCGACCGGCGTGATGCCAAGCATCATGACCATGCTGCCGACGAGCAGGACGGCGGCGGCGAGGCCGGCAGAGGCCTGCATGACGAGCGGGCCGAGGACGTTGCTCCATTGCAGGGCGAAGCGGTCGGTCCAGTGCGATTGCTGTTTCGCCTTTTCGCGGGAGATGGCGAGGCGGAGGCGGAGGCCGAGGTCTTCAGGGGCCTTGAGAGCGCCGAGGCGGGCGATGGCGTGCTGCGTGGACTCCCAGCCGGCGAACTCTTCGGCGCAGGCGGGGCAGGACTGCAGATGCGCGGCGATCGCATGCATGGTAGTGCCAGAGACTGCTCCGTCGAGGTAGGCGGAGAATTCATTGCGGATGCTGGTGCAGTTTGCCATTACGCCACCTCCTGTACGGGATGCGCGGCAGATTTTGCGGAGGACGGGGTGGCGAGCAGCGACTTGAGCGCGGCGCGTCCGCGGGTGAGGCGGGACTTGACGGTGCCGAGGTTGCAGTTGAGGATCTCGGCGATCTCCTCGTAGGCAAGGCCTTCGATCTCGCGGAGGATGACGACGGTGCGGAAGGCTTCAGGGACCTGGCGGAGGGCGACTTCGACGCGAACGCGGGCCTCGGACTGGGCGGCGTGATCGAAGGGCGAGCCGGCATGGTCCTCTAGCATATCGGCGAGGGTGAGGGACTCTTTGCCGTCGTTGGAGTGGGTGGGACTGTCGATGGTGATCTCCTGGCGTTTGTGGCGGAACCACCAGCGGCGCTGGTTGGAGGCCTCATGCAGGGCGATGCGGTAGAGCCAGGTGCGCAGGGAGGAGTCGCCGTGGAAGCTGCGGATGTTGCGGAAGACCTTGATGAAGACGTCCTGGGCGATGTCGGCGGCGTCCGCGGGGTCCTGCACGCTGCGCGCGATGAGAGAGTAAAGAGGCTGATGATAGTGGGCGATGAGCTGCGCGAAGGCGTCCTCGGAGCCGGCCTTGAGCTCGGCCACGAGGGCTGCGTCTTCCGCGTGCATTCCGATGGCGCTTGCCAGATTTCCCACTGCGGTGCCCGCCTGCATATCGGGTTCCTCTTAGGTTACTGCGTCGAGCCGCGGTCTTGCAATTCGCGGAGTGAGACGAGCGTTTGAAGCTGCCGCCGGCGGCTGAGTGCTCGCTCACTCAGTTACTTAGACACCGGGGAGTGGGTTTGGTTCCCGTTATTTTGAGGATTTTCGGGGTTGTTTTCGGACTGGGAGGTGGCTTAGGAGGAACGGGCAGCGGCTAGTTGGAGGTGGGCGGCTCGACGTGGTCGACGACGAGGGTCCTGACCGGGCCACGGGAGGACTGGAGCTTGAGGCCGAGCTGGTCCTCAAGAGCGGTATAGAGGTTCGGAGCATCGTCGGTTGGCAGCTGGGTAGTGCTGTCGTCGGTAAAACGGAGGGTGAAGTCGTAGTTGGCGGTGAGACCGGTCTTGTCGATGACCGTGCGATGCAGGTGCTCGGCAAGGGCGTCAGCGAGACCCCCGATGGGGAATATCTTTGCGTGAAGCTCGACGCGGTCGTCGCTGTTGTTCCATTGCAGGTCGCCGCTATTCTTGCCTTGTATCTCAGAGAGCTTGAGCTTCGAGCTGTCGTGAATGACGCTCAGATCATAGACGGGCAGGGTCTTGATCTCGATGTGGGCCTGCAATTTGAAGCGCTCGGCGAGGACGGGAATCATCATGCGTAGCAACTGGCGGTCGGTGGGTTTGACGGTGTCGTCGAGGAGCTTGGCGGTGACATCGAAGCGCAGGGAGTCTACGGAGCCGGGTATGCCGCTAATGAGGTCTTCTTTGATGTCGTAGGCGTTTTCGATGAGGGTCTTAAGAGAGACGTTGATGGCCTCGTAATGATTGCTGCCGGCGCTGGCATTCCATGAGGGAGGCACGGAGGTGTTGATCTTGATGGATACGATGTCGTAGGCGGGGAGCTTTGTGTTGTCGTCCTTGCCCGAGCTGCGAACGGCTCCGTTGATCTGGGCTTGCGCGCCAATGGTAAGCGCGAGGAATGTAAGGGCTAACAGGAACAGGCCGCGAGAGTTCATGGTGATGACCATCCTAATTCCTGCTACAGAGTAAAGACGATGCGCCTGCCTTTTTCTGTCCGGGTCCAGGTTGATTCGACTTCGGTGAGGGGGATGGGTTCGACGTCGGTGCGGAGGTGGCCCTGGACGGGGAGGTCGAAGAGGGTCGGGATGGAGGTCATGACCTGATCGAGCGGGACGCTGCCGAAGCCGCTGCCGCTGAGAGAGACGTCCGTGCTGCGGAGGATGGAGCCGGCCAAAGTGATAGTCTTGCCGGCGCTCTCGCCGACCTCAATGAGGCGGGTGCGGCGATTGCCTTCGGGACGGAAGCCTTTGGCGAGGGCGGCGAGAAGGAGTTCGGTGGGACGGCCCCAGAGATAGTCGATGACGACGTCGATGCCGGCGGAGACCTGGGCGGCGAAGGCTTCGGCGATGGCGTCTTCGGAATCGCCAAGGACAATGGAGGCATCGAGTTGGAGCGAGGCGAGGGCTTTGGCGTTGCGGCCGACGCCGATGACCTTGCCCGCGCCGAGGTAACGTGCCGATTGCACGGCGAGCTGGCCAGCCACTCCTGTGGCGCCCAGGATGAGGACGGTTTCGCCGGCGGTGATGCCGGCGCGGAGCTTCAGCGAGAGCCAGCCGGACATGCCGGGGTTGGCGATGGCGGCGGCCTGAGTGGGGTCTAAATTCGCGGGGAGAGGGACGCACTTTTGCGGCGTGACTATGGTCTGTTGCGCCATAGTGCCGTAAGGGCTGCGCGCGGCGAGGCAGTAAACGGGCCTGCCGTCGAGCAGACCGACGCCGTCGATACCGGCAATGGCGGGGACTTTGCCAGTGCTGGAGTAATGCTGGCCGCTGGCTAGGGCTTTGACGATGGGATGCAGGCCGGCGGCGAGCATGATGACGACGGCTTCGCCTTCTGCGGCGACAGGGGCGGGGAAGAGTCCTGATACTGTGGCGGCCGGCCGAACTCGGTGATGACAGCGGCTTTCATGGGCTGCTTCCTCCCGGTATTAGTGTATGTGGCGAAGGCGCAGGTTTGACTTGGCGGGGATGGGCGGCGAGAATAGATAAAGTCCTTCCCTGAGTGGGCCTGTGGCGCAGCTGGGAGCGCGCTTCCATGGCATGGAAGAGGTCATCGGTTCGATCCCGATCAGGTCCACCAATCAGTCTTCTAAGTGTGTAACGTATAGAGAAAAGGCCATAATTACGGGCCTTTTTGCTTGGTCCATCCGTTTGAAATCGGGCTAGAGAATCTCTTTAGCCGCCAGTCCTACCGCGAATTTGCCGGGATTCTCTGGGGTAGGCAGAGAATGGCTAATAGACATGGCTGGCGAGGGATTCCAGACCAGAGCCAAGGCGGGCCATAGCCCACCATAATTCTTGACGTAATCGAGCTAAACAGAGCGACAGTGGGAGCGGGACACGCCAGCGCTAGGAACGCCGGCGCGCCCTAACCAAACATCACCTTGTGAGAAAGGCGATTCGTGGCTACCTCTAAAAGTATCCGCCGAGCCAGTTCCAGCACAACCAGGAGTACTCAAAAACACACTGCTTCCGGTGTCCGAAAGGAGATATTGAAGACTGCCTTGCTGCGGCTGCGGCCATCTATATATAAGCAGCTTTATCTGCTCAACCTGCACGCCCGAGAGATGATCGAGATGTTGAAAGCGGCTCGAGGCAAATGTGGCATCTCGAAGGAGATGTCTACGTACTATCAGGCTCTGGTTCAGGAAGTACGTTCTCTGGCGAGCCAGGACATTTTGGAATCCATGAATGAGACCGAGATCAAGAATGCACTGCTCTACTCCAGGCTGCGCAAGAGGCATGAAAAACGACTGTAAGGCAAATCGTAGGCGTGGATTGTAAGCCAGTATTTAGCCGATAGAACATCACCGGCTTATCTGTATGACGCGGAGATGATTGGAAAACTCCCAGCGTCAAGCTGATCTTCCACGTCGATATTGGATTTGAGCGCCTGTTTTTTGGACGCGAAACTTTACTAAGGGTGTGCTAACGCCAAAGTGATTCGCGATCTCTTCGACCGATGCTCGCCTGCGTAATGCCGTGACTAGAGCTTCACGTGGCAACAGAATGCACCAGGCAAGCCAATTCGCTTCCTCCTCCTGCCTCTGGTTGAAATTCCTCATCACAAGGCTCCCGTCGGGAGACATGACCAGCTTTGTAGGTTCATGCTCAAGGGCAAGGTGAGATATTTCATGGCAGATATCACTTGCTTGGCGGCCCTTGGAGTGGTGAGGGTTGTAAATAATCACAGCTTCTTCGTTCATCACAACAGTGACGGCCGACCAGCCAGATGGATCTACCCGCAGAAGTTGATGGAGATGCTGCTCTGTCATTCCGGCGATGTCGGACGGGACCAAGAGCCTGGCGCTGAAAAATGATGCTAAGCGACCCATCTCCATCTGATCGGATAGGTCGAGTTGGAGCTCCTTCCGAAGCCCCTCGGCATACCTTTCAGCCCAGGTTTTGAAGCCACGTTCCAGCAAGGACATGTTAGTGATCCTCGAACTGTGAGTTCCGCGCCAAAATGATCATTTTGGCAAGGGCCTGCAGGGTTAGAGGATCGGCTACTGCATCTACTCTGGTGTGAGCCGAGACATACGTAAGTTGATTCGTTTCAGTAACTTCCTTAGCACGGGTGGCAGGGAAGCCCAGAAAGCTTCCGGGGTCTATCTCGAGCCACTTACAAATCTTGCCAAATGTGGCGACGTCGGGGATTTTGCCCCCCTCTACCCTCATCAAAGTAGCAGCGCTTATTCCAATGTTTGTAGCGGTTTCGCGGAGCTTATTACTGCCCCGCCGTTCTCGTACCAGAGTTCCCAAACTCTCGAGGCGACGAGATGCCATGGACAACCTCCATTAAATTTTTGTGAAACAACACTTGCTTAAAGAAACAGCTTGCCCTACCCTCATTCTATCTCAGGGAAACGAGAATATTTCAACAAAACAGGAGGGGTCATGGTCGTCATTGTAGAGGTCTTTGAGGGGACAGAATCCCGTCGCAGCGCACAGGTTGAGGCGATGGAGGCGGAGTTAGTTACGGCAGTTCTCCAGCGCGTAGCGGCAGAACTCGGCATAGAGCACGATGAGCTGATCCTCGACGTTAGCGTCGGGGAGGTATCGATTGACCCGACATGGACAGTCGGCGAAGCGACCCGGCACGGCCATCACTGGCATCATCGGCGGACTTGTGTCGATCTCCACTTCGAGAGCGAAGTGCAGAAGCATCACTTCCCAGTGCGTGCGAAGTGGGCGCGAGTCCATCAGTGGGGATGCAAGGTCTTCAATGTGCCGAACCACCTCTGTGCCAACCTGCAGTTACGGGCAGAGTCTCCCAAAGGGCCGGCCATCAATGAGAACCTGCCCATTGGCCACACCCATGGTTGCAAGGTGGTCTGGTTGGTGAAACCGGGGCCGGAGCCAAATGGACACTGAGCAGAAGTTGAAAGCCGATCTGGAGTCGGCTGAATTCCAAGTCGGGGTACAACAGGAGTTTTGGCGTTTGCGGCAACGGAGTGACTATGTCGTGTACGTTGAGCTGTTGGCCCCGGACCGTAAGGTTTATTTAGCGGAGCTGGATTGCAACGGATATGGCGCTGAGCCGATCGCGTGCCGGTTTGTGACACCCGACCGACACGAATGCAAGAAAGAAGCGTGGCCGCAGGGAAACTCAACTTTCTGCGGCTGGATAAAATCTGATCCGCCTATTTTTTTCATCTGCTGGCAGAAGGATCGCTTGGCTTTAGGACACCACCCTGACTGGAGGTCAATGCAGGCCTGGAAAAGAGACCAAAATCAGATAGTCGCATACCTCTGCTTTCTGCAAGAGCTGCTTTGGATACCAGAACGAGGGTACACACGGAGCGCGGTATGACTCATAACCTCATCGTCTCTCAGGAGCTGTTTGACGCGACTATGCGTGAACTTCAACATCGGAGCGGCCGCCGAAGGGAAAGTGCCGCCGTTTGGGCTGGAAGGATCGAGGGGGACCTCTGGATTGCTGAAATTGTAAGGTTCCACCACCACCTCTGCGACGACTCGGGATCGTGGGGTTTTCTAGAGCTTACCGAAGAAGGGAAGTTCGCACTCTATTCAGAGCTCGCGCAGAAGGGTTTGAGGCTCATCGCATTGATTCATACTCACCCAGGGGCATGGGTAGGTCTGAGTTCTATCGACCGCAGGAACCAGATTTGTTCGCGTGTCGGATTCTGGTCCTTGGTCGTTCCTCGCTATGCTGAGCAGCCATGGAGAATCACACATTTCGGCGTCCACACATTGACCGATGATGGTTGGCAACGCCTGAGAAGACGAGAAATCCTAGAGAGACTCAGGGTGGGAGAGTAGATATGCCGCGAGGTGCCGAGGACAGAATCATGAACGGTCTCCTGAAGGCCAACCCTCAACTCGGCATTGAAGAGGCAGAGAGTCTCCTGAATTGTGACTGGCAGATAGTCGCCCCGGCACATAGGGCTTATGAAGAGGATTTATGGCCTGCAATTTGGGCACTTGCAGCAGTTCTGGTTAGACAGTTCAGCGGTAAGATTTTTATCCAGGCAGGACTTGCAGAGTTTGCCGCTATGCCTGTGCACCTCGGCCCCCGTTGTTTGCTTGCCACGGAAATTCAGTCCCAAGCCCTCCTGATAGGTCTTGGCTGCAAACCGGAAAACGCGGTCTGCTTTGGTGACGCTCGAGGTCATAACTTTAGCGTAGGTAAGTTATTACCTGGAGAAATATCATCCACTCCGCTTACGGGATTTGCAGTAGCGGGCTACTTGGGGTTTGCAGCGTTAGCAAAAAGAGTGGGAATCCCGTCATATCGTCTTGAATACACCGTCCAAGAAGCACAGCTGCCTTGGATCGAGGGCGCAACTTCGCAGTGGCCTTCTGAGCCAATTACTTTTATTGGACTGGGTCACTTGGGCAACGCGTACTTAGCGGCGCTGTTTTTTCTTTCGCGACGTGAGAAGTTTGTGCCTACGCTTCATTTGGTAGATAGGGACCGTTTCGAGGAACCAAATTATAAGACGCAGATCCTTCTCGATGACAGCCAAGTATGGATCGGTCTAGAGAAAGTCGCCTACCTTTCTGATATGGCTTCATCTTTTGGGTGGGCCGTGACAGCAGAATCAGCAGAAGTTGATTGGGGTTGGAGGGGAAAGACGCCTAATGCTGGGATAGCAATTCTTGGATTGGATAAATTTGAGCCTAGAAGGGCTACATTCAGCGCGGGATTTACATGGATCGTCGACGCAGGACTCAATTCTCGATTTGAAGCGCCGCGTATCTCATGGAATTCAGTGCCTGCCGATCAGAAATTGGCCAATACTCTTTTCGCCGAAGAGCAGCCGCAGCAATCAGGGGATATCAATACGGGTCTTCGCCGGCAGCTAGAGAGCACGCCAGGGCAGTGTGGCTGGCTACGCTTTCTGCAGGTGGAAGCTTCGGCTCCAGCAATGGGGTTAGTAGCCGCAGCACTAGCACTGTCCGAGCTCCGCCTAGTTGTGGCCGGTCGTCCACAGCAGGTGACGGCATCTTTGGGACTTTGGTCGCCTATACTTCCATTTTTTGTGGAAGAGGCTAGGCTAGCTAATAGCACCTCAGAAGTTCAAATAGTATCGGAGTGCCAATGAGCGATCAGATCATTGAAAGATGGGTGTGGGGCATCAAAAAGCTCCATACATTGCCCTGAGGTGTCTTATGGAAATTAGAATTTCAGCCAAGGCGTTTGCACAATTCGTGATTGGGGGGCCCGGGAAGAAGTTGTCGATCGTCCGGAGCATTCTGAAACCAAGGTCACCGGAAGCCATTATTCCAGTCGGATACTATAAACGGGCAATCGGTATCATCAGGGGTTATCACGATCAAGACAATGATTTCTCGTACGTAACGAGGGAACTGAAGTCGCTCTATCGAGAGGCCGAATCGGCCTCCACTTCGCAGGCGAGGACTAAGCGACTTAGCAACCTGCGCGCGGTTGAGTTATACATGAAATCGTTCTCCAGCAAGATGTGGAAGGTTACTACTTGTCCACGAATCCATTATGTATCTAGCGAGGTTAGAGTATCCGGAACACCAGATCTCGCTATCCGAGATTCGGATCGATTGAGACTCGTGAAGTTAGGCGTGCGTAAGGAAAAAGAGACAACAGATATGGTCCTCTTGATGCTGCGCGCAATATACCAAGCAGCAAAGACGAAACTTGAAATTGCTGCGCAGGACATCACTTATTTCGATGTCCGTACTGGGGAGGCCATCTCAGGTAAATCTGCGGATAGTTGTCTGGCACCGTCCATCGACAACGGATGCAGAATTCTCCAGCAGATGGTCAAAGCAAAGCCAGCCTGATATATCCAGCCATTGCCGGAGCGTTCCTGAAGAAGAATATAGATGGATTAGTCCGTAGGCCTGGTGTCATAAAATGACTGCTTTACGAAAAGGCCACAGTTTGCCCGGGTGAATACTTTGAAAGGTACTTTCTATGACTGACAAAGAATATTGGGTTGAGCCGCAGGGCAAAGGCTTTGCGGTAAAGAAGACGGGTGCTAAGAGGGCAAGCGCTCTCACGCCTACACAAGGAAAAGGTATTGAGAAGGCGAAAGCTTTTGACCCAGACAAGAAGCCTCATATTGCTCGAGTACGTAAGACGAATGCGGGCAAGCCCGGTCAGCTCCGAAAGACTCCTTAGGCAAGCGCGCCGGTTATCCCAAGACAGAATCCCCAAAGTCAGCATTCAGGAAGTGATATCACAGCGACCCAGGTCTTCACTGAAGAGTCTGCACGCCCCAATCCATACTCAATCCATCCGTGAGTCTCTCGATGGTGAGATCGACGGCATGTCGTCCCTGGAGGATGGCCTCGATGGCGGAGGGCGAGAGGGCAGAGCACTGCAGAATCTTGCCGACGTAGCATCGATCCATTCCAGAGGCGGCACTCAAGTCGACTAGTGTCCGTGCCCGGCCCGCGATGATCTGGTCCGCCCAGTCACGAGCGAGGGCGACCGAACGGGCCAGCGAAGGGATAGGTTCCGATTCCGTTTGTTCGCCATCAGTAAGAACAAGCCGGACCTGGCTGCCCCGGCGCTTCCGTTCGAAGGGTGCAGTGAGGCTGATGATTGCGTCCTCTGGGGTCGTAGTCTCTGGCCGGCTGAGCAGCCTTTGCAGTAGTGAATTCTTACCTATATCTATATTGATGCCCGACCCCGTGATGACGATCCGGCGGAGGCAGGCCTTCAGCAGCCGTCTGGCTTCCGCGGAGGTGGGCTCAGAGAGCTGTTCGGCCCCATGTCCTGCTGCCGCGATGAGAAGCCGCATCTCGCGTACGTCCAGACCCGCAAAATGCCGGGAGAGGTCGAGCGAGTTCAGGAGCAGGGAACGGACGGTTGAAGCGACGATCCGTTCGATCTCCATAGCCGGGAGTCGTTGGACACTTTTCCCTGCCTGGCAGATGTAATAGTCGTACCGTCGGCCCTTCTTCGAAGCGTAGCTCGGCGTAAAGCTTGTGCCATGGGCATCGACGAGGAGTCCAGTGAGCAATCGGCCAGAGGGGCGATTGCGCGAGGTCACTCGCTTCACCCGGTTGCCCTGGAGCCTCCTCGAGACCTTCGTCCAGAGATCGAGGCTGAGGATGGCGGGATGCTGGCCAGGGTAGACCTGCCCCTTGTGGCGGACCTTACCTATATAGATAGGGTTGTTGAGCAGGTGGTAGAGGTTTCCGCGGGACAGGACTACACCGCCGCGCTTCCTGCCCTTGGTGCGCCGTTTGCTGCGGATGGCAACCCTCTGCAGATGCTCCCAGAGCTCGTAGAACGAGCCGAGACGAAGGTACTGCTGGAAGATCTCACGGACTTGCTCGGCTTCCATCTTATTAATAACCAGCTTATGCTTTTTGAGATCGTATCCCAGCGGTACGACGCCACCCATCCACATCCCCTTCTTCTTCGAGGCGGCTATCTTGTCGCGGATGCGCTCGCCGGTGACCTCACGCTCGAACTGTGCAAAGGAGAGCAGGACATTTAGGGTTAACCGGCCCATGGAGGTGGTGGTATTGAACTGCTGGGTGACGGAGACAAAGCTGATGCCCTTGCTATCGAAAGACTCGACGATCCGGGCAAAGTCACTCAGCGAACGGGTTAGGCGGTCAACCTTATAGACAACGACGGTATCGATCTTGCCGGCTGAGATGTCTGCAAGCAGTTGCTTCAGGCCAGGCCGCTCCATGTTGCCACCGGAAAAGCCTCCATCATCATATTGGTTAGTAAGGGCCTGCCAGCCCTCATGCTTCTGGCTCAGGATGTAGGCCTCACAGGCCTCGCGTTGGGCGTCCAGGGAGTTGAAGGACTGTTCCAGTCCCTCCTCGCAGGATTTCCGGGTGTAGATAGCGCAACGGATCTCTTTCACTTAAGTGGCCTCCTTCCGTTTAGTCCCGAAGAAGACTGGCCCTGACCATCGAGTGCCGGTGATTCGGTTGGCGATGGGTGAAAGGCTTTTATAGGTCTCTCCCTGGAACTCGTAGCCATGGGCAGAGATCAGAACCTCGTAGGTCTTGCCCTGCCACTCGCGGACGATCCGCGTGCCCGCCCGAAAGCGATTTCGTGCCTCATCGGCATGCTTACTCTGCGGATTCAGGGAGGCGACGATCTCCCGCAGTCTGGCCTGCAGTTCGGGCTTAAGGCCGCCATGCGCTCGTTCCTGGATGCGGAAGGCCAAAATGGGCAACATTAACTTCCGGCTGAGGCCCCACTGAGGAGGTTTGCCGAAGTTCTCCCGCCAGAGATCGCCCAGGCGGTCACGGTTCAGGCTGGGAAGTGCTGCGATGAGCTCAGAAGTGGGTTTTTCCGGCTGTTTTTGGGGTTTCATCCACTGCCGCCCCTCTCTCGCGGCACTGACAGTGACGCTCTGCTTGGGCGAACAGTCAAGTCCGATTACGAGGCTTTCAGGGGCGCAAAACTTTGGGAAAGTACCGATAAATCGATTGTGGCGTACTACATGCTATTTCCAAGTAGACCATCACCCAGACAGCACCGGTCAATTCCCAGAAGCCGCCTTGCGGGTACCGATCTAGCGATTCAAGCTCAAAGGTCTAAACCTCTAGGTCTTGCTGATTTCTCTCAGCGGGCGCGTGACATGCCGTACAGCGCATTCGATAGATTTACGTCGTATGTCGCTTATAATGTTTGTGTTATATGGCGACAATTTATGGTGAGAAAGATAAAACGGATCCGGACCGTATTGTACGGGGATCAACGGTTATCGAGTGCGGAGCTGGAGGTTCTCCACACTCCGGCGATGCAACGCCTCTATGGTCTTCGGCAGCTTGGGCTGACCGATCGAGTATTTATAGACGCTTCCCATGCTCGGATCCATCACGTGGTTGGGGTGCTACATCATGTTGATAAGCTTGTTTCCGCAATCATCTACAATCTCCGCCATAGCAAGCGGAAGCTTCGGGTAGGCTCGGCGAACGACACCACTCCTAAAACCTTCGCGGCGCGTGAGCTCGCCCATTATGTCCGTAGCCGAAGACCCGTCATCAGATTCATTGGGCTGCTCCACGATCTTACTCACGCACCCTTCGGACACACTCTCGAAGATGAGATCCGGCTCGTCGACACGAAACATGACCAGCCAGAGCGTCAGGCCGACGCGTTTTACAGACTTCTGTGCCAACTCGTGGCATGGCTTTCCCTGGAAGCGCATGGGCCTGAGTGGGAGCATTTTCCTGACCCCCTCAAACCTTTTTTGTCACAAGGTGCCATAGCACCACTTCCCTCTGCGTCGGATGTGGGCAACGTGGCTCACAAGCTCATCTCTGAACTCACGGATTCGAAAGCCGGGATATGCTTGAGACTAACGCCAAGATACATTGCCGAGATGTTCGCACATCTTAGCTGCGCCATGACTGGACTGTTGAACCTTCAGGTGCTGCATGAGCAAAATCCAAAGGAAAAGGATTTCCCAAGGGCATCCGAATATCCTTTCCAACAACTGATACGCGTAACTCTCGAAGGGACCGAATTCAAGCACCTTATCGAGGAGTATAAGTTCGAACCGCGACGCGATGCCTTCATGCTCGATATCGTGGGCAACACGGTGTGCGCAGACCTGCTCGATTACGCCGGCCGTGATAGCCACTTCGCTGGTCTCCGCTTGAATTACGACCCCGACAGAATTGCTGAAAACTTCACTCTCGTCGAGGTAGATTCGTCAGCCTACACCACAAGTCACTCTCATGCTTCAGGGGAGGGTACTCAGGCCCGCGGAGGGGATGCCGAAAGTTTCCGCAATCCCTTTAAAGGGTGGTGTCTTCGGGCAGCTATATCCCTCGTATCTCACAAGTTTCGTACCGATGTACCAAGTGAACTCATGAACCTCTTGAACGTACGATTCTACCTGTACGAGCGGGTCATCTTTCACCCAACCAAGTGTGCCGCAGGTTCCATGCTTGGAACCGCACTCCAACTCCTTGGCTGGCGCAAAGACAAGTCCGGAAGTTCGCCGGTCTTGCCTCCGCACCTCCGGTTCGTCGGAGATGATGTGTTCCTTCATGATATTTGCGCCGCCCTTGACTTGGTTGTGCGCGCTATCTCGCTGCTTCCCGGCAAAACTCAAATCGAAGATCGTATGGTCAGAGATATCGCTGAGAGGGATAGTGCTCACAGCGGGCTTGTGCCAACGCTCTTAGAGCTGCGTGTGGGCCAGAGCGCAGCCGAGGCTCTGGTCGAGCTCCGCGCGGCCGGACTGCTCCTAAGCCGCTTGGCCTCTCGACGATACTTCCGACCAGTTTTTCGAGCCTTACCGAGCACCAAGCATGCAGCGCTGCAGGCCGGCCCGGAAACTCTTGCGGAATATTTTCGTGAGCCAGACCAGCGTTACAAAGTGGAACGAGACATCGAGAGAAGGGCTGGAATTCCTGCGGGGACGATCACGATCCACTGTCCGACCAGGACGACAGCAAAGAAAATTGCGAATGTGTATTTGACTAAACCAGACGAGGATGGCGTCGATCAGGTCCGCAAACTCAAGGACATAGGATCTCTCGATAAAGAAATATTTGGCCAGCACGAAGCAGCGGTTAAGGCCGTAGAGCAAATGTACGGCTCGATGTGGCGCCTGACAGTTTATGTTGCGCCGGAACACCTTGAGAGGTGGAAAGAAATCAGCGTCTCCGCTGGTAGGGCCATCTTCGAAGCGGTTGATGTTCATCGCCACTTCACCGATCAGCCAGAGCAAGAGTGGCCGAACGACCCGAACCTAACGCGTGAGCTGGCCGGGAAGATGGTAGCTTCGTTCGGTGACTCCGTTGGCGAGGAAGACTTAACTCTGTTCGGAGACGTCTTGCGCCAGATCGGTGAGGAACTCCTGAGCTCCGATGGCCTCCGGCAGATTCCCCCTAGTTTGTACAACCCCAACGAGGGCCTTTCCGACGAGGGCAGGAGGCGCATCGAAGAAGCGTTAGTGTCGGCTTTGAGCAGAGATGGAGAGAAATCAATTGCCGGATCCCCTAAGACCAAGCCGCAACCCAGGGCGGATCAAGTTCTAACAGTTGTTCGTGGGTACATACAGCGAATCAAGAAGGACGATGTCGAATCATTCCAGCAGATATACAGCACGCGACTGAATCAGCTTCCCGCAGTGAAATTCGAAGAGGTATTGTCAAAACTGCAGGGTGCTGTCGACCAATCCAAAGAATTCGACCAACATGCACCCGCGCACCAAGGGAGCAAGTTTAACGAGTTCAAGGAACTGCTTGACAACTTACTAGGGCGCATCGACGGCTCCGGCGATCTCTTCGGAGGCCAGGACAAATGACGGAATACACGGCGCGTCGTGCTAACTCCTGGGCGGACAGTGCGTATTCCTCAGTCGGCTGTGCAGCACCACCTGTGGATCTGCATGCGCTAGCCCGGCACCGGCGAGTGAAACGGCTGGGGCTGCGCCTGATGGTTCCGCGCGGTGTCCTTGTCCCGGTGCAGGAAGGCTTTGAGATTTTCCTTCGTGACTTGGATTCGCGAGACCTCGATATCGATGCGCCGGAACCTCGGGGACTGCTATCTGCCCGCCAACGGTTTACCTTCGCACATGAGATCGCACACACATTTTTTTATGAGAATCCCAAGGCCGTGCCGCCCCCCTTGCATGGTCTGAAAAATCCTCGTGACCTAGAGGACCTATGCCATTCGGCCGCTGGGCGCCTTCTCGTCCCAAGCAATCTCCTTAAGAACGAGGTCAGGCGGGAACTAGGAGACAGTGAACGTATCGATAGCGGCTTCATTCGCGCTATGGTAGCAAGATTTCAAGTCTCCCCCGATGTAATAATCGAGCGTCTTCGCGCGGTTGAGATTGGAAATTGTTTTTCGAGATGCATCTTGCTCGTAAGAAGCAATGAGGGCAAAGCTCGAGTGATTACCTGTTATTTCGGCCAAGGTCTTTCGCCTATTCTCCCGGTTCCCAAGAAATACGAGCCCGTGATCGACTGGTTTCCGGAATTTCCGCGACTTATCGTTCAGCACAATGGAAAGGGCAGATGGGAAGTGACTAGGAACGGGCGCAACCTCGTGATTGAGAAAGATCCGTTGGGGCGAATCGGAGATTTCTTGCTACAAATTGATGACCTTGACCGCAGTGCTCAGACGTCAAAATGAAGTGCTTTTCCTGTTCTGCTCTTTTGGAAACCGCTAACCTTTGCCAGACGCACTGCGAGTTTGGTCGTCTTAAACGTCATGTATTGACTGAATGTCCGCTTTATAGACATCAAAACTAGCGAAAGATATGCTCTGCGTGATAGACCAGGTTTTCCCGACTCGGAATGAATGCTGTGTCCATTGGGATAGCAATCGACTGACCGTGTAGCGCGTAGTAATGCCTACCATTGCTGAATTGTTCGCGTATCCGGGAGCTCACCATTACGCGACGGTCATCCGGGTCTATTCCAAGATAGCCACGGTCGAAGAGGGTATGCAAATCACTACGCAGCAGAACCCCATTCGAGGTTTCATGGAGGCCGTTATGGGCATACGGGCGAATATGCGCGGCTTCCAGTACCGGCAATGTCTTTTCGCCCGTAATTGCGCAACGCCGCTCGTATGCATCTGTGATTAAGATCCGGAAGGAACCCTGTCCCAACCTCGGATAGACCAGTTGCGGCAGTCCAAAGCGGCTATCAGTGACGGCGGCAAGTGCAGGACCGGGATGCATGGAACGCTCCCGTACTCTCAATAGCCGCTCCTGAATCTCATTCCAGAGCCGCAGGTCCACCTCCGAGGCGGTGTCATATGTCTTGCCGACCACAGTATTCAAGTTGAAGTAGGGGGATGAGGCGATCCACTCGCTCTCCGGCCAGAAGAACGGCTCCTCAAGGAGGATGCAACCAATCGTCGGATCTTCTCCTGGTGCTATTGACGTATGACGATAGTGCGAGATCCGGGCCCGGACCTCATCGAGAGATCGAGCACCATTGCCCTGTCCAAATGCCTCCCAGGCCAGGCTGACGGGGAGAGATGTGAATTTTGAGAAGAATGCGCCGCCAGCAATGAAGTTTCTGGGCGAATGCAGTTTAAATAGGAAAAGTTCGCCTGGCTGCAAGGCAGCAAATCCAGCCTTTGGGGAGGGCTTCCAGAAATTTACTTCCTCAACAGAGGAGGCACTCGCATGGAGCGAGTACCAGTCCCAATCTGTGACTCCAACATAGAAGCGCACGAGCCCTCCATAACGCTCCTGATTTTACCGGTGTCCTCATATCCAGCGAATGAGATTATTCCGGTTTCCGGAATTGGGGAGGGCTTCGCCTAGAGGCGGCCGAACAGGTCGGGCAGGCTTGTTTTAAGGCCTTTGGACACCTTTTCGATGTTCACCAGCGAGACGTTTCGCACCCCACGCTCGATTCCGCTGTAGTAGGTCCGGTGCAGGCCACAACGGTCGGCGGCCTCCTCCTGATTGATCTCCTGCTCCTCGCGGATACGTCGAATCGCACGGCCAAACCGAACTCGGATATTGACAGGCATTGACTGCCATCATCGATTCCTGCACTCCATGCGTACACAGCCAATGAGTCACATTCTACTTGACTCATCGGCTACATAGAGCCACCATATGTACTGCGCCGGTACGGCGTATATGAGGCATGAGTGAGGAAAGTCGATGATCTTCGAAGCACGCGAGAATTGCATTGAGTCGCTGCGGTCAGAATGGCAACCGCAGGAGCTCGAGCTTGAACGATATTTGGTTTCAAGGGAAGACGAAGCTTCAGATGCGCGAATCTTTGACAGATCAGTCTTCGGGGAAGAACTGCTACTACTCAAAGAGCAGGCTCTTACAAAACAAGGAAAGCGTGCGGATCTTATAGCGCTCGATCGACGGGGCAATGGCGTTTTCATTGAATTAAAAAAGCGTGCGGCAAAACAGGGTGTTGAGATCCAGGCGCTGCAGTACCTAGCTAATTACGCACATTTGAAGGGAGAGAAATTCCTCCAGCATTTCAAAGACAAGAAAGCGGCCATCGATAGTTTTCTGGCCGACTACAGCATCCACAATCTGAATCAACAGAGCCGGATCATTCTAGTGGCGCGCTCCTTCGACAGCTCGCTGTTTTCGATGGGGGAATGGCTCGCTTCCCAAGGTGTGGCGTTTCGGTGCATCGAATACACTCCATTTGAGATTGAGAAGAGAAAGTTTCTTAGCTTTTCGGTTCGGTTTGACCGTAGCCGCGATCCTTTGTACCAACTGACGCACGAGGAGCGAGCACCACAATGCTTCTGGCACAATATTGGCTTTCCCGTGCGAGAGGCGGTGCATCTCCCCGCTCTGAACGAGTGGTGGCAATATCTTCAACAGGAGGACATGGTCTCCGCGAGTTTCGCCAATCAACCTGGCGACGATGGTGATCGCATCCTTAACAGTTACATAGGCCAGGACACGATCTATGCCTATGCTAGCGGTTACGGGGCAGTTGGTTGGGGTGTAGTTGAGTCTCCCTCCTATGAGTTGGTAGACAGAACGAAGGACAAGTTCAGTCGCGGCGGCTTGCACCTTCATCGGTTGAAGGGTATCCGCTGGAAGAATGTAACGCAGTCCGTCGCAGAGGCCATTCCGCCAAGTGAACTTAAGGATAAGTACGGCCTCGCTCATCCGATTCAAACGAGGTCGCGCATCAGCGTGATTCATGCTGATGCGCTCATGAAGGACATGAAGAGTCAATTCGGACCTGCTTGACCAAGTCCGACCGAAATTCTACTTGCCCTTCACCTCATTCAATCAGCAGGTCTCGTAGCCAAAGGATCCGCGGCCGAAACGCATCGATGGGGCAGGTCCGGCCTTTGCTCTGAGAATTTCAAGCGCCTGTGTGGTCGAATCTACCTGATCGTCGTATTTGGCGCCCGGAAACCCGGTGATCTCGTGGATATACTCATCGAGCCACGGTGCCTCGTTAGGAAGGTAAACTCTGCCGCTCTCAAATAGGACCGACTGTGCCGCGAAGCGCGTAAATTTGTCGGTCCCTTGTGCTGGGTTATAGGCTTGTACACCGTGGATGTATTCAGCTTTCAGATCCTGAAGAAGAGAAATCCCTGAAGCATGCTCCTCGATCAGGATCGTCCAAGGCTGGTACAGCTTCTGTAGCTCCACTGCAGCGCGCTTTAGTTCTGGATACGTTAGACGCTTGCGGTATACGTCGATGAGGTAGAAGTCCCTCCCGATTAGCTTCCATGTTGTGCAGACGCTGTAGTCATTCTGATCGCCCGTTTTGCAGGCT
>Ga0206804_10153_pt1 | contig 20224 bp, 15 predicted proteins | sample Alteio_BWOrgCont_62_FD_152888 | JGI IMG/M metagenome (GOLD analysis project Ga0206804, IMG submission 152888) | Enriched cells from forest soil in Barre Woods Harvard Forest LTER site, Petersham, Massachusetts, United States -... | ecosystem: Environmental > Terrestrial > Soil > Temperate forest >... | reverse complement strand
CGAAGGTGGATGCGGATACGGTGTTTGAGATTGCGTCGGTGTCGAAGCCGATTGCGTCGACGATTGTGGCGTCGTTGGTGGGGACGGGCGATGTGAGCTGGGATGACAGGATTGCTGTGCTGGATCCGGATTTCGCGCTGAGTGATAAGGACGCGACGGCGCAGGTGACGGTGAGGGATTTGTTTTCGCATCGCAGCGGTTTGCCGACGGGCGGTGGGGATGTGTTGGAGGACCTTGGGTACAGCCGGCCGGAGGTTTTGACCCGTATTCGATATGTGCCGCTCGCGGGTGCGTTTCGGCAGACGTATCACTACAGCAACTTTGGATTGACAGAGGGTGCGATTGCGGTGGTGCGCAAGACGGGGAAGCCGTGGGAACAGATTGCGGACGAGAGATTGTTTTCGCGGATTGGGATGACGTCGACGAGCTACAGGTATTCGGACTATGAGAACAATCCAGATAAGGCGGCGCTGCATGTGCTGTGGAATGGTGAGTACCACAACTGGTTTGTGCGTGAGGCGGACTCTGAGGCGCCGGCGGGTGGTGCGAGTTCGAATGTGAGGGATTTGGCGAAGTGGATTGCGCTGCAACTGAATGGAGGGCGGTTCGGCGGAGTGCAGGTGGTGGATACGAAGGCGCTCGATGAGACGCATAAGGCGCAGATCTGTTCTGCGGTTGAAGGGCCGGTGGCGATGGACAAGTGTCCGGGCGGGTTTTATGGGCTGGGATGGAATGTGAACAAGACTCCCAATGGAGAGCTGCAACTCGGGCACAGTGGGGCGTTTCTGCTGGGCACGAGTACGGCGGTGTACATGATTCCGGATGAGCACATTGGAGTTGTGGTGCTGGTGAATGGGACTCCAACGGGTGTGCCGGAGTCGGTGTGCCTGGCGTTTCTGGATTACTTCCGCTATGGCGAGGTGAAGCGCGACTACATGACTCTGCTCACTCCGATCTTCGACAACATGATGAAGGAGTCGCAGGATGTGGGCCCGGATTACTCGAAGATGGAGGCTCCGAAGAAGCCTGCGGCGGCGAAGAATCTGGCTTCGTATGCAGGGACGTATGTGAGCCAGTACTATGGCGCGCTGAAGATCGAGGTGAGGGAAGGGCGGTTGATTCTATTGCTGCCGCCGCGTGATTCGTACCATGAGCTGACGCATTGGGATGGGGATACGTTCACGTACTACTTCGCGAGCGAGAATACGGGGATTGCGCGGAGGGGCATGAGGTTTTTGGATGGTGGGAAGGTGCTGGTTGAAAATCTGGCGCTTGATAACGATGGGATTTTTACGAAGGTGAATTGAGGAAGGCTACTCGGCTACGGCGGCAAGGAACCAAAAGATCAGCATGCCGAGAGAAGCGATAGGAGCTTGCCATCGCAGGGGGCTCCGGAACGCAGTGCCGATCAGTCCAGCTAGCGATGCGAGTGACGATAGAAGAAGGCCAATTCTGAAGATGCGGAGCAGGCGGGGATCGTAGTAGGCAAATCCGCCGGTGGCTCCTGAAAAAGCAAGCGCTGCAAGTGCCAGCAACGCCGAGCAAGTGGTGAGCATTAGCGCCGTTATCGACGACCACGAGCTTCGATCGCGCAGACGGCTGTGGCGAATGAATCGAACCCAGGTCCAGATGATGCTAAGCGGCGTCAACACGTATGCCAATACGAGCAAGACTGGGTCCCAGAGATTCGACATGAGAGCCAATGTATCAGTGAGCTACTTGCGGCGGAGGTAGGCGTCGTTGCCGGTGATCCAGTCGTGGCGGGGCGGGGCGAAGATGTCGAGGTTGTCGGTGTCTTCGAGGGCTTCGGCCATGTGGGGGACGTTGCCGGGGATGACGAGGGTCTCGCCGCCGTGGACGTCGTACACGTGCTTCTCGGAGCCTTCTTCGCCGACGGTGAAGCTGAGGATGCCGGAGAGGATGAAGACGATCTGCTCGTTGGGGTGCGAGTGCCAGGGAACGATGCAGCCTTTTTGCAATTGAATGCGCGAGAGCATTGCCTGCTCGCCGTGGACGAACTGGCGCGAGAGAAGAGGGTTGAGCTGCTCGGGAGGGATATCGGACCAGGCGCGGTGTTGGAGGCGTTCGCTCATGGAGCGAGTGTAAGGCAGAGCAAGTGGTTCGTGGTTAGTAGTTAGTGGTTTGAAAAAGCGGGCGGCGATTCGGTGGAGGGGCGCAGCTCAAAGCTACGGGATACAGAGCGCATAAGTGTTGGCGTGCGGGTGAATGCGTTGTAAATTAGAGGCAATTGGATGACAAGTTGACGTTCCGCCACCCGCGACGCTGGTGGAGCGAATTGGGATCGGGCTGTGCCTTCGGGCGCGAGGCTTGAGGTGTATCTACACACGCTGTTGGAAAGGTTCAGAGCATGCGTTGGTTTGCTGCATTCGGGCGGAGACGGTTGGGGATGATGGCAGGGGCGGGTGGAGCGCTGCTGGGCTGGCTCCTGAGTGCCGGTTCGGCGGTCGCGCAGGGAGTGGTGGCGCCTTCCGCGGATAGGCTTGCGGCGCTAGAGAAGGCCGCGGCGGCGAACACGGCTGCCATTGCGCAAGCCCAGTCTGCGGGCGATAACGCCTGGATGCTGGTGAGTGCGGCGCTGGTGCTGATGATGAGCGGGCCGGGGCTGGCGCTCTTCTACGGCGGACTCGTGCGCAAGAAGAACGTGCTGGCGACGATGATGCAGACCTTCGCGATGATGGCGATCATCACGGTGCTGTGGGCGTGGGTGGGGTACTCGCTGGCGTTCGGTACGGGCAATGCGTTCATCGGCGGACTGCACAATATGTTTCTGCACGGTGTGGGGCTGACACCGAACGCGGCTTATGCGGCGACTATTCCTGAGCAGACCTTCATGGTCTACCAGCTGATGTTCGCGATCATCACGCCGGCGCTGATTACGGGCGCGTTTGCAGAGCGCATGAAGTTTTCGGCGATGGTCGTGTTCCTGGTGCTGTGGGCGATCGTGGTCTACAGCCCGATGGCGCACATGGTGTGGGGAGCGGGCGGATTTTTGAACGCGACGGGCAACGGGATTCCTTGCCTGGACTTTGCGGGCGGCACGGTGGTGCACGTGACGAGCGGAGTGAGCGCGTTGTGTACGGCGATTTATCTCGGGAAACGGCTGGGGTATCCGCAGCGGCCGATGCCGCCGCACTCGGTGGTGCTGAGTTTTATTGGCGCGTGTTTGCTGTGGGTGGGCTGGTTCGGGTTCAATGCGGGGTCGGCGCTGGCTGCTAGCGGACTGGCGACGAGCGCGTTTGTGGCGACGCACTTTGGCGCGGCGGCTGCGGCGATTGGATGGCTGGCGGCTGAGTGGATTCGCAACGGCAAGCCGAGCGCGCTGGGCGGGATCTCGGGTGCAGTCGCGGGGCTGGTGGCGATTACGCCGGCGGCGGGATTTGTGACGCCGATGAGCGCGCTGTGGATCGGATTGCTCGCGGGCGTGTTCTGCTTCTGGATGGTCGTGACGGTGAAGAACATCTTCGGCTATGACGACTCGCTGGACGCGTTTGGCGTGCATGGCGCGGGCGGAACGCTGGGCGCGGTGCTGACGGGACTGTTCGCGAACTCGGTGATCAATCCGATCTTCGGCGCCGGTAAAGCGACCGGGTTCTTCGAGGGCAATCACATGCAGGTGGTGCACCAGCTGGTGGGAGTGGGCATCGCGTGGGGGTTGTCAATTGTGGGGACGCTGATCATTCTTTTCGTAGTTGATAAGCTGATGGGTCTGCGGGTCAGCGAAGATGCTGAACGTGAGGGACTCGACCTGTCGCAGCACGGTGAAGAGGGCTACGACTGGGAAGCCGCTTAAGAGAGCGGTTAGTGTTAGTCGTTAGTGGTTAGTGGAAAGGCGAAGCGGAGATGCAGAAGATTGAGGCGGTGATTCAGCCGTCAAAGCTGGATGCGGTGAAGGATGCGCTGGTTGAAGCGGGGATCTCGGGGATCACGATCTTTGAGGCGCGCGGACATGGACGCCAGAAGGGCCACACGGAGTTTTATCGCGGACGCGAGTATGCGGTGGACCTGCTGCCGAAGGTGAAGCTGGAGCTGGTGGTCACGGACGAGATGAAGGACCGGGCGATCGAGGCGATTATTTCAGCGGCGCGGACGGGGCGTATCGGCGATGGAAAGATATTCGTGTCGCGCATTGACGAGGCGATCCGGATTCGCAACGACGAGCGTGGAGAGATCGCGCTGTAGGAGAGAGAACGCTGGCAACGACGACCACGAGCGGCGGCCCTGCGCGTTCGGAGTATCAGAGCCGGATGCTGGAGTTGCGGCGCGCGTTTGAGTCTGACGGCGATGGGCCGCGCATGGTGGCGGCGCGGGCGGCGCTGGTCGATGAGGTGGTGCGGACGCTGTGGGGGCGTGAGGTCTCGACGGACAGGAAGCTGGCGAGCGGCGTCGCGATTGCGGCGATTGGAGGGTATGGCCGCGGCAAGCTGTTTCCGCACTCCGATGTAGACCTGCTGGTGTGCGCGGCGAAGCCGCCTGCGGTGAAGGATGCGATAAGGCGGCTGTCGCAGACGCTGTGGGACAGCGGTCTGCAGGTGGCGCTGGTGACGCGCGCGCCGAAGGATTGCGAGCGCTTCGACGCGGCGAACCCGGAGTTTGCGCTGGCGCTGCTGGACCTGCGATTTGTTGCGGGTGATGAGCAGGTCGTCGAAGCGCTGGAGCGAAAGCTGAGGGAGAATCGCCGCGGGCGCGATGGAAAGCGGATTCTGGCGGAGCTGGGGCAGCTGACGCGTGACCGTTATGCGAAGTATGGTGGCACGTTGTTCCACCTGGAGCCGAACATCAAGGACTGCCCGGGCGGACTGCGCGACACGAATGTGTGCAGTTGGGTCGCAAAGCTGGTGGGGACGCGGCATGAGATGGACGAGCAGGAGTTTCAGGAGGCGGCTGCGTTTTTGACGTCGGCGCGATGCTTCCTGCATTGGAGGCACGATCGCGACGACAACGTGCTGGACTGGCTGGCGCAGGATGCCGCGGCGGAACGCGCGATTGGAATCCCTGGTGTGCGAGGGACGGGAACAAGGATCGATGCGGCGTACTGGATGCGCGTGTACTTCCGGCACGCGCGATTGATTGAGCGGCGGCTACTGACGGTGATGGAAGCAGCAGGGCAGAGTGTGGTGAGCGTGCGGCCGATCGAGGGAGCGAAGCTGGCGCCGGAGCCGGGATTTCGCCTGCACGATGGGCGGATCGAGCTGGACCCTGCGGGGAAGGATGGCGACGCGTCTCAGGATCCCGATACAGTGCTGCGTGCGTTTGCGGCGGTGGCGCGCACGGGGATTCGGCTGGGCACCGAGAGCGAGGACCGGATCGAGGCGATGATTCCGGTGCTGTCGGCGCGGCTGGAAGAGGGTGCGGGGCTGTGGTCGCGGCTGGCGGAGATTTTGATCGGGCCGCGCGCGGGTGTGGCGCTGCGGTCGATGCATGCGGTGGGCGTGCTGGAGCTGCTGCTGCCGGAGTTTCACGGGATTGACGCACTGGTGATACGGGATGCGTACCACCGCTACACGGTGGATGAACACACGTTTGTCCTGATTGACACGCTGCATGAGCTGGAGGAGGAGCCAGGGCCGGGAGCGACGGACTGGAGATCGCGGCTGGGCAAGATGATTCGTGAGCTCGAGAACCCGGCGCTGCTGTACCTGGCGGCGTTGCTGCATGACACGGGCAAAGGGCGCGCGGGCGACGATCATGCGACGGAGAGCTCGCGGCTGGCCGAGAGCCTGATGAGCCGGTTGGAGATGGATCCGTATGACCAGGCGATGGTGCTGCAGCTGATCGAGACGCATCTGGAGATGTCGGCGGCCCTGCGGAGGGACATCTTCGACACGGAGACGGTGCGGTCGTTTGCAGGGAAGGTGCAGACGCATGAGTCGCTGTGGATGCTGACGCTGTTTACGTATGCCGATATACGTGCAGTGCATCCTGATGCGCTGACGCCGTGGAAGGCGGAGAACTTGTGGCGGCTGTCGATGTCGACGGCGAACCAGCTGGATCGCAATGTTGACCAGGAGCGTGTGAAGCCGGCGCGCGGAGGATATGCGCGTCGCGGTGGGGACGCGGGGCGGATTGCGCGGCTGCTGGCGCGGGCTCAGCCGGACGAACGAAAGGCCTTGGAGCGGTTTGTCGAGGGGTTCCCGGAACGGTATGTGCGTACGCGGCCGTCAAAGGTGATCTATGAGCAGTTCCGCATGGCGCAGCAGCTGAAAAGTGAGGCCGTGCAGCTGGACTTTGAATATGCGCCGGAGACCAGCGAGATTGCGCTGGTGAGCCGCGACCGGCCAGGACTGTTTGCGGCGATTACGGCGGCGCTGGCGGCGTGGGGCATGAACGTGGTTACTGCGGAGGCGTTCGCAAATGCGGAGGGCGTGGTGGTGGACAGCTTTCGCTTTCAGGACACGTTCCGCACGCTGGAACTGAATGAGAGCGAGCGCGAGCGGTTTGTGGCGAGCGTGCATGACGTGGTGGATGGCCGAGTATCGGCCGAGGCGATGCTGAGTGGACGGCGCCGGGGAAGGCGGAAGAGCCCGCGCGTGGTGGTGGAGACGTCGGTGGAGTTCGACGATGGGGCATCGGCGACGAGCACTTTGATGCAGGTAGTGGCGCAGGACGTGCCCGGACTGCTGCGCACCATCAGCGTCACGCTGAGCGAGATGCGGTTCAATGTTGAGGTGGCGCTTGTAGACACTGAGGGCGAGACGGCGATTGACGTGTTCTACCTGACCCAGAGTGGGAACAGGCTGACGGCGACTCAGAAGCGGGAGCTGCGCGCGGCCCTGTTGGACGCGATTGAGGAGAACGCCCGCTAAAAGGTTGGCTGGCTTCAGGAAAAAACTGCAACCGCAGTGCACCAGATTTGCATCACACGAACGAACTCAACTAGAGCGGTAATCGCGCCCAGGACGCCAAGGCGAAGATTCGGCAGTACGTATACTGAGCGATATGAGTACTGATTCCAACCAGACAACGACCAGCGGCCGACCGACGACGGTTCCGCAGCGCAACGACCGTTATTTGTTCGGCAAGCTGGAGAGCTTTGGGAAGAACCGCGAGAAGATCGAAGAGGTGAATTGGGGCGATGACCAGCCGGAGGGTGTGGTTCTGGCCTCGATGGACGCGGCGATCAATTGGGTCCGAAAGAACTCGATATGGCCGATGACCTTTGGTCTGGCGTGCTGCGCGATCGAGATGATGTCGATGGGCGGGAGCCGGTATGACATTGCGCGGTTCGGTGCGGAGGTGTTCCGTCCTTCGCCGCGGCAGAGCGACCTGATGATTATCGCGGGGCGAGTATCACAAAAGATGGCGCCGGTAATTCGGCGGCTGTACGAACAAATGCCGGAGCCCAAGTGGGTGATCTCGATGGGGGCGTGCGCAACGTCCGGTGGAGTTTTCAACAATTATGCGTTGCTGCAGGGAGTGAACCAGGTGATCCCGGTGGACGTGTATGTGCCGGGCTGCCCACCCCGTCCTGAGCAGCTGTTGTACGCGATTACGCTGCTGCAGGAGAAGATTCAGGCGACGCGTGGAAGCCTCAAAGACACGCTGAATCTCTCATGAGTTCTTTTGACAGTGGTGCTTGATTGGTAACGGGTGCGATATGGAGAAGAGGTAAGTCATAGTGAGATAGTAAGAAACGCAGTAATTTTGTCCTCGACACAGGCACTAAACGCGGTAAACTTTTTTGGAATTAACAAAGGTCCAGCAGGCCGCATCATAGCTACGAGTCTGCAGAACAAATTAGAGGTTTTCTTAGTGGAGGGTTGTCGAATGTCTTATCGTCCGTTTCGCAGTATCAGCCGGTTCCTGCTGGCTGCATGTGCGGTCAGCGTGGCTGCAGTAAGCCTGAGCGCGCAGACCACTGCTGCTCCCAGTGAAAACAACCCTTCGCGCTTTGATGTCTTTATGGGGTATTCGTACTTCGGCGCGCATGGGCAGTTGAAGCCGCAGCAAATCAAGTACTCGTCGGTGGACGTGGGCGCGATTGGAAGCGGCGCCTACTACTTCAACAAGTACATTGGTGGCGAGTTCTCGTTCATTGCGAACCCTGATGGCCAGAATGACGGGGCTTATGGCTTGTACGCCGGCCCGATCGTCCGCGCCCCGATGGAAAACTTCACCCTCTTCGCGCACGCCGGAGCTGGTGCAACCAACCTTGGCGGGCCGAACAACGACAACCCGGCAACCTTTGGCCATAACCGCTATCAGTGGGGCCCAAGCCTCATCGTTGGCGGCGGCATGGACTACGATCTGCCCTTCGCAAATCATCGGTTCGGTCTGCGGCTCTTCCAGGCGGACTATCGGTATATCCACACGAACTATGGACCTGCAGTGAACCCGCCGACATGCTGCGATCTGGGCGGCCGCGCCAACATCGGCGTAGCTGAGCTGAGCAGCGGCCTGCTGATTCACTTCGGCCACATCATCCCGCCGCCGCCTGTTCAGTACGCCTGCTCGGTGACGGCTCCGACGGGCACGGTCTACCCGGGCGACCAGGTGACGGTCACCGGAACAGCGACCAACCTGAATCCGAAGAAGCCGGCTACCTACAGCTGGTCGGGTGATCAGGGCGTCGTTGCTACGAGCACGACTAACACTGTGACAGTCGACACCAAGGCGCTGAACCCGGGCACCTACACGGTGAAGGGTCACGTGGAAGAGGGCAAGAAGCCTGGTCAGTTTGCTGATTGCTCGGCGACCGTTACGGTCACCCAGTTCCAGCCGCCGACCGTTAGCTGCTCGGCCAACCCGACCACGGTCAACCTCAACGAGCCTGCGACGATTACTGCAAACGGCGTGAGCCCGCAGAACCGTCCGCTGACCTACAGCTACTCGTCGACGGCCGGCAACATCAGCGGCAACACGTCAACGGCTACCCTGACCACCACCGGCGTTGCTCCGGGAACGGTCACGGTGACTGCGAACGTGGTCGATGACAAGGGCCAGACGGCATCCTGCCAGACGACGGTGACAGTCAATGCGCCGCCGCCGGTTGTGAAGCCGACGACCAAGGACCTCTGCTCGATCAGCTTCGATCGCGACGCCAAGCGGCCGACTCGTGTGGACAATGAAGCCAAGGCTTGCCTTGACGACATCGCCCTGAGCGCGCAGCAGGATCCGAACGCGAAGCTGGCAGTTGTGGGTTCGGCAGCGAGCGATGAGAAGAATGCAAACAATGCTGCTCAGCGCGCTGTCAACGAGAAGGACTACCTGGTTACGGAGAAGGGCATCGATGCCTCGCGGATCTCGGTCTACACCGGGACGGCTGGCACCAAGTCCTCTGCGACGACCCTCATCCCAGACGGAGCTACGCTCGACACCACGGGTCTGACCGCGGTGGACGAGTCGGCTGTCAAGCCGGTCTCCCGTACGGCTCCGGCACCGAAGAAGCACCGCCGGAAGAAGTAGTCACTAACCGCAGTTCTCAACCTGCAAACGGCTGACCGGGAAACCGGTCAGCCGTTTCTCTTTCTTGCCGGCGGGCCACGGCCCAACCGTGCTTCTTTCCCAAACAAACCAAACACATAAGGGATGCCGGCCGGGTGATCATTGCTGGCTTGACGGGACCCGCAGGTCTCGCGGGGCTTTGAGGTTTGTCCGAGGGCGACAGATGTTCTTGCTAAAGATGTGCCTTTAGGAGTACGCAGCTTGGGGGATATGTCACGACCAGCCCGCAATGCATTAATCTTGATGAAGGAGTACGTGCAGAATGAAGGCAACTATGCTTCGCCATCTCGGCGTCACGATATTGGCTTGCCAGCTAATGGGAGCGCAGGCGCACGCGGTTAGCTGGTTTCCACTGGGGCCGTATGGCGGTGATGCGCGGTCGTTCGCGATCGACCCGCACGACTCCAAGCATCTCTATCTGGGAACGCAGACGGGCTGGATCTACCAGAGCCATGACGATGGCAACACGTGGACGCGTGTTGTACAGGTGGATGGCAACAACGATCTGGTGATCGATCACATCTCGATTGACCCTGCGGCCGCGGAGCACATGATCCTCGCCGCCTTCACGCTGAACCGTCCCGGTGGCGGACTCTATGCCAGTGACGACGGCGGCAAGCACTGGGCTAAGGTGCCTGACATGACCGGGCAGTCGGTACGCTCGCTGACGCGCGCTGCGTCGGATCCAAACCTGCTGGTCGCCGGTACGCTCCAGGGCGTGTATCGCAGCAAGGACAACGGCAAGCGCTGGGAGCTGATCAGCCCGGCGGGCTCGAAGGAGCTCCACGAGGTCGAGTCGATTGCGATTGACCCGAAGGATCCCAACATCATCTACGCGGGCACGTGGCATTTGCCGTGGAAGACGGCGGACGGTGGCGCGCACTGGGAGAACATCAAGCAAGGCATCATCGACGACTCGGACGTGTTCTCGATCGTCATCGATCCGACCAATCCGAACATTGTGTTCGCTAGCGCGTGCTCGGGCATCTACAAGAGTGAGAACGCGGGCATGCTATTCAAGGGTGGCGTGACCATCAACAAAGGCCAGGGAATTCCGGCCACGGCGCGCAGAACGCGCAAGCTGAAGCTGGATCCGACGAAACCGACGACAATCTATGCGGGCACGACGCAGGGACTGTACAAGTCAACGGACGGCGGGTCCACATGGATCCGGATGACCCCTGGAGACGTCATCGTGAATGACGTGTACGTCGATCCAAATCAGCCACAGCATGTTCTGTTGGCGACGGACCGCGGCGGTGTGCTGCGCAGCGAAGACTCGGGCGCAACCTTCCAGCCTTCGAACGAGGGCTTTACGCTGCGCCAGGTGGTGGCGTTCGCCGCGGATCAGCGGGATCCTACGCAGCTCTATGTCGGCGTTGTGAATGACAAAGAGGTGGGCGGTGTCTTCGCGAGCCATGACGGCGGCGTGAAGTGGCAGCAGACGAGCAGCGGACTCGGCGGCCGCGATGTCTACAGCCTTACGATGACGCCGGACAACACGCTGCTGGCGGGTACCTCGCACGGTGTATACCGCATGGCCAACGGGATGTGGACCCTTGCGTCGGACCTGGTTCCTCCGCCAGCTCCTCCTGTGAAGAAACCTGTGGCTAAGAAGGGTGCGAAGCCAGCACCGGTGCCGGTGCACAAGGCTGCGGCGCCGAAGGGTCCATCGCCGCTGAGCACAGCCGCCGTCTATGCGCTTACGAGCGGGAGCGAAGGCATCTATGCAGGGACGTCTGCCGGACTGTGGCGCAGCACCGACGGGGCACAGAGCTGGACGCAACTGGAAGTGCCGCAGCTAGTGGACGGGCGCTACGTGGCCTCGCACGGGCAGATGATTGTGGCGGCGAGCCTGACGGGGACGTCGCTGTCGGAGAACGCTGGCCAGAGCTGGACGAACATCATGCCGCCCGCGACGCTGACGCAGATTGGTGCGCTCGCGATCGACGGCCTTGGCAACGTCTGGATCGGCGGGCCGGAAGGCGTCTTCTACTCGACTGACCGCGGGGTTTCATGGAAGACGGTCCGCAACCTGTTTGTGCGCCATGTGGACGGCATCTATTACGACGAGACGAACAAGCGCGTGCTTGTTGCGTCAGCCAGCGGCACGGTCGGCTTTGCGGCGTCGCTGCCGGACTACAGGGTCAGCTATTGGGACACGGGCTGGGCGCTGCGATTCCTGCGTCCCGTGGGCGATCACCTGGTAGGTGCAACGCTGTTCGACGGCATGGTGGTTGAGCCGAGGATGGTGGGTTCACCGTTCCCGGGTGATGTGACGCACGGTCAAACGTCGAAGGCTCGCTGAGCTGTGAGGCCGCGGTTGTTGAACAGCGGCCTCATTCGATGCGGAGCGGTAGAATAGAGGCATGGATCGCAACGCAATCGAGGCCAGGCCGCGCCATTCCTTTCAGACCGACGATGCGGCACTGGGGCCGATCGCGGAGAAGGTGCAGCGCAGCGAGCGGCTGACCTACGAGGACGGCCTCGCGCTCTATCGCAGCGGTGACATTCTTGCCGTGGGGTGGATGGCGAATCTGGTGCGCGAGCGCATGCACGGCGACCTTGCTTACTTCAACGTCAATCGGCACATCAATCCGACGAACGTCTGCGTGGCGTCATGCAGGCTGTGTGCCTTTGGGCGCAGGAAGGGCGCGGCGGACACGTACACAATGGCGCTCGAAGAGGCGTGGGAGACTGCGGGCAAGGGCCTTACAGAGGCCGTGACGGAGTTTCACATCGTCGGCGGCTTGCATCCCGATCTCCCGTTCGAGTACTTCATGGACCTGGTGAGCGGGCTCAAGGAACGCTATCCGCAGGTGCACATCAAGGCTTTCACAATGGTGGAGGTCGCGTTCCTTGCGAAGCGCGCAAAGCTTTCAATTGCAGAGACGCTGGAGCGCATGAAGGCCGCGGGCGTGGACTCGTGCCCGGGCGGTGGAGCGGAGATCTTCGCGGACCGCGTGCGGCATATCATCTGCGATCACAAAATTGACGGCGGCGAGTGGCTGGAGACGGCGCGGCTGGCGCATAAGGCCGGGCTCAAGTCGAACGCGACGATGTTGTATGGGCACATCGAAAACGATGAGGATCGCGTCGATCATCTGATGAAGCTGCGCGAGGTACAGGATGACACGGGCGGCTTCCAGACTTTCATCCCGCTGAGCTTCCATCCGGACCATACGGCGCTGAGTCATCTGCCGAAGTCGACGGGCATGCAGGACATCAAGCAGATTGCAGTGAGCCGGTTGATGCTCGACAACTTTCCGCACATCAAGAGCTACTGGCAGATGGTGACGCCGAAGATGGCGCAGATTTCGCTGCGGTTCGGTGCGGATGATATCGACGGGACGGTGGTCGAGGAGAAGATCTACCACGACGCCGGCGCGACGACTCCGCAGGGGCTGCGGCGGCGAGATCTGGAGCGCCTGATTACTGAGGCCGGGCGCGTGCCGTTTGAACGCGACACTTTGTATCGCGCGGTGACGCGCAGCGAGGACAGCTTTACCGTCGCAGTTTAGTCACGGCTGACGCGGCGGAGGGTTGTACACTTCTTCGCGATGGCATTCTCAACAACCCAGGAAAACCCCACACGCCGGAGCATCCCTGCTGCGGCCACGCTGTTCTTCGTCGCGCCGTTTGTGGCAGAGTACCTGCTCGGCGACCTGTCGTTGAAGCTGCTGCCGGCGCTGATTGTGATGGCGCCGATGTATGGCGGTGGCGCGCTGCTGATTCGTGAGCTGGTCCGGCACAGGGGGCGCGGTTGGCCGACCATCCTGTGCCTGGGTGCAGCGTATGCGCTGCTTGAGGAAGGACTGGTAACGCAGTCGCTGTTCAATCCTGACTATCTGAAGCTGCATTTGCACTTTCTTGAGCCGGCGCACATTACGTGGCTCGGGACCGGCGCTTGGTGGACGCTGCTGATGTTGAACCTCCATACCTTCTGGAGTATCGGCGTCTCGATTGCACTGGTGGAGGGCCTGTTTCCGAAGCGCGCGCACGAGCCCTGGCTCGGGAAGGTTGGACACACCGTGGTCGACCTTCTGTTCCTGCTTGGACTGGTTGTGAACACGCTCATAGGATTCAAGCAGAACCAGTTCTGGGCTTCGCGGGAGCAGCTCGGATTTGCCGGGGTGATGTGTCTGCTGCTGATCGTGCTGGCATTTGCGACTCCAACCGGGATGGCGAGGCGGCAGGGGCAAGCACCCTCGCCGTGGGTGACCGGCATCGCCACGTTGGCGCTCGCGATGCTGTTTCAATTCATTCCCATGCGATGGGGATGGCGCGCGGTGGCGGCGATGCTCGCGGTGGACGTTGTGTTTCTGCTGATGGTCTTCGTGTTCTCGCGCTGCACTGGATGGACGCAGCTGCACACGTTGAGCCTCGGCGCGGGCGGGGCTGTGGCGTATGGTCTGCATGCGTTTCGGCAGACGGCGTTCGGCGGCGGGGTTGTGCTCTCGCGCGTCGGCAACGTGATCTTCCTGGCGATCGCTGTTGGGCTGATCGTGATGGGAGCGAAGCGCACGGGTGTCCTGGCTGGAGACAGGGCACAACTCTCATAGTGGTCTAGGGGTTCTTCGTTGCAGTGATATCCGGGCCGCCCTGATGGACGATGAGGCTCGTGATCTCGCCTTTGTCGTTCGGCACGAACTCGATCTCGATCGGAGCTTGCCGGAGAAAGAACCTTGTCGGTGATTCGGGGAACAACGGAGCTTTTGAACCGTGCGTGGGTTGGCCCATGAGCTGACCGTTCTCGACCGTGATTGTGACAGCGAAGCCCGCGGGCTGCGTCGCAGTGTACGTGCCCGAGAACCGAGTGAGAGCTTCGGGTGGAAGCTGAATCATGGTGCGCTCGACAGGACGGAAGTCGGGCCAGTTGTACGCAACGGCGATTGCGCTCATGATCTCCGAACAGATTCGCGAGCCGCCCTGCGCATTGGTCATGATGGCCGCGCCGTCACCATTGTTTTCATAACCAACGAAGAGAGCTTCGAAGCCTTCGTCGGAGCCGCCGTGCGTGAAGTATGGGTTCGATGGCGAGCCGCCGATCTGGACGCCGAGGCCCCAGGAGCCTTTGCCCGACGTCATCATCTCTTTGGTCATCATCTGCGAGAGCACGTGGTTCGCTTTGCCTTGCAGTGACTGCTGGTTCTCAATGATGTAGCGGCCGAGATCGGAGGGCGTCGTCCACAGACCGGCGGCCGCCATCTCGGGATAGGTGTGAGCTCCGCCGGGGATGGGCTTGTCGTGCCCATCGTATGGGGTCGCGGCAGTCGATTGCAGCGTGGCGGGCAGCGGCTGCTCGTAGGTGCTGTGCGTCATGCCGATGGGAGCGAGCACGGTGTCGTGCAGCAGCTTGGGAAACGGCTCGTGCGAGACGTCGATCATGAGCTGTTGCATGATCGTGATACCGCCGCCGGAGTAGTTCCACTTTGCGCCGGGAGGAGTTTCGATGCGAACGGCCGGAGTGTTGGCGGGTTTCTCCCCGTCGAGCACCTGCACGAGTGTCGGCACAGGAGCGCCTGCAGCATAGCCGGGAAAGCCGTGCACGGTCATGCCCGCGGTGTGAGTCATCAGCTCGCGCAGCGTAACGACCGCGCCGGGAGCGGCATCGCTGGCGGGCACCTTCCACGAGGTGAGCTTCGTATTCACGTCCGCGTCGAGTGAGAGTTTGCCGTTTTGCACGAGATGCAATGCGGCCATCGAGGCGACGGGCTTGCTGATGGAGCCTGCCTGGAAGAGTGTGTCGGGCGTGACGGGTGGGCCGCTGATGGCAGCGACACCGTACCCACGCGCCCACTCGATGACGCCATGGTGCACGACCGCAATGCTGACGCCTTGAATATGAAGTTGCTGCATGCGCGTGAGCAACGGTGTGCATGCAGGTTCACCTTTAACGACGACTGCGGGGGGAAGGCAGGTTTCGATCTTGTGGATGACCTCGTCGGTGTTGGGGGCCGCGGTGGACTGCGCGATGAGAAGCGGGGGAGCGAGGAAGAAAAGAGCAACCGCGACAATCCTGCGAATGGACATAGGAGTCCTCAGGGTGAGGATACGGCTTCGGTCGGACGAAAGTTCAGTGTCCGATGTTGTGCCGGTTCATGTGCGCTGTGCGCTTTCAGCGCGGCGTTTGTGGATGGTGCTCGGAATTGCCGAGGACTTGCTCGCGCGTGTAGCCCTCCCATGTCCACGGAGTTACCGTGTCGCCGAGCAGTTGCTCGAGCAGTGGGCGGAAGGCCAACTCGCCATTGTCGGAGTTGGTGAGCAGAATCATGCAATCCTGGTGGCGAGTGAAGCAGATCACGTAGTTCTCTGCACCATCGCCGTGACCTTCCTTGAAGAATGCGGGGCCGTATTTCGTGTGAGTGAGCAGTCTTCAGCCAAGGCCGTAGCTAAGGCCGACGCGAGGGCCTTCCCCGCTGGTTGCGGGACCGAGCGTGGGAAACTGGTGTGCGGCGCTGATGGTGGTTTGGGGTGTGAGCATCTCATTGCGCGTCGCGGGTTGAAGGATGCGGTTGGCGAACAGCGCCTCAAGAAACCGCGATAGGTCGTTGACGCTTGTGGCCATCGAGCCGGAGGCGCGAGCGTTGTCTTTGCGCGTGTAGTTTAGAAAATTTCCCGCTGCGCCGTAACGCGCCGCATTGTCGGCGAGGAAGCGGTTGTTCCATGTAAGACTCGTGGTGTTCATTTTGAGCGGAGTGAAGAGGTCACGCTGCATGGATGTCTCGAGTGGCTCTTGTGTGATGGCCTGCTCGATGACGTATTGAAGCAGCGTGAGACCTTCGCCGGAGTAGGCGTACCGCGTGCCGGGCTGGTATTGAATGCGCAGCTTGCCGTCCGGTATATCCGCCGGGGCGTAATTGCAGAGGCTGGATGTGTGCGAGAGCAATATTCGTGGCGTGATGATTCGATAGCGTGGGTCCGTGGTGAGCAGCGAGGTGTCGTGATAGTAGCCGGCGATGCCACCGGGCATGTAGTCGGCGATGGGTTTATCGAGGTCGAGGCGGTGCTGCTCGACGAGCGTCATGACCCAGGTAGCGAAGACAGCCTTGGTCACGGAGGCAGCCCAGATGTAAGTGTCGGCTGTCATCGGGAGATGATGCTCGACGTCGCGGAGGCCGTAAGCGTACGTCCAGACTGTTCGGCCATCGTGAATCAGCGCGAGCTGAGCTCCAGTGACATGATCACGGGCAAGCTCGACCTCGGCGATAGCTTGCGCCTTGCCCGCAGGCAATGTGGTGCCGTCGAGGCGATGGAGAGTCTGGGCTGACGTTGACGCGGCGAACAGAAGAGCGAGGATGGCCGCTCGGGCTCTCACAATGCGGGCATGGCTTCAACGATGTTTGGCCAGACCAGCCAGTGGCTGTTGAGCGACTGGGCACCGTGGCAGGTGTAGAAGGCGCGCGCGTTGGCGCTGCGTGGCTGCACGTCCACGCAGATGCGCAGCGCGTTGTTCGATGCGAACCAGTCGGCGAGTTCGCGCAGCAGCTGCGTCGCGACGCCCTGACGACGCTGAGAGGAGGAGACGTTGATCCACTGCAGCTCGCCATCGCAGTGATAGCGCCGCGTGAGATGACCAGCAATGAAACCGATGATCTCTTCGTCCTGCTCGGCAACAATCATGACGCGCGGCAGGAGGGCTTGGCGCGGATGATGTTCACCGCTGAGGTAGGAGGCGAGGCGAAGCTCCCAGTCCGGAGCATGACCCCAGTGTTCGGAGCGAATTTGAGCTATGGCGGAGACGTCGCGCAGAGTTGCAGGACGATAAAGGACTTCTTCAGCAGCGGGTGTCGCGATCATGATGGCTTTCGGTCAGTTGGGCTGTCGTCTACTTGGCGAAGAGTTGGCTTAGATCTGCGAAGGCTTTGAACTCGAGGGCATTGCCAGAAGGGTCGAGGAAGAACATTGTAGACTGCTCACCTACCTCGCCCTTGAAGCGAGTATAGGGTTCGATGATGAAATTCACCCCGGCGATTCGGACTCGCGCGGCGAGGGCCTCCCAGTCGGCCTGAGTCAGGACGACGCCGAAGTGGGGGATGGGGACGTCGTGGCCGTCGACGGGGTTGCTGTGGGTGCCTTCGGCTGAAGCGGGTTTGGGCTTGTAGTGGGCGACGATCTGGTGGCCGAAGAGGTCGAAGTCGATCCAGTGATCGGCGCTGCGGCCCTCCGGGCAACCCAGGACGGTGCCGTAGAAGTGGCGGGCGGCAGCGAGGTCATCGACAGGGAAGGCAATGTGGAAGGGTCGCAGCAGACTCATCGCTGACAGGGTATCCTAGAAATAGGCAGCCGAGCCGGTCGTGCTGCGAATAACTGATAAGGGCAATTAGGTGTACGACCTGCAGTACCGGCTGAAGGGGTTCAGGGGAACCTCGTGACAGGTTTGTGGGATTCCTCGTCAGGTTCCCCCTGATGTCTGATCGAGCAGGCGTGAGAATCGCTGTAGCACGCGACTGTCTCGACCGCCAGGAGAACCCTTTGGCTCACCAAGTGATCCTTGCAGATAACCAAGCGATCTTTCGCGCGGGAGTAGCTCGCGTTCTAGGCCAGGAACGGAATTTGCAGGTTGTGGCGCAGTGTCCGGACTATGAGCGCCTCAAGGAGGCGGTCGGAAGCCTCCGGAAGTCGATTGTGATCTACCCATCGAGCTTTGCACCGGATATGAACGAACTGCTGGACTGGATTGAGCAGGCTGGAAGCCGGTCAGTGGTCATTTTGGAACACGGGTCGTCGCTGGATGAGGCGTATGTCTCGCGCGTGGAGGGGACGGTGCTGCGCTCCGTAGCGGCTCCGCAGCTTGTGGACTGCCTGCTGCGTGTCGCGGCGGGTCAGCGCAGTGTGCAGCGGGCCAACCTGAAGACGATGCCTTCGCCGGATCGCGTGGGCACGAATGTGCTTGAGCGGCTGACGCCGAAGGAGCTGCAGATTGTGGCTCTCATTGCAGAGGGATCGAAGAACAAAGAGATTGCGCTGCAGTTGGGCACCAAGGAGCAGGTGGTGAAGAACTATCTGCGCAGCATCTACGACAAGACCGGCGTGAGCGACCGCCTGGAGCTGGCGCTGTTCACGATTCATCATCGTGCACTGGCTGAGGCAGCAGAACGTGTCCGCGAGAAGCTGGTGCGCAGCGCGTAACTGAACGGTCGACAAAACAAGTTTCTGAAGAGCAGCGCATGGTGTTTAGATACCCATGCGCTGTTCCTGTTCTTCGGCAGCTTCGGAGACGAAGCCCTTCTTTTCTGCGATGGATTTGGCCTGCGTGAAGAGCAGGAGATAGTCGGGGCCGCCGGCTTTGCTGTCGGTGCCGCTCATGTTAAAGCCGCCGAAGGGGTGGGCGCCTACCATCGCTCCAGTGCACTTGCGATTGAGGTAGAGGTTGCCGACGTAGAAGTCCTGAGCGGCGCGATCGAGTTTGTCGCGTGAGCCGGAGTAGATGGCTCCGGTGAGGCCGTACTCGGTGTCGTTGGCGATGTTGAGTGCCTCGTCGAAGTCTTTGGCCTTGATGACTGCGAGGACGGGACCGAAGATCTCTTCCTGTGCGAGGCGCGCGCTGGGTGCGACGTCGCGGAAGACGGTGGGTTGCACGAAGTAGCCGTTGCCGTCGTTGCTTGCGGGTGCGCCACCGGCGAGGAGCTTGCCTTCCTGCTGGCCGATGTTGATGTAGCTGAGCACGCGATCGTAGGCGGCCTTGTTGATGACGGGACCCGAGTAGGCGTTCTCGGCGGGGTCGCCGGTCTTGAGTTTGGCAACGCGGTCGGCGAGGCGCTCGTTGAAGGCGTCGTAGATAGGCGCTTCAACGATGGCGCGCGAGCAGGCTGAGCACTTCTGGCCATTGAAGCCGAAGGCAGAGGCGACGACGCCTTCGACAGCGGCATCGACGTCTGCGTCTGCCGCGACCACGATGGCGTCCTTGCCGCCCATCTCGAGGATGGTGCGCTTGATGAAGCGCTGGCCGGGCTGCGTGCGGGCGGCGCGCTCATGGATCTCGAGGCCGACCTTCTTGGAGCCCGTGAAGGCGATGAAGTGGACCTTGGGGCTTTCGACGAGGGGGCGGCCGGCTTCAGGGCCACCTTGCAGCAGGTTCACGACGCCATCCGGCAGGCCGGCCTCGTTGAGGAGAGCGACGAAGCGGGAGGCGATGGTGGGTGCATCGGGTGAAGGCTTGAGGACTACTGTGTTGCCGGTGACGATGGCCGCGGCGGTCATGCCGGCCATGATGGCGAAGGGGAAGTTCCAGGGCGGGATGACAGCGCCGACGCCGAGCGGGACGTAGCGGAGCACGTTGCGCTCGCCGGGATACTGGATGGGCGTGGTGGCAGCGTCGAGCTTGAGGGCCTCGCGGGCATAGAACTCGAGGAAGTCGATGCACTCGCCGACGTCCGCGTCGGCCTCGGCCCAGTTCTTGCCGACCTCGAAGACGAGCCAGGCGCAGAGGTCGAGGTGGCGCTCGCGGATGAGTTGCGCGGTGCGGAGGAGGATTTCGACGCGGTAGGAAGCGGGGCCGCGCGACCATATGGGGAAGGCTGCGGATGCGGCGGCAATGGCGGTTTCGACCTCAGATACTCCTGCGGCGAAGTGGGTGCCGATAATCTCGGCGGGACGCGCGGGATTGGTGGAGGTGAACTTCGTAGTGGTTTGGGTGGGATGACCGCCGAGAATGAGGTCGTAGGTGCGGCCGAGTTCGGAGCGGACGCGGGCGAGGGCGTCGAGCATGGCGCGGTGATTCTCGGGCGCGGAGAAATCGGTGAAGGGCTCGTTGCGGAAG
>Ga0206804_10144_pt1 | contig 20229 bp, 21 predicted proteins | sample Alteio_BWOrgCont_62_FD_152888 | JGI IMG/M metagenome (GOLD analysis project Ga0206804, IMG submission 152888) | Enriched cells from forest soil in Barre Woods Harvard Forest LTER site, Petersham, Massachusetts, United States -... | ecosystem: Environmental > Terrestrial > Soil > Temperate forest >... | reverse complement strand
GTCGGCGAGGGCATGAAAGACAGAATCGAGACGAACTGCGGATGATTCAACCATTCGGTTGAATACTAGACTGCAGGCGGCGGGCTGTCAACCATTTGGTTGAATGAATTTTACTTGACTGTATCGCAGATTGCGATATGCTCATTGCAATCCGTAATGAGTGCTGATTGCGGGTGTGAGTTCTGGTTTTATTTATGAAGCTCTGCGACAAGATTCGGTACCTGCGCGAGGTGGAAGGGCAGCTTCGCGGGCTGGGGCGCGCGATGACGCAGGGCGAGCTCGTGCGCGCGGTGCGCGAGGAGATGGGCGTGGCCGCCGGAACGCTGAGCCAGAGTTATCTCTCGCAGATCGAAAGCGGATCGCGGCCGCACCTGACGAACACGACGCGGCTGTTGCTGGCGCGGTTCTTCAAGGTGCATCCGGGGTACCTGGTCGACGATCCGGAGGGGTATCAGGACGAACTGGTGAGCGAGTTGCGTCACCAGGCGACGCTCGACGAGAAGCTGGACCTTTGGCTGATCGGCGGAGCGGAGCGGTTCCGTCGCGACCCTGAGCTGCGGCGCTCGCTGCTGGCGATCTCGAAGCACAAGGATTCGCGCCGGTGTCTGCTGCTGCTCGAGAGCATTCTCGAGACGCCGTCGCTGAGCGAGCGGCTGCTGGAGGTGTTGCGGCCAGAGGAGACGGCGCAGGCCATACCGCAGCGGACGCCGATGTTGATTGCAACGGAGAGCTCGCCTGGCGTGCGTAAGAATGGCGCGCGCGGGAATGGTGCGAAAGGTAACGGCGTTGGAAGCGACGGAGCGAGTGGCAACAGCGCGAATGGCAAAAGTTCTAAGGCAAGACGTGGAGGGTCGAAGCGATGATTACCTTCGATTGGGAGACGATCTATCTGACGTGTTTTGGCGTGGGCCTGGTGCTGAGCCTGCTGGCGTTCTTCAGCGGCTTCGGGCATCTGCACTTCGGCCACATACGGCTGCACGTGGGACATCACCACGTGGGCGGAGCGCACCACGGAGCAGGACTGCGCGCCGGCGCTAATCGCGCGGCACACATGTCGCCGCTGAACGGCTTCACGATTGTGGCGTTTCTGTGCTGGTTTGGAGGCACCGGATATCTGCTGCATCACGGCAGTGCGTTTTCGAATGCGCTGGTGCTCCTGCTGTCCTTGCTGAGTGGGCTTGCGGGCGCGGCGGTGGTGTTCTGGTTTTTGAGCCGTGTGCTGATGGCGAAGGAGAAGACGCTGGAGCCCGCGGACACGGACATCGTCGGTGTCGTAGGCAAGCTGAGCGGAGGGATTCCGGGCGCCGGTGTTGGCGAGATGTTGTATTCGCAGAACGGTGCGCGCTGGTCGGCTGCGGTGCGGTCAGAGGATGGATCGGCGATTGAGCGCGGCGCTGAGGTGATTGTGATGCGGCGTGCGAAGGGCGTTGCGTACGTGCGGCGCTGGGATGAGTTTGCACATGGGCTGTTGAGTGAGCCCGAGGTGAGCCGAGAGGAGGGAGCCGAATGACCAGGATCTATGGGTTGTGGTTGCCTCTTGTACTGATCGCCGTGTCGATCCCGCTCGTGATGGGTGTTGTGCCGCCCAATTGGATCTACGGGTTTCGCACGACGAAGACCATGTCGAATCCGCAGATCTGGTATGAGGCGAATCGGCACGCCGGTGCGAATCTGATCGTCGCCGGGGTATGGACGATGGTGTTGTGTGGCGGAATCGTAGGGCGTTTCGGAGCAAAGGCCAATGCCTTGCTTCCGCTTGTTCTGCTGTTTATGGTGCTCGGGAGTGCAGTGGTGTCATTGCTGCAACTGAGGAAGATGTGAAGGCGAACTATTCGCCGGAAGTTTGAGAAAGGGACGGTATGACGAACAACGAAATCGTGATGATTGGATTGATGGTGCTGGTTTTGCTCGTGTTGATGAGCACGCTGGCGCGGATGTATCGCAAGGCGGGCCCGAACGAGGCGATTATCCGGTACGGTCTCGGTGGACCGAGGGTGATCATCGGCCATGGCGCACTCGTTTATCCGATGGTGCAGCATGCGCGTTCGCTTTCGCTGGAGTTGATGAGCTTCGATGTGGCGCCGCAGCAGGATCTCTACACGATGCAGGGCGTTGCGGTGACGGTGGAAGCGGTTGCGCAGATCAAGGTGCGATCTGACCAGGAGAGCATCATGACTGCGGCGGAGCAGTTTCTGAACAAGACGCCGCAGGAGCGCGAGGGCTTGATCCGCCTGGTGATGGAGGGCCATCTGCGCGGCATCATCGGCCAGCTCACGGTTGAGCAGATTGTGAAGGAGCCGGAGATGGTGGGCGAGCGCATGCGCGCGACGTGCGCCGAGGACATGAGCAAGATGGGGCTCATTGTGGTGAGCTTCACCATCAAGGAGGTCCGCGACAAGAACGAGTACATCACCAACATGGGACGGCCGGACGTTGCGCGCATCAAGCGCGACGCAGAGATTGCGGCTGTGGAAGCGGAGCGCGACACGGCGATCAGACGTGCGATTGCTCTGCGTGAGGCCGCTGTGGCGAAGGCGACGGCGGACCAGGAGCGAGTGCTGGCGGAGACGATGTCGCTGGCGAAGCAGGCCGAGGCGCAGCGCGATCTCGATGTGCAGAAGGCGCAGTTTACCGAGACGGCGAAGCGTCAGCAGGCGACGGCAGATAAGTCGTATGAGCTGCAGACGAACGTGATGCAGCAGAAGGTCATCGCCGAGCAGGTGAAAGTGCAGCAGATTGAGAAAGAGGCGCAGGTGAAGGTCCAGGAGGCCGAGATCCAGCGCAATGAGAAGGAACTGATCGCGACTGTGCTGAAGAAGTCGGAGATTGAGAAGCAGCGCATCGAGAATATGGCGAACGCCGAGAAGTCGCGACTGGTGGCCGAGGCCGAAGGTAAGGCGACAGCGATTCGGGCGCAGGGCGAAGCTGAGGCTTCGATCATCCTCCAGAAAGGCGAGGCCGAGGCGAAGGCGATGAACGTGAAGGCCGAAGCGTACCAGGAGTGGTCGCAGGCCGCGGTCGTCGACAAGCTGATCACGAACCTTGCGGACATAGTGCGCGCGATGAGTGAGCCGTTGGCGAACGTCGACAAGATCACCATTGTGTCGACAGGCGATGCGAAGACGACGGGAGCGCACAAGCTGACGGGTGAGATGACAGAGATTGCTGCGCAGGTGCCGGCGCTGTTTGAGGCGCTGAGCGGCATGAACCTGAAAGACCTGATGTCGAACGTGACGAGCATGGCGGCGAGGCCGAATGGAGTGTCGTCGAATGGCTCGAACGGATCAGGGCCGAACACAAGCCCGATGCTCGAGGGCAGCACAGAGGAAAAATCGACTACCTAACTAAAATGCCGAGGCGCGAACCGCCTCGGCATCTGATTTGAACGGAGCACGGCTGGAAGGAGAAAGTCATGGGACTGATGGAACGAGTTGCGACGCTGCTGCGCGCGAATGTAAATGACCTGATCGATCGCGCGGAGGATCCGGAGAAGATGCTGAAGCAGCTGCTGACTGACATGGAGAACCAGCTGCTCCAGGTGAAGACGCAGGTGGCGATTGCGATCGCAGATCAGCACCTGCTGGAGAAGAAGGCTGTGGAGCAGCGTGAGACTGCCGATGGCTGGCGCAAGAAGGCAGAGCTTGCCGTCGACAAGAATGAGGATGAGCTTGCGCGGTTGGCGCTTGAGCGCGGGCTGAGCCACGACGGCATGGCGGAGGCGTTTGCTCGCCAGGTGAACGAGCAGAGCGCCGAGGCTGACGCGCTGCGCACGACCTACAACAAGCTGCAGCAGAAACTGAAAGAAACGCAGGCGCAGTGCGAGCTGCTTGTGGCTGAGCATAGGAGAGCAAAGATGGTCGGCAAAGCGAACGCGGCGCAGGAGAAGGTGACCGGCGTGACGGTTGGATCCGTTGCGCGTGGAAGTGCAATCACTCGGATGAAGGCACGCATCGGCGCCGAAGAAGCGGAGAACTATGCGGCCAAGCAACTGGGCAACGGTGCGGTCTCAGGCGATACCCTTGTCGACCGCTTCGAGAAGCTGGAGCGCGATGAGAAGATCGAGCGGCTGCTGGGCGAGCTGAAGCAGAAGCAGGGAAGGATGCTCGAAGCGGGCTGACCAGTCGCCAGAGTGAATGGAGATCCAGCCAGGTTCTCTCAGGAACCTGGCTGTGATGTTTTTAAGGCTTGTCGGGCGCTTTCTTGGTCGTTTCGACGGAGCAGGCTGAAAACTTGAACTCGAACGAGCCGACGTTCTTGAGCTCGTAGGTCAGTTGCGCCGGAAGCCGGAAGTTTTGGACTGGCGCATAGGAGACGCGGACGTTGAGCTCGGCGGGCGGTGCTGTAGGCGGCTGACGGAAGACTGTGCGAATGGCAGAGACGACGCGGCCGTCGGGCGTGTCGTCATAGGTGGGATAGGCGAAGACGTCACTTGCAGGCTGCACGACGTGTGCTTCGGTGAGGAGCAGGTTCTTGTCGAAGAGCTCGGTAACGTCTGTGCCATCGGCGGCTGCATGCAGTTTGAAGCCGTCGGCGTTGTCGGTGACGGTAGTGGTCGCATCAGGCAGCGGCACCATGTTGCCGTTCATGTAGGCGTTCCATGAGGAGAAGAAGCCGACCATCATCTGCTGCATGCCGTTTTTCATCTTGGCGATGGAGTCCTCCTTGCCCGTGGGCGGAGTGCTGGAGGTAGTCCAATCAAGCTTGCCGTCGCCGTTGAGGTCGTCGGAGATGGTGAGATGAACGGTGCTCAAGTGTTGGAGGACGGGGTTGTCGTCCTTCACGTCGGCGCCGGAGAAGCGTGCGAGGAAGTCCTTCCAGTCGAAGTCGACTGTACAACGGAAGGATTTCAGGCCCTGCACGGTGGGCGTGTAGTAGAGGGCGCGGGCCGCCATGAGTTTTGTGTTGGGCGAGGTCGTCTGCGCGCGCAGGACGGGCGTGGCTGCGAGGAGTGCCGCCGAGCAAAAAAGAGCACAGGTTTTCCGGCTCGTCATGCGCGCATGATACGGCACGAGCGCATGAACCGAGCGGATTTATTGCGTTCGTGCGTGCTGCGAGTTACTTGCCGGTGTAGACGATGTGCCAGACGCTGCGCGAGCCGTCGTCCGTGACAAAGAGGGAGCCGTCCGGAGCGACAGCGACGCCGACGGGGCGGCCCCAGACCTGGCCGTCCTTGGTGACGAACCCGTCGAGGAAATCGTCGTATTCGCCGGTGGCATGGCCGTTCTTCATGGGGATGAAGATGACGTTGTAGCCGGCGCGGTTCTTGCGGTTCCAGGAGCCGTGCTCGGCGGCGAAGGCGCCGCCGTCAAAGGCAGCGGGGAATGAGCCCCCGTGGTCGGGGTAAAAGTTCATCTCGAGTGAGGCCATGTGTGGCTGCACGAGGACGTCAGGCGTGCGAACGGATTTGCCGATGTCTTCGCGCTTGCAGTCCTTGGCTTCGGCGTCCGTCAGCGGCTTAGCGAGCTGCATATTCGGGCCGGTGCCGTTGGCGCAAGGGTCCTGCAGTCGCGGATCGCGGTGGCCACCCATGTAGTACCAGGGCCAGCCGAAGAAGCTTCCCTCGGGAACGCTGGTGACATAGTCGGGAACGAGGTGGTTGCCGAGGTTGTCGCGCTCGTTGGTGGAGCACCAGAGTTCGTGGGTGTCGGGATTGATGGCTTCGCCGACGCAGTTGCGGATCCCGTGCGCGTAGACCTCTTCAAACTTGCCATCTGGTGTGTACTCGAGAACATCGGCGCGGTGGAATTCGCGCGGATGCGTGTCGGCGTCGTCGACGTTGGATGCGGAGCCGACCGAGACGAGCATGTGCTTGCCGTCGGCGGTGAAGACTACATCGCGCGTCCAGTGGCCGCCACCGCGAAGCTGCGCGTAGCCGGGAACGTCAGGGATGATGGTCTGTGCCGCGCCAGTCGCATGCAGGTCGCCGTTGTGATACGGGAACCGCATGATGGTCGTTGCGTTGCCGACGTAGACCCACTGCGGATTCGGCCCGAGCGGATAAAAGGCAATGCCGAAGGGATGATCGAGCCCGGTGGCGAACTTCTCGATGCTCTGGGCCTTGCCGTCGGCGCCGGTGCCGCGGAGGACGAAGACAATACCAGCCTGCGAGTCGGCGAGGAAGAGGTCACCGTTTGGCGCAAAGCGGATGAGGCGCGGCATCACGAATGTGCCCTCGACGGCCTGATTGGTTTGGCGGCGGTCGTCGCTGCGCTGCATCGGCGTGGAGTCACCGCCGGCGAAGAGGATGACCTTGAAGCCTGCGGGCGCGGTCGGCCACGCATCGGCCGGCTTCGGAACGACGGTGGGGCCGTTGTCGACGGCCTCGGCGGGGTTCGGCTCGGGCAGATCGGCGAGGGTGATCTTGTGGCGAACGCCGGGATCCTGCTGAGCGTAATCGGTGAAGGCGGATTGCCCGGTGAGCAGGGGCTGCTGCGCGGCCGCGGTGAGGGCGAGTCCGCAAAGGACGGGGAGGGTGAAAAGGAAGTTCAGCCGTGGCATCCGCAACCTCACAACAATTCTGTAGGGGGACCGTTCCTGGAACGAGCCTACTACTTCGACGTTACAGAGTTGGATGAGGCAGGAGGCTCAATCGCTGCAGCCGCCGGGTCGTGGGTAGAGAGGATAGCTTTCAGCTGATCGAGCGTGGCCGAAGCGTGCAGGAAGGCGCGATCGCCGTGATGCGTTAGTGTCGCGGAGTCGAGGACCTGACGAAGAGCGGTGTCGGCCGGGCCACGCGGCGCTTGCGCGCTGGCGATGCCACGCACGATGCTCAGCAAAGCGCTGAGAGCATTCACGGTTCGCTCAGCGTCAAGCGGGTCTGCAGCAAACTCCTCGATGCGGAGCTCGGCAGAGCCGCCATGCAGCGGGACGGCGGCACTCCAGCGAAGGCTGGCGACGAGGTCGCTCTCTGCCGCGACCGGAAGCTGCAGCCCGAGGAAGGAGATCTGCCCATCTTGCGAGAAGGGAAGCCCGATGTGGCCGATACCCCAGGCCTGCGCCAGCAGTGGAACGTCATGGAAGCGGGCGGCGAGCAGCGAAGAGCCGGACGAACTGGCAGCCGAGGCGCGCGAGCGATCCAATATCGAATGGATCTGTTCAGGCGTCGGTGTGTTGGAGGCCGCGATCATGTCGAAGCCGAGCTGCGCGACGCGAAGCTGTCGGCCTTCAACGGGGATGGTGTAAACGGTCTGCCCGGCGTAGGTCTCCTGCGAATTGGCAATGGCGGCGAGATACTGCGCGAGGCGCTGGCCGTCGAAGCGGCCGACGAAAACCTCGGAGTAAGCGACGGGGCCGTTGGGCCCGCGCGGATTGTCCATGCGATGCAGCGCGAAGGCGGCGGCGTCGAGATCGCGTTCCGGCACGATGCCAGTCTGGTCGATGAACCGCTGCAGGTCGGCACTGCGCTGAACCTGCGCCTGGTCGAAGTGCGTTGCCGCGCGCAGCGGCTTCAGGTTGACGTAGACGATCGCATCGCTCTCCGGAAGAAGGCGGGCCGCCTCAGGCGGCGCCTTGGCGCGGAGATAGAGTGCAACGGCGAGGGCTCCCAGGACTGCAAGAGCGATTGCGAGAGAGATCCACGTGCGTCGTCGCATCAGGTATTGAAAGTAAGTTTACTCACGAATCGAGAAGGTGAAGATCTTTCCCGCGTTGGAGATGCCCGGGACGTTCGAAGAGCCCGGCGGAAGCACACCGTATTCGCCCTTCTCAATGTCTACGGGAACGGTGAACATATACATCTGCGGTGCGATTTTGTGCGGGTGAAACTCGATTTCATCGCGCTCCGAGCCCGACTCGGAGTGGAAGACGCCGCCGGTCTTGACGCGGAACTCGCGGTTGTTCGAGTGTTCGCGAAAGCGAAGAAAGTCATACTCCTCGGCTTGAGTGCCGACGGGCGCATAGATCAGGATGTTGACGCCGGTGGGCAGCGCAAGCGGTGACTTGGCGTCGTCCACGATGCCGTTCATGTCCTGCTTGACGATGTTGTGGGTGAAAGTGCTCTTGGCCCAGCCGCCGGACTTGAACTGCACACGCTCGGTCTTGAGCGGAAGCCACTCGCCGGTCTTCCTGTCCTGGTAGTAGACGCCGATCTCGTCGACCCCTGCGGAGAGCGGCGCCGGGTTAATCTTCTCTGAAGCGTGGAAGGCCAGACCCGCGCTGCGAGCCTGCATGGCGGCGATGACCTGCTGCGAGACGCCGGCGTTCTTGAGCGCGATGAGCGTGTCGGGCGAGGTGTCGTAGTGGCCGGGCTGCGTCTGGATTGTTTGAATGATGACCGCGTCATCGAGGCCGGCTTTGCTCATCTTCGTAATGGCATCGTTGTCGATGAAGTGGGCTTTGGAGAGGTCGCTGGCTGGCTGGAGTGGACCATCGTCAGAGGTCGCGTTCTGGCCAAGAGCCGACGCGGAGGCGACGAACAGAATCGCATAAAGAAGGGTGCCAAAGAGCGGCAGATAGCCCAAAGGTCCGGAACGGATTCGCGAATGGCGAAGCGCCATGCGCCACATGCTATCACCGACACCGTTCGGGGGCTGGTTGGGTGGCAAAATACAGATTTCAAAGCGGCGGCCGGGGTTCATCGTTCGAAACCTCACACACCTATGACGAGGCTAAAGTGCCCTATTCGTACATGGCACGGGAGCCCCGGATGTGACACAGTAGACAAAATCGTTTTCCGGGGACTCGGGCCGAACCGTAGGCGATTCTCAATCGAGGAGTTTGTGCCATGCTTTCGAAGCTCATTCTTACGAGCCCGCTGCTTCTGATTCTGGCGGCTCCGCAGACACAAAACAGCAATTCCAAGCCAATGGAAGCTGCGCCAACGCCCTTGAACTTACCTTCGACACCGCCGGTGAAGATGGGTCTGTGGGAGTCGACCGCGACGAATGGGCGGGGCGCCGGCTTCAAGACACGTTCCTGCTTCACAAACGAGAGCTATCAAAAGGACATGGCCAAGATGCCGCCGGGCTGCACGATCAGCAATCAGGCATGGACAAGCCATAGCTTTGTCGCCGATGTCGCTTGCACGATGCGGGATACAGCCTCGACCGGGCACATTGATGTGCAGTTTCCGGACACGCAAACGATCCACAGCACAATCAACATCACAATGACGATGCAGGGTCAGACAATGCCGATGAATTTCACGACAGACTCGCACTTCGTCAGTTCAGATTGCGGCGATATCCCTGGCGGGCAGTCGCGGCCGGTGCACTGAGGTTCTGTGCGCGTTGACCGTTCCGTGGTGCAAGGTGTGCCTCGGTAGATCAATGTGGTAAAGTCATATTCAGCGCTGCGCTTTCTGGCAGCGCAATGTGCTGTTTACACCCCTTCAGCGATTGCGCTGGCTGGGTCCGGAAACAGGCTGGCGTAGCTCAGCTGGTAGAGCTCCTGATTTGTAATCAGGCGGTCGGGGGTTCGAATCCCTTCGCCAGCTCCAGGCCTCCGCGGCATAGAAAAGTTTGGTTGTACTGCTTGTCAGGAATCCTTCCTAGCGAGTGTCCGCCAGCCCAAAGCCTCCGTCCTGTACGCTCCAGAGCTTCTGGGCGGCAGCGGGTGCGCCGGGCGAAAGGCTCTCCGGGAAACTTCAGGTAGGCAGAGCGGCGCACAGGTGGCCGAGTGGTTAATGGCAGCAGACTGTAAATCTGCCGCGCAACGCGCTACGGAGGTTCGAATCCTCCCCTGTGCACCATCATCTTGGAACGGAGGACCAGATGAATAAGGGTCCTTCGAGAATGGCACCCGCCGGCACGGGTCGTATGGTTGTCGCGCTGGTGGTGCTGGGGATTTTGGCGCTGTTGGTTTGGCGCACGATCGACCCCGGCAAGATTCAGCAGCTTGCATTTGTGCTGCTGGCGTTTTTTGCATTCCGTGTACTGATTGGTTGGCAGCGCACGCGTAAGATGGGTTACGAACAGTCGGAGAGCGAACGCGACCGGCTGGGCGAATAAGGCTGATGTAGCTCAGTGGTAGAGCACTCCCTTGGTAAGGGAGAGGTCATGGGTTCAAGCCCCATCATCAGCTCCAGATTTCAGCTCCTAGCTTTTAGCCGTTAGCTTTTAGGCGAGGGCTTGGGGTGGCGAACTAGAGGCTAGAGGTTAGCGGCTAGTAGCTAAATGGGCGGGAGTAACTCAGTGGTAGAGTCACAGCCTTCCAAGCTGTTGGTCGCGGGTTCGATTCCCGTCTCCCGCTCCAGATCTTCGAGGTAGTCCGGAGTCGCATGTCGCAACCGCAACAGATAGATCTCAGCCAGGTAAACCGCTCGAACGCTCTCTATGAGCGTCCTCCCATCAGCATCGCCGATGAGCCCACCTTCCGCACCGTGAAGTCGGCCATCGAGAGCTCCTTCGCCGCGCACAATGTGGAGAAGTTTCTGCGTTCGCTCGAGCGCGGCAGCCTCCGCATCCGTGACTTCGAGTCAGTGCTCAACGCCGGCAAGCTCGGTGTGAATGCGGCCGCTGAGTACAACAAGCTGACCGATGGCGATCAGGGCCAGATCCGCGAGTTCTACCTCGCGTCGCTCGAGCAGGTTGAGCCGTCGCTGCGCGACAAGCACTTCAAGCTCTACGCGTATTACTGAGATAGAGCGAGAGCCCGCAAAAGTTTGATTTGAATCGCCGGAATCCCGGCTAGATACAGGAGAGAGTAGTCATGGCGAAGGAAAAATTTGATCGCAGCAAGCCGCATGTGAACGTGGGAACGATTGGTCACATTGATCACGGCAAGACGACGTTGACGGCGGCGATTACGAAGGTGTTGTCCAAGCACAACCCGAAGAACGCGTTCCGCTCGTTTGACACGATCGACAACGCGCCGGAAGAGCGGGAGCGCGGTATCACGATCTCGACCTCGCACGTGGAGTACGAGACCAAGAACCGTCACTACGCGCACGTGGATTGCCCGGGCCACGCCGACTACATCAAGAACATGATCACGGGCGCAGCCCAGATGGACGGAGCGATCCTGGTTGTGGCTGCTACTGACGGCCCGATGCCGCAGACCAAGGAGCACGTGCTGCTGGCCCGCCAGGTCGGTGTGCCGTACATCGTGGTGTTCCTGAACAAGTGCGATGCGGTGGAAGATCCTGAGCTGATCGACCTGGTCGAGATGGAAGTGCGCGAGCTGCTGTCGAAGTACGACTTCCCGGGCGATGACGTTCCGGTGGTCCGCGGCTCGGCTCTCGGCGCGCTCAACGGAGAGGCGCAGTGGGAGGCCAAGATCGACGAGCTGATGGAGGCGGTGGACAAGAATGTGCCGCAGCCAGACCGCCTGGTCGACCTGCCGTTCCTGATGCCGATCGAAGACATCTTCTCGATCTCGGGCCGCGGCACGGTGGTTACGGGCCGTATCGAGCGTGGCAAGGTGAAGGTGGGCGAGGAAGCCGAGATCGTGGGCTTCACGCCGACGCAGAAGACGGTTGTCACGGGCGTCGAGATGTTCAAGAAGCAGCTGGACGAGGGTCTGGCTGGTGATAACGCCGGTCTGCTGCTGCGCGGCATCGCGAAGGAAGCGGTGGAGCGTGGCCAGGTGCTGGCCAAGCCCGGCTCGATCACGCCGCACACGACGTTCAAGGGCGAGGTCTACGTGCTGTCGAAGGAAGAGGGTGGACGCCACACGCCGTTCTTCAACGGCTACCGTCCGCAGTTCTACTTCCGCACCACGGACGTGACGGGATCGGCCAAGCTGCCGGAGGGTACGGAGATGGTGATGCCGGGCGACAACATCGCGCTGGAAGTCACGCTGCACACCCCGGTGGCCATGGAGAAGGGCCTGCGCTTCGCTATCCGCGAGGGCGGCAGAACCGTCGGCGCCGGTACCATCTCCGAGATCATCAAGTAGGCCAACTTCACGAATAGAAAAAGCGGCGAGCTTCGGCTCGCCGCTTTTCTTTTGCTCATACTGGTGGATTCCTAACGCACGACCTCGTACTTCACCTTCAGATACAGCGTGAACTGAACTACCGGCTCAATCACAACGGGGTTGATGACCTTGTCGAAGCCGCTGCCATCGAGTGCGTTGAAGTAGAAGGTTGTCGTCTTACGGGCGCGCTCGATGGTGTACTTGCTGAGATTTGGTGGACGGGTGAGCGACTCGGATTCTGCCGCCGTGTAGGAGTCGTACATGCTCGACGGGTAGTAGATGGCGGGGCGCTCGGCATAGACGGAAATGGGTGGCTCGGTCTTTACGCCGAGCAGCTTCTGATAGCTCGCAACCTTCTGCTTGATGATCTCCGAAGCCTCGTCGAGTAGTCGGCTCTGCACAGCGCTCGTGTCCTTCACGACGTAGTCGACCTTGATGAGATCGTAGATTTGCGCCTTTGCTGCCACGGCGACGAGTTTATCCAGCAGGTCGCGATCGACGTAGTGAATCGAGACGTTCTTCTTGAGTTCAAAGCCTGTGATCTTCTCGCGCGCAACGTTTTCGCCGACCTCGTAGCCGTAGATTTTTGGCTGCGTGATGAAGTCAACATAGATATCGCTGTCCCGGATGTGTAGCGGCTTAAGCGAGTCTGTGAACTGTTTCACGACCGTATTCATCTTGGCGTTGGCTTCCTCAACGGATGCACCTTCCTGCGCGATGCCGAAGACTGCCACGTACTCGTCGGGCTTCACGTTTATCAGAACGTCGGCGTCCACGAACATGCTGTTGTCGGGTGGAAGGTCTTCTTTGGAGATAGTGCGTTGCGCACGTTCGTTCTGCTCCGCACGTGGGCGTCCGCCGGCCCCACCATAGCTGATGTTGCCGGAGGTCTGGGCAGATACGGCGCCCGAGAGCAGCAGGCAAAGAAGCGAGGCTCCACAAAAGCGCACCGTTCGCGGAGCTCGCCCACTTACGTTTGTGATCACAGAGAACCCTCCTCACGTTTTTGAATTCGACGGACGACAGGATACACTTCGCGCCATGCCCGATCGTTCTCTTGCACGTCGCCGTTTTCTGCAGGGCCTTACCGCCGTTCCAGCCCTTGCGGTGCTCCCGTCAACGATCCTTGGTCAAAGTGAAACTACACACCCAAAGACGTCGGCCGCGGGGCCCCGGCCGCAGGTCTCGCTGAATGTGCGCGACTTCGGTGCGAAGGGCGATGGCGGCACGAACGACACGGCCGCGTTTCAGGCGACGCTTGATCGCTGCGCTGCGCTGGGCGGCGGTGAGGTGTTGGCGCCAGCTGGTGACTACTTGATCGGCAGCATTCAGCTTCGCCCAAACACAACGCTGCGGCTCGATGCAGCGGCAACGTTGCATGGCACGCCGAACTTCGACGACTACGCAGTGACGACCGTTCGCTGGGAAGGGAAGTGGATTCCCGGGCACATTGCGCTGATCTATGCGGTCGACGCACAGAATATCGCCGTCATCGGTGCGGGCAAGATCATCGGAAATCCGGCGCTCGCAGGACGGCCACGTCCCGACGCGCCGCTGCGTCATCCGGCGCTGATCGAGTTCATTCGCTGCAACGGCATTCACCTCGAAGGCTTCTCAACTGAGTACAAGAGCATGTGGTCGATCCATCCGACCTCGTCCGAGAACATCACGATCAAGAACCTGACGATTCGCTCGACGGGTGGCAACGGCGACGGCATCGACATTGACTCGTGCAAGCACGTGACGATCACCGGCTGCGACATTTCGACCGGCGACGACTGCATCTCGCTGAAGAGCGGCCGCGGCTCGGAGGCATATGCGATGCTCCAGACAACCGAGGACGTGCATATCTCGAACTGCACCTTCGCCGACTCGATCTTCGCGTGCATCGGCATCGGCAGCGAGACATCGGGCGGCATCCGCGACGTGTGGATCAAGGACTGCAAGTTCATCGGCGCTAGAACGCAGGCGATCTATATCAAGAGCCGGCCCGGCCGCGGTGCGTTCATCGAGAACATATTCGCCGATGGCTTGGAGGTCTCAAACTGCGCCGGCGGCTTCCTACGGTTGAATATGGCGAACAGCGGGATTCAGGACCAGGACCCGGTGCCCGGCAACGACGGCATCCCGACGGCGCGTAATTGGAGGTTCTCGAACGTAACGGTGCGCGATGTGCCGAAACTCGTCCAGGCGATCGAGCTCGACCCCCGCAAGCCGCTCGACGAGCTATGGCTGACGAACATCACCGGCACCTGCAAGGAGGGGATCTTCCTGGCGCACGTGCGGCATGCCGTAGTGCGAGACATCCGCGTGACCGGCTACACCGGGGCACTCCTTAACACGATCGACGTGACCGGGAAAGGATTGGAGGGTGCCAGGCCGTTTCCCGCACCAGCTCCGCCCATTGATGTTGCGGTGCCCGCTACGCCGTACAAGTTACACTGATGAAAGGACATACTCTCGCTAGGACGGGTCTTCCGCTTTTTCCTGTTTTGCGAGATAATCAATTCAGGGCCTGAGCCTGCGGAGTGTTCGGAGTGTTCTGCAGGTCTTGAGGACGGGCGGCCTGAATCGCTCACCCACAACAGCAGCAAAGTTCAGGAATCAGGCAGCGGGGGCCTATATCCCTGCGTCGCGGCGTGTCAGCGGGTATCCAAAGACAAGCTGCTTGCCAGCCGAGGTGGCTGGCCACGTTAGGAGAAGCGTATGCGCGAGATCGTCAGCCTGCAGTGTCCGGTATGCAAGAACCGGAACTACTCGACCACCAAGAACAAGAAAACTACGACTGGACGTCTCGAGTTCTCCAAGTTCTGCAACACCTGCAGAAAGCATACGGATCACAAGGAGACCAAGTAGTTTTCCGCTGAAGCATTCTCCGAGGTTGGAGGATAGCGGAAACTCACTCCTCACAGGGGAGTAAGCTCAACGGTTAAACTGCCGGTCTCCAAAACCGGACTTCTCGGTTCGAATCCGAGCTCCCCTGCCATCAGGTTTATCCTTGGGACGCGTTCTCCTGAGGATTTCCGAAGTACCCGCGAGTTCCGCGGCACGTCTAGATGTTAGGAAGCAGCCCTATGGCGAAGGCAGCAGTAGCGACCACGGATCACGAGCAAACAAACACTGCGATTGCGCATGTTACATCGGGCCCGCAGCGCCTTGTGGAGTTCCTGAAGGAAACGCGTCAGGAGATGCACAAGGTGGTCACACCGACGCGCACGGAGGTTCGTAACACAACGACCATCGTTCTCGCGACGGTGTTTCTCTTCGCGGCGTTCTTTGAAGTGGTGGACATTGTGTTGGGCAAAGGCATCGACAAGATGTTTCTGCATCTCACCGGTCATTAGACCTTTTTGCCCGTTGAAGCGGGCGTGTGGATGGAATTCCAGGCGACGTCCGGAAGGACGAGCGCACAGAAAGTAAGAAGATGGCAGACGAGTTGAACCTCGAACAGACCACTGAAGAGCAGACCGCAACGGCAGATCACGGCGCCGAGACGCCCGCGTCCGACGCCGGGACGACCGCGGCTCCAGTGAATGAGAACTTCAAGTGGTACATCATTCACGCCTACTCGGGCTTCGAGCGCAAGGTGAAGGAGTCGCTGCAGTCGCGCGTCGCCGCGTATCACCTCGAGGACCGCGTGGGGCGCATCGAGATCCCGACGGAACCGACGACAGAGCTCCGCAACGGCAAGAAGTACACGATCGATCGCGTCTTCCTTCCCGGTTATGTCTTCGTGGAGATGGCGCTCGATAACGATCTTTGGCATGTGGTGAAAAACACGCCGCGCGTCACCGGCTTCCTGCAGACAGGCGATCAGCCGAATGCGCTTTCTGAGGCGGAGGTCAACGCGATGCTGAATCGCAGCGACGTCACCAAGGAGAAGCCGAAGCTCAAGCTCAAGTTCGCCAAGGGTGAGCAGGTTCGCATTACTGAGGGCCCGTTCACAAACTTCAACGGTGCGGTCGACGACGTCAACGAAGACAAGCAAACCCTCAAGGTGATGGTTTCGATCTTCGGCCGTCCAACACCTACCGAGGTCAGCTTCGCCAACGTGGAGAAGGCAGAGCAATAGGTTTCGCGCGGAAGATTGCGCACAGGATTTCCCTGGCTCGTTGCACAGGCTATTGAGCAGTGGGCCCACAGATTTTCCGCAACTTTTCCGGTAGATCTCCGGAGGGTTGCTAACAAGTGTTGCACCAGAGTTCCACCGTGGGTGCGTAGAGAATCTCAACGGACTCTCTCCGCATCACGAACTACAGGTTGATCGCAGGAGTTCCAGCCCGGCCGCTTCACCGGACCTTCTAGCTCCTCTGGAACCACCAATCCATGCAGCACGGAAGTTCCGATCTGCATCTATATGGAAGGACGAAGAATATGGCACCGAAGAAGGTACAAGGCTACGTAAAGCTCCAGATCATTGCAGGCAAGGCGACTCCCGCTCCGCCTGTTGGTCCCGCGCTCGGTCAGGCGCAGGTCAACATCATGGAGTTCTGCAAGCAGTTCAATGACCGCACAGGCAAGGAACCGGCGCTCGCGGGTATGACGATTCCGGTTGTCATCACCGTGTTCGCTGACCGCAGCTTCACGTTCATCACAAAGACGCCCCCGGCGCCGGTGCTGTTGCTGAAGGCTGCCGGTGTGCAGAAGGGCTCCGGCACCCCCAACAAGGACAAGGTCGGCAAGGTGACCGAGAAGCAGGTTCTCGAGATTGCCAAGCAGAAGATGCCCGACATGAACGCTGCCTCAGTCGAGGCTGCCGCCAAGACAATCCGTGGTACCGCACGTTCCATGGGTCTCGAAGTGGTCGCGTAACCGAGCACAGAGCTGAAACGACAGGCGCCAGAGTCATTCGACTCTGGCGTTTTTTCATGGCACGATTGCGCCCCGCGCCACAACCCTGTGAGCATCGCGGCCAACGCTCGTGCGACAAGGTATCTGGTATTGATCGGAGCAGACGCCCGTTCGCTCCTGCAGCACGACCGGCAGTGTGTCCTTCGCCTGCTTCGGAACTTCGAAGATCGCAACCTGCTTCTGTCCTGAAGTGTCGAAATACGTGATCGACACGATGTGCCGGTAGATCTGCGGCCGTATCAATCCGATCAAAATCGCCGGTAATAGGCCGAGATTCGGTGTCTGCTTCTCGCGATAGCTGAAGTTCTGAATTTGTGTGTAAGGAATGGCAAGCGAGCCACCGCTCCACTGAAAGGCCAGCTGATCCGAGCCGGTATCGAGCGTACCCTTAGCGCGCATGGTGATTCCCGGGGTGGAACCACCGATGAAGGTAACGGACGGAATCGAACCCGCATGTGCGGAGATGCCTGTGAACGCGACGACCAGAGCAGCAAGAGTGCCGGCGCCCCTCAGCGCGTTCCGTGACAGCCGAGCGAGCCGCTGCATATCTCTGCGACGGTGCAGCAGTATTCGTCTGCGAAGGGCCAGCGCGCGCCACAGCGTCTTCAGATCATGCCGCCACTCCGGCATGATGACCGACATCGCCAGACCCTCCAGGCACGTGACCACACCAAGCGCCAGCGCCACCCACCACGCGATTCGCAGGCCAAGCGTTACATGCAGCGCAAAGCTCATAACGACCGTCGTGGCGAGAACCAATCCCCACGTCTTTGCGAGATACGAGTGATAGCTGCTCGGTTTGCCGAACTTCACAAAGTCGAAGACAAACTTGAACACTTCGATGCCGAGCACAATTCCGATCGGCGCCTCGAAGCTCCGCATCAGTTGCGGCTGGCGCATCCAGAGCGCTACGGCTGCGCCAACGTAAAAAACATTGTCAGCCATCGAGTCGAAGAGGCGCACAGCTGCGGTGTCGCACTTCCATCGGCGCGCGAGTACGCCGTCGTAGATGTCCGAGAGCAGCGCGGTCACGACCATGGTTGCAAGTGTGAGACCGCTCCAGCCTGCACGCTCGCCGATGACAATTACCGGACCGAGTGCCGCTCGCGCGGCCGCCATCAGCGACGGGATCTGGTGTTTGAATGCTTTCGATTCTGATTGCATCGCCCTCTCCTTTTGCGTCTGCGAAGGAGAGTAGCGAGCGGCCGCGCGCTCCGGAGGCACGATAAGGACGGTTTCGTGAGTGTCACAACCAGGCGTGCGACAACATCTCCCGGGCGTTCGCTGCGAGCAGAGGAAAGACCACAGTCTGCGGCCCCTTGGGCAGCTTCGATACGGAGGCGGTATACGCATCGCATAGCACCGCGTTCGCGTCGGAGACGCCGCGTTGCCACTGCGGCTTGCGCGCATCGCAGAAGATCAGCGCCTCTGCGGGCACACCTGCCGCGGCGAGCATCGTGCGTGCCTTGTCGAGGAACTCCGGCCAGTGTGAGATCACGGCAATGAGAAGCCCTTTCGGCGCTGGCATCCACGGCAGCAGCCACTGATTCGCGGAGGTAATCGGCAACACGACGACCTCTATACCAGCGGGCACTGCCGCCCTCACCGCATTCTCCTGACTGGGACGGCAGCAGACGATAGAGCGAGCGAGCGCCTCAGCGTTGCAGTCCTCAATCGAACGATCATGTACCTCGCGCTCCGTCGCAGCCCGCAGCTCCGTCAGCAGAATTTGCCGCAGCTCCGGATCAGGATCGACGAGCAGCCAGTGATCGGGCTCAGGCGCCGCCACCCACTCGCCCATGCGCCGCTTTAGCGCTGGAGCCGAGAGCCCAAGTTCGTGCGCGCGGCGGAAGAACTCTGCAATGTAGGCATCGACGCGCGCGTCCGCAGTCTCCGGCGTGCGCCGGTCGCAGACATAAACGCCGCTGCCGTGTCGTAGCTCTGTCCATCCTTCGCGTTCCAGCTCACGGTATCCCGCGCTCACTGTGTTTGGATGTATCGCAAAACGCCGCGCCAGTTCACGGGTGCTGGGCAGACGATCGCCGGCCCGCAGGTCGCCACTGAGGATAGCAAGCTGCACCTGCGTCACCAGCTGACGATATAGCGGCACATCGGTATGTGGAGCGAACCAGAGACGCATTTTTGCAGGACAGAGCGTAGCATCTGCCATCGCTCCGCAGAATCCCACATTACCTTAGGGTGCACAACCGGAATTTAGTGATCGGCTCTGTTCTTGACCTCACGCTTGTATAGTGTGTGAAACCGCACCGCACCGAGGCCGTCAATGAATTTGATCGGAACCGCGAAGAAGTTTGTGCCCCTTGCCATGCGCCGCAGGATGTTGCCCGTGGCAAAATTTGCTTACCGCGATGACCTGTGCAAGCTCGCAACGTTCTACGGAACGGACAAATGGGGCGGCCACTGGTATATGCAGCACTATCAGCGATACTTTGAGCCGCTGAGAAAAAAGCCGCTGAATCTTCTCGAGATCGGCGTGGGTGGTGACAAAGATCCGCGCACCGGCGGTCAATCACTGCGGACCTGGAAGAGGTTCTTCCCAAAAGCCCGGATCGTCGGCATCGATATCTTCGACAAGACGCATTTCAGCCAGCCGAGGATCGACGTAAGAATCTGCGACCAGACCGACGCGATGGGGCTTCGAAAGCTCTCCGATGAGTATGGTGGGTTCGACATCATCATCGATGACGGAAGTCATGTGAACGAGCACGTGATCAAAACCTTTCATGCGCTCTTCCCATTGCTGCGGCCTAACGGCATTTACGCGATTGAGGACACCCAGACCTCGTACTGGCCTAGCTTTGGTGGCGGCCTCGACAAGCCTGACACGATGCTCAGCTTCTTCAAGAGTCTCACCGACGGTCTCAACTATATGGAGTACTCTGCTGCCCCCGGCCCCGATGACTTCGAGCGAAACATCGTTGAAATTGCCTTCTTTCATAATCTGGTCATCATTCGGAAAGGCAGAAATGATGAGAAGTCGAATCTGCCTGACTTCGTGCAACGCGAAACGGGTCGGGCGAACCTGATCCCTTCACATAACCAGGTCGGCAACTGAACTCTGTTCAGATGGGTGCAACGTAGGGGATAATGGCAGCTTCTCGTGTGCGCTTGCGCATGCAGTTTGGAGCTTGCTTCTAAATTCATGTTCGTTCCCTCGACCTTCGCCGTTGCACTCTTGATGACCATCCTCAGCACCATTTGCTGGGGGTCATTCGCTAACACCTTCAAGGTCACGAAGAACTACCGCTTCGAGCTTTACTACTGGGACTATGCCCTCGGCATCTTCCTCATCGCTGTGCTCCTCGCGCTTACGATGGGCAGTTTCGCCGGTGGCCCCACGGCGTTTCTCCCGAACCTGCGCGAGGCCAGCGGCATGAACCTGTTCTATGCTGCCGTCGGCGGATTCATCTTCAACATCGCAAACGTGCTGCTGATTGCGGGCATCGAGATCGTCGGTCTGGCCGTCGCCTTTCCCCTGTCCATCGGCATCGCCCTCGCTGA
>Ga0206804_10152_pt1 | contig 20313 bp, 19 predicted proteins | sample Alteio_BWOrgCont_62_FD_152888 | JGI IMG/M metagenome (GOLD analysis project Ga0206804, IMG submission 152888) | Enriched cells from forest soil in Barre Woods Harvard Forest LTER site, Petersham, Massachusetts, United States -... | ecosystem: Environmental > Terrestrial > Soil > Temperate forest >... | reverse complement strand
AGCTGGCGCGTGAGATACCGCGCATGGTCGTGAGCATCGACTGCTGCTTCAGCTTTCCGGGGTGGTTTCTGGAAGAGCATGGCTGCGAGGACATGTTTGCGTTCTGGCGGAAGGCGAACGCGGGGCTGGCAGAGCAGTGGCTTGACCGCGAGTGTGATGAGATCGCGCGTGATGAGCGCTTCTGGGGTGCGCCGCACAAGAGGCCGGCACAGTTTTGCGGGCCCGGTTACAGACGGATGTTTCGGTTTGCGGACTATGACAACAAAATTGCGCAGGGGATGGAGGGTGGCGATCCGGAGCGTGCAGCGAAGATGCGCGGGATTACGCCGAAGTCGCCGTTTCAGATTGGCGGGTCAGGAAGTGTGGGGACAGGCTCGCTGCGCGCGATGAGGATGCTGGAACGCCTGCACGATGCGGGGTTTCGCTTCTGGCCGCTGGAGAATGCGGCGATCGATGCGAAGGTTCCCCGGCCGCTGGTGGTGGAGATGTACACGCGGCTGATGACGGGCGCCGTGGCGAAGTCGAATGCGGAGGCGCGCAAGAGGTATCTTTCGGCAAAGAGAAAGACGGACGGGCTGTATTCACTGCTGGGGCGAACGGTTCTCAGCAAGGCACAGGGCAGCGAAGATGCCTTTGATGCGCTGGTGAGTGTGATTGAGATGGCGCGCTATGCCGATGAGTTTGGCGGGCTGAAGGCAACGCGCGATCCGGAGTTGCGGCGTGAAGGGCTGACGTGGCGCCCGGGAGTCGCGTGAGGTTATTTTGATTTCCGGATCATTGCGGTGCCGGATTTGTCGGGCCAGAGGGTGACGAATTCGCCGGAGGCGGCGCAGAATTCGTTGATGGCCTGCGTGGCGCCAGCCCAGGTTGTCGAAGAGTAGTCGTGCAGGATGAGCATGCCACCGCGGGGCATGCGTTCGTAGAAGAAGGCGAGAGCGGCTTTCATGGGTTCGTAGAGGTCGCAGTCGATGTGCGCGAGCGCGAAGGTGGATTCGCGGGGTTGCGGAAAGACGCCGGGCTTGGCGAAGCCTACCTCGAGGTTGGTGACGTAGGCGATCTCGTGCGAGTCGGGAGCCCAGGCGTAGCCGAGCGGGCCGCCGAGGGAGAAGGTTGGTGTCTCGGCGTCGCCGACGGCGGAGCGCGGCGTGAGGTCGCGGAGGTTCTGGCCGTCGGCGTCGACGACCGCGATGTGGCTGCGGCGTTTGCCGGTGAAGTGGTCCCAGTGGCGATAGAGGAGTGAATCCCAGATCTGCGCTTTGACGGGCGAGGCGTCCGCGGCCTTCTGCTTGTCGGCGTCGCAGGCGTCCTCTTTCGACCAGTCGCCGAGGTCAGAGCACTCCGGATAAACATCCACCACAAACAACAGCCGCCTCGAGTCGGGCGACCAGATGGCGCCGTCTGCGCCGCCGTTCACATTCGTCATCTGCGTGGGCGCGCCGACCGTCCCCGCCGCGTCGTCCCAGGGCATGGTGTAGATCTGGTCCTTCATGCTGAGCGCGATCGACTTGCCGTCGGGCGAAAATCTCCCATTCGACTCACCGTCACCGCTCGTCACCTGCCGCTCCTTCGCCGAGCCATCCAAAGGCACCACCCACAGATGATTCGTCTTCGTATTCTTCTCGAGCGACACGTCGGTCACCGAGAACAAAACCCACTTGCCCGAGGGCGAGATCTGCGGGTCGGAGACGCGCTTCATGGCCATGAGGTCGGCGAAGGTCATAGGGCGCTTGGCGGGTTGCTGGGCAGCGGAGGCGAGCGGGGCGACAAGTATCGCAGCAAGGAGACAGTTAAGGAGACGCATCGGACGACAGTGTAGCGCGTTGGTTTGACTGAATTCTCACGCCCACGTCGCACCATGTGTGCGAGAATTCTCCACGTCTCCCTGTGGGGCCCTGAAGAGAGATTGCCGGGAGTCCGGAGCGACACCCATGTCTGATGAAGTCCATTCCCTAACCTTCGAGATCGAACGCAACGGTGAGTCCGCCGTGGTGAAGTGCCACGGTCGCATGGTGGCGTGGGGCACGGACGATTTCCATCAAGCCGTAAAGTCATTGCTGCCGGAAACGAAGTTGATCACCATCGACCTGGCCGACCTGACCTTCGTGGACAGCATGGGGCTGGGGACGCTGGTGAGGCTATACGTCTCAGCGCGACAGTCGGGCAGCCGGCTGACGGTGGAGCACCTCGGCAAGCAGGTGCGTAACGTGCTGAGCATAACGAACCTGCTCTCAGTCCTGGCTCAGACAGAGGCGCACAACATTAACGTCGCCTGAAGTGCCCGCTTGCAGAACCTTTTGGCTCGGCCTACCGTCTAGTTCAGTAGGAAACTCAGGCCATGACCCGCATTCTGCCCCACACTTTGCTCGCTCTCGCCCTTCTTGCCGCCGCCACGCCGCTTGCTGCGCAGGATTCGTCCGCGCAGGGCTTTGGTCCGCTGGACCCCTCCCAGCCGACCGGCATCACCGTCGAACAGATTATTCAGAAGATGGGCTCACGCGAGACGGCGTTCGAGCAGGCGCGGAATGTGTACGAGTTTCGGCAGACGGTGAAGATCGACACGATCAACGACGACACCGGACGGCCAGACGGCGAGTATCAGCAGGTGACAGACATCACCTTCGACCCCACCGGGAAGCGCGTGGAGCATGTAGTCTTCGCGCCGCAGAACACGCTGGAGCGCGTGATCCTCACCGAGAACGACATGAAGGATATCGCGGAGAGGATTCCATTCATCCTGACGCAGGCGCAACTGCCGGACTACAACCTGACCTACCTTGGCAAGCAGCGCGTGGACGAGCTGGATACCTATGTCTTCGACTGCGCACCGAAGGTGCTGGTGAAGGGGCACCGCTACTTCCAGGGGAAGGTCTGGGTCGACCAGCAGGACAACGAGATTGTGCTGGTGAACGGACTGAACGTGCCGCAAGACACGCGCCGCGGACATGAGGACCTGAGCCCACCCTTCACCACCTACTACGAGCAGATCGATGGCAACTACTGGTTCCCTGTGTACACGAAGGCGGAGGGTATTCTGCACTTCCAGGCGCAGAACGGTGCGCTGAGCCAGGACGATCACATGCGCGCGATCGTGCGGTTCACGAACTACAAGAAGTTCAACTTCCACTCAAACATCAAGATCACGTATGGCGACGAGACGATCGCTCCAGGATCCCAGCAGGGCACGCAGCAACAGGGCGCGCAGCAGCCGGCGGCGAATGGACAGCCTCAACCGGATGCGCAGAAGCCGAAGTAGTTAATCGCTCAGGACGTCGGCGTTGTAGTTGAGCAGCAGCTTCTTCCCGGGCGAGGGCAATTTGATCTTCACGGTCTGCTCTGAGTTGCTGTTGCCGCGCATCGTCAGACTGCCGATGCGAACCGTGTTACCGTTCGCCATCTGCAGATAGAGCGGCACGATCATCAGGAAGTTGTTCGAGACACCACTTTGCGAGAGCTTGAAGTGGATCGAGGTGAGGCCGTCGGCGCCCGGGGCGAAGTCCGAGCTGAGGTCGTAGTGCGGAACCTCGGTGCCGTAGACGTACTCGTTGAAGAACCAGTCGAGCTTACCGTCACCCGTGACGTCGACCCACTTGGGCATGGTCTTCTCGAGCGAATGCTTGAAGTCTTCGGTGGAGGCGGCTTTTCCGGCGTACTCCTGCACGAAGGCCTGCATTGATTTTTTGAATGGCTCCTCCTGATACCCGGGTGTCCAGTACATCATCTCGATCATGTGCAGGATGTACGCACCCTTGGCATAGATGACGGCCCGGTAGACGTCGTCGCCGGTCTTGGAGCTGTTAACGCGGTAGCCCATGGTGACGGGGCCGACGTCGATAGGGCGCTTGCCGTTGGCGTTCTTCTCGAAGAGCTGTTGATGCTGGTCGTTCCAGTACTTGTGGTAGCCGTCCATCTTGGGTGAGGTGTTCATGAGGAAGAGACCGGCGGAAAATGTAGCGAAGCCTTCGCTCATCCATTGATCGCGATAACTGGACCAGCCGATGAGATCGCCCCACCACTGATGCGCCACCTCGTGCGGGGTGACGGAGTCCCAGAAGGCGGGCATGTTGAAGTCGCGCAGACCAAACTCGTGCTGCTCCGTGGTGTCCCAGAAGGCGCAGACAGGAAGATAGACCATCGTCGGCCAGCCCTGGCCATCGAGGCAGCTGGTCTGTTCGGTGAGCGAGACATGATCGTAGGGCAGTTTGCCGAAGTAGTTGCTGTAGATCTGAATGGCGACATTACCCTGCGAGACCTGGTTCTTGAGGCCCGGCGGCGTTGCGAGACTGCCCATGCCCTGATTCGCAGAGTTGGCGATCCAGTCGGGAAGATCGGTGTTGGCGAAGCCGTCGACGATAAAGCCTTGCGGTGTCTTCATCTCCTCCTGCTTGAAGTCGCCGACGTTGAAGCCTGCCACAGGGATGGGCGCACGCGTCTCCCATACGTATCGCTCGAGGTTGCCGTCGTGATCGTGGGCGACCTGGTCGCCAGTCGCAATCGCTTGCAGGCCTTTGGGCAGGTGGAAGGTGAGCCTGTAGTTCGCGAAGCCGCCCGAGACCTCATGGCCCGCGGGATACCACGAGGTGCGCGCCGCGTGCACAAGGTCGTAGACGCCCGGGCCATCCCGGCGCACTGCGTCTGGCCCGGAGTACTTGATGAGCAGTCGCATCGGCTTGCCCGCGGGCGCACCCTGCGGAAGTTCGACGGCGAAGTCGGGGTCGCGCCTCTTGTCCTCCTGGATAAAGTCGAGCGGCGCACCAGTCTCGCTGTAGACGCCGGACACTCGCAGCGTTGGGAAGAGATCGAAGTGGATGACGCGCAGGCCGGCACGATTCACATTGAGCGAGACGGTAGCGGCGCAGGTGATCTTGCCGGACTTTTCGACGCTGATATCGATGGTCTCGTCGCTGACGTGCATGGGCAGAGCAATCGCTTCGGAGTCCGAGCCCCGCATACGGTAGGCGGCCCAGCCGTGGAAGTCCTCGGTATCCCACGTCGCAAGTTCGACCTGATCGCCGTCAGCACCTAACGCGCCTTCGGGGTCGACGATGAAGAGAAGGTTCTTGCCCGCGAAGAATCCGCCGGTGTGAAAGGAAGCGAGGAAGAAGCTACCCTGACTGTCGGAAGGCTTGTCAGAGAGGACGTCGTCAAGGATGCGCGCGTCGAGATTCCAGTGAATCGTCTCGCAGAAGTCCCTGGCCAGCTCGGCGCCGGCCTTCGTGGCTTCAGTGGCATCGCCGTTGGCGGGACCGGCGGACCCCTTGCGAATCTCGTCCGCAGTTGAATCCGTGAACCGCAGAACAACCGTGGTGAACTCCTGCGACATCTCCGGCGTCTTCGCCAGAAGTGCGAGCGAGCGGCGCTCATTGGGGTCGGTGGGCGAAAGCGTGAAGTGCCCTTTGCCTTCAAAGACCGCTCCGGTAACCCGTCCGTTCACGGGACCGTAAAAGAAGAAGCTGCCATCCTCGAAGTGAAAGCTGCCACCCTGTCGCTCAATGACAAGGTTCTTCACCATTACCCCGGGACCGGCGGGTAGGTTAGACCGCAGCGCGGCGTAGGCTCCTTCGGAGTTCGGCACATGGGCCGTACCGCTGGGTTCAATGACCGGAGCCGAGAGCTGTGCGAGACACACGGATGGCAGAAACGCCATCGCCAGGACGAGGCAAAGAGGCCGGACTGCTTGAAGCATGGCAGCCACTATATCGCAGCAGCAAATCGCGCTTGGAAGAATTTTCGCCCACGAAAGTAAAGCGTGGTCTATCAGCTGCGCTCGAGCGCCATCGCCACGGAGTTGCCCCCGCCGAGGCAGAGCGCAGCAACACCTTTATGCACATTGCGGCGCTGCATCTCGTGCAACAACGTGGTGAGCACGCGCGCTCCGCTGGCGCCGATGGGGTGACCAATCGCGACGGCCCCGCCGTTCACGTTGACGCGAGCTAAGTCCAGCCCCAGTTCTTTGGTCACACCCAGAGCCTGCACGGCGAAGGCCTCGTTGAGTTCGAAGAGGTCGACATCGCTGAGCGCCCAACCGGCGCGCTCGAGAACCCTGCGCACCCCGGTGACCGGCGCGAGCATGACCCACCGCGGAGCGACGCCGCTCGTAGCTTGCGCGCGGATGGTCGCCATAGGCTTCAGCTTCAGCTCGCGCGCCTTGTCGGCGGACATGACGACGACCGCGGCCGCTGCATCGTTCACGCCCGGTGCATTGCCCGCGGTGACAGTCCCGTTTTTGCGAAACGCCGGTTTGAGCGCGGCGAGCGCCTCGAGACTGGCGTCGTCACGCACGCTTTCGTCGCGCGTGACGGTAGTGCTTCCCTTCTTACCCGGAATTTCGACGGGCACAACTTCGGCATCGAAGCGGCCCTCATTCCACGCCGCGGTGGCCTTGCGGTGTGATTCGAGCGCGAACTCGTCCTGCTGCTCACGCGTGAAGCCATGCTTGTCGGCGACGAGTTCGGCGGTCTCGCCCATGTGAAAGTCTTCGCATGCGCACCAGAGACCGTCGCGAATCATCGAGTCGACGGCGGGACTATCTCCCATGCGCATGCCCTTGCGCGCGCCGGGAAGAAGATACGGTGCATTGGACATCGACTCCATGCCGCCGGCGACCGCAATCTCGGTATCGCCTTGCGCAATGGCCTGCGCCGCAAGGCCGACGGCGCGAAGCCCGGAACCGCAAACCATATTGATGGTGAGCGCGCTGACCGAGTCAGGGATGCCGCCGCGCAGCGCCGCTTGGCGCGCGGGATTCTGCCCAAGGCCCGCGGGAAGAACGCAGCCCATGATGCACTCGTCGACTTTGGCGGAGTCGATGCCGGCGCGATCGACCGCCGCGCGCACTGCGATCGCACCGAGTTCAACAGCGCTCAACGATGACAGGCCCCCAAGAAATTTTCCGACCGGTGTACGAACCGCGCTGACGATGACAACTTCACGCATTGATGAATCTCCTGATGGCGACAGCACATTCAAGCGCGCTGCAACGACAAAGTATACGTCGCAATTTGATGTGCCTGCCTCGCACTCGGACTCGCACCGCGCGACTTTTTGAGACGCGAATGCAACTTCGAGAGGGAGCGAAATGCCACCCAAGTTGTCGTCGGAGGCTGTGCAAAGCACGTCAGAAATTCCTCCTTAATCTTCTTTTTTCTCTTGACTCTAAGGCGAAGGAAATCTATACCCTTGTTAGCTGCATTGCAGCGTCGATGGTCAACATCGATTGGGAGCGCAGGCAAACGCAACCAAGGCAAAGCAACAAACAAAGGCAACACACTCGGGGGACGCCAAAGAGAGCGTCCCCCGAGGTGTTTTTAGTCTAGTGTTCATGCGGCTTTTCGCACACTCTCAAAATTCTTCGCATCGCAGTATCCTTGAACACGATGACGCGCAGACGCTGGATCGCAGACACCTTCACGGACACTAACGCCTCACTAACGGGTGATCAGGCATTGCACCTCGCGCGCGTTCTGCGAGCTCAACCGGGGCAAATTTTCGACGTGGTGGCGAACGGATTCCTGCGACGTGCCACGGTTGTAAACGTCACCGAAAACGAGGTTACTTTTGCGTTAGGCGAAGAGTTGGAGGCCGAAGCGGCGCTTCCGGTTCATCTGCTGCTCGCGATCATCAAGTTCGATCACTACGAGTGGGGCCTAGAAAAACTGACAGAGCTTGGCGCGGCGCGGATCACTCCCGTGATTGCGCGGCGCACTGAGAAACACCTTGCGCAAGCTGCTTCGAAGCGAGTGGAACGCTGGCGGCGAATTGCATTGGAAGCCGCGAAGCAGTCACGGCGCAGCGATCTTCCGCTGGTGGATGATCCGCTGCCGCTGAAGCAGGCGCTCGCGCAAATCACCGCTCCGACGAAGCTGCTACTCGCGGAGACGGAGCAGGAGAACACGATCACGGCAGCCTTGAAAGACCGCAACACCTCAGGCGAAATCGCGCTGGCTATCGGGCCGGAAGGCGGATGGGCCGCTGAAGAAATGAAGCTGTTCAGCGAGAGCGGCTGGAGGCACATCACCCTTGGCCCGCGCATCCTGCGTGCAGAGACCGCGGCGATTGCGGCGCTGAGTATCTGTTCCGCGCTGCTGTAGCTGCAAAAGCAAGAGCGGCCGAACTCGCCGGCCGCTCCTGCTACTGGTCTCAAAAATCCGCCTAGCTGAACATCTCCTTCACCTTATCGAAGAGGCCACGCGACTGCGGAACATTGTCGACCTTTAGCGACTCGCTCAATTGCCGCATCAACTCCTTCTGCTGCCTGGTGAGCTTCGCCGGAGTCTGCACGCGGACCTCGACGATGAGGTCGCCGCGGCCATGTGCGTTCAGGTGTGGGACCCCCTTGCCGCGCAGGCGGAACTCCTTGCCGCTCTGCGTTCCTTCGGGAACCTTCAGCAGCTCGGGGCCGTGCAATGTCTCAATCTCTAGCTCGGTGCCGAGCGCGGCCTGCGGGAAGCTGATAGGCATCACGCAATGCAAGTCGTCGCCGTCACGCTCGAAGAACTTGTGCGCCCGAACCTCGAGCACGACATAGAGATCGCCCGACGGGCCGCCCCACTTGCCGGCATCGCCCTCGCCCGCATAGCGGATGCGCGTCTCGTTCTCCACGCCTGCCGGAACCTTGACGAGAATCTTGTGCTCACGTCCAACGCGGCCGTCGCCCCGGCAGGTCTTGCACGGATGACGAACGACCGAACCGGTGCCGCTGCAGACCGGGCAAGTGCGCGCCACGGAAAAGAAGCCCTGCTGCGTCCGAATCTGTCCACGGCCGCTGCACTGCTGGCAGGTCTCGGGCTGGCGTCCGCCCTCCGAGCCGGTGCCGCTGCAGTCGTTGCACGCCTCGGCGCGCCGGATGGTGATCTCGCGCTCGATGCCGAAGACAGCCTCTTCGAACTCCATGCGCAGATCGAACTTGATGTCGCGTCCGCGCTGGGCGCGCGAAGCGCGGCCAGTGCGCGATCCCATGTTGAACATCTCGCCGAAGAGATCCCCGAAGATGTCTCCCAGATCGCCCTGCGCGAACGGACTGCCCGCAAACGGATTGCCCGCTGCTCCGGCACCGACCCCCGCATGACCATAGCGATCATAGGCGGCGCGCTTATCCGGGTCGCTGAGCACCTGGTAGGCCTCGCTGCAGGCCTTGAACTTCTCTTCCGCCTCCGGATTATTCGGATTGCGGTCGGGGTGGTACTGCATCGCGAGCCTCCGATACGAAGCCTTCAGCTCCGTGTCGCTCGCCGTGCGCTCCACCTGCAAAACCTCGTAATAGTCCATCTTCATCGTTGCAGTCGCCATCTACACACTTCCCATCATCGCTCGCGAGCCGTATCAGCGCGCGCCTTGTTTCAATCTTCAGCTAGTCACTAATCTGTTTCGCGTTGGTCGCAATCCTTACAAGCGCCGGACGCAGCAGCTTGTCGCGCAGCTTGTAGCCGCGGCGGATCTCTTCGATTACCTGGTGGTCCGGAACATCCTCGCGCTCTTCGCTGCCGAGCGCCTCGTGCACGCGCGGATCAAACTGCGCGCCGATGGCTTCGACCGGCTGCACGTTCAACCCCCGCATCGCCTCTTCCATCTGCTTCAGGATGAGGTCGACGCCGGCGCGAAGCTGCTCGACCGAACCCTGTGCCTTGAGCGCCAGCGCGAAGTTGTCCATCACGCCGAGAAACGGTTCGATCGCCGACTGCGTCGCATAGTCGCGCGCATCCTGGCGCTCCTTCACCTCGCGCTTGCGGCTGTTATCGAACTCCGCCTGCAGGCGGGCGAGCCGATCCTTCAGCGCGTCGCGCTCCTCGCGCAGAGCCGTTAGCTCCGCCGCCTGCTCGGCCGTCTCATTGGCCTGTCCCTGCTCAGCGGCGGATTCTACCTGCTCGGGTCCGTTCTCGTTCCCTGGTGCCTCCCGCTGAATCTCTTCTGTCCCTGTCATACGTCTTTCCTTTCCGAAAACTCCCGGCCGCGGCCATCGCGTGCGATTGTTGGTCATCGCTCAGTCCTCACCCTTTATTGATGCTCTCAAGAGCTTCGCGGTGTCAGCGCGCGTTCCAGCATCTGCGCCACATAGGCCACCGCACTCATGTTGCTGGGGTAGTTCATCCGCTTTGGCCCAATCACGCCAACCGAGCCCAGGTTCTCGCCGGCCACACGTGCCGGCGCTGCGATGAGTACAAGGCCCGCCATCTCCGGCGCCTGCTGCTCAAGGTCAAACACCACGCGCACGGACTCCTGCTGTGCGTCGACATATGCATTCAGCAGCTCGATTAGCCGCTCCTTCGTCTCAAGCGCAGTCAGCATCTCGCGCAACCGCACGCGATCTTCCGGCAACCCGAGCAAATTCGCCACACCATCGACGAAGACCGCCTGCCCACCTGCGGCGCTGCCAACGGTCTGGTTCCAGAGCTGTTGCGCGGCCTCCATCATCTGCTGGTAGGTGCTGCGCTCGTTCTCGATACGGCGCGCGAGCTCCGCGCGGATGCGCTCCATGCTCCAGCCGCGGAAGTGCTCGTTCAGGAAACGCGAAGCGGTCTCAAGCTCCAGCATCGTAAGGTCGCGGTCGAGCGACAGAACACGGTCGCGCACCATGCCGCTCCGTGTCACGACCACGGCCAACACGCGCTGCTCAACTAAACGGCTGAAATGCACATGCTCCAGCGTGTCGTGGGAGCTCGCCGTCGACATGGCGACGCCTACTCCACTCGAAAGCACCGCGAGCACATGCGACGTGCGCTCCAGCATCGCCTCCGCTCCGGCGATCCCCGCGAAGCTGGTATCGATGCGCGATTGAAGCTCGGCAGCCGGTGGCGCGTTGAGCTTGTTTTCGCTCAACCGCTCAACGTACATGCGAAACGCGCGCGCCGACGGTACGCGGCCGGCGGAGGTGTGAGGCTGCTCTAGCATCCCCTTGTCCGCAAGCTCCACCATCTCATTGCGAATGGTCGCTGAGCTGGCCGGTCCGCCCGACAGCGACAGCCGTGCAATCGCACCCGAACTCACCGGCTCGCCCGTCGCAATGTACTGCTCGACGATCGCCGTGAGAATCTCGCGCTGCCGGGTTGTCATCTCGTTCCGCATCAGCTAACTGATAACCACTCCTACGAAATCTCCAAAACATTCTCACTCTGCGCCGCCACCTGCTCGGCGCGCTCTTTCACCTTCTGCGCAATCATCGCGAACTCCCGTCCACGCGCCGACTGATCGCCGGCCAGCGACGCCGGCATGCCGCGATCGCCGCCCTCGCGCACCTGCGGGTCGAGATCGACCGACCCAAGGAAGTTGATGCCGAACTGCTTCGCCGTCTGCTCAGTGGCGCCCGCGCCAAAGACGTCGATTACGCTCCCATCCGGCAGCGTCATCTGGCTCATGTTCTCCACCATACCCAGCGCCTCGACGTTCACTTGGTGGAACATCTCCAGCGCCTTGCGCGCATCCTGCAGCGCCACGCTCGAGCCCGTCGAGACCACTACGGCTCCTGTCAGAGGAACAGTCTGCACCAGCGAAATCACAACGTCGCCCGTTCCCGGCGGCAAATCAACGATGAGGAAGTCGAGCTCGCCCCACGCCACCTGCTGCAGAAACTGCTTGATGATCCCATGCAGCATGGGCCCACGCATCACCATCGGCTTGTCGCCCGGCGAAAGGAGCCCCACCGACATGAACCTCACGCCATGCGCCGTCAACGGCTCAATCATGTTGCCCGGCAGTACCGAAGGCTGCCGCGTTACGCCAAGCATCGTCGGCACATTCGGCCCGTAGATGTCCGCGTCCAGCAATCCCACGCGATAACCCTGCTTCGCCAAACTTACCGCGAGATTCACCGCGACGGTGGTCTTGCCCACGCCGCCCTTGCCCGACCCGACTGCCACGACATACTGCACGCCCGGAAGCGGTTGCGGTCCCATCGGCTGTTGTCCTGTGTGTCCCATTAACTCGCCCTTCTAATCTCTATCGTCTGCAAATCGCTAAACATGCCACTCGGGTGGCAGGGTCGCCCGAATTTCCTTGCGCCGCTGCACCTCTCCGCTACGCATCTCCCGCCGGCGGCCCGCATCTTCAAAGCGCCGCCTCTGGTGCTCGGTCTCCGCGATCACCTGCGGCACCTCGAGGCCCTTGCCCGTGGAGTCCACCGCCACAAACGTCAGGTATGCCGACGACACATGCCGGAAGCGTCCCTCGCGAACATCCTCCACCATCGCCTTCACGCCCACCTCCATCGAGGTCCGCCACGCGCGGTTCACGCTCGATTTCAGGATGAGCAGGTCGCCGACCTTTACCGGCGCCACAAAGTCCAGATGGTCCATCGAGGCCGTCACCGTATATGCCCGCGCGTGACGGCTCGCCGCCATCGCGCCAACCAGGTCGATGAACTGCATTAGTCGTCCGCCGAAGAGGTTCCCGATCGCGTTCGCGTCGCCGGGAAAGATAATCTCGCTGCGCTCAGACCTGGACTCGGAGACCGGCCGTGCGGTCACACCTTCGCTCATCCTCTTTGCCACACCTCCGCTCAGATTCCGGGAGAAAACTACCGATTCCGCGGTTCAACTCCCTTCTCTATATTCTAAATCTCCGCGTCCTGCCGTGCCTGGCGCGCATCTGAACTGCCGAACATCCGCAGTTCCAGCTACTTACCGGAGAGCCGCCTATGAACGCCGCCGTCGTCGAGTCCGCCCAGTCCGCGCCGCAGTACAAATCGTTCCAGGACCCCGTGCCCGAGCCCGGCGAGTCTCTCGTCCGCGTCCTTGCCGCCGGGCTCCATCCCGTCGTGAAGTCTCGCGCTAAGGGCAGCCATTACACCAGCGGCGGTCAGTACCCTCTCATTCCCGGCATCGACGGCGTCGGCCTCCTCGACGACGGCCGGCGCGTCTTCTTCGCTGCCGCACACCCGCCCTTCGGTACCTTCGCCGAGCTCGCCCTCACTCGTTCTCAGACCGTGTTCCCGATCGCCGACTCCATCCCCGACGCCACGGCGGCCGCCCTCGGCAATCCAGCCATGTCCTCCTGGGGAGCGCTGTCATACCGCGCAAAATTCGTCCCAGGCCAAAGCGTACTGATCCTCGGCGCCACCGGCGTCGCCGGCCAGCTCGCGGTGCAGATCGCGAAACGCCGCGGTGCCAAGCGCGTAATCGCCTGTGGGCGCAATGACCAATCCCTCGAGAAAACCAAAGCCATGGGCGCCGATGCCACCATCTCGCTCAAACTGTCACACGACGAACTCGTTGCTGCGCTGCGCCCCGAGATCGAAGCCGGCATCGATGTCGTCCTCGACTATGTCTGGGGACCGCCCGCCGAAGCCACGCTCGAGGCCATAGCGAGGAGAGACAACGAGACCGTGCCAATCCGCTACGTCCAGATAGGCACATCGGCCGGCCGCACAATTCCACTCGACGGTGCGCTGCTACGCAGCAATGCCGTTGAACTCGTCGGCAGCGGCTTCGGCAGCGTCGGCCTGAAAGAGCTCTTGGCATCCATCTACGAATTCTTCGCCGAAGCCGCGCGTGCGCCGTTCGACATTGCGATCCGCACCCTGGCGCTCAGCGAGATCACCTCTGCATGGGATGAGCCCGAAGGAGACAGCCGCTTCGTCTTCGTCCCGTAGCTCTCACCGATCCGGCCTGTAACAATATCTGACATGGACAAGATCGCCATGCTCACCGAGATTCTCGCCGAGCATCCCACCGACGCCTTCACACGCTATGGCCTCGCCATGGCCTACGGCACCGAAGGCAAAACCGACGACGCCCTCCGCGAGTTCGCGACGACCATCCAGCACAACCCCGACTACGTGCCCGCTTTCCAGATGTCCGCGCAGACGCTGCTCAAACTCGGCCGCACCGACGAAGCCCGCCAGCGTCTCACCGACGGCCTCGCCGCCGCGGCCCGCACCAACAACGCGCACGCCGCGAGCGAAATGCAGGCCATGCTCGACGACATCGGCTAAGCTTGTACCGTCAATCGGAGGCGGTCAAGGTTGGAGGTTATAGGTCATTTCATAGGATTTCTGATCTTTCTGATCCTTTCTGCTGGAGCGGGCCTGGTTGTTGCTTTGCTCGTCGGTCTAATCTTCTGGCCTCGCTGGCGTCTTGCAATTCCGCTAGGCATCGCCTCCATTCTTCTGGGACCGCTGTGCGTTGTCTGGCTCTACGCAATGGTGATCGTTCTTCCTCACGAATCTCTCTTCGGCGACATCGATGAACCTTTGCCGAACGGCTATCATCTCCGCGCGCTCGGCAAGATGCCTGACTTCGCAACGATTGATCCGAACAGCAAATACGGCCTCGGTTTGCCTGAGGCCGTCGGCAGCCTGCAAGTGCAGGGCGATCTCGTTGTCGGCCAATACAGCCATCCGTTCGATACCTTTACGCCGAAACCTGTGGAGAACTATTTCATTTTCGATACGAAGACCGGCCTGCATCGCGACCTCCCGTCCGCCGCAGCATTACAGTCCCAACTACACGAACCACTCGGCCTGGTGCCCACCGATCAATTTCAGAGTCCTGACCCTGCGTCTCGCCGACAACACGATTTCAATCGTGTCGTAATCCTTGGCCCGATCGCTGGCGCTTGGGTGGTCTATCTTGCCGCAGTGGTTGCGCAGAGGTTCGTCCTAATGAAGTGAACCCCAGCTGGCAGCCCCCGTCCGGCAACATAGCCACAACTACCCTCATCGAAATCAACAGGTAGCAACATGCCGTTGACGCTCAGCTGGGAACAGATCGCGCTCCGCCTCCTGCTCGCCGCCATCGCGAGCCTACTCATCGGCCTCAATCGCGACGAGCGCGGCCATCCTGCAGGCATGCGCACCACCATGCTCGTCTGTCTGGCGGCGTGCCTCGCGCAGTTGCAGGCCAACATCCTGCTGCCGACCTCCGGCAAAACGCTGTCGTCGTTCTCGGTCCTCGATCTCGAGCGCCTTCCTCTCGGCATTCTCTCCGGCATCGGCTTCATCGGCGCGGGCGTCATCGTCAAGCGCGATAACAACATCGTCACCGGCGTCACCACTGCGGCGACGATGTGGTTCGTCAGCGTACTCGGACTGCTCTTTGGAGGCGGCCAACTCGTTCTCGGCTGCGCTGCAACAGCGCTGGCATTCTTCATCCTCTGGGGCCTTAGGTACGCAGAGAGTCTCATCCCGCGCGTGCAACAAGGCCATCTGTGCCTCGCGCTCGACCCCGGCTCGCCGTCGGAAGACGAGCTCCGAGCCCTCATCGCCCAGGCCGGTTGCGAGTTCACGCGCTGGCAGGCGACCTACGATCCGCCCGGCTCGTTGGCCGGGCTGGAATGCACAGTGCGCTGGCGCGAACGCGCCCCGCACGAACCGCACACCCCCGGAGCAATCAAACAGTTTCGGTCGCTGCCCGGCGTGCGCTCGCTTACTTGGAGCGAATGATTCCCTTGCCCGCGGCAACGTCGGCCTCGTTGCCCGCTTCTGCCCCCGCCCAGGGCAGCATCTGAAACCGCGTCACGGGAAACGCCGCCGGGTAATTTGTGCGAATCCAGGCGAGCATCTTTTCCCGGACCACACAACAAAGTTCGAACCCTTTGTTCCTGTCTGCGGCGCTGACCTGGCAACGTATCTCAACGGTTCGATCTTTCAACTCCGTCACATGCAGGTCACAGATCCTGCCGTCCCAATAGTTGGAAGCCGTAACGATGTTTTGAAACTCGGCGCGAACCTCTTCCACTGGAATGGTGTAGTCGAAATAGAGAAAGGCTCTGGCCACCACATCGGCGCTTGTCCGCGTCCAGTTGTAGAACGCGTTCTCCATGAAGTAGCTCAACGGCACGATCATTCGTCGTAGATCCCAGACCTCCAGCACGACGTACGAGCCCGTAATCTCCTCAACGCGCCCCAGTTCTCCCTGCACGATCAGAACATCGTCGATACGAATCACACCCGTGAAGGCGATCTGGATGCCGGCCAGCATATTGGAGGCCGTCGATTTCGCCGCCGTCGCGAGCAGCAGTGATGCCAGGCCTGCCGATGCGACCAGCCCCGTACCGTACTGCCAGATGCGCGGATCGTTGAACGTCCACAGAACCGCCGCGATGGTGATGACCGCGATTAGGGCGATAACAAGGCGTCGTACGACTCCGAATCGCGTGTGCACCTTCCGTGCCTCGAGGTCGCCCGCGGAGATGTCGTACTTGCGCAGGACGATCGCCTCAAAGACATAGATAGACCCGATCACCATCCAGCCCAGCGACACGATAAGCGCCATTACAAGGGCGTGCTCGCCGAGGTGCCGGAGCTGCTGAGACAGCTTGGGAACGATCGGCAGCACGATAATCACGCACACGAGGATCGAGATCACGCGTACCGGCTTGGAGAGATGCTTCCGCATCGCAAGCCGCACGCCCGACTCAGACTTCTTCAGGTGGGTAAACCGGAACACCAGGTAGTGAACCAGGTTGGCAAGCCCGATCGCCGCACAGAACAAAAAAACGACGAAGAACCAGGCATGCCGCGCCTCAAATGCACTCATACGCCTCGCTTTCAGTGCCACACGCGCCGGCCGCCGGAATCGTCGCGGCTGGTGCGACATCTATACTCTATCTATGGCGAACCCCTCCAGGCCGCAAACAGCTCTTCCTCGCACTCTTGGCCAGCTCCGCCACTCCGAGTTCACCCCCGAGCGCGTCTCACGCTCCGTCAAGGACGAGCTCCGCGACAACCTCATCGCCCGCCTGCGCCACATCTCAGGCAAATCGAGGGGCAACGCCGAGGAAGCCGAGGCGCTCTTCCCCGGTATCGTCGGCTATGAGGACACCGTCATCCCGCAGGTGGTCAACGCCATCCTCTCGCGCCACAATTTCATCCTGCTCGGATTGCGCGGCCAGGCGAAGTCGCGCATCCTGCGTGCGCTCACCACGCTGCTCGACCCGTACTCACCCTACGTCGCCGGTTCCGAGCTCCGCGATAACCCCTACGCTCCACTCAGCAAGTTCTCCAAGGACCTCATCGCCTCACTCGGCGACGACACGCCCATCGCCTGGATGACCCCGTTCGAGCGCTACGTCGAAAAGCTCGCCACGCCCGACGTCACAGTCGCAGACCTCATCGGCGATGTCGACCCCATCAAGGCCGCGCGCTCCGGCCACGAGCTCGGCTCCGAGCTCACCATGCACTACGGCCTGCTTCCGCGCGCCAACCGCGGCATCTTCGCCATCAACGAGCTCCCCGACCTCGCCGGCAAAATTCAAGTCGCACTCTTCAACATCATGCAGGAGGGCGACGTCCAGATTAAGGGCTACCCCGTCCGCCTCGAGCTCGACGTCGCGATCGTCTTCTCCGCCAACCCCGAGGATTACACCGCGCGCGGCAAAATCGTCACACCGCTCAAGGACCGCATCGGCTCCGAGATTCGCACGCACTACCCCGAGTCACTCGACGAAGCCATCTCCATCACTGAGCAGGAGGCCTGGACTGCGCGCAGCTACGCCGCTGACAACGACCAGATTCAGCGCATCCATATCCCGCACTACATCCGCCAGATTGTCGAGCAGGTCGCCTTCGTCGCGCGCGAAGAGAAAAAGGTCGACAAGCGTTCCGGCGTCTCGCAGCGCCTGCCCATCAGCACCATGGAGCTGGTCGTCTCAAACGCAGAGCGCCGCGCCCTGCTGCACGGTGAGTCGCTCGTCGTGCCGCGCGTCGGTGATATCTTCGCCGCGCTGCCTGGCATCACCGGCAAGGTCGAGCTCGAGTACGAAGGCGAGCTCAAAGGCTCTGACGTCGTCATGCGCGAGATCATCCGCCAATCCGTCGCCAGCATCTACGACACCTACTTCGCCGGCGTCGACACGCAGCAGATCGAGCAGTGGTTCAACCTCGGTGGCAGCGTCGAGTTGAACGACAAGCAGCCCTCCTCCGCCGTGCTCGCCTCGCTCAAAGAGATCCAGGGACTTCTCGAAAAGCTCGCCCCACTCAATCTGCCCAAGGGCGCCGAGCCCGAGCTCACCGTCTCCGCCGCTGAGTTTCTGCTCGAAGGAATGACCGCGCACAAGCGCATTTCGCGCTCCGAGGCCCGCACCTTCACCGCCGGAGAGAAGCGCAAGCGCATCGAAGACGCTGCCAACCTCGGCGAACGCATGCGCGAACGCGAGCGCGAAAACGCCTTCAACCGAACCCGCCGCGGATTCAATTAAGTTCAAAGCTCGACGAATATCGGATGGCGTAGGTAAGATTCTCTCGTCCTTATGACGACGAAAGTTCTCGCCTCCGCCGCCGCCCTGCTCTTCGCCTCCACGCTTTCCGCACAAAAGCTCTCCAATCCCAACGCCTCGGTGCTCGACGTCACCGCGCGTCAGGCCTTCCTGAAAACCACAACCGACACGCGCATTCACACTGCGATGTCACACCTCGGCTCCTGCACCGCTACGCCGCTCATCCCCGCCCCCACCGGCGAGATGCAGATCCCGCACCACTACATGCACGGCTCCAACGGCCCCACCAACCCCGCCGAAGCCGAGGCTACGCGCCTCTACGGCGCGTTCGAGCACCGCATTACCTCCGGCATGAACCAGTGGGTCGCCACCGGCAACCAAGCTGAAGCGCAGTGCGCTCTTGCGCAGCTCGACGCCTGGGCCCAGACCAAAGCGCTCACCAACTACGACCCCAAGGCTTACTCGCAATCCTGGTATCAGGCCGAGTGGTCGCTCGCCTCCGCTGGCGTCACCGCCTCCGTGCTCAAGCAGGACACCGCCCTCGACGCAGCGCAGCAGGAGCGCGTCGCCAAGTGGCTGCGCAACGCCGCACACCAACTGATCTCGTATGAGAAGCCCGGCGAACTCGGCAACAATCACCACTACTGGCGCGCGCTGGCCGCCATCTCAATCGGTGTAACGTCCAACGACAACGATCTCTTCCGTTTCGGCGTCGACACCTTCAAACAAGCCGTCGGGCAAGAAGACAACAACGGCGCCTTCCCACTCGAGATGGCGCGCCACGAAAACGCCATCCACTACCAGTCCTTCGCGTTGCAGCCGCTCATCATGATCGCCGAGTTCGCCGATCGTCAAAGCGTCGACCTCTACGCCTATACGGACCACGGCCGAACGATCCGCAACGCCGTCACCTTCCTCGGTCAGGCCATCGCAGATCCCACCATCGTCAAGCAGTACACCAGCGACGAACAAAAGACCAACTTCAGCTCCGGCGACATCGCCGAGCTCGAGTTCTACTTCGCCCGTTTCGGCTTCGAGAGCGCTCCCTCATCCTTCAAGGATCTCTTGCGCAATCCCGCCTCAGCCACGCGCGTCGGCGGCAACACCACCGTCCTCGCCGCAAAATAGACTGCTCACACAATCGCCCACAAATAATCAGCGGCGAAGAGGACAGACATCTCTCCTCTTCGCCGCTTGTTGAGCCCGCTTTGCAAATGCGGGCTGGCTTGCTCAGCCGCGGTCTCAGCACCGCGCACTGGCGCTTACAGACTCATCTTTCGTCGTGACTCATCTCTTGTCGGTGCCGGAGCTCTTCGAACTTCCACTCTGCGACCCTTGGTTTCCTTGGTTGCCCTGCTGTGTGCCCGATTGCTTTCCGGACTGCTGTGAACTAGAGCCTCCCGTCCCGGGCGTGCGGTCGGGATCCTGGTTGCTCTTGTTTTTCTGTTGATCCATGTCCTTATCGTTTACTGCCATAGCATGTACTCCTCTTCTTGCTCTGTACGGGCCCCATCGCCCGCACTACCTAGGAGCGCAAGTCTCAAAGTCACGTTGCCCGCATTTTCACTGGCGATTTCAACTTTTCTCACCTTCGTATAAACCTTGCAGAATCACCATCCATCGCATCTAGTTCCAGCAAACTCTTCTTTCGCTGATCGCGGATATTGATGACACGCAGGTTAGCTCGCGTATCCTTCATCTCATCGTTCGCATGCCTGAACTTCCTGACATTACGGCATATCTCACGGCGCTCGCACCGCGCGTAGTCGGCCAGCCGCTTGAGCAGCTCCGCATCGCGAGCCCGCTGCTTCTCCGCACAGCAGTTCCGCCGATTCAGTCCGTCGAAGGCAAAACCGTTCGCAGCCTGCGACGCCTCGGCAAACGCATCGTCTTCGTTTTCGATCAAGATGAAGCTGGTGAAAAACTCTTTCTCGTCCTGCACCTCATGATCGCCGGCCGCCTTCATTGGCGCGAGCTGAGAGCCGGTGCACGGCCCAAGCTCGGCGGCCGCAACAACCTCGCATCCTTCGACTTCCCCAACGGCTCACTCGTCCTCACCGAAGCCGGAGCCAAACGCCGCGTCTCTCTTCATCTCGTCCGTGGCGAAGCCGCACTCGCTGCGCTCGACCCCGGCGGTCTCGACATCTTCTCGCTTTCGCTTGACGACTT
>Ga0206804_10151_pt1 | contig 20330 bp, 23 predicted proteins | sample Alteio_BWOrgCont_62_FD_152888 | JGI IMG/M metagenome (GOLD analysis project Ga0206804, IMG submission 152888) | Enriched cells from forest soil in Barre Woods Harvard Forest LTER site, Petersham, Massachusetts, United States -... | ecosystem: Environmental > Terrestrial > Soil > Temperate forest >... | reverse complement strand
ACGGCAACTTGGCAAGGATCTTCCCATCCTTCGCACTCAGCACAACCATTACAGCTTGCGACTGCCCGCCGGGTTGGCCTGCACTCGCTGTCTGCTCCGGAGGCGCGCTCGGCCTGCTGCACGCAGCAAACAGCACACCATTCTTCGCATCCAGCGCCAGTCCGTTACACCCTCCCATGTCCACCAGCGAGTAGTGCGCGACCGCCTTCATCGACTTCAGATCGACTGCTGTGACACTGCCCACTGGGTCCTGCATCACCACATAGAGCATTCCCTTGCCGTCCGCGACACCTTGCTCCGGCGTCCCGCCCAGATCGATCGTCCCCGTGACCGTGCCGTCTCGGGTGTCAATGACGGTCGCGTTTTTCGTCGGATGGCTGAACACGAACACGCGCTCACTGAATGCGTCGAACAGAATCCCGTCTGGGCGCGCCTCCCCAACGTCGATGCTCTTCAGCTTGGTCAGTGTCTTTGTGTCGAACATCGAGACCTGCGGATGATCGCTGGTGAAGCCGTGCCCATTCTTTGGATCAACCGCTGTTCCCTGCCCTCCAACACCAGACAGTTCACCCGCGGGTGTCAGCGTGTCGAGATCGAAGACCGTCAGACGTGTCGGCAGTGCTGCCGTCTCAGGCGACGTGTCCGTGGCGGGCGTGGCTCTCACGGCCCCTCTCGGGATGTAAAGCCTTCGTCCGGTGGAGTCTGCATAGATGTAGTCCCATCCGCCCTCTCCGCCGACGCGAGCCGTCTTCAGAACTTTGTAAGGTCCATCCTGAGCGCGCGCCATAGGCGCAAAGAGAGTTGCACTCGCAACGAGCATCACCGCCAAACGCATCATTCATCTCCTGTCGAACGTTTCCCCTGCAGATCGCCGGGTGGATCCGCCTTAGCCCGGCTACCAAGTCTACGATTCCAACTCCGCACAAGCGATGAAAGAATCGCGCCTGCTTCTGCTTCCAAACAAAAGCCCGGCATCGAACTAAAATCTCGGACGGTTGTCGAAATCCGTCCCGGCCGTTCGTCGTTGTAGTGAAGGCCGACCACTAGCCAGCCTGCAGATCATTAGAGGAGAAGACATGCCGCAATATCTCGTTGCAATTCACCACCCTGACGGCTACGACGGATCCCTCGAAGACGAAGCCATGGTCCGCGACATCGATGTACTCAATGAAGAGATGGAAGCCGCCGGTGCCAGGTTCTTCGCCGGCGGCCTGCAATCGGCAAGCAAGGCGAAGTCACTGCGTAAGCTGCCCGGCGCAGAGGTGGTCATCACCGATGGACCCTACCTTGAGACCAAGGAACACATTGGCGGGTTTTGGATACTCGACGCAGCCAACATGGATGAGGCCTTGGCGTGGGGACGCAAAGCCGTCGTCGCCTGCCGCGCACCGGTCGAGGTGCGCGAGTTCCTCGCAATGCCAACGGAATAGAACCTCCAAGCCAGAACGCGGAGCGTAGTTCAAGGCTTCTGCTGCGCCGCCTGCTTTGCCGCAGCCTCTACCGCCTTGCGGAACTCATCCACCGCGGGAACATCGTGGGAGTGAAGAGCATTCTTGTGGACGTATCTCCAAGCAAGAACGCTATTGGTGGGTTCGTTTGTATGCCCCTGATAAACCACGAATGAGTCGTCGCGGCTTCCAACCTCGGCTTGAGGGTGCAACTCTGGGGGAGGCATCTGAGGCTGAGGAGTGTCCCCGGGCTGCGGCGGCGGTTGCCCATGCTGAACGCCGACCGCGACGGCGCCGTCCGTGTTGGTGATTGAGCCCCCACGCCGGTTCTCGCGAGGATCGTTCACGGTCGCATCAGCCAGCTTGCCGGTCCCTTTGTGAACCACAATCACGATGTCTGCCTCGGCCGTACTAAGCACTGTCTGAAACCGACCCCACTTCAACAAAGCGGTCTCAACGTCCTTTTGCGCGGTCTGGTTTGCATTCGGATCAGACAGCGACATACCAGCATCGGGGTCAATGATCACCGAGACTGTGCGAGCCTGAAGGACATAGATCGGCAGCACGGGCCCTCTGTCTTTCGCCGGCGCTGCGGGCATAAGAGCAGTCGCGGCGAGCACAAGACACATGCATTTCAGAGAGCAGCTGGAGGCCATTGCACACCCCACAGAAAATACGATTCTAGAATCTTACGCTCTTGATTGTTCTCGGCAGATTGTCGCCAATCGGCTCGGAAGAAAATAGAAAGGCAGAGCGTATGATCCTCGCACGTCGCGCAGAAAGACGATCATGATACGAAAGTACGGCAGTCCGTTTCTCGTCTCGGTGCTCGCCATCCTGATAGCGCAAGGGAGTGCGCAGAGCCCACCCAACCCACTCTCCAAAGGTGCGCCGAAATCGTTCGACGTGGCGAGCATACGACCATCAGCGGATCGATCCAGCCAGCCGGGCGGCTGGATGGGCACCCGGATCACCGGCGGCACATTCGAGGCGCGCAGCATGTCGCTGAAATCTTTGGTGTGGTATGCCTATGCCAACCAAGGTCCTAAGCGTCAGATGGTATCTGGCGGTGGAGGCTGGATCGATTCGCAGGAGTGGGACATCATGGCAAAGATCGATGATCCCTCGTTCGTTGGGCCGTCCAACAAGGAGCGAGCCGATCGCATGCGCCCGATGCTGCAAGCGCTGCTGGAGGAGCGGTTCCACCTGAAGTTCCATACCGAAATGCGTCCAACGCCGGTCTATGTGTTGGTGCAGGCCAAGGGCGGAGCGAAAGTGAAGGAGGTGCCCGCTCCGCCTGCGCTGGAGGGTGACTGGATGGATGCGATGAAACGGTACCGCGAAGAGAATCCCGGCAAGCCCTTCCCCGGCGCGATCCAGTGTGCCGATAGTGGTTGCACTGCGACCGCTGTAGCGATGAGCGCAGCGGTTGGGCAGATAGGTGGAAGCAGCCATCTGGACCGCCCGCTGATCGACGAGACCGGGCTCAAGGGCTATTACGATTTCTCCTTCAGGCAGCCGCGCAACGACGATGACGGCGCGATGAGGGAGATCGAAGAAGACCTGGGAATGAAGTTCGAAGCGCGCAAGGTAGATTTGACCACCTACGTGATCGACTCCGCCGAAAAACCTTCGGTCAATTAGCAGTCGCCAGGCGAGAGGTCGTCTTTCCAGGATACGAGCGCCGGAGTAAGAATAGATCACCTGATGCCGCGCCAGCGGCGTGACGGGCAGAGGCAAAGAGACCACTTCCGCTCTCTGGTCCCAGGGACATCAGAAGCTTCTCATGGTGAAGGACAGCAAGAGGTTCGCGGACAGCGGAGGATGGGGCTACGGCGTCTTCGAATATGACGCCGCGTCAGACACGTTCAGGCTTGGCAACTTATCTGACAAGCCGCCGCAGGGGAACGACGCCAAGTGCGGCTTCGCGTGCCACACGGCAGTAAAGTCAAAAGATTACGTCTTCACGAGTTACGGACACAGGTGAACGCATAGAAGCGGACTGTTCTCTTAGTTCTCGTGCCCAAGCCCGAGGCGGCTCTGGTTGATTGTCGGCAAACCGCAACAAATTCAGTTGGCGATGAATCGCGCAATCGAGAGCAGTTTATGCATAGTAAGAACCTTTTTGAGCCAACAACTGTAAACGAAATAATGGGCCGAATAGCGCACTTGAAACCTGACAGCGAACGACAGTGGGGCAAAATGAATGCCGCACAAATGCTGGCGCATTGCTCCGCGGGAATGGGGATGGCAGAGGGCAAGGTGACTGCGCCGCGAATCTTGCTTGGAAGACTGTTGGGACCGCTGGCGAAGAAATCACTCATTGAGAGTGGCAAGCCAATGCGCCGCAATTCCATGACGAGAAGAGCCTGCTGGTGACGGACGAACGGGACTTCATCGTTGAGCGGCAGCAACTACGTGAGTCGATTGAGCGCTTTGCATCGGGTGGCCCCGAGAGATGCACGAAGCACCCGCACTTCTTTTTCGGCCCGCTAACTCCAGCGGAATGGGCTGCGTTGGCGTATCAGCACCTCGACCATCATCTGCGTCAGTTCGGTGTCTGATGCCGGCGAGCGACTTCGTTTGACCGAAGCCTCATCGGCGCTGGCAAACCCTGATTGGTGCGCATCCGCTACCCTGTCCTAATGCGCATAGCCGACATCCGTCCGGAGCTACCCCCGCTCCTCCGGCTCGCCGCGCCCCTCGTCGCCGCCGAGCTCGGATGGATGTCCATGTCCGTCGTCGATACCAGCATGGTCGGCCGCCTTCCTCACGCAGCCATCCCCATGGCCGCCGCCGCCCTCGCCCAGGTCATCTTCAACACCTTCGCCTTCGGCATCGGCGGTGTCCTTCTCGGTCTCGACACTCTCATCTCTCAGGCCTTCGGCGCCCGCGAGATCCACGCCGCCAACCGCTGGCTCCTCCACGGACTCGTTCTCGCTCTCGCACTCGGCCTCTTACTCGTCGGCATCTTCGCCTTCGGCCCCGTAATCCTCAACCAGATGCCCGTCGACCACACGGTCCTCGCGCAAGCCATCCCCGCGCTCTACGGCCTCAACTGGGGCATCATTCCCCTGCTGCTCTATTTCACCCTCCGCCGCTACCTCCAGGCCGCGCACCACGCCAAGCCCATCGCCTTCGCACTTGTCTCCGCCGACCTCATTAACTTCATCGGCGACTGGCTCCTTATCTACGGTCACTCCTGGCATCTCTTCGGCCACACCATCAACATCCCCGCCTACGGAGTCGTCGGCTCCGCCTGGGCCACCAGCTTCGCTCGCCTCTACCTCATGGCCGTGCTGCTCGTCGCTATCTTCCTCGCCGACCGCCGCCACAGCTACGGCCTCCTCGCCGCCCTCCGCTCCCGCACCTCACGCCGCATCGAGCTCCAGCATCTCCGCCAGCTCTTCCTCCTCGGCGCCCCCGCCGGCGCACAAATCTTCGTCGAAATCGCCGTCTTCGCCACCGTCACCGCACTCATCGCCACGCTCGGTCCGCTCCCGCTCGCCGGGCACGAGGTCGCACTGCAGTGCGCCAGCACCACCTTCATGGTCCCCTACGCCATCTCTTCAGCCACCGCCGTGCGCGTCGGCCACGCCATCGGCCGCATTCGAACCGGCCACGCTTCACCGCAAGCACCAGCCGCCGCCGGTTGGAGCGGCATCCTCCTCGGTGCCGCCTTCATGCTCTTCGCCGCAGTCATCTTCCTCACGCTGCCCGCCCCCATCGCCCGCCTCTTCACGCCCGACCGCGGCGTCATCGCCGCCGCCGTCCCGCTGCTTCTCGTCGCCGCCGGCTTCCAGTTCTTCGACGGCATCCAGATCACCGTCACCGGCGCCCTGCGCGGAGCCGGCAACACGATGGCCCCGCTCCTCACCCACCTCACCTGTTACTGGATCATCGGAATGCCCCTCGGCATCCTGCTCGCCTTCCACTTCCACCTCGGAGCCGCCGGCCTCTGGCTCGGCCTCCTCATCGCCCTCACCGGAGCCGCCATCGTCCTGCTCGCCGTCTGGCGCCGAACAACCACGCACCTTCTAACTCCACCGGCCACCGCCAATTTGCAAAGTCGGCCCTAAGCCGGACGACTCGAAGCGAGTGCTGCTCTGGAAGTGACTGTCGCAGAGCCAAAGTAAGTTCTTCACGTTTCGCCTGCGCCTTCCACCCCAACAATCGGCGATAGCGAACTTGCCGAAGAACCGACTTTGCGGGCACTACGAAGATCACTTCTTGCTAAGCTAACTTTTCGGTACTGATCGACTTAAAGGTAGCAAGTGGGAGAACCCCCACACCTCAACGCGTCCAGCCTTGTTAGGCTCAAATTGAGCGGCTGCGGTGTCTAAAAGTGCATACACTGAGCCAATGGGGACCTAATGAAAGCCCGCCGCATTCTTTTTTCATCCTTGCTCGTGGTTGTAAGCATCTCTTCCCACGCACAAACGCCACAAATCCAGACCCTCAGTGTTCAGTCGGCTTGGGGCGGCCTAGGAAAGCCTGCTCATTCTGATTTCTCAATTCATCGCCAAGGTAATTCCTATAACGCGGGAAGACGCGCCGTTCCAAGCAATTCGTTAAATGCATTTATGAGCGCTATCCAAGAAGCACCCATCGGTATTCCTACCGCAGCAAACCTTGGCATCACTGCTCAATGGCTCCGGGAACATGCGGACCAGGCCGGAGGGCATGCCAGTCGGCTGTACTATGGAGACGGCCTGCCGGATCAGAAAGCCCTCTTTCGGGAGGCCTTTGAGGATCAACGGACGCTCCCCTCTCGCGTGAAGCACGTTTACGAGAGTTTCCACACCGACGATTACCCCCACATGCGGGTACAGGTTGTCCTGCAGAACGGTGCCCAAGTCACGCTGACCACTGATTCACAGAATCCCTACATGTTGCCTTGGTGCGTCACGGCGAACGGCACCACTACGAAGACGTATAACGCGAATATATCTCGTGCACTTTTTGCACTGCTTCCGCCCAAGTTTGACAACCGTGGACGGCTCACCGACGAATTCGATTCCTTCAACGGGTTGTTAAGCATGCTAGGAGAGGAGACTGCCAGCACAGTGGAGAGACGCTGGGACCTAATGAGAGCTGAGCATGCTTCGGCGGATGCACTGTCGGTATTAAGAAGTGCCTACGAAGTACGCAGCGCAACAGTCAATTCATATCATGACCTCGCATTCGGAAAGGCTTGGGACGGAGGAGAACCTCACGAAGAGAACCTTCACGCAGCTTTGTGGCGTCAAGGGTTCCCTAAGAGCTTTACCGTGACTGCCATTCTCCTTCGCCAGAACGACAAAACAGAGGGTGCTAATGAGCTGCTGAAACGAGCCCCCATGTATGAAAACTTGGTTTTTTCGGTGCCATGGCTCGATGCGTATTTCAAGAGCCATCCCGAGGAAAATGCCTGGCTGTTCTACGTTCATGGAGAATCGGTTACCGATAAAGCCATGTACGTGTTCGCCGCTGATATGAAGGCGGCTGGCCGGGTTGATCTCGTCACGCGCGTTCGCTCAGTACAGCATCAGGCCGCTCTATTCGAGAGCGGCCATGGCGATTATTGGATCATCCTGCCCGACAAGACCGCAATCCTGTGGCGCTGGGAAAGTCTTGATCACATCCTGAAATGGAAGGTCAATGAGTTTCCAGCACACGAGTGCACGGACTATAGAACCGTGAGCGGGGGGTGTGCGGGTGCCGTCATCTCTCCAGATGGAGTACCCGAGTCGACTCGCACAAATCAGACATCTTCATCCGAAGCGACTCCTCGCTAACGTGGAAGTGTCCTCATTGAACGTGCTTGCGTTTACTGACCACCGAACCCCAAGGGCCAACCCCAAATCTAGACGTGAGCCGTAGTTCACGAAAAACGGGGTTATCGGAAACGTCAATCTATCGGACCCGAACTTGCCGAAAAACGTGACTTTGAGGGAAAAGTCTTCCTCGGGCATCGAAAAAATCCTTCGCTTTTACCTCCCGTCTTGCAGCTGCCTCAACCTTTATGAAGCCGACTTCTCACCAGTCTTTTCCAAATTCGCAGGCGCTTGGCGAGTGGCTGGCAGACAATCACGCCAGCGCAACGGAGCTTTGGGTCAGAATTTATAAATCTGCTTCAAGCAAGCCCTCCGTGACCTGGGCCGATTGTGTGGTCGAAGCCATCCGCTACGGGTGGATCGATGGCCAGAAGAAACCCCTGGACGACAGCTCATTCTTGCAGAGGCTATCGCCACGCAAGCCCGGATCCAACTGGTCCAGCAAGAACCGCGAGCACGCCAAAAAACTGATCCAGGAGGGCCGCATGACCCCAGCCGGACTGGCGCATGTTGAAGCGGCCCAAAAAGACGGGCGCTGGGAGAAGGCTTATGCCGGCTCCGCAGAGATGGAAATTCCCGAAGACTTCCTGACGGCTCTGAACAAGCTTCCAAGGGCGAAGAAATTCTTCGCCACCCTGAACCGGCAAAATCTGTTCTCGATCTATTACCGGCTCCACTCCGCCAAAAAGCCGGAGACGCGCGCAAAACGCATGGCCCAGATTCTGTCCATGCTGGAGAAAGAGACAAAGTTCCACTGAAGACCGCGAGCCCACCGTCGCACAGCAAACCTCTCATTATCCACGACTTACCAGCTCAAACCCACCCGCAACCCTACACCTCCAAAAAACTGCATCCCCTGACAACAAGCTGCCCCTTTGTTTTCAAGATTTTGCAACAAAGGTCCACCCCTAAGCCAAATGTTATGAAGATTTTGCGCAAAAACACCCAGGGAGGGGGTCTTGACCTGTTACTGCGCTGTCGCCGGCGTCAGCGTCACGCCCACCCCGCTCACATCCGTATCGGTCACGGTCAAGCTCTCCTGAAACGGCGCATAGCTTGTCCCGCCGCCATTGTTCTGGCCTCTTCTCCCAAAGCCCTGCGACGGCACATTGCTCGCATTCGACACCGCCAGCGTATACGTTCCCGCCGGAACCCACTGCACCGCGAAGCTCCCATCCGGCTGAATCATCGCCATCCGCGACAGGCTTGAGTCCTGCGAATCCGTCAGCCTCACCACCCCGGCCTCGATATTCCCCGCGTCCGTCGCGCCCACATGTCCTGACACCGTGTGCATCGTCGACAGGTCCAACACAAACTGCACATCGTCCCGCTCGTCGCCCGACTTCAGCGTGACCACCTGTGCGTCCGACTGTCGCACCTTCCCGGGCGCATACATCACAATCGACGACATCCGCTGCACCATCCCCGAGCCCGGGTCCGCCGCAGGCGTCATCATCGTCGCCCGCACCAGGTAGTTCCCCGGCGCCAGTCCGTTGATCCGAAAGTATCCGCGGTCGTCGCTCGCCTGGAATCCTCCCAGCCCGCCGCCGAAACCTCCGCCAAGTTGCGACACCACCCGCGTCAGGTCGGTAGCTCCACCCGACGCCGCCGGGGCCGCCGACTGCACACTCACGTTGACTCCCGTGGCCGGCGTCCCGTCGTCCCACTGCAGCCTTCCCGCAATCACTGCGCCCCGATCCAGCGTGACGTTCGCCGTCCCGCCGCCCGCCTCAGCCACATGGATCTGCGGAAGCGCGGCCAATAGGTCCGCCGACGACGCGCCCGAACGCAACCTAGCCGCCAGCTCCGCTACCGGCGACGCATACCCGATCGCCGCCGCTGTCACGTAGTAATCGCCCGGCTCCGCCTGAACCGAATAGTTCCCATCCATATCCGTTCGCGCCGTCACCCGCCGCCCGAATCCGAACCCGTTCCCGTTTCCTCCACTCGTCACCTGATCCGCGCCGATCAGCGTCACCGTGGCAAACCGCGCCGCGCGCTGCGTGTCCGAGCACGTCACCCGGCCCGTCACCACCGCCATCGCACGCTGCTGATTCGCCTGGGGCATGCCGAACTGCACCGTGTTGCCGGCGATCGGCGGTCCACCTTGCTCCTGGCCGCCAGCCATGCCGGACATCTGCTGCGCGCGTGCCATCGGCATCAGCATCGCCGCGCCTAACATCCACACAACTCCACACAATCCAGCCAAACCGGCTTGTGTCATTCGTTTCATCGGATGCACCGCTCGATTCCTATCCTACAGACGCGCAATTTGCCAAATAGTGCGCAGAAACCCGCTTTTATTGCTTATCCGGAGACGACGGCGGCTCCGGCGCTCCGAGTATCCCGCCAACAACTCCGCCGATATCCACCGGCTTCTTCAGCGTCTTCGACGGCGCCAACTCAATATTCTGCCCCGTCACATCGTCGTCCGTCACCATCACCTGCTGCTTCGCATCGTCATAACTCCGCACCGGCTCATCCGAGGCGAAGTTCAGCAGCCCCTTCGGTTTCTTAGTAGAAGGCACCGTATCCGCCGCATCCTCCACCTTCAGATCGAACGTCCCCTGCGGAACGAACGTGACCGTGAAGCTTCCGTCTTCATTCACATTGGCCGACCGCGAGAACTGTTTGTCGCTGGCGTCCGTCAGCGCAATCGTTCCCGAGTTGATCGCATGATGGTCCTCAGCCGACGCAATCCGCCCGCTCACCGAGTGCAGTCCCGTCAGATTGATCGTGACCTCCTCGTCATCCATACTCTGCCCTGCCAACAGTGTCACGGCCTTCGCGCTCGCCTGATGAAATGCCGCCGGAGCAAAGACCACCAGTGGCATCTCTCCGGCCAGCTGGTTCATGTTGAAGTTCATCTTTCCCTTCTGCATCGACATCTGCGACTTCGTCTGCAGCGTCGCCTTCACGTAGTAATCGCCCGGCGCCAGCCCGGCGATGCGAAAGTGCCCCAGGTCGTCAGTAATCGCGAGCACTCCTCCGGCGGTTACGCTCGCCATCGCCACCATCGAATACTGCGGCGGCAGCGGCTTCTCTCCCTTTGCCGCAACCACCGTCACAATCGACTTCGTCACCGGCGACCCATCCTCCCACACCACCTTGCCCGAGATCGCCGCACCGCGATCGATCGAGATATCCGCCAGCGACTCTCTCGCCGCCGCTACATGCACCACCGGCACACCGGGCAACGGCTTCTGCGGATCGGCTCCCCCTTCAATCGCAGCCTTCACAATATTCATTGGCTGCACATACCCCGGCACCGACGCAAAGACGTAGTAGTCTCCCGGTGCCACGCCCGTTGCTCTAAACGCTCCTTCCGCATCCGTCTGTATCTGCAGAAAGTTCGTGCTGCTGAGCGCCGCCATGCTCGCCTTCATCGCTGCCGCAACCTGCGCCTCATCCTTTGCGTTATCCAGCGGTGCCGGCGCGGCAGTCACAGACGCCGGAACGCCAAACAACAACACCGACGCAAACCGCGCCGGCCTCTGCGTATCACCGCACGTGACATGCCCGCTCACCGTTCCACTCGGCGGAGCAGGCTGTTGTGCTTCGCACGCTACTCCAACAGCAAACGCAACAGTGCCTAATCCCAGAACCAGCTTCTTCACACTCAGCATGCCCCCAAGTATCCGGTGCATCCTTTTACGACGCAATGAAAAACGCGCGAACAAACCACGCCGGAGCAGAGGAAACCTTCGCCCACTCAACTGTCCGCGTCAATGCCCCGTCTCGGCCACCACATGCTCTTGGTCAGCGCCGCTGCCCGCGGCCTCTTGCCCCACCTTTTCCGGCTTCAGTTCAATGTTCTGCCCCGAAACATCACTGTCTCCCACCATCACCTGCAGCTCACCCTTCTGATAGGTGCGCACTGTCTTGTCCACAGCGGTCACCAGCCCGCCAAATTCCGGCTTCTGCGGCTCCTCGGTCACTGTGTCCGCGGCGTTCCCTACCGTCATCGTGTACGTTCCTGCCGGGAGGAACGTCACGGTGAAGTTCCCATTTGGGTCGACGCTGGCGCTGCGCGCAAACGTTTTGTCATTTGCATCCGTAAGGTCACAACACCGTGGTTCAACCCGTGATGATCTTCGGCAGAGATCACCTGGCCGCTCACCGTATGCAGCCCATTCAGGTTGTATGTGATGTCCTGATCCGTTCGCTCCTCTCCTGCGGTCAGCGTCACAGTCTTCGCATCCGCCTGGTGAAAGGATGCCGGCGCATAAACGGTCATCGGAAGCGTGCCTAACTGGCCGAGCCCGACGAGTACTCCTCTTGAAAATGTCATATGCGAATTCATAGGCAAGGTTGCCTTCACACGGTACTCGCCCGGTGCCAGGCCCGAGAGTCGATAGTGTCCGCGGTCATCCGTGAGGCCCGGCGTGGGTGGGAACATTGAGAACCCCATGATCATCCCGAACTGCGGAGGCAACGTCTTATGCTTCTTGGTAGCCGACTCCACACTCACAGTCGCATCGCTTACTGGACTGCCATCGTCCCACAGGACATGTCCTTCGACCGCCGCGCCGCGCGTTGCAGTGATCTCCGTCTGCGACGAGCGGTCCGCGGACACGTGAACCATCGAAACGCCCGAGATGCTCTTCGTCAGATCCTCGCCGGCATCGTAGGCGGCTTGCACTACATTGCGCGGCTGTACATAACCGGGCGCAGCGGCGAGTGCGTAGTAATCGCCCGGCGGCACGTTAGTTGCAACAAAACCACCATCGATTCCTGTCTGCGCCTGCACGACGGTAGCGGAGTATTGCTCCTCCATCATTGCCTTGAACGCGGCATCCTTCGCACGTTGATCCGTTCCGTCGGTGTTCGGCGTCGGCGTGACCTGTCCAGGAACACGGAAGAGAATCACATTCGCAAATCGCGCGGGCTTCTGCGTGTCCTGGCAGATCACATGCCCGGTGACAGTCCCCGTACCCGACCGCGATGCCTGACCCCAGGCCCCAGTGCACGCCACAAGAAACAGCAGCGCCAGCCACACCGCGCTACACGCCCGCAATCGCATGCGACGAGTATCCGCCTGCCCAACTCGCTCCGCAAATAAAAGTTAGCGAACGCTGCCAGCTGCAATATCGGCTCGCACCCGCTCCATCGTCTCCAAATAAAAGGCGAGGTTGTGAATCGAGTTCAGCGTTGCGCCCAGCGGCTCTCCGCTCGAAAACAGATGCCGCAGATACGCCCTTGAATATCTCCTGCACGTAGGACACGCGCAGCCTGCATCAATGGGCCCTTGATCATCCGCCAGATCCTTGCGCTTGATGTTCAGCCGCAGCACAGCACTTCTGCGGTCCTTCGGATCCTCGCGCAGAAACACCAGCCCATGCCGCCCCGCGCGCGTCGGCAGCACACAGTCCATCATGTCGACGCCCATGCGCGCGTACTCTTCAATCTCGTCCGGATACCCCACGCCCATCACATAGCGCGGCTTGTCCTTCGGCAGCATCTCCAGGCACAGCGCGATCATCTCGCGCGTCACCTCGCGTGGCTCACCCACCGCCAAACCGCCAATCGCATAGCCTGGAAAGTCCATCTCCACAAGCCGCACGGCGCTCTCTCGCCGGAGATCCGCATACATCCCACCCTGCACAATCCCAAACAGCGCCTGGTGCTTCTCGCTGAACGACGTCGCATCATATTCCCGCTCAAACGCCGTCAGATCTGATATCTCATCTCTGTTCTCTGAGCCCTCACGAGCCCACGGCACCTCATGCCGATGTTCCTCCCAGTACCTCTTCGACCGCGCCGCCCACGCGTGCGTCAGCGCCATCGAATCTCTCGTTCGCTCCCAGCTCGCCGGCGTCTCGACGCACTCGTCGAACGCCATCATCACGTCCGCGCCCAGCGCAATCTGCACCTCCATTGAGTGCTCCGGCGAAAAGAAGTGCTTGCTCCCGTCCAGATGCGAGCGAAACTCCACACCATCGCTCGTAATCTTGCGCAGCTTCGCCAGCGAAAACACCTGGAATCCGCCCGAGTCCGTCAGCATCGGCCTTCGCCAGCTCATAAAGCGGTGCACACCGCCCAGCTCGCGAATCAGCCCATGCCCCGGCCGCAGATACAGGTGATATGTGTTTGCGAGAATGATCTCCGCGCCGCGCCCACCGAGGCCTTCGATCACGTCCTGTGGCACAGCTTTCACCGTCGCCGCCGTGCCCACCGGCATAAACACCGGCGTCTGCACCACCCCATGCGGCAGCGTCAACTCTCCGCGACGTCCGCCTTCCGCGCACGTCGCGTCCACCTCAAACTGGAGCGACATCACTCCATTCTATTTGCTTCAACAGTTCTCTACTGCGGAGGCTGCGGCGCAGTGGGAGCCGTAGGAGCAGGAACAGCCTGCGGCGCTGCGGGCACTGGAGGAGCTTTAGGAGCAACCGGCGCCTCCGAGTTCCTGTCCTTGTAGAAGTACTTGAAGTCCTTCATCTGCTTGTTCATCTCTTCCATCTGCTTCTCGTCGAACGGATGAACCTTCAGGGACTTCAGCCCGCTCATGTCCGGCGAGATGTACATGTGCATGGGACCTACAACCATCGGCATCCCATGCAGCCCAATCTCCATATCCGCAAACGCATCCGGATCCATCATTGCGAGTGCCGGCAGGCCGCTCAACCCCGGAATCATCGGGAAGAACCCCATCTCGCTCGATCCCGGTCCGCCTTCTTTCCAGATCCTGTGAATGAACGTCAGCTCCTTGGGCTCCACCGAGATAATCGCCTGCTCCTTCATCCCGTCCGTGCGGCGCTTCGCGCACACATCCGTGCCCGAGCCATTCTTCAAATCGCGCACGTGCACCGAGCAGTGCCAGTCGCCCGTGTTCAGCTTGTTGCGGATCGCGTCCACGTCCGCCATGTTGTACATCCCCGGCTTGTCATAGCTGTACGTCCGCACCACGTTCAGCAACATGTTGTTTGCGCGCCGCTGATCGTTCCCCTTCACCATGCCCAACTGGTCTGGGTCCATCGTGATCTCTGTGATGTCCGTCGCGCCCTTCGCGAATATTTCGGTACCGGCAAACAGATCATCCTTCGGCAGTGGCTGAGTCGCCTGCGCGCCCTCCGCGCCAATGCCCTGGCCGAGCCCCACCCCTTCGCCCGCACCCATCGCCACCGTGTGATAGTGCCCGTTCGACGACGTCACGAGGTAGGTCTGCGCGCTCGCCAACGCACAACCCGCAATCATCGCCGTCCACACCAGCCCGCGCAGCCACGCACCAATTTGCTCTCCAATCACCTTCTTCATTTCGCCCTCCTGCGCTCTGCGCAAAAATTTCAAATCACTGCTGATACAGATTGATTCCCCGTCGTTCCAGCTCCGCTCTCGTCCGCGCCAGCGTCTCGTCCGTAATTCGCTCCGCTGCCTCGAACTGCTGCTGCGCCAGAACCTGTCGCTCGTGCTGCTCATGCTGCTCGCGAATGTGCGCTCCGGCAAAGACACCGATCGCCAGCACTGCGGCAATCGCTCCGCCCATCCACGCCCGCGGCCGCGGCATCGCAAGCACGCGTCCCCAATTCCCGGTGTAGCCCGAGAACTTGATCAGCCGAATGCCGCCGCCTGCTTGCAGGCGCTTCTTCTCGGCCTCCTCGGCCAGCGCCAGGAACTTCGCAGACGTCGCCGCCCGCACCTCAACTCTTTGCATTGCGCGGCTCAGAGCCTGTTCGAACTCCTTCATCCGCGGATCATCCGTCTCAAATCCCATCTCTTGCTCTCTCTTATCCTCTTCAGGCCCGTTCATAGCACTCACTCCTCCATCCGATCTCACTGCACGCGCTCCATGCAATGGTCATCGCACGTACTCCTTCATCGTGATCTCAGCCTTGCGCCGTAGCAGCTTCAGTCCTCGCTGCAGGTTGCTCTTCACCGTCGGAACCGGCTGCCCCAGCATCTTCGCAATCTCATCCGGCAGCATCTCCTCCTGGTACCGCAGCACAACCGCAATCCTCATCTGCTCCGGCAACGACCCCAGCAACTCCTCCAGCCGCGCCTCCAAAACTGTCCCGACGCCTGGGCCGCCATCCTCATCCGCCGCATCGTCCATCCACTCCTCGGCCTGCGATTCTGGACGGTGCGCCTGACGCCGTAGCGCGTCGGTCGCCCGGTGCACCGTCACCTTACGGAGCCAATACCGCACATGGTCGTCGCCCGACAATCTGTCCGCCGACCGGAACAGCTCCAGAAACACATCCTGCGCGACCTCTTCAGCCGTCCCGTACTCGCCCGTCACTCTCAGGGCGAGCGAAAACACCATCCGCTGGTGCCGCTCTACAACGCCCCGGAACTCTGTTGCTTCGGTCCGCATGCCTACACCTTCCTATAACGTTGGGCGCGCCGCCCCAGGATGCAAAATCTTCCATCCGTCCCGAAAAAGCGACAACCCGTCCCGCGCCGACTGAATTGAGGGCCTGAACCTACCCCTCAGACTCACCACAACGACGTTTGCTAGCAGCCGTTCTTGAACACGGTACGGACTCCGTCACGCCTTCAGGTATCCCGAGGCTTTAGCCCCTGGTCTCTTAGTCGCGAAGAAAAGAAAGGGGTTTTAGCCCTTGAGGTATGCCTTTCATTCATCCCGGCATGGATGTCTAATCTCGACATGAACTCCCGCCTCGCCGCTGCCCTGCTGGCCCTTGCGCTCCCGCTCGCCGCCCAAACCACCGCCACTCCGCCGCCGACCCACCCCACCAGCAATCCCTACACCGGCGACCTCTCCGTCTTCGAGGACCCCGGCCGCGCCGAGAAGCTCCAGATTGACCGCGTCATGGACACCCTCAAGCTCCGCCCCGGCTCCAACGTCGCCGACATCGGAGCCGGCGGTGGCTGGTTTTCCGTCCGAGCCGCCCGTCGCGTCGCCGGCGGTCCCAACGGCAGCGGCACCGTCTTCGCGGAGGACATCAACCCTCACGCCGTCGACTCCATCCACGACCGCGCCGTTAAGGAAAATCTCCCCAACATCGCCGCTGTACTCGGCGCTCCCGACGACCCCAAACTCCCTGCCAACACCCTCGACGCCGCCCTTATGCTCCGCGTCTATCACGAGATCGCGCACCCGCCCACGCTCCTCGCCAACCTCCGGGCCTCGATGAAATCCAGCGCCCTCCTCGGCATCATCGACCACCCCGGCCACGGCGACGACCACGGCATCAACCCCGAAGTCGTCCGAGCCGAGGTCGAGCGCAACGGCTTCCACTTCGTCCATCAATACGACTTCACCAAGGGCGACCAGAACGACTACTTCCTCGTCTTCGAAAAACCCTGACCACCGTTTACATCGATCGCAGCAACAACGTCAGTGCCGATGACACACGGGCCCTTCAATTCTCCGAAGGGCGTTGAACATGGTCCACGACGATCACATCCAGCGGTGTCTTCTCCACCGAAAGCTTCAGCCCCAACCGCGACATCGCCTCATACAAGTCCGGTTCGGTTGCGCCGCCTTGCGCAATTATCGGTGGATGCCCGTGAAACATCGTCTCGTTGGGCATGAATCGAAGCTCGAAATCATATCGTCCTGTTAGCCCGGTGTGATCTACGACTGGCCGGTCGAGGACCACCTGCTGCAACATCTGTCCAAGCTGCGCCATGGATGTATTCCTCGCCGGGAGCAGTAAGCCGCCTTCCACTTTCAAGAACTCGAGCCCACTCGGGAGTGGACTGTTGCTCTCGCTCGGCGTCAGGTTCTTCACTCCATCCTTTCCTGTAGTGAGAACGTAGCTCGAAATCTCGCGCTGCTCATGATGCATCGTCAGAGCGAACCTTTCCGTAATCAGTTTCTGCAACATCGTCAGCCACTGCTTCGCATTCGGCTCGCCCTCCGCATCCGGTTCACCCACCATATCGAACCGCTCCTCAAACGCCCACGCCGGAGCGCCCACGATCTGCTTGTCGTTCACGCCATACGCCACCTGAATCAACTGCACCAGCGATGTCCCATGCGTCACATACCGCCGCCCCATCACACGGATATACATCGTGGAATCGCTTGGATTCGACGGCTTGATCGTCGCCACTGCGAACGATGGATTCTGCTCCGTCATCGGCTTCAGCGGGAGCGCAGGCTGCGGAATCTCCCAGGCTGTTTCCTTCGTCGCTCGAGCGAAATTCAACGGAGTCGTCTGCGCCCAGTTGCCAGTGATCGAGTTTCCGTCCGCACTCAGCTTCCCCTCGTAGCTGTTACCGAGCGACGGCACGGCATAGTGAAAGACGTTTCCATGCAGCGACACATCCGTCGTCCGCATCGGCTGCGGTGACTGATCGATGCTGTAATTCAACGCCGTAAGACTTCCGTCCGCAGCCCTCGACACCTTCAACACAATCCGAAGCTGCCTCCCACCCGAGAGCTGCAGTGTTCCCTGCCATTGCCCTTCGATTCCGCTCGGAACTGCAGGAGTTTGCGCCGCCACAAATCCAGAGCACAACACCAGGGCGACCAGAAAGATCGTCAGCCGTGCGCGCAACGCCATAAACAAGCCCTCGCCCAAAAGACGGCCGAACCTTCCAATCGCTCGAAAATATTTCATTCACCTTCGCCGCGCTCGATCACGAATCCTACTCGTGCCTTCACAGCGGTAAGCAGTTGCAGAGCCGATGAGCGTCATGTGTAGCATTGGAGCCGGTATGTCCCTCGTTCGAACTGTACGATGAGCACTTCGGCGTGGCCCTGGTTCTCAGCTATCTCTCCGCGGGAGGCTGCACTCCGTAGGAGCAGAGACTTTTGCGGTCTGGATGCCGTATTCATCGCATTGAAGACAACTCTCATGCGAAGAGCTTTGCTGCTTCTGATCTTTCTGCCCTTCCTGGCCGCGGTTGGACAGGATTTGCAACCAGCCCCAACATCGCTGGATGCGAGAGGGCATCTCTCCGGCAGTGTGACTGACCCCACCGACGCCGTCATTCCGGGAGCAACTGTCGTCGTTCACTCTCTCAAAGGCGGAAGTGACAAGACGACCACGACCGACAACATCGGAAGGTTTCAGTTTCAAGGCCTCGCCTTGGGGCAATACACGGTCATCATCACCCGTGATGGCTTCGCGGATTTTCACGGCAAATTCACTCTGACTCCTGCGAAGGCTTCGGCCAATCTCGATGCGCGGCTCAAGATCGCGACGGCTGAGGAGCACGTCGATGTGGATACGAGGTCAAACACACTCGATCCCAACAACAATCCGGACGGAGTCACGCTGAATCAACAACAGGTGGACACTCTTCCCGATGATCCCGGCCTGCTTTCCCAGGAGCTTCAGGGGCTCGCAGGAAGCACGCAGGCTCAGATTTACGTTGACGGTTTTTCGGGCGGTACGATCCCGCCGAAGAACATGATTCGAGAGATCCGGATCAATCAGAACGCTTACTCTGCCAAGAACGATACTGATCCCATCGAAGGATTCATCGAGATCTTCACCAAGCCGGGAACAGATACGCTGCACGGATTTTTTCTTGCTTACGGAAATACCTCAGTTCTGGATGCGAAGAACCCGTTCTACCCAAACCAGCCTCCGTATTATTCGTACTCATGGTACGGAGACGTCTCGGGACCTCTGGCGAAGCGCGCCTCTTATTTTCTGACTGCCAATCAGTCCGCATTGCATACGAACCAGACGATTTCCGCCGTGATACTCACCCCGGACAACAACAGTCAGGTGCCCTTCACCCAGGCGCTGCCGGCGATATCGAACTCATTTTTTTTCAATCCGAGAGTCGATCTGCAGGTGGCGAAGAATGACACCCTGAGTATCCGATATCAGCTCTCGCGTTCTACCCAGAACAACGGAGGGGTGGGCGGCATCAATCTGGAGAGTCAAGGGTTCGATAGCCAGACGCTCGTGCAGACGCTGCAACTCAGCAATAGTCAGACTATCCACGAGAGATTCGTCAATGAAACTCGTTTTGAGTACGAGCGCACGCGCACGAGCCAGAATCCTTACAGCACCGCCCCCAGCCTTACGGTGCAGGGAGCCTTCAGCGATGGTGGCAGCCCAAGCGGCCAGTTCCACGACAATCAGGACCACTACGAGTTTCAGGACTACGCCTCGATCGCTCCTGCAAAGCATTTCCTGAACTTCGGCGTGCGCCTGCGTAGTACACGCGACGCAAACAACTCCGCAGCGAATTTTAACGGGCAGTACACATTCGCCTCGATCGACACCTACCAGATCACGGAGCAGGGGCTGGAACAGAATTGGACCCCGGCCGAGATTCGCGCCGCCGGTGGAGGGGCCAGCCAGTTCACCATCACTACAGGCAATCCATCAGTTGCCGCCAGCATGACGGATCTTGGACTCTTCTTTGAGGACGACTGGAAGTGGAAGCCCTCCCTGACGTTGAGCGGAGGATTACGTTACGAGACCCAGAATCATATCTCCGACTACAGCAATGTCGCGCCGCGTCTTGGCTTCGCGTGGAACTTCGGCCCCAAGAAATCTCCCTTCACGCTGAGTGCAGGAAACGGCCTCTTCTACCACCGCTTTCCGGTGACAAACATCCTGAACGCCGAGAGGCAAAACGGCGTCAACCAGCAACAGTATGTCCTACAGTCTCCGGACACTTATCCAGCTATTCCCGATACATCCAAGCTGGTCGCTGAGGCCACGCCAAGCACCTACGAGATCAATCCGCATTATCGTGCGGAGGTCGTCTATGTAGCTTCGACAAATCTCAGCCATTCGATTTTCAAGACGGGCCGCCTTTCAGTGAACTACTGGTACGCGCGCGGCATGCACGACCCACTCATTCGCAACATCAATGCTCCGCTGCCGGGAACCTACGATCCCAGCGATCCGAACAGCGGTGTGCGTCCTTTCGGTGGCACCAATAACATCTACCAATACGATTCGGCCGGTCTGTCTCGTTACTACCGTTTGATGCCGAACTTTTTCTACCAAAACAGCAAAGGGATGTTCATCACCGCGAACTATCAGATGGTCTGGTACACCACCGACGCGAGTGGCGGCAGCTTTCCTTCCAATTCATATGACATCGGCGTCGATAAGGGACCGGGCTATCTCGACATTCGTCATAGGGTGACGGCCGGCGGCAGCGTACCGTTGCCACTGCA
>Ga0206804_10119_pt2 | contig 20359 bp, 13 predicted proteins | sample Alteio_BWOrgCont_62_FD_152888 | JGI IMG/M metagenome (GOLD analysis project Ga0206804, IMG submission 152888) | Enriched cells from forest soil in Barre Woods Harvard Forest LTER site, Petersham, Massachusetts, United States -... | ecosystem: Environmental > Terrestrial > Soil > Temperate forest >... | reverse complement strand
GGTAACACTACCGTGAGTTCAAATCTCACTCTCTCCGCCAGTTTTATTTTCTTCAATTCTCAATGTGTTCCGGACGGAAACCAATCCCGATGATGCGCGCGCCGATCCGCCGGAGCAATGGGGCCAGCAATCCCAGAATTTTCCGCGCCGGAATAAAATCAAACGCCGGCGGATTGAACCGCCGGCGTTTAATCGTAGGAACAGACGATCAAGGATTTGAGAGACGGAAGAAAACCGGCGGGCCGGCCGGATTGATCGTCGTCGTAAACGGACTGTTCGTGCCGCTGCCGGTGGCGCTCCAGTTAGCACCGATGCCGGCGCTATTCGTCTGAGCGACCACGCGATAGCCCGGATACGCGACACTGTTCCATGACAAGGTCAACTGATTGCCGTTTTGGGACAAAGCGATGACGGGCGAACCGGCACTGCTGCCGCCGGAAACGGCGATTGATCCGCCCGTGGACAAATTATTGATCCAACTCAAGCCGCCGGAAAGTGTGGGCAGGCTGGTGGTCGCAAAACTACCGCCGTAACTTTGAGCATTAAAAAATTGATAGCTGCTGCCGGAAGCCGGAGTAGCCCCGGAATTGATGACATTCAATGCACCGCTATAATAAAATGTCGGCCCGCTGCCGGCGTTTGGGTTCAGAACAAATTGTCCCGGGTTAGCGAGATCAAATACCAGGGTCCCGTTCAGTGTCGGCGTATTCGTCGCCAGATTAATGGTCGTAGCAATCTGATAGGTTCCGTTGATGATCAAGGTCGGCACATTGATTGACGTGCCGGTGACGACTCCCGTACCGTTAAAATTGATACTGGCGTATTTGACGCCTTTAATAACGCCGCCGTTATTTGTCATGTTCCCAAAGACGTACCAATTGGTTGAATCCAATATGCGCAAAGTTCCACTGGGATTGATGGTAACATTATTAAAATTATCGTTGCCGGATGCCCCGTCGCCGTCAGTAAAAAGGCCGTTTATGATCGTATTGCTGACCACCGTATAATTATAGGAAGAACAGTCCCAGGCGCAATTTGTCCCCACAATCAAGTTGCCGGCGATTGTAAAATCACCGCCTTCCTGCACGCTGGCAGTACCATCAAGTGTCATGTTCCCGGCGATAGTCATGGCAGTACTGCCGTAAATGCCACTCCAGAAAGTACCGACACCGTTAAGCACGAGATTATAATAATTCTGTACCTTGATATTATGAGCCTGACCGGTGTAAATAACTGTATTCCCGGTGGCGCTGGTGTCCAAAGTCGTCGCCGGATCTATTGTGGCATCGGTAAGAACATCCAGCGTGATATTAGTTCCCATCGTCACGGTGCCGCTATCGTAAATATATTGAATCACGGTGTTGGTATCTACCGTGACATCAATGCCTCCGGGAATGTCCGCATCATCGTTTGTCCCCGGAACGGTTCCGCTGTTCCATATATTCGTGTCCGACCAATTGCCGCTGCTGAGAGCGGTGATGTCTGCTCCACGACTCACAAAGGCGAACAGTATTACTGAAAAAATTGCCGGATTCGCAAAGAGATATTTGATTTTCATGGATTGCTTTTAATGGCACCTGATTGCGGTAAATAAAACTGCGGTTTAAAATTTTGCAACGGTGAATGACTGTGAATGTACTCCGGGCACCTCGCTCAAAGCTAGTCGCATAAAACGGTGACAAAACAGAAATAAAAAACAACGCCACGGATTGAAATTAAAAAGCCGCCCCGGAAGGCGGCTTGAAAAGTTATCGAGGATTTTCGCAGTTATTTACGGCGACGGAAAATCAAAAGGCCGGCGATACTTAAGCCGGATAAAGCCAACGGAGCCGGTTCGGGCGTCGGCGAAGGCGAAAGAGTGAGACTGTTGAAGGTGATATCAATATTTCCCCCGGTAATGACTGATGGATCAATCCCGATACTCATGCCATAAATCACATCGCCTCCAGCCTGGACAGCCGTCAGTTGTGCCCCCGTCAAAGCAAAAGTTATGGATGCCGTAATTCCATTCCACACAGCACCGGCTTGATTTCCCGAATTGTTATAACCGGAATAAATGCCGCCGTAGTCTACTGTGTGCCCGTCATTTAATGAGAGCGGTGCTCCCATCCAAACGTAATTGGAGGCAGTCCCATTGACCGTAAAAGTTAAAGTAGCTTGTGTCGAATCTGCATTTACAGTCAGAGGCGTGGAGCCAAAATCAATATAAGCCCCGCCAAAACCACCGGAAGTGGAAGAGGTGACTTCAATCCCGCCGGTGCCGGCAGAACCGACCGAAGAACCGGACGAAAAGTTCGCAGCTACCCAACCACCATAGCCACTTGTAGCACTCACATCGACACCCGAAAGCATGATGCTTTGTGCCTGAGCCGGACCGGACGCAGCCAAAGCACACTCAACCGCCAATGCTGCGGCAAACAATTTTGATCGTAGTTTCATAAGTTGGTTTTAGTTTTTAGTTAACGTTTCACACTCCATTGTTGAAAACTGCGGCCTGAATCTCTGCCGGTTGATGAAACACAGTTTTCTCTGGTGGTTGAATGGATTGACGTGAATTTATCGTCCATAAACTTTTTACGGTAGTCGCATGAAGTGGTGACAGCCGGTTATTGTTGGCCTCAAAGATGTCCCCAGCTTCATTTTGTCACCGTTTCATGCGACTTTTGATTTGGAACAAACTTGTTAACTTGAAGCATCACCAGTTCACCCGGCGCCGGATTGACACGTCAAATTTTATAATCAGGAACCGGGCGGAAAACGGGCATCAGATAAATCGCAAAATGATCATCAAATTCAAGCAAGTCAAAAGCGACAAATCGCCGAAGCCAACGCTTCAGTTCTGCGAGACTAATCCCGGCATGAAATCCGGAACCCCGGCATTTACTCTGATTGAACTGTTGGTAGTCATTGCGATCATCGCCATTTTGGCCGCCATGTTACTGCCGGCTTTAAGCAAAGCAAAAGACCGCGCGATGGCCATCGCCTGCCTGAATAATACCAAACAATTTGCTTTGGGTTTCACGATTTACGCCGGCGATAATACCGATGTTCTTCCTGCGCCAAGTCCGTGGCGGCAGCAACCCGCCACTTATAAAAATTCACATGGATATCTTGGAGGTACAGAATGGTTTTACGGCACCAGCGCCAGCAATTGGAAGCCAAACAGTCCCGCACCGATGATGGCCGGTTACATTCAGAATCCCAAAGCCTGGATTTGTCCTAAACGGAAACGCGGCGCGGACTATCCCAACGAATCAGGAGATTGGGATCCCAGCATCACTGGCTTTCTTTCCTATGGATTCAATTGTTGCGGTGTCTTTGGCGGCGTAGACTTGAGTACTGGCGATATGACCAGCAAAACGGCGCCATTTAAAGCTTCTTCCGCCATTCGACCGTCAGACACGGTTGCCATCACGGATACCAGCGGTTCGGTTAATCCAATCACTTCAGCTACTGCTGCCGCGTGGCTGGACACCGTCTGGTCGGGAAATTCCGGCCCGGGCCAACCGGTGGCCAACGGCTTCAACGACCGGCTGCAAACATCTTACGCCCGGCACGACAATCGTGCGAATATTGTCTATGTGGACGGGCATTCAGCTGCCTCGCTGCCCAGCGCATTGACCTGGGGACAGTTCTACGGCGTTTTTACTACCGGCACGATGCTCTTGACTTCGCCGGGGCAACCAGTGACCAGCGTGCAATCAGACGTTTCCATCAGCAGCCCGGCGTATGATGCCCAGCAATGGTCCACCGCACCGGAATGATTTTTAAACTGTGGATGGATCATATCTGATTTTTTATTCTCCATTCGTCATTTGTGTTTGTTTTATCTGTGTTCATCCGAGTTAAAACTATTTTATGAAAAGTCTCCGTTCACTTATTGGCACATTGATTACCGGTCTTTTTTTGACTGTGATTTCAAGTTTATTCGTGGCACCGGTGTCAGCAGATCAAATCGTTACTTCGCCCAATAAAAATCTCTCACTGACTTTTAGTCTGACGGATGGAACTCCAGCTTACTCGGTCAATTTCAAAGGTCGCCCTGCTCTGCTTACTTCCGCGCTTGGGTTTGAATTGAAAGATGGTGCGTTGAAAAATAATTTCATCCTGCTCAAAACAGACACTGCATCCAAAGATAAAACCTGGACGCAGCCATGGGGCGAACAGCGTGAAGTCCGCAATCATTACAATGAACTGACTGTCACTTTGCAGCAAACCAACGCAGCGGCGCGTCAATTGAAAATCATTTTTCGCGTGTTCAACGACGCCATCGCGTTCCGTTACGAATGGCCGGAGCAGCCTAATCTCAAACATTTTGACATCATGAATGAATTGACGGAATTCGTTCTACCTTCGGATGCGATGGCGTTATGGCAACCGGCATTTCGTCCGCAGGCTTCGGAACAACTTTATTCGCACACGCGCCTGAGCGAATTGTTGCGGCAAACCAAACTGGCGCAAGGTGACGCTTATGCCGGTGACAATCCACAGCACGATCCGGTAAAAGCCGTGACCACGCCGTTGACGTTGCAAACGGATGATGGTTTGTATCTCGTCATCCACGAAGCGGATTTGACCGATTACGCCGGCATGGAACTTAAGCCGGAAGCGAACAATACTTTGAAATGTGATCTCGCTCCGTGGTCGGATGGCGTGCTGGTCAAAACCGCTGCACCAGCGGTTTCGCCATGGCGACTGGTGATGATCAGCGACAAACTTTCGGACATCGTGCAAGATACTTCAGCGACGACGTTGAACTTAAATCCGCCATCGCGCATCGCGGATACTTCGTGGATTCAGCCCGGCAAATTCATCGGCATCTGGTGGGGAATGCATCTTGGAAAATATACCTGGGATCCCAGCAAGCTCGGCGAAGAAAGCACCGATGGCCTGGGCGCGACCACCGAAAATACCCGCCGCTATATTGATTTTGCCAGCAAGTATGGTTTCAGTTCTGTACTGATTGAAGGTTGGAATAAAGGCTGGGCGCACGATTGGGTCGCACACGCGGCGGAATTCAGTTTCACCGAACCGAACGCGCAATTTGATCTGCTGGGGCTGACGGCTTACGCGCATTCCAAAGGTGTAGACCTGATTTCCCATCACGAAACCGGCGCGGTCATCACCAATTACGAAGCGCAGGTCGAAGCCGCGTTTGCCCAATGCGAACGGTTGGGAATTCACCATGTGAAAACCGGTTACGTCGGCAATGAGCCGCGCGTCAAACGTTATGATACCAATGGTGTTTATATCGGCTCCGAATATCTGGACGGCCAATACATGGTGCGTCACTACCGGATGGTCGCGGTGCTCGCGGCGAAATATCACATCATGCTCGACGCGCACGAACCGATCAAAGATACCGGCGAACAGCGGACGTGGCCGAATTTTATGAGTCGCGAAGGCGCGCGCGGTCAGGAATATAACGCGTGGTCGCCCGACGGCGGCAATCCGCCGAACCACGATGTCAACCTGGTCTTCACCCGTTTTTTGAGCGGGCCGTTTGATTTCACGCCGGGCGTGATTCAGGTGACGTACCCGCAATACAAAAAGAACAACCGCGTTCACACGACCTCGGTGAAACAACTGGCGATGTACGTTGATTTTTACAGTCCGCTCGAAATGGCCGCTGATCTGCCGGAGAATTATGAAAAATATCGCGACCTGTTTCAGTTCATCATTGATGTGCCGACGGATTGGGAAAAATCCCTGATGCTCAACGGCGATATCGGCGAATACGTGACGCTCGCGAGAAAAGAACGCGGCGGCGACGATTGGTTCATCGGCAGCATGACGAATGAAAAACGCCGCGACTATGGCATCGCGCTGAACTTTTTGGATGCTGGAAAAACGTACGTGGCGGAAATCTATCGCGACGCGGACGATGCGGATTGGCAAACGAATCCGATCGCTTACAAAATCGAAAAGAAACTGGTGACGAGTGAATCAACCTTATCTCTGCATCTCGCGCCCGGCGGCGGCGAAGCGATCCGTTTGAAGCCGGCAACGGCAGAGGAAGAGGCATCCCGTCTGTGAGTTTCTGCGGCAAGAAATTTGCACCTGTAGCGGCGGTCATAGACCGCCGCTACAGCTATAAGCGAGACGCTTATTCCACTAAAATCACTGACTTAAATATTTCGCCACGGCTTCAGTGCGCGATTGGACGTGCAATTTTTCGTAGATGCGTCGCAGATAAGTACGAATCGTATCGATGCTGATGGAGAGTTCGTCGGCAATCTGCTTGTAAGTATAACCTTTGGCCAGACAGCCTAAAACCATTTCTTCACGCGGCGAGAGATGCGTTTGATTCGCCTGTTTTCCGCCGGTCTGTTTTGACTTCTGAAACGACGCGACCACTTTGCGGGCGATCGAACTGGTCATCGGCGAGCCGCCGGAATGAACGTCGCGGATCGCCTGTAACAACATCGTCGGGCTGCTGCGCTTAAGCAAGTAGCCGCTTGCGCCCGCCGCCAGTGCTTTGAAAATTTGATCGGTATCTTCATAGACGGTGAGCATCAGAATTTGCATCGTCGGCACTTTCGCCTTCAATTGCTCGACACATTCGATGCCGCTCATGCCGCCAAGATTGATGTCCATCAACACTACTTCCGGTTTATCGTCCGGCAAGCCGGCCAGCGCAGCTTCGGCGCTGGTATACGCACTGACACATTTGAAACCGGCCGCGCCATTCACGAAAGTCGTGATGGATTGGCGTAATTCCTTTTCGTCATCAACAATGGAAACAGTGATCATGGTTTATTTATTTTTTCTAAAAGATTCAGCGTCATCACAAACCGGATGCGCGTGCCCTGTTCTTTTTTCGATTCAATCTGACAGTGACCGCCGATGTCGGCGAGGCGGCGGCGCATGTTACTCAAACCGTCACCGGTATCGGCGGCAGACAATCCGGTTTTTATTTCCAGTGCGGGCAGATCAAAACCTTTCCCATTATCCGCGACTTTGATTTCAAACGCCGTTTTATCCAGCGTCATGGAAATCGACGCTTTGTTCGCACCGGAATGTTTCAGAATATTCGTCAATGCCTCATGCACGGCAAGAAACAGATGATGCCGCAGTTGCGAGGAGATCGGATGCGCGGGCAGTTGCGCGGGAATGTCCAGCTCGCACTGAATGCCGGTCAGCGAAAAATAATCCTGCGCGTACTGGCCGATGTAAGACGCGACGTGTTCGAGCGTGTCGTTCTGCGGATTGACCGCCCAGACGATTTCATCCAGTGAATGCAACACTTCGCGTGAGGCAGCGGAAATGGACGTGATCTGGTCTTTTAATTCCTGCGGCGGCAATTCGCCGCGTCGCGCGTGTTCGCTCAAAAAAGAAATCCGGCAAAGTTTCGCGCCCATCTCATCGTGCAAATCCTGCGCAATCCGTGTGCGCTCACGTTCCAACGCGCGTTCCTGCTCGAGATGTTTTAAGTGCCGTTGCAGTTTGCGTTTGACGACCAGCCGGACAATCGCGCCAACCAGAATCATCAGCCCAATTCCCGCCAATGCGATGAACCACCACGTCTGCCAGAAGTAGCGTTGAACAATTAATTCCAGTCCGGATTCATCTTCGCTCCAAATGCTGTCGCGATTGCAGGCTTCAACGCGAAAGCGGTAATTTCCGGCCGGCAAATAACTGTACGGCGCAACGCGACGCGTGCCGGCATCCAGCCAGTCCGAATCCAAACCTTCCAGTCGATAACGGAAACGGACGGATTCCGACGCGTCGAAATTGAATCCGGTGTAACGGAATTCCACCCGATGTTTACCAGGCGTGATGCGCAGAGTTTTCAATCCCGAACTTTGATTTTGCGATGGCGATTCACGATCAGAAAGGTGAAACAACGGTTCTGACACACCATCCACAAACACTCCTTCCAAAACGGTATTCGGCGGTAACGCGACGTTTGGTTGCACTTGCGGATTGATCACAACGACGCCTTTGGCCGTTGAGAACCAAAGCTGGCCGGATTGAGTTTTCAAACCGGCCGGACAAAATCCGCCGGAACAATCTTCGGACAACATGCCATCGTTCCGGCCGAAAATTTCCGGATGCACCGACGGAATTTTTCCGGAAGCCAATTCGTCTAATTCGTGTTTACTCACGCAAATAATTCCGTGATCCATTCCGAGCCAAAGTCGTCCGGCGTTGTCTTCCAGAATCTGAGAAATCGCCTCCTCCGGCAAACCTTCGCGGCTGGTGAAATTAGTGATGTGGCCATTCCGCCAGCAACTCAAACCGGCATTATCCGTGCCGATCCAAAGTGCGCCCTGAACGTCTGAATAAAGCGTGCGGATCGCCTCACTCGATAAACCCTCACGGACGCCGAAGTGTTGAATCATTCCATTGGTGAATTGATACAATCCACCGCCATCGGTACCCGCCCACACGGAACCATCCGCACTACACACAATTGCTGTAATGACATTCGTTTGGGAAAAACCAACGGGCGACGACCATTGGTTGGCGCGTAATTGTAAAATCCTTCCCGAACGCGTTCCTAACCACAGCGTGCCTTGATTATCCTCGGCCAAAGAAATGATGTTCGGCTCCGGCGGCTGAATCACCGTCACTTCATCCGCTGCGGCGATGGGATCTTTGTAAAGCAATAGATTATTAGTAGTCGCGACCCAGCAAAAGCCATCGTGCGTTACCAGTAACGCAGTCAACTGCAAATCGTGCGGCGACAAACCGGACGCCGACAAACGGCTGAAACTTTTCCCATCCCAGCGATAAAGTCCGTCGTTTGGTTTGGCGACCCAGACGACGCCCGGAGAAACTTCCGCCAGACCTTGCGCTGCACCAAAACCCAACCCTTCGCTTTGTCCGAGCGCGAATAAATTTTTGCGATGCAGCCGGTTCAATCCGGCTTCCGTGCCGACCCACAGGCGGCCTTCGCGGTCGGTCAACAATGATTGAACCAGGTTACCCGCCAATCCGGTATTCGCCGGAACGCTGATAACTTTGTCATCCTTGAATTCAAACAGTCCGCCACCGGCAGAACCAGCCCAGACAGTTCCGTCGGCTTCTTCGGCCAGAACGCTGATGTGCGATTTGAGCTGATTGCGCGGCAGGCGATAGCGATGCCACCGGTCACCGTCGCGACACAACACAAAATCTTCGCCAGCACCGATCCATATCCTTCCGGCTTTATCCACCAACACACAATGCGTATCCAATAAATCATCCGGCGCGTCCGCAGACAAAGGAATCAACGTATCATTTGCAAATTGAAAAATTCCCAGGCCTTCAACTCCAATCCACATCGTTCCGTGCTGATCTTTGAACAACGCACTAATTGCATGTCCTTGAAATTTTTCCGCCGCTGCTAGCGTTGATAATTTTCCGTCCTGCCACAAAATCAACCCAGCATCCGTACCGATCCAAATCCGCCCCGTGGCATCTTCCACGAGTGCCGTGATAGAAATCGCCGGCAAGCCATTGTGCGTGGTGAATTCCGTCAATTGATTTTCACGCCAGCAATATAGGCCATTGTTCACAGTGCCGATCCAAAGCGTGCCGGCGCGATCTTTCAGCAAGGTGCTCACTTGACCACAATTGATGCCTTGCGAAATCCCGAACGGAACAAAATTCAAGCCATCGAAACGTGCCAGCCCATCGTCGCTGCCGATCCAGATATAGCCATCCTGCGTTTGCGTCAAAGCGCGGACCGGCGTTTGCGGCAATCCCTGTTCTTTTTGCCACGATTGAAAAGTGAAGGCCCGCGCGCCATCCAGAATTCCGGCGGTTCCGTCATTCGCCCGCGCGCTGCTGGCATCGGTAAAATCACTGAACGCCGTCGCGATCGCCAGATCACTGAACGCCCAGCCGCCGCCGCGACCGGAATGGCGCAGGCGGATTTCATCAAAGCTCGCATTGGCGTTGAACCGCGTCGTCAAACTATCCGGCTGATACGCTTCGTTCGCGCCCGGCCCGAGATCGGGATTCAACCAGACCGTGACCAGATCGTCTTCGCCCGGAATATATTGGATTTTGAAAACGATCGTGACGCCGGTGCCGCGCCGGGGATATTGATACGAACCGGAAACCCCGTTGGTGGAAGGTTCCGGACGGGCGGTGTGCAGATCAATGTAACCGGCAGGATTATTGGAAGCAACGGTGTCATCCGCGTGAAAAAAAGCGCTGTACGCCCAGGCGGTCAAAGCGTTGCCAATGCCCAGACGTTCCGTGCCGCCATCGTATAATTCAAAGCCGGCAAAATATTCTTCGGTGTCTTTATCGGACAAAGGATCAACGTGAAATTTGAAATACAACGTATCGCCGGCGGAGTCATCGCGCTTAACTGCGCCACCGAGAATATCTGCGCCCGCACCGTTTTCATGAACCAATGTTGTGCCCGGATCATTCCACAAAATAACTGCTTGAGCCGGAGTTAAAAAAAGACCAGCCAGCCATGCTGCCAGAAAGAAACTTTCAACCCGCGTTGCCCGGACCGGCGAAAAAAAACCACATCCATTCAGCGCGCGAAGCGATAAATTGAGCCGGTAAAAAAATCCCGAGAGACGGAGCATGGTGTGGTTTCTGTACCGTGATTATGAAATGAAAAATGCCGGCACACAAGCGACCAATCACCTAACGCCGTAAAATTTGTAACGCGACATTGAAATCCGTCTGTCACCACTTCATGCGACTGCTTCACCGGCACAAACCGGTTACCCTATTAGAAAATAAAACCAAAGCCGGTCAGCCGCCGGTGCTGATTGTGACTCGATTGATTTAACCCAAAATGTCCGCAGATGTTGCACGTGTGAAGCTCAGGAATATTTTCATATCGGTGGTGATCGCCATCGTTTTGTCCGCTGTGAAGGAAACCGTTCGCGCGGCCAAACCGGTGATGGTGCATTACATGCCATGGTTTCAATCCCCTTTCAGCCTGGGCGCTAATAACTGGGGCTATCACTGGGAGATGGGTAGTAATTTCAATCCCAACACGATCAACCCGACCAATGGCGAACGGGAAATTTCTTCATGGTATTATCCGCTCGAAAGCCCTTATGACTCACTTGATCCTGCCGTGCTGGAATATCACGTTCTCCTCATGAAATTAAGCGGGATTGATGGCGTGATCGTGGATTGGTACGGCCAGGATAACTATTATGATTATGGCATCAATAACCAGCGGACACTGGCGCTGTTCAATTATATCAAGATGGCCGGACTGAAATTTTCTCTCTGTTACGAAGATTCTACCATCACGGCGGAAATCAGCGGCGGTAGCATGAATGGCGTGTCAGTGACCGCCGCTAACGCCATCGCGCACGCCCAGCAAACGTTGCTGTATGCGCAAACTAATTTTTTCAACGATCCGGCTTTTCTACGGCTCAATAACGCGCCGGTTTTTTTAAATTTCGGCCCGCAATATTTCACCGCCAGTTCCAGTTGGGCTTCGATTTTCTCAGTACTGAACGCCAGCAATCAACCGGCATTCTTTACCGAAGACAATCGTCTCGCTGCCGGTCAGGGCGCATTTGACTGGCCGCCGATGGCCTTGTCCGGCGGCGGCACCTTGACGAGTAATCAGTTGCAAACCTATCTCATCAACTTTGAACAGACGGCTAAAAGTCAGTCATGGCCGGATTATATCAGCAGCGCATTTCCACGGTTCCACGACATTTATGCTCAGGCCGGCGTGGGCAGTTCATATGGTTATCTGGACGATGCCAGCGGCAATACCTTTACCAGCACGCTGACCCGTGCGATGACGAATAGCTCGGCGATTGTTCAGTTGGTCACCTGGAATGATTATGGCGAAGGCACGATCATCGAACCGACCGTAGCCGGAACCGAGCCGACCACTGAATATGGTTTTACGGATTTAGGCATCGTACAGAATTTGCGCCGGCAATATCTGGACTCTACCTTTCCGTATCACACGAACAATCTCGTTCTGGCGCTGCGGCTGTATCATTTGCGCGAACAATACACGAACAGCGCGCCGGTCAATGCAGAGTTGAACCGCGTCTTCACTAACATCATTTCCGGGAATCTTTTGACGGCTAACGTGCAACTGACGGGAATCGAATCCGGTCAACCGGTGATCTACAATCTTTCGTCCAACAGCAATCAGTTGCAATTTTTTATCGGCGGCTATCTGGCATCCGGCGCGCAAGTCCAGGTCTCTACCAATCTCACGAATTGGCAAATAGTGCAGACGTTCAACGCCGGAACAAACCTGCCGGTTTTCAGCACGGACACGACGCAGCCCGTCTGCCGGTTTTTTAAAGTGCAACTTTGATTATGTAGCAGCCGACGTGAGGAGGCTCAAAATAAATGACGAATGAAGTGTAGTGGTTTTTTGACGTGCGCCGGTATTCGTCATTCATTAATTTGAGCCTCCTCACGTCGGCTGCTACATTTTCCGAAAATTGCGTTACGCGTCCGTTTGCAATAACCTTTGCCGCATGAAGCCGAGATACCTGCTCTTCTTACTGGTGACGTTTGGCTCATTTATTTTTTCCGCCGCCGCAATTGCTGACACGGCCAAAACTTCCAAACCGGTGATGGTTTATTACATGCCGTGGTTCAGTGCGAAACCTTACAGCGATAACTGGGGCTGGCATTGGACGATGAACCATTTTCATCCCGATACAATCAATGCCACGGGCGAACGTGAAATCGCTTCGTGGTATTATCCGCTGATCGGCCCGTACGATTCGTCTGATCCTGCGGTGCTTGAATATCACGTTCTGCTGATGAAACTCGCCGGCATTGACGGCGTGATTGTGGATTGGTACGGGTCGGCGGATTTTATGGATTATGGCCTCAACAATCAGGCGACGTTGAAGCTGTTGCAATTCACCCGCAAAGCCGGCCTGAAATTTTCGATCTGCTACGAAGATCAGACCATCCAGCATTTGATTGACGGTCATTATCTGGCCGCGAGTAACGCGGTGCTCCAGGCGCAACAGGAAATGCTCTATCTGCAAAATCATTTCTTTTCTGATGCCAGTTATCTACGGCTGAACGGACAGCCTGTGCTGTTAAATTTCGGCCCGCAATTTTTTACAGCGGACAGTGACTGGCAGAAAATCTTTTTCGTGCTTGCTGCGTCTAATCGACCTGCCTTGTTCAACGAAGATCACCGCTTGCCTTCCGGCGCCGGCGCGTTTGATTGGCCGCCTATGTGGATGAGTCAACTACCCGGAACCGGCGGGGTTCTTTCCGGTGCCGCTTTAAAAATTTATCTGGCCGGTTTTGAACAGAACGCCGCCGCCTGGCCGGCTTTCATCAGCAGCGCGTTTCCACGATTTCACGATATTTACCAACGCGCCGGCGGCGGAAACTATCTGGGTTATCTCGGCGATCATCACGGCGATACTTTGCGCGAAACGCTGGATCGCGGATTGACCAATTCTTCAGCCATCGTTCAGATCGTCACCTGGAATGATTTCGGCGAAGGTTCCATCGTAGAACCGACCGTGGAATACGGATACCGCGATTTAGGAATCATCCAGGATTCCCGCCGCCAATGGTTGCAGCCGGATTTTTATTACCACACCAATGATCTCACGCTCGCCTTGCAATTTTATCATCTGCGCCGCCAATTTTCTGCCGACACGAACATTTCTGCGGAACTGGACGAAGTGTTCAATCAAATCGTTTCCGGAAAAACCGGCATGGCGGAGGCGCAACTGAAGCAGCTGGCGGAATCAAAATCGAAACCATAACAGTTTCCGGATGAATTATCCGGCCAACATCCTCAGTTAATTTGCTTGCAGCCCCGCCCTGCCCGTCTAACTTTTCCTCTGTTCAATGACGCCCAAAAAGACACAGTCACCGGCGAGCGGCAAAACCGTTGCTTCCAAGCGACAGAAAATTATTTCCGCCGGTGAACCATCGCCGGCAACGGCAGCGATCTCCGCTCCGGCCGCCGCAAATACCGCCGCCCAGCCTTTCGACGCGCCGCTGGTAAAACATGTCGAGGGCGACACGACCCGCTTCATCCGCCGCGAAGTCGAACAGCAGGGACAAACCGCCATCAGCCTTTACCTCCGCGAAATCGGGCAGGTAAAACTGCTGACACCGCAGGAGGAAATCGAGCTGGCCGCGCGCATCAAAAAAGGCGATAAAAAAGCGCGCGAGCACATGATCAAAGCGAATCTGCGCCTGGTTGTCAAAATCGCGCGCGATTACGAAGGCATCGGCCTGCCGCTGTTAGATTTGATCAGCGAAGGCAACATCGGTTTGATGAAAGCCGTCGAGCGTTTTGATCCGAACAAAGGCGGCAAACTTTCCACTTACGGTTCGTGGTGGATCAAACAATCCATCAAACGGGCGCTGGCCAACCAATCGAAAACCATCCGTCTGCCCGTGCATCTCGTGGATAAAATTTCCAAGATGCGCCGTGCCGCGATGAAGTTGCAGGAGGAACTCGGCCACGAACCGTCCGATGAAGAATTGGCGGCGGAACTCCACACGACCGCAGCGCGCGTCAATCAGATGCGGACGGCGTCCATCGTGCCGACATCACTCGACGCGCCGGTCGCCGGCGAAGATTCCAACAACCTTTCCGAGATCGTCGAAGACGAACACGCTGCCAACCCTTACGCCGAACTTGAAGACAAGACCGTCGTCAATATGTTGCAGGACATGGTCAAACATCTCGATGAACGCGAAGCCGCGATTCTCCAATATCGTTTCGGTCTGGACGGCAGCACGGAAAAGACCCTGGAAGAAGTCGGTGAAAAATTTGACGTCACCCGCGAACGCGTCCGCCAGATCCAGAATCTCGCCTTGCGAAAACTCCGCAAGATGATCGAAAAACTCGAACACACTAAAAATCAGGAAGAATAAATCATGTCCCAACCTGTCACCCACGCTGAGATCGAACGCGCCATCCGCAATGTTCCGGATTTTCCCAAAGCCGGCATCCAGTTCAAAGACATCACACCGCTGCTGGCCGATGCGCGGTTATTCGCCGGGGCGATCGATCTGCTCACGGAAAACTTTCCGCCCGGCAGCGTTGATGCCGTTGTGGGTATCGACGCGCGCGGATTTATTTTCGCCGCCGCCGCTGCGATGAAATTGAAAGCCGGTTTCGTACCCGTCCGCAAAAAAGGCAAATTGCCGTATCAAACGCACGAGGAAGATTATGCGCTTGAGTATGGTTCCGCGACCGTCGCGATGCACATTGATGCGCTGAAACCCGGCGCCCGTGTGTTGCTGATCGACGATCTGCTCGCCACCGGCGGAACGGCCGCCGCCGCCATTGCGCTCGTCAAGAAACTCGGCGCGGAAATCCTGGAAGTCGGTTTTCTCATCGAATTGAAATTTCTGGATGGGCGTAAAAAATTGAGTGGCATTCCCGTCCGTTCCCTGGTCACTTATTAAAAAATGATCGAGTCTGTAATTTTGAGCATCGTTGTCCCCTGTTATAACGAAGAGGGCAATCTGATTCCGCTCGTCACCGCCATCCGCGAAGCTTTGTCGCCGCTGCAAATCGCCTATGAAATCGTCATCGTGGACGATTGCAGCAAAGATAAATCGTGGGAAATCCTGCAAAAGCTCGGCGCGGAGGATTCCCGTATCCGCGCGCAACGTTTCGTGAAAAACTGCGGACAATCCGCCGCGTTCTGGTGCGGCATTCAAGCTGCGTGCGGACAATACATCGCCACGATTGATGCCGACCTGCAAAACGATCCGAAAGATCTGCCGAAATTTCTCGAAGCGTTGAAAGATGCGGATTGCGTCGTCGGTTCCCGCGTCGCCAACCGCGCGAAAGGCGATAATTGGTTGCGGCAGCTTTCATCCAAAATCGCCAACGGTATCCGCAATAAGATCACGCACGAGAACGTCACGGATTCCGCCTGTTGCTATCGCGTCTTCAAACGTGAATGCGCGAGCAATCTGAAATTTTTTAAAGGTATGCACCGGTTCATGGCGACGCTGTTTAAGATTGAAGGTTATTCAGTGACGGAAATTCCCATCAGTCACCACGAACGGTTTGCGGGTAAAAGCAATTACGGCGTGTGGAACCGGCTCTTCGCGTCGTCCTACGATCTCTTCGCCGTGCGCTGGATGCAGAAACGGATGTTCCATTATCAGGTCAAAGACCGGATCAATTAACATCCAACATCCAAGCTCCAACCTCCAGAGAAGCTCCAAACAACCGATGCATTCGCATTGATGTTTGGAATTTGGTTATTCTCTGGAGCTTGGAGCTTGGATGTTGGAGCTTTTTTCCCTTATCCTCCCGCCAATGCATTGGCTTCAATCGCTTGACACCGCGCTGTTTCATTTCATCAACAGCACGCTCAGCAATCCGGTTTTCGACTGGTTCATGCCGGTTTTGAGCGGCGGACGTGGCGCGATGCCCTGGTTCACGCTCGCTGTGGTCATCGCGTTCATCACCGCCATGATTCGCGGCGGCGCACGCGGACGCATTTGCGCGCTGCTGATTTTGATCGTCATTGCCGCCGGAGATCCGCTGATTGTCGGCACTATTAAAAACGCCCTCGCGCGACCGCGTCCGTTCCTCGTGTTACCGGACGACATCGTCCGTCTCAATCGTCCCGGCTCCGGCAGTATGCCATCCGCTCATGCCGCCAACTGGTTCGCTGCTGTCACCGTGCTATTCTTATTTTATGGCCGCAAAGTATGGCCGTTTTATTTAATGGCGGCGGCCGTGGCCTTTTCACGCGTTTATGTCGGCGTACATTATCCCGGTGATGTTACAGCGGGCGCAATTTTTGGAACCGGCTACGCCATCGCACTGGTCGTTATGGCACAGGCATTTTGGGATTTTATTGGCCAACGATTTTTCCCAGGTTGGCACGAACGGTTGCCGATACTGATAAGTCCAAAGCCCAAAGCCCAAAGCCCAAAGCCGGGCGAATCCGCAGGTGAAAAACCTTCAACCTCCAACCTTCAACCTTCAACCTCGCAAACCGAATGGCTGCGCCTCGGTTACTGCGTCATCGTTTTCGCCCTCATCGCGCGCTGGATTTATCTCGCCAGCGGACTCATCGGCTTGAGCGGCGACGAAGCCTATCAATGGCTCTGGTCGAAACACCTCGCGCTCTCGTATTACAGCAAACCGCTGGGCATCGCGTACATCCAATGGGCAGGCACACACATTGTCGGCGACACGAATCTCGGCGTGCGTTTTTTCTCGCCCGTGTTTGCGGCGATTTTAAGTTTCATGGTGCTGCGTTTTCTCGCGCGAGAAATCGGCGCGCGCGCCGCGTTCTGGATGTTGCTGGTCACGTTTGCCACGCCCTTGCTCGTCGCCGGCTCGCTGCTGATGACGATTGATCCACCGCTCGTACTCTGTTGGATGTGGGCTGTCATCGCCGGCTGGCGCGCGGTGCAGGCGGATGGCAAAACACGCGACTGGCTCAGCGTCGGCCTCGCGCTTGGCCTCGGCTTTTTGTGCAAACCGACCGCCGCGTATCAAATCGTCTGCTGGGCGATTTTCTTTGCGTTGCAACCGTCGGCGCGAATTCATCTGCGAAAACCCGGGCCGTGGCTCGCGCTCGCCATCTTTGCATTTTGTACTTTGCCGCCAGTCATCTGGAACGCGCAACACGGCTGGATCACGCTGCATCACGTCGCCGGCAACGCCGGTTTGGGTCAGAAATGGCATTTCACATTCAAGTATCTCGGCGAATTTATCGGTGCCGAAATCGGCCTGTTCAATCCAGTCTTTTTCGTTGCTGCGCTGTGGGCGACGTTTGCGTTCTGGAAAAAACGACAGGAAAAGCCGTTGTGGCTTTTTCTATTCTGCATGGGCGCACCGGTTTTCTTCGGCCATGTTCTATATGCGTTTCACTCGCGCATTCTGCCCAATTGGATCGCGCCCGCCGTACCGCCGATGTTTTGTCTCATGGCTGTTTTCTGGCACGACCGCCGCGCTGTGAAACCGCTGCTCACCGCCGGACTCGTCATCGGCATCGTTATTTCGGTGTTCATGTACGACAGCGACCTCATCGGAAAAATCGTCAGCAAACTACCCGGCGATGTGGACGTTTCACACCGGCTCGGACGCGGTTATTCTGAAGCGGCTAAACTGATTGAAAGCGAACGCGAAAAATTCGGCACCAATTCTTTCATCATTGCCAACGATTATGGATCAGCCGGACTTTATACTTTTTACTCGCCCGCCGCCCATGCTGCTGCCATCACTGATCAACCACTCGTTTATTGCGAATGGTCCGATGAGCCCGCCAATCAATTTTATTTCTGGCCGGAATACAATTATCTCCAGACACGACGCGGTCAAAACGCTCTTTACGTCCGCCACCTCGATGCTTACAAACTCGAACACGGCTGGCTCTGGAAATGGTTAAACCACGAACCCGTCACCAACCGCGACATTCCACCGCAACAACCAGCCCCGGCAGCCATCGCCGATCATTTTGAAACCGTCACCAACCTCGGCGTGTACGAAATCAAATTGCGCGATGGCCGCATCTTCCATCGCGTGCAGATTTTTGGCTGTTATCATTTGAAATAAACTTTTGATCACCGATGGGCACAGATAAATCATGAGGCAAGAAGTTGTGATCTGTAGGCGCGAAATCGCTGCCCATCTGTGGTTAAAAATTCGCCTTTGAACTTCCACGTTTGAACCTTAACTTTTGCGCGTGACCGAAACATTGCCAGGCGTGACCGTTATCATTGCCGCGCGGCCTGACCAGACTGAGATCAAGTCGGTGGACGCTGCGCGCCAATTGGATTACCCGCGCGACCTACTACAAATCATTGTCGCGCGCGGCAAGCAGCCGTCCGTTCAGCGCAACGCTGCTTTGAAAGCCGCGCGCGGTGAATGGATTTATTTTCTCGATGATGATTCCGTCCCGCCGCCGGATAATTTACGTCGCGCCCTGAAATCGTTTGCTGACCCGCAAGTGCAAATGGTTGGCGGACCAAATCTGTGTCCGTCCGATGCACCGGTGCTGGAACAAATTTTCGCGCTGACACTTTCCAGCTGGCTGGCATTCGGTCCGAGCCGTGCGCGTTACACGCGTGTTGGTGAAGCCCGCGCTGCCGGTGAAAAAGAATTGATCCTGTGCAATCTCGCCGCGCGCCGCGCGCCGCTGCTTGAACTCGGCGGCTTCAACGAACTGCTGTATCCCAACGAGGAAAATGCGTTGATGGACGAATTGCAAAAACGCGGCGGCAAACTGATTTACGATCCGCAATTCATCGTTCATCGCCGTCCGCGCAGCAATTTTAAATCGTTCTGCAAAATGTTGCGGACTTACGGACGCGGACGCGCGGAACAATTCCGCGTCAATCCGACTTTTGGTTCCGCCTTGAATTTTGTGCCGCCGTTGTTTTGCGTTTATCTCGGCGCGCTGGTTTTCATACTGATTTTTGCGCCGCCGTTAATCAGTGAAATCGCGCTCGTGCCGCTCGCGTTTTACGCGCTGGCAGTGATTTTGCAAACTCTGGCGCTGGTACCGCTCGGCGGCATCGTCAAAAGTTTTTGCGCGTTGCCGTTCATCGTACTGACGCATTTACTTTATGGCCTGGGCTTCTGGCTCGGTTTGTTCACGAAATTAAAAACCGCTGGCGAACGCCCAAAAATTTCCGTGGCGTTGGAAATAATTCAAACCTGAATTTCCCCGCGTTGCCGGTTTGCCTCATAAAGAAAAACCGCTGCGGCTGCGCTGACGTTGAGTGAATCAATTTTTCCCGCCATCGGAATTGCCACGGCTTCGTCGCACGCTGCAAGAATTTCAGCCGAAATGCCGTTGCCTTCGCTGCCGAAAACGATGCAGCAATCGTGCGTAAAGTCCGCCTGCAGCAAAGTTCGTTTATCCGTATGCGGATGCGCCGCAATGACGCGCACGCCGCGCGCACGCAGTTCGCCCAATGATTTCACCAGATCAGAGGATTCAACGATCGGTAATTGAAAAATCGTGCCCATCGAATTACGGACAGCGCGGCGCAAAAATGGACTGCAACACGTTGGGCTGACGATCAAACCATGCGCGCCGAACGCGGCGCAATTCCGCACGAGTAATCCAATATTTTCTGCGTTCGATAATCCATCCACGGCGGCAAATAATTTTGGCGCTGAACTTTGCGCCAGCAAATCATCAAGCGAAAATGCGTGCGGAATTTTTCCGACGGCAAGAAACCCCTGAAACAATTCAATGCCGGTAAGCGCGTTGAGAAATTGTCGTTCCGCCAGAAAAACGTCGAAAGTTTCGGCGCGTTTTTCCAGCAGCGGGCGAAAGTCTTCCAGCCGGTTTTCCGGCAGCACGACCGAGACAATTGGGAAATGACTTTCAAGCAAACGCTGAACAACTTTATCGCCCTCGGCTACGAAGATACCTTGTGCCGTGTGTTCTGCGGAACGGCGCATCGTGCGGTACGGTTCCAATTC
>Ga0206804_10150_pt1 | contig 20416 bp, 12 predicted proteins | sample Alteio_BWOrgCont_62_FD_152888 | JGI IMG/M metagenome (GOLD analysis project Ga0206804, IMG submission 152888) | Enriched cells from forest soil in Barre Woods Harvard Forest LTER site, Petersham, Massachusetts, United States -... | ecosystem: Environmental > Terrestrial > Soil > Temperate forest >... | reverse complement strand
CCGCAACGCGACAAACCCGCGAGCGAGGCTCCGGTCCGCCTCGCGGTCCTCTTTTGCGGCAACGGATTTCATTCCAAGGAATGGTGGGCCAAAGGAGAAGGCACGGCCATGGAACTCGGCCGCGTACTCGCGCCGCTCCATGACTTCCGGGAAAAGATGCTGTTTGTCCGCGGGCTGTATCATGAGGAGGCGCGCAAGGGGAACATCCACAGTTCGCAAACCGGGAACATGCTCTCCGGTGCGCCGATCGCCTCCGGTGGCGAAATCCGTTCCGGCACCAGTTTTGACCAGGTGCTCGCCCAGACTTATGGCCGTTCGACCAAGGTGCCGAGCCTGGTCCTGGCCTGCGAGCGGGCCAATCCCGCGGTGCACAAGAATTACTCGATGCTCTATAGCTCGCATATCTCGTGGAGTTCGCCCACGTCGCCGACGCCGCTGGAGTTATTTCCCGCGCTGGCCTTCGACCGCTTGTTCAAGGACGAGACCACCCCCGGCGACCAGAGCGTGCTCGACGCCGTGCTGGAGGATGCCCAGGACCTGCGCCGGAATATCAGCCGCAACGACCAGCATAAGCTCGACGAGTACCTCGAATCCGTGCGCGACGTGGAAAAACGCATCGAAAATGCCGGGCAACGCGGCGAATTGCAGGGCTGGCGACCCACGCTCGAAAAGCCCAACATCCAGCGCCCCGCCGACGGCATTCCGCAGGACATCGGCGAGCACATGCGACTCATGTCCGACCTCCTGGTGCTCGGCTTTCAGACCGACACCACGCGGATCACAACGCTGAAGCTCAATAACGATCACAGCGCCCTCCGTTTTCCCAATCTGCCGAGCGTGCAGCAGGTCGGTCACGGCATTGACTACATGATCCATCACCTGCTTTCGCACAGCGACGGCGAGGATTGGCTGACCGTAAATCAATTTTTCATGGAGCAGATCGCCTATCTGGCGCGCAAGCTCGACGCCGTCCAGGAGGGCCCGCGCACCCTGCTCGACAACACGATGCTTCTCAATTGCTCCAGCATGATGGCCGGCGCGAAACACAACAACGACCAGCTTCCCGTATTCATGCTGGGCGGCGCCGGCGGTCGCATCCAGACCGGGCGGGTCCTTGACTATAGCGACAAACCGGAACGGCAAATGTGCCGATTGTTCATGTCGATGATGGATAAGATGTCCGTCCGTCCGAAGACTTTCGGCGACGCGACAAAGCCGCTCGAGGAAGTGTAACTGTCGGGACGTGGCGAGTGGGACAAATATGATGTGATGTCATGACACGCTCTTGAGCGTGTCATGCACCGTGCGATTACCCAGCCCGTTGGGCTGGGCTATCGCCTCGCGGGCCTTCGGCCCTCAAGAGTGCATGACACTCTCCAAAGCTTTAAAAGTGACGGCGCGTTTCGTGGATCATTTACTCGAAAAGCGATACACGGTCGTACTCCTCATCGTCTGGCCAGGCTGCAGGATACAGCTGGGAAAGGACGGCTGATTCGGAGAGTCGGGATAGTGCTGCGTCTCCAGGCAGAAGGCGTTGCGGGCGCGGTAGGGCTGACCGCTCTTGCCGATGATTTTGCCGTCGAGATGGTTGGCGCTGTAGAACTGCACGCCGGGCTCGGTCGTGAGGACTTCGAGGACGCGACCGGTTGTGGGCTCATGGACGGTGGCGGCGAGGGCCAGCAAGCCTCCTTGATTGTCGAGGACCCAGTTGAGATCGTACCCGCCGCCGAACTTGATTTGCTCGTCTTCCGCATTGATGCGCTCGCCGATCGTATGGGCGGAAGTGAAATCGAAAGGCGTGCCGTGGACCGGACGCAGTTCACCCGTGGGAATGAGCCCAACCGTGACCGGCGTGAATTTCGCAGCCTGAATGGTCAGCTCGTGATCCAGGATGCCACCGCGGCCTTCACCCTTGAGATTGAAGTAACTGTGCTGGGTGAGATTGATCGGTGTGGGTTTATCCGTTGTGGCTTCGTACTGGATGCGCCATTCGTTGGCATCGTTTAGCCAATAAGTGACACTGACATTCAGGTTACCCGGAAACCCCTCCTCTCCATCCTTGCTTAGGTAGGTGAACTTCACACCTTGCGCGCCGGCTTCCGCCAGCGGCTCCGCGTGCCACACGACTTTGTCGAATCCCTTTAAACCGCCGTGCAGCGAGCACGGGATGCCGCCGGAGCTGCTGTTGGTGGCGAGCGTATATTCGTGGCCATCGATGCTGAACTTCCCGTGCGCGATACGGTTGCCATAGCGGCCGACGATCGCCCCGAAATACGGCGTGGCGGCGAGGTATTCCGCGAGCGTGTTATAGCCGAGCACCACATCGGCATTTTGCCCGTGACGATCCGGCACCTCCAGGCTGAGGACGATGGCGCCATAAGTCATGGCCCGAAGCTTGGCGCCGTGTGCGTTCGTCAGGGTGAAGACTTCGACGGGAGTTCCGTCGGCGGTTTTGCCGAAGGGCTCGGCCTTCGGTAAATCGACGGCCAGGGCGCTGGCGGTCAACACGACAGCGAGGAGGAGGATGTGATGGAGGGTTTTCATAATGATGCGGAGGGGAAGGGAGCTGCGGGCGTTACCAGTAGACGGCATAGAGTGCGACCAGCGCGCCCATGACCAAGACCGAGCCAAGCACAAACACGGAACCCGGCTTGAAATCGGAGGGCTCCCAATCCAGGGCTTTGGCCTCATCGGCCGCCCGATGGGTCAAGAGGCTGATCACGATCATCAGGGCGGCCAGGATCACCGTTACCCATCCCATCCGATCGAGGAACGGCATGGCCGGAGTCCGGAACTTGAAGGCGGCGGAGAGTGGGATGGTCAGGAGTGCGACGACGAGAGCGCCCGCGGAGGTCGCCCGCTTCCAGAAGAAGCCGAGCAGAAAAATGACACACACGCCCGGGCTGATGAAGCCGGTGTACTCCTGGATGTACTGAATGGCCTGGTCGAGCTTGCTCAGTTGAGGGGCCATCAACGCGGCGATGAGGACCGCGCCCAGGATGGCGAGCCGCCCGACCCGCACGAGCATCGCCTCGGTCGCCTTCGGGTTCACGTAGCGCCGATAAAGATCGAGGGTGAAAATCGTGCCGATGCTATTGGCCTTGCCGGCGAGCGACGCGACGATGGCGGCGGTGAGCGCCGCGAAGGAAAGACCTTTTAACCCGGTGGGCAGAAGATGGATGAGCGCGGAATAACTCTTGTCGGGTTTAAGAGTGCCCGTGGCATCGAGGAGTTCCGTTTGAAACAATCCCCGCTGGGATAAGACAAACACCGCGATGCCGGGGAGGACGACGATGACGGGCATGAGCAGCTTCATCCCGGCGGCGAAAAGGATCCCGGCCCGCGCGATCTCGAGCTTGGCGCCGAGGGCGCGCTGGGTGATGTATTGATTGCAGCCCCAATAGCTGATGTTCGCCACCCACATCCCACCGAGGACCACACTGAGTCCGGGCAAATCCATGTAATGCGGATTTCCTTTCGGCAGGATCATGTGAAAGTGGTCGGCGGCGTGTTCGTGGAGCAAGGAGAAGCCGGCCAGCAAGCCGCTTTGACCAAACTGTCGCGCCACCAGATCCAGCGCGAGCCAGGTCGTGGCGAGGCCGCCGAGCACGAGCACGCAGACCTGAATGACGTCGGTATAGCCGATCACTTTCATGCCCCCGAGCGTGATGAGCAGCGCGAAGACCGCGAGGAAGATGACACACGCCGGAAAGGAGAAGCCCGACATCCCCTGGACGGTGAGCGCGCCGAGATAGAGAATGCTCGTGAGGTTCACGAACACATACACGAGCAGCCAAAACACCGCCATGATCGTGGCCACCAGCGGGCCGTACCGCTGGGTGAGAAACTGCGGCATGGTGAAGATGTGATTCTTTAAGTAACCGGGAATCAAAAACACCGCGACGAGGACGAGGGTCGCGGCGCCGATCCATTCATAGCCCGAGATGGCGAGGCCGATGGCAAAGCCCGAGCCGGACATGCCGATGAACTGCTCCGCCGAGATATTGGAGGCGATGATCGAGGCGCCAATGGCCCACCAGGTGAGCGAGCCTTCCGCGAGGAAAAAGTCCGCGGAGGAAGTGCTGGCACTGCGTTTACGGCGATAGATCCAATAGCCATAGACCGCCACGAGGGCAAAGTAGGCGATGAAGACGAGGTAGTCGGGGGTCTGCATGACGGGGCGGGGAACGTCGCGAGGAACTCCCATCAAAGACGTTCCGACGTCCGCGGGCAATGCGCTAGAGCGTTAAATGATATCGAGCCATTTAAACGCAGAGAACGCAGAGAAAATAGAGGACCGCAGAGGAAAATCAGCCCTTTCCTCTCTCCGACATCTCTGCGCCCTCTGCGTTTCGTTTGGCGATGCTTCAGTTTGATGGATGGCTACTGTTCAACTTAAACCGCTCTAAGCGCGCCCTGGAGAAAGCGAATGCGGCTTGTCAATATGCCCGGTAACGATCATTCCGGTAATTGACCTCCATGAATCCTCTTTCCGAGACCCTCTCCCGCCGGGCTGCATTATCCAAAGCCGGGCTCCTGGCCTGCACCGCGCTCGCGGGCGGCACCATCCAAGTCAGCGCCGCCGAACCGGCCGCCGCAACTCCCGGCGGCGGTTTTGTGCTCTGCCTGAACTCCGCCACGCTGCGCGGATTCAAGATGAAACTGGAAGACGAAATCGAGCTCGCGGCAAAAACGGGCTATCGCGCGATCGAGCCGTGGCTCGACAAGATTCATAAGTACGCCGCGGATGGCGGTTCGCTCAAAGATCTCGGCAAGCGTATTGCGGACCAGGGGTTGATCGTGGAAAGCGCCATCGGCTTTGCGCAATTCATCGTCGACGACGACGTGCTGCGGGCCAAGGGCCTGGAGCAAGCGCGGCTCGACATGGATGCGGTCGCGCAAATCGGCGGCCGGCGTATCGCCGCGCCCCCGGCGGGCGCGACCAAGGAACCGGGGCTCGATCTGCACAAAGCTGCGGACCGCTACCGGGCCTTGCTGGAGCTCGGAGACAAGATGGGGGTGATTCCGGAGCTCGAGCTCTGGGGGCATTCGCAGAACCTGCGGCGGCTGAGCGACGCGATGTTCGTGGCGCTGGAGACCCGGCATCCCAAGGCCTGCGTCCTCGCCGATCTCTTTCATCTGCACAAAGGCGGCTCCGGGTTTGAGGGGTTGCGCTTGCTGAGTGGCGCGGCGCTGCCGGTCATTCACATGAACGACTACCCGGCGCAGCCCCTGCCGGAAGAGATTGACGATAGCTTTCGCGTCTATCCGGGAGATGGAGTGGCACCGCTCACCGAGATTCTGCAAGCCTTGCAGGCGACCGGGGGGCGCAACGTGCTCTCATTGGAGCTATTCAATCACGAATACTGGAAGCGCGACCCGCTCACGGTGGCCCGCACCGGCTTCGAGAAAATGCAGGCCGCGGTTGCGAAAGCGTTCGCGTAGGGCGTGTCATGCACCCTCCAGGGTCAAAGGCCCGCCATTCCTTAGCCCAGCCCAACGGGCGGGTAAATAGAACAACCAATCCCGCGCCCCAACGGGGAGCGATACGATGGCAACATTGCGAGTATCGCAGCCCTTCAGGCCGCGGTCATTGCTTATTGGGTAACCCAGCCCGTTGGGCTGGGCTAAGGAATGGTGGGCCTTCGGCCCTGGAGTCCTGTTTGACCCGAAGTCGATTTCACGATGGAGTCCGCCGGGCCGGCGCGTATGCTTCGCCGCATGACTCTTCCCCCAGTTTTCTTCACGACGCAGCCTCGCTCGCGGAGGGCGCAAATGGCCGCACATTTCCTCCTGGCTGCCCTGGTTTCCCATTCCGCGCTCGGTGCGCTCCGTCTGCCCGCGGTGATCAGCGATCACGCGATGATCCAGGCCGGCAAGCCGGTGGCAGTATGGGGTTGGGCGACGCCGGGAGAGGAAGTCTCGGTGAACTTTGTGGACGTAAACGGAAAGACCAGCCACATCACGGCCACCACAGGTCCCGATGGGCGCTGGAGCGGGCAGTTGCCTTCGATGCCAGACGGTACGGCTGGCGAACTGGAAGTGCGCACAAAAACCGAGGGACCGCTCAAGGTCGCGGATGTCTTGGCCGGTGAAGTGTGGCTCTGCAGCGGTCAGTCAAATATGTCGTACCTGCTAACCACGCACGCGCGCACACCGAACGAAACCACCGGTCCCGAAATCCTGGAGGAGGCGCAGAAGAACGCCACGGAGGCTCACGGAGCCTTGCGCTATTTCGCCGTGGCGGCGAAGCGCGCGGACAATCCGCTGGAGGATGTGCCAGGGAAGTGGATCGTGGCGACGCCCGATACGGTGGGCGGTTGTTTTTCGCTCTCCTGGAATTTCGCGGTAACCCTGCACGACAAGCTGCACGTTCCCGTGGGCGTGATTGATTCCGCGATCGGCGGAACCGCCATCGAGCCGTGGACGCCGCTGCCCGAGTTGGAGGCCTGTCCGGTGGGCCCGGCGACGATCCAGCGCTACAAGGCGAAACTGGACAGCGTCGCGCCGGAGGTCAAAAGCAAGTTCGAGACGGATCTGGCGGACTGGACCAAACGCTACCCGACGCCGGAGTTGCAGCAGCAAAACCTAGCCACCAAACCGGTGCTCGCGGAGGGGAATTCCAACATGCCGGCCCGACTTTACAATGGGATGATCCATGGCCTGGAGCCGTACACGCTCAAAGGTTTCCTGTGGTTTCAAGGCGACGGGAATTTTGGGAATCCGCAAGAATACGGCGAGCTGGTCAAGAACCTGATTCGCGCGTGGCGCAGCCATTTCCACGATGACACCCTGCCCTTCTATTACGTGGAGATGCAGAACTATCACGTGCCGCAGGTCAACCCGGTCGAGCCGAATCCGATGAGCCTGATCCGGGAGGCGCAACAGGGCGCGTTGCAACTCCCTAATACCGATGTCGCGGCATCCCTGGATCAAGGGATCGACAAACCTAACTACGAAGCCCATTTCCCGAATAAGAAGCAACTCGGCGAACGCATGGCCGGGCTGGCGCTGAACCATCTTTATGGTCAGCCGGGATTGGTGAATAGTCCGGCGTTCAAGAGTTATGCCGTGGAAGGTAACAAGGTCCGGATCAAGCTCGACCATGCGGACGGACTCCGGTTGCGGGGCGATGGTGGGCTGAAAGGCTTTGCCATTCGTTCCAAGGACGGCGACTGGGTTTGGGCGCAGGGCAAGATCGAAGGCCAGGAGATCGTGCTCTGGGGTGACCAGGTTCCCGCGCCGGCGGCGGTCCGCTATGCCTGGGCATTCAATCCGCTGCTCAGCGTGGAGAACAGCGCCGGGCTGCCCCTGCGGCCTTTCCGGACGGATCCGGAAAGCGAGAAGTAAGCAGGAGAACCTACCTTTCCAAAAGCAGGAAGCTATCGAACTCGATGCCTGGTTGCCCATCGGCATTCGGTCTCACGGCGAGACTCGTAAAGACAATCCGAAAGTTCCGTCCGTTCTGATTCCAATCCACGGTCAGCTTGTCCGGAGGCAATCCACCTCCACGGGCTGGTAAAGATTTGAGGAAGCTGTCGATCGGGACAGGCCGAACGGGCTTTTCATCATGGACCGAAACAAGGAGCGCGCCGTCATCCAGACGAATCGTGACGTCGTCAAATTTGCGGAAATTGTTCGTGCCAATGAAGCCGACGTACCAGACGCGGCGGAAGCCTTCGAGAGAAACTCCGGCGGTTTCATCGAGTGTATAACTGATGGGAGAGTTATCGATGTTGCCGCTGGTGCTGAGCTTGAGTTTCTTCAGAATCTCTTCGGCCGTTTGCCAGGTGGACAGGTCTTTCCAATCCGTATACTGGAGCAGCGTGCCGAAGAGTCCTTGCACGGTTTGGCCACCATGGAGAGTGATCAGGTAGCGGATCGTGGATTCGATCTCGTCGTATTCTTTCTGAGGTAGGTCCTGGTGCGTGACGCTGGGCTGAGCTTCTCCGCCGACCAAAAGGCCGCGGCCCCGGAGCATTCCCTCGAGGCGGCGCAGTTGACTGGCTTTCGAGATCGCTCCGGCGCTCTGCGGACCGAAGGCCGCCGCCAGGCAGATGACCGCCAGCGAGGCGGGAATCCAGCGCAACCCCGCGCTTTTCCTAAAGGTAAAGACCAGCGCCCAAGCCAGAATCCATGAGCCAACCACGATGCCGAGATAACGATCCTCCGTCACCCCATAGCTGAGAATACGCTCGCGCACCGAGAGCAGGAGCAGCACGGACAGCGGAGCCAGCGCGCCCGGAAAAACCCGATAGTACCAGACGGCCCATTTCTCTTCCGGCCGCGTCCGCAACGGATGGAGCAGCAATGCCGCGAAGATGCCGACGCCGGAGAGAATGAGCACGGGCAAGGCGACCCACCCATGCGGCCAGGTCCACGCGAGGACGATCTTGACCGCGTAGGCGTAGAGGATCCCGGTATAGACCGCCACGAGCGGGGCGAGAGCAAATTGGGTGAAAGCCTTAAGCCCGCGCGGATACTCGGGGTCCGCGTCAAGCGCGACGAAATCCCGCGGCACCCCGGCGAGGAAAAACGCCGGGTGAAAGCAACCGACCATGAAGAAAAAGAGATAGCCGTAGCTCTTGTCGAGATGCAGCCCGAAAAGTTTGTCCGCGCTAACCAGGGCCAGTTCCAGGCCACCGGTCAGCACCGCGCTGTAAAGCGTGGTCAGGCAGAAACGCAGAAAGAGACGCCGGTTGAAATGCCAGAAGCCGATGCGTTCCGAGTCGTGGACAAACGGCGCCACCGCCGCCAGGAAGTGCAGCGCGGCGAACAGCAACGCCCAGTGAATCCCGATGATTCCCGGACCATCGAAAGGATACGCGGGCAGGCGGAAGTAATACGCCGCGAGCAGCGGAAGGCCGACGATCTCGATCGGCCAACGGACCAGCGAGCCGCTGCGTTCCCGCAACATGCGCAGGGAGAAAAAGAGCGGCATGCCGAGCGCCACGGTCATGATGACCCGCGCGCATTGACCCTCGATATTCCGGTTGCCATCGTGGTCGTATTCCGTGGCCACAATGGCCGCAATGGTGCCGGACAAACCACAGAGCAACATCCAGGGAAACCGGCCGAACGCCGCGGCGACACCAGTCCGAATTCTGGGGATAAACTGTCCGAGGCGGCTCATATTTCCGGGGGGTGAACTACAGTCGCGCTGGGAGTCATGCGCTCATTTCCTTGCTTCGAGGGTGCCCGGCCCCGTCGCTTTGCCAAGCTTTTTTGGGAAACGCCGCGTTCGGACTCGTCGAGTGTCCCCACCTGAGGCATCTTCTCTCCCTGATGAACAAACCACGCACCGTCGACCAACCGGCGGAGCTTCTGCCTTATCTCTTCGCCTCGTGGCCGGAGGTCAAAAAGAAGCAGGTGCGCACGTGGTTGAAATACAAGGCTGTCGTGGTCAATGGGCGGGTAGTCACCCAGTTCAATCACCCCTTGAAACCCGGTGACGTGGTCGGAATCCGTTCGGACCGCTTCGCCACGCCGGACACGGTCATTGGCGACGGGCTGAAAGTGCACTTTGAAGACGCCACCCTCATCGTCGTCGACAAGCCTCCGGATCTGCTGACGATTGCCAGCGAGAGCGAACAGGAGAAGACCGCCTATTTCCAGCTCACCGATCACCTGCGGGGCGGCGATTCTCGCAGCCAGGCGCGCGTCTGGATCGTGCATCGACTGGATCGCGAGACCAGCGGCGTCATGGTCTTCGCCAAGACACCCGAGGCCAAAAGCACCCTGCAAACCGGTTGGGACCAGGCGGAAAAGCGCTATCAGGCAGTCGTGGAAAATCTTCTCCCCGAGGATAAGGGCACCTTCCGCTCGTGGCTCGACGAAGCGAACCCCTTCAAGGTTTTCAGTGTCCAGCGTAACCCGCAGACCCGGCATGCCGTCACCCATTATCGGGTGCTGAAGCGCAACCGGGACCGGCACCGCACCCTGGTGGAACTGACGCTCGAGACAGGACGCCGCCACCAGATCCGAGTTCACCTTGCCGACGCCGGTTGTCCGGTGGTGGGCGACACCAAGTACGGGGCCAAAACGAACCCCGCCAAGCGCCTCGGGCTCCATGCGTGGAGCCTGCGGTTTCTGCATCCGGTCACGAAGCAGGAGCTCTATTTCGAGTCCGCCCTCCCCCCGGAACTGGCGAAACTGGTCTAAGCCAAAAGGCGCTTTTGGTCCGTCAGAGTGCGTGGCAGGCCGAACGCCCGCTCCGGGTGCCGGGTTTGGGTGGCTGGCTGGTGGGCGGGGCGAGTCTTTTTCTTAATCTTGTTCTTGTTCATTTTCTTTCCCCCGAGCACCGCGGTGCCAGCCGAAGTGACTGCTACAGAAGAAAAAAAGATTAAGAACACGATCAAGAAAAAGAGGGCGCTCGCGCTTCGCGCCCCAAACCTCACTGGTCTGAGCCAGGGCCGCTTCCAGAGTAAAACAGCCTAAGGAAATACCCGCCGGACGACTAAAACGACCGTCGTGCAGTTGTCTTCCATCCCCCTTTTCTTCGCCTTCGGCCTGACCCTGGCCTCGGCCGCGTCCTCGCAGACTGGCGCAGCGGATTTCGACACGGCCATCCAACCGTTCCTGAAGGAGAACTGTGAGCGTTGCCACAACGAGAAGAAGCATAAGGGCGAATTTCGGTTGGATACCTTGTCGCACGACTTCGAGCATGGCGGTTCGGCCATGCATTGGGCGGATGTGGCCGACCGCATCAGCGCCGGCGAAATGCCGCCGGACGAGGAAAAGCAACCCAAGGCCGCGGACGCGGCCAAAATCGTCGAGTGGCTGGCGGCTCGGCTGAAAGAAGGCGAGGCCGCCCGTCTGGCCAAGCGCGAGCGTGTGTCGTTCTACAAGATCACCCGCGAGGAGTACGCCAATACGATCCAGGATTTGCTCGGCGTCCACTATGACCCCACCGATCCGACCGGACTGTCGGAGGATTCGGAGTGGCAGGGTTTCGAGCGAATTGGCTCCGTGCTGTCGCTCTCGCCCTCGCATGTGGAGAAGTATTTCAATGCCGCCGAAAGCGTCCTCGCCGAGGCAATGCCGCCGAAGCCGCCGGTGAAATTCCTCAGGCACAAGACCGCACTCGAATTACGCGGGAATCCCGCGGACTACGACGCGCAGCCTTGGGGGCACAAGGCGCGCGTGGACCTGTGGCCGGGCGCGGACCTCGGTGGCCGGCCCAGTCCCGGGCAGGCCCTGCCCATCGCCGGCGACTACAAAGTGCGCATTCAGTTGAGCGGTTTGAAACCGAAGAATGGCCGCGCGCCGCACCTCGCGGTCTACGCCACGGACCTGGACCGCATGCTCTACGAGGCGGATGTGGTCGCGCCGGAAGACAAACCCACGATCGTGGAGTTCACGACCCACCTGCCCGCGGGCAACGTCAACGTCCGCCTGGCCAACGAGGTGCCCGGCCCCTCGAATCTGCCGCGCTCCGGCCGGGCCGATCCGCGTCTGCCATTTTTCAGCATCAAGGATGGACGCCGCCCCTGGCAGATGAAGCTGACCGACGAAGAAGGGCAGCCCTTGTATCCGTTCCTCATTCTGGACTGGATGGAGTGGTCAGGGCCGATCGTGGAGGACGGCGCGACTTATGCGCAGCGCGAATATTTGCCCAAGGACATCAGCGGCGCCCGCGAATGCCTGACGCGCTTCGCCGAGCGCGCGTATCGCCGGCCGGTGAAACCCGAGGAAGTCGACGAACTTCTGCAACTCGTGCAAAGCGAGATGGGTCACGGTGAGTTCTTCCCAGCGGCGATGAAGACGGCTTTCGTGGCCGCGCTCAGTCAGAAAGACTTTCTCTATCTCGTGGAAGGTTCCCCGGAGACGAATACCCAGCGGCTCACGGATTGGGAACTAGCCTCGCGCCTCTCCTATTTCCTCTGGAGCACGATGCCCGATGCCGAACTCTTCGACGCCGCGCGCAACAACACCCTGCATCAGCCCGAAGTCCTGCGCGCCCAGGTGAAACGGATGCTGGCCGATGCGAAAGCCGATCGCTTTACCGAGGCTTTCCCACGGCAATGGCTGCAATTGCAACGGGTTGGCATGTTCACCCCGGACAAGAAGCTTTACCCGGACTACGATGCTTATCTCGAGAAAAGCATGAAGGAGGAAGCGTATGCCTACTTTCGCGAGGTGCTCCGGAAGAATCTCAGCCTGCGCGAGTTCATTGATTCGGACTGGACCATGCTCAATGCGCGGCTCGCGGTGCACTACCAGATTCCCAACGTGGAGCAGGATCGTTTCGAACGCGTGGCCCTGCGAGCCGAGGATCATCGCGGTGGATTGCTCACGGAAGCCGCGGTACTCAGCCTGACCTCCGATGGCCAGCGCCATCGTCCGGTGCATCGCGGCAAATGGGTCCTGGAGTCCATCTTCGGCAAGTCACCGCCCCCGCCCCCGGCCAATGTTAAACCGATCGAGCCGACCCCGGCGACGCAGCCCAAGGCGACGCTGCGCAATAAGCTCGACGCCCATAAGAGCAATGAAACCTGCGCCGCCTGCCATCGGCGGATCGACCCGCTGGGCCTGGCCTTTGACAATTACGACGCGATTGGCCGGTGGCGGACCGAGGAAGTGGTCGGCGACGGCGTGGGCGAAAACCCCAAGGTCGATGCCAGCGGCGAGCTGCCCGATGGCCGCAAGTTCACCGACGCGGCGAGTTTCAAAAAGCTCCTGCTCGCGGACATCGGGAAATTCAATGCCGCTTTCATCGAGAAGCTCGCGATCTTTGCCTTGCGCCGGACGATGACCGTCGACGATCGCGCCGCGCTGGCCGAGCTTGCCCGCAAGAGCAAGGACGACGACTATCGCGTGCAGGACATCGTCGAATCTCTCGTGCTCTCCGATCTTTTCCAAAAGCGCTGAACCAAAGCCCCGTCAGGCAAACTGAAAACCAAGAACCAAGAACCAGGAACTGAATTCCGGACGGGAATAAGAATAAGAACAAGATTAGGATTAAGAACAGAAGGTTACACCATGAGCAATATCCTCACTCAAAACTGGCGCCTGAGCCGCCGGCACTTTCTCCGCGGCGTCGGCGCCAGTATCGCCCTGCCGCTCCTGGATTGCATGCGACCGCTCCGGGCCGCGGCCGCCGACGCCGCGGCGATGCCGAAACGCAGCGTGTTTGTTTACATTCCCAATGGTGTGAACGTGCTCACCTGGCAGATCCTGAAAGCGGGACGCGACTACGAGCTGAGCGTGCCGTTGCAGTCTCTCGAGAAGCATCGCGCGGACATCACGCCGATCAGCGGCTTGCATCATCCCAATGGCATCGGCCAGGCGCACGAGTGCGCGAAGATCTGGCTGACCGCGGCGAAGATCAGCCAGGAGGGTGGCGCTTTCCGGAACACGGTCTCGGCCGACCAGTTGATGGCCGAGGTCACTTCCCCACACACCCGCTTTGGCTCGCTGGAACTTTCCATCTCCCGCGGCCCGACCACCCTCGGCTGGTCGCACGACGGCATTCCGCTGCCCGCTGAGGACAATCCCAAGACTGTCTTCAATCGGCTGTTCGGCGTGGAATCGGACGGCATTGACGCCCAGCGCCGCCATCTCGACCGCCGGCACAGCGTGCTCGATCTGGTCCTCGGCGACGCCCAAAAATTACGCCGCAATATCGGCGGCGAAGACCGGACCAAGCTCGATGAGTATCTGCAATCCGTCCGCGACGTGGAAGTCCGCACCGAGCGGCTCGACGCGTGGCTCAATGTGCCCAAACCCAAGATCGACCCGGAAACCACCGCCCACCTAACCCGCAACGTCTCGCGCACCGAAGCCGGCGATTACTACCGCACGATGTACGACCTCATCGTGCTCACGCTACGCACGGACATGACGCGCGTGGTCACCTACATGAGCGGCAGCGAGAGCAATGGGCTGGCCATTCCCGAGATCGGCATTCCGCAGACGCGCCATGAGCTCTCGCATCACAACGGCGACCCCGAGCAGATGGCCCGCCTGAGCCGGAGCGACGCCTTCATCACCGAGCAGTTCTCGTATTTCCTCGATCAGCTTCAGGCCACCCGGGATGGCGACGAGAACCTCCTCGACCGCACGATGGTTCTGTTCGGCAGCGGCATGGCTTATGGCCACAGCCACGGCAATGCCAACCTGCCGATGATCCTCGCGGGCGGAAAGTCGCTCGGCCTCAAACATGGCCAGCACATCGACTACAACCTGCCGAGTTTAAAACAATACGACCTGGCCAATTCGGCCGGCCATTACGCGGTGTGCAGCCGTCCGATCGATGGCAATGCGCGCATGACCAATCTGCTTCTCACGATGTTGCATAAGATGGACGTGAACGTGGAAAAGTTCGCGGACAGCATCGGGCCGGTTTCCGAGGTGGTGTAACATCGGCATGAGCCGCCCCCCACTCTTGTTTCCTCGCTGGGCCATCGTCGTCGCGGCCGCGTGCACTCTCGACGCCGGCTCGGCGATCATCGGCGCGGAAACCGCTCCGCCGCCGCCCTTCCAGCTCCAGGCCGGCGAGTTCCCGCCCGCAGGGAGCGCCTACGAGATCGCGGGCGAACTCATCTCGGTCGATCACGTGAATCGCACGGGCGTGCTGCGTCCGGATCGCACGGATGCTCAGCGCCGGGGCGATTGGGATTTGCCGTTGCCCTTCACACTGCTGCCGTACGGCTCGCTCCGCTATCATGGGGCGCCGGCGGAGTTGCGGGATATCCCCATCGGCACGCACCTGCACGGGCAATTCTATGCCGGCGAGAAGCCCGCGAGGGACGACAAGATGCAGCGTCTGGCCGGAGAGGCGAACTACAATCGCGTGCTGCGTCTCGAAGACGACTTCAGCTATGAGGCCCACGCGCAGCGCACATGGAAAGTGGAGTCCGTAGACCTGGAAAAATGGACGCTCACGGCCATGGGCGGCGCCGCTGGCCAGGCAGACGCCAAGCCGACGATCTTCCAAATCTTCCCCGGTACACGAGTCTGGAAAGGTCGCAGCAGCGCCACGCTCGCCGACTTGAAGCCGGAGCAGGCCTTCACGTGCAATCTCACCTTCTGCACGCTCCATGGGCCCGGCCGTTGCATCGACATCTGGCTCGACGATGAAAGCCGCGCGCTGGCCACGGCCAGCCAGTTGGAAGTGCATCGGCAGTTTATTCGCGAGCACGGCCTCGCCGGCGTCATCGATTCGGTGGACAACGAGCAGAGCACCATGACGGTGACGCTCTTCGACGGCTTCGATCCCAAGCTCCTGGATGACTTTCCCTCCGCCGCCGTGATCTCCGCCGCCGCGAAAGCGCCCCCCTTTGTCCCCGAACCCGGTCTGGTCGATCCGATCGCCATCACCGCGGCCGTCGCCGAGGACAACCTGCGCACATGGGATCAAAACAACGACCGCAAGTCGGGCCCGATGATCGAGCAACTCAAGACAGCGGTCGCCCCCGGCAACAGCGGGATTCAGATCAAGTTCAAGCCCGTGCTTTTGCTGGAAGGCTTCCGCCCGAAGCGGATCGTCCGCCTCTGGTGCAGCGCGTGGAGAGTCGATGACCTGCCCCGCGAGGAACGCCTGTATCAATAGCCCGCAGGTTCATCGCCGATTTTCCATTTTCCATTTTCCATCGCCCATTCCCCATCCTATGCCCACCTCCCGAATCACCCTCGCGCTGCCCTCAATCCTGATGGCGGCAATCCTCAGCCTTCAACCCACCTTGGCCCATGGCGCCGATGACCTCGCCGGCATCAAAACCCAAGCCGACCTGGATGCCCTGGCCGCCTCCTCCAAAAACGCCGCGTTGAAGCAAGCCCTACACGCGGATGCCGCGGCCATTCTCGCAGCCGCCGCCCAGCACCCGCATGTCGAGGCCGTCGTCAAGACCGTCGAATCTGCCCCCGGCAAGGTGGAAAAGATCAACACCACGCCCGAGGATCTGAAGGCAGCGCTCGGTGGCGAGAGCGCGCTCTTCGACACGCTCAAAGGCGTCGATCTCTCCGTGGCCAACATGGGCCCGCACGACAAACGCACGAACGATCCCTATGACGCGGCCTTCTTCGAACATCTCGGTCACATCCCGACGCTGGAATCACTCAACATCATCTCGACCAAAGCCGACGATGACTGGATCGCCCCGCTCGCCAATCTCACGAACCTGAAAAGCCTGCGCTTCACGAACAACGGCAAGCTGACCGACATCGGCCTGGAGCATCTCGCTGGGCTCAAGCAATTGGAAAACTTTTCCTATGTCGGCACCGGGATGCAGGGCCACGCCTTCGCGAAGTTCGAAGGCTGGACCCATGTCACCCACTCCAGCTTTCGCGGCAGCAGTATCGATGACGAAGGAATGAAGAATCTCTGCGAGCACTTCCCGAACATGGAGAGCCTCAGCCTCGCCCACGCCAAATGCACCGACGCCGGCGCCGCGAACCTGGCGAAACTGACCAAGCTCACCGGCCTGGAACTCGGCATGCACAACGGCACCCCGAAAGGCCTGCAAGCCGTCACCAAGCTGCCGCTCGAATATCTCCAGGTCGGCGAAGGCCTCGAAGGACCCGAGACCCTGGCGATCATCAAGGATATCAAAACCCTGCGCCGCCTCACTCTCACCGGCGGCAAAACCATGACCGACGCCGACCTCAAAACCGTCGCCGGCATGACCCAGTTGGAACAACTGGAGATCGGTAATATCGAAATCACGGACGAACGCATCCCGCTTTTCAAGGACTTCGCCTTCCTCAAGTCCATGCGCCTGCCTTTTCCACCCAAGGGCCACCCCCCGGAGACGCAAGCCAAGCTCAAGGCGCTCCTGCCCAAGGTGGCGCTCAAGTTCGATTGAGGTTAAACTGTAGCCGTCCATCAAACTGAAGCATCGCCCAACGAAACGCAGAGGGCGCAGAGATCTCGGAGAGAGGAAAAGAGGGCTGCTTTTTTCCTCTGCGGCCCTCTCTTTCCTCTGCGTTCTCTGCGTTTAAAAACGGCCACGACATTATTTCAACCGCTCTGGCCATGAAACTCGTCTCTCTCATCGCCCTGGCCTTTCTCGCCGGAGGATTGGTGCAGGCCGAGGAGCAGCCGTTCATCCATCCTGGCCTGCTTCACGGGAAGGGCGACCTGGATCGGATGCGTGAGAAGGTGAAAGCGGGCGAGGAGCCGTGGGAAAGCGGCTTCGAGAAGCTTCGGGCAGACGGGCAGTCGCAGGCAAACTGGAAGCTGCGCGGGCCCTTCGCGACCGTCTCGCGCGGTCTTCCGGATAATACTGGCAATCCGCAGATGGTGGTCGATGGCAATGCCGCTTACCAAAACGCCCTGATGTGGTGTGTCACCGGTGATGAGCGTTACGCCCGGAAGGCCGTCGAAATTCTGAATGCCTGGTCCGGCACCCTCAAAACGATGCAGGGCCGCGATGTCATCCTGGCGGCCGGCTTGAACGGTTTCAAATTCGTCAACGCCGCGGAGTTGATGCGCTCCACCTATCCGGCCTGGAAGCCAGAGGACGTGACTCGCTGTGAGCACATGCTGAAGGAGGCGGTGTTACCGCCGATCAAAGACTTCGCCACTTTCGCCAATGGAAACTGGGACGCGACCTGTGTCGCGACCATGATGGCCATCGGGATCTTCTGCAATGACCGGGCGCTCTTTGATCGGGCCGTGGACTATTACCGCCAAGGCTCGGGCAATGGCCGGCTCACTCATTACGTCAGTGAATCCGGCCAGTGCCAGGAGAGCGGGCGCGATCAACAGCACACCCAGCTCGGGCTCGGGCTGCTCGCCGAGGCCTGCGAAATCGCCTGGCACCAGGGCATCGATTTGTATGCCGAGGCCGACAACCGCTTGCTCAAGGGGTTCGAATACACCGCGCGTTACAATCTGGGCAACGATGTCCCCTTCGTGGCGGATGTGGATACCACCGGGAAGTATCGTCACCAGAAAATCTCCGCGGAAGGCCGGGGCACGTTGCGGCCCATCTATGAGATGGTCTGGAACCACTATCACATCCTCCGCGGACTCGATGCACCCTTCACTAAACAAGCGGTCGATCAGCTGCGGCCGGAAGGCGCGGCCTGGACGGGCGATCATCCCGGGTTCGGCACCCTACTTTTTGCGTTGCCGGATCAGCCCGCACCCGACGCTTCTCGAAAATGATCTCGAACGGTTTAAGTGGAACTGTAGCCATCCATCAAACGGAAGCATCGCCAAACGAAACGCAGAGGGCGCAGAGATATCGGGGAGAAGAAAGAAGGGCTGCTTTTTTCCTTTGCAGCCCTCTCTTTTCTCTCTGCGTTCTCTGCGCCCTCTGCGTTTAAAAACAGCCGTTATATTATTTAAACAGCTTTCATGAAACCATTTCACGCTCTCGTCCTCGCTCTGATCCTTGGTCCCGTGACTTGGTCGCCCGCCGCCGAACCAAAACTCGCGGCGCTTTTCTCCGACCACATGGTTTTGCAACGCGATCGCGCCGTGCCGGTCTGGGGTTGGGCGGATCCCGGGGAAAGTGTGACCGTGGAATTTGCCGGGCAAACGAAGTCCACCGTGAGCGACGCGAATGGGAAGTGGACCGTGACCCTCGAGGCGATGCCGGCCAGCACCGAGCCGCGCGTTTTGAAAGTCAACCACGCGGAGATCGCGGATGTCCTCGTCGGGGACGTGTGGGTCTGTGGAGGACAATCCAACATGGAGCGCCAGCTCGGGCCGCGCCCGCCGCAGTTACCCCTTTTGAACTGGGAACAGGAAGTCGCGGCCGCGGATTTTCCGTTGATCCGGCATTTTGGCGTGGCGCATCTGGCCAGGCGGGAACCACTGGCGGATGTGGTTGGCAAGTGGGTGGTCTGCTCGCCGCAAACGGCGAAGGATTTTACCGCCGTCGGTTATTTCTTCGGCCGCGAGCTGGAGCAGAAACTGAAAGTGCCGATCGGTTTGCTCCACAGTTCGTGGGGTGGAACCGGGTTGGCGACCTGGACGAGCAAAGAAGCCCTCGACGGTTTTCCAGAGGTCAAAGACCAGATTGAAACCGAACTCGCCGACCCGAAGGCCGGGGCCAAAACACCCGCGCTCCTCTTCCAAAGCATGATCGCGCCGCTGATCCCCTTCGCGATCAAGGGCGCAATCTGGTTTCAAGGCGAAAGCGGCCCCGGCGTGCCGGTGGCCTACGACAAGCTTTTCCAGATCATGATTACCGACTGGCGAAAGCACTGGGGCCTCGGCGATTTCCCGTTCTATTTCGTGCAGTTGCCAAACGGCTCGCCGGCCACCCGGGAAGCGCAAGCGAAAGCACTCGTGCTACCGAATACCGGCATGGCGATCACGATCGACGTGGGCGATCCGAAAGACGTGCATGGTCCGAACAAGGCGCCGATCGGCCAACGCCTCGCGCGTCTGGCGCTGGCCCGGACTTATGGTCGCGGCGGCGAGTCTTCGGGGCCGCTGTTTCAAGCGTCCACGATTGATGGCAGTAACATCCGCATTCAATTCGCGCATACCGGCGGCGGCTTGGTCATGAAAGGAGATGGCCCTCTCACCTACTTCACCATCGCCGGAGAAGATCGAAAGTTTGTCGCCGCTGATGCGCGTATCGAGGGCGACTCGGTCGTCGTCACCAGCCCGCAAGTCACCAAGCCGGCCGCCGTCCGCTACGCCTGGATCAATGTCCCCTGCGATTGCAACCTCTACGGTGGCGCGGGCATTCCCGCCGCACCTTTTCGCACCGACGATTGGTAACATCCGCGATTCGGCCGTCCATGAAAGTCCTCCCCGTACTCCTCGCTGTTTTCGTCCTCACGCTTTCCTCCACCCACAGCGAGGAGCCTGCCAGCGTTCTCGTCACGATCCCCGCCTACTCCGTGGAAGGTCTCGCCCAGCCCGGCAGCCCTGGCCAGACCACGATCGTCGTCACCTCCCACGGCCAGACCATGGACTTGCCGATGCTGGCCGACACCAGTCTCTGGAAGGAAAGCAAGACTTCCTCCGGCACCGGTAACGCCCTGACCTTGCGGGACGGCCGCTGGTCGCAGGGCCTGCTCAAGCCCGACCTCTCCTCCCTCCCAAAGGACGCTCCCGTGGAGAACGCCGTGTTTCGTTTCAAGGTCGGCGGCGTGGAACGCAGCGGCAACGCCCTCTTTCAATGCTACCGCCTGCTGGTCGATTGGTCGGAAGCCGCGACTTGGTTCCAGCCCGACCCGGATCAACCCGCGACCTGGAACGGTTTGAAACCCGGCGTCGATTTCGAGAAGGAACCCTTCGCCACCGTGGAGGTGCCCGACCTGAAGAAAGGCGCCACCATTGAAGTCCCCGGCTTCGGCAACGCCCTCCAGGCGTGGGCCAGCGGAGCCAAGCCGAATTTCGGTTTCCTCATCACCCTTTCCGGCAAATCCATGCAGACTTCCCTGCCCAGCCGCGAAGCCGCGATGGCCAGCGGGGGCATCGCGCTTGGCGGCGCACTGAATTCGCGGG
>Ga0206804_10149_pt1 | contig 20437 bp, 17 predicted proteins | sample Alteio_BWOrgCont_62_FD_152888 | JGI IMG/M metagenome (GOLD analysis project Ga0206804, IMG submission 152888) | Enriched cells from forest soil in Barre Woods Harvard Forest LTER site, Petersham, Massachusetts, United States -... | ecosystem: Environmental > Terrestrial > Soil > Temperate forest >... | reverse complement strand
CAGACTCGCGTTCAGGTCCATGGTTGTCCTGGTCAGCGCATTGTGATAATGCGCCGGATCCCCGCCGCACAATGTCACGTAGCGGATGTAAAAGTCGAGGGATGCCGCGGCCATCGCCGCCGAGGACAACGACCATTTGTCCCACCATCCGCGTGTGGGCTTTTGTCCCACCTGGTCTCCGATGAAGCAGGTGCTGTTGACGTTTACGGCGCAGCAGATTTCCGTCTCATCGGCTTCGAAATCCAGCCGGTTGTCAAAGGCCACGGCATTCTTCAACTGGACATCCATGCAGTAGCGAAGCGTGCGGTCGATGGCCTTGAGCGAATCGAGATCGTGAGTTTCATCATAGTAATTGCGCGCGCAAATCAGGACCCAGGCGGGCAATTCCATGTCATGCTTTCCAAAGTCCCCGGATCCGCTCTTTTCGTCGAGCGACGGTGAGCAACCCGGGAAGTCGATCAGACATCCTCGCTCCGAAAACTTCCTGTCCACCCAGATGAACCATTGCTTTGCCTCATCCACATGGCCGGCCGCCAGCAGGCCGAGCAACGCCATCGCCGCATCGCGTATGAAACCCTGGCGATAATGCGTGGTGTGCGCGATGATCCCGCCATCCAGCGACTGGTTTGTTTTAATGATGACGAGGCCTCCCTCGAACATGCGCCGCGCCCGTTCATCCTTAATGTTGTCGATCCGGTAATTTGCCCCGACATTGTCGCACCAGGCCTGCCATTCCGCCACGCTCCGCCCGAGGTCGGCCACGTTGCCCACCGAGCGGAGGGTGGCGAGACTCTGCGCATCGGGCGTTTTGTCCTGGGGAAAATAGTGCACCAGCGCGATGTTCCACGATTTGCCGGCGTCGAGGTGCGCCAGGGGCGTTTCCACCGTGGCTGTGGCAGACGCGGTGGCTGTGGCAGGAGGGGCGAGCGAAGCCTGGCCGCCCGGTTCGGAAAAAGAGATGATCACCGACTTGTTCCAGGCATTCGTGCCTCCGTAGAAAGAGTTCGTCGCGGTGGTATCGGCCTGGATGGCGAAGCCACAGGGGCCTGATCCCGCGTCCTGCACCAGCCAATTTGTCATGCCTTTACCGATATGCGGGACGATGCGCGCGCGCAAACGGACGTCGTGCCCTGCGCTCCCGGACGCATTGTCGATCAAGGCCAGGCGCGAAATCCAGGGCTGTCCGTGGCAGGCAAAATCGACCAGGCGCACCCGCAAATCGCCGAAGACCTTGACGCCATAATATAGGCCGGTCTTCTCCGCCCGCTTCATCTCGAGTTGGATGGGAAGTTTAACACCATCGACTTCCAGCTCAAGTGATTCGGATTTGAGAAAATCCGATGAGGAGTAGCCCGGACCCACGAGTTCGGTCCACGTTCCGTCCGGCTCTCCCACCGTCAGGACAACGCCATTGCCCACCGGGTAGCGATGCTTTTCATTGAGATAAGGAACCTGTTCGGGAAGCGATACCGGAGTGATACCGTTCGGCGATGATTCCGCCAGCACCGGCGATTCGGCCATGATCGGGCGGGCAGAGAAAAGCCAAGCAGTCCAAGCCACGAAAATAAAACGGAGAAGCATGTAATGAAGACATTCCGGTTGAGAGGCTTCCATTGCAAGAACCATTCAGGCCAGAGGAAAAGGGGAGGGTAACCTTTGGGACTGAGGGACAAGGGAGGCAGGCCGAGGTTTCGCGCTGAGGAGTGCAGACGACGCGGCGGGGATGGATGAGGAGGGGAGGTGGCTGCGACTGCACCGTTGCACGGAGTGCAACGGCTACCACTGACCGGGCAAGGGCCTGCGCCGGCTATCTTCTGCACCGCTGTCCGAGGTGTAGCGGCTGCTAAGGCTACAAGCCAGGGTGAAGTGAAAAACGAAGCGAAATGTCGCTAACAAAGAGAGTGTAGTAATCAAATGTAGGGTCGTGTCCTACGTTTTGCGGCTAAGAGGTTTATAGCAGTAAAATGCTATTTGTGAACTTGTCGATATGTCCGCTAATGGGCTTGGCCATTTAGGCCGATGGAAGTAGTGTTTGTTATTATCGATACGAGGATAGCCATGACCAAACCCGGGGCACTGGACGCCCCAAAAGATTCACCCATTCGCGCCCAGGAAAGCCTTACCGGCTCCGTGTTGTCCCGTCGCATTGAAGCCCAGGTTGCGCTTCATCCCGGCGCGGTCGCCCTTACCCTTGATGGGGCAAACCTCACCTATGGCGAACTCAATGCCCGCGCCAACCAGATTGCCGCCCGGCTCCGCGAACTCGGCGTCGGCCCGGAATCGCTCGTCGGCATTCACCTTGACCGCACCTTCGATCTGGTCGCGGGCATCTTCGGCATCCTCAAGGCTGGCGGCGCTTATCTTCCGCTCGACCTGGCCTGCCCGGAGGACCGCCTCTCTTTCATGCTCGAGGACTCCGGGGCCAAGGCCGTCCTCACCCACTCCAGTCTCGCCTCCCGTTTCGCCCCTTTCAAGGGCCCCGTCATCTGCCTTGACCGGGAAACCGAACGCCTCGCGGCTTACAGCAAGGACGAAAAGGTGAAGGACGTGCAGGCGATGGCCGGCTTCTTCGATCCGAAAACCGGCTTTTTGCCGCTTGTGCCCGGAGCGGACACCGGCTTTGAAGGTCACGATCTCGGTTATTTGCTTTGGGACCTGGTTGAAATCGGCGACTGGCGGAAAGACGAAGTTTACGCTGCGCTGGTCAATGGCCCAACGGCGGATTGCTGGGGCTCGTTCGACGAAGCCTACGACCAAAAAGGACACCGAAATGGGCACGATCTGCGCTCTCTCGAGACCGGCATCAATCTCAGCGCCTTGGCCAAGTATTGGGGATTGGGGCGGCAGCAAACGGGCAGCCAGACCCGGTGAGAGAACTGGGATGGATGTTGGAAAGAAAAAGCAGGGCCATCTTTTCCCCGGGTTTGAACGCAGGCTATGTAGCAATACCGCCCTTTTTTCGGATACGCTAAGATCGCATCCATGAATCAACCGAACTCCGGATTCTCAGCGCAAAGCCTTCCTTGTTCCCAACCCAACCTCTAAATCTTCCAGTCTTAAGCCTTGAGTATTCTTACCCATCAGCCCGGGCCACTTGAGGGATGTTCGTTGCCAGACCCGCAGCCCGAAAACTCGCCGCAGGGAGGGCAGGCAATTGCCCTTCGGGAGAATCCAGATAAAAATAAGCGGTCGCGCTCCAGTCATCCTGACGCCAAAAATTGCACCAGCCTGCCGGAAGCGCGGGATCTTGCAGGTCGATGGGTTGCTTTCGCGTCGCGAGATATTCCACTGGGACCATCTTGTCCCCGTCGATGCTGACGGGAATCAGGGCCGCACCTTTTTCAACCAAGCCGATGACATCTTTTTTCCACCAGCCGCCAATCGTTTGAATGGCAATCCGGCAGCCGTCATCGAAATAAACCGGATCGTCGATGTGGTAGCGGTAAAACGTCCAATGTCTGTTCACGTCATCTCCCACCAGACAGCCTTGGGTGCGATTGGAGTACGTTTTCTGTCCCCACGCGGTGCCGATATAGTCCTCGGTCCCTGTTCCGCACAAGGTGGGAAACTCATCGTCGCCAAACCAGATTTTCACCTCACCCTCGCCCCACCACGCTTTTTCGTAAATGGGATTGGCAATGACTCCCATATTACTGCCCAGGAACCGCCCTTTTCCCGACACCTTGGGCAGGACAATAAAGTTCTCCCCAAGGTTGTTCGGAGATTCGCGCCGCCAATGCGCGTGAAAGTAGAGCGCTTCCGGGGAGTGCTTGACGCCCAACAGAAGATCGATGTCATAAAAGAGATGTGCCATATCGGTGGACGATTCGTTGGTGAGGGTCACTCGCGCACCGGACCGGAAGGGCATGGGAATGAAGCAATTGAAACTCCGGCCTTCCGGATCTGAAAACAAGGCGTTTTCAAACGGGGTGCGTCGCCCAAGCGCGTTGCCAAAGAAGTCGCCCAAGGGACAAGAGACCGCGGGCTTTTCCGCGCCGTCCCAGTACATGTCGATGCGCACACCGCGCAGCATCTCGGGGGTGCGGTCCTGGATGGTCATCCAGAAGCGGGTGATGGTGCCGCTGCCGGCTACTTCAAGGAGAGTCTTGCTCTCGCCCGCCTTGACGTTATCGAACGGATGGCCTTTGGACCCTGCATTTTCGCGGCCACCCTGGCCTCGTGCAAGGGAGGGGTTTTCAAAACTGGCCCAACGGGTCTGAACGCCGGGAGGCTTCTCAAATAAATTCATATTAGACGATCAATTAGAGATTACTTTGTCGTTCTCTGTAAACCTCAATTTTCCTCGCCGTGCCTCAGTGATCTCCGCGTCAAATCCTCCCCCTAAACTCCCCTCTTCAGCCCTCAGCGCGAAACCTGCCTTCCTTGTTCCCAGTCCAAAAAATCCCGTTAATTCCGTTAAAAATTCTCCTGCCATCACCTACGACTTTGGCGGCGCACTGGCCGGAACCGGACCAGATTATCCGCATCCCATACGCTTGATTCGCTTATTTTTTTACGAAAACCCGGGCGGCTTTGATTTCGCGAATCTTGATCTGGATGAGGAATTCGTAGTAGCCGAGATTGGCGCAATAGATGAATCCGACCGCGCCCTCGAGGAAGCCGAACTTGAGAAAATAGGGAATGGCGAAGCGGACGAGCGGCCAGCCGGGCACGCGGCTGACAATGCCCTTGAGCGCGCGATTGCGGACGGGGCCGACTTTGGAGAAGGCCTCCTTCAGGTTGAACGGGAGATCGACGCGTTCGAGGGCTTCCTTGCTGGAATAGCGGTTGTGGCGGTCGAGCCAGTCGGCCCAGCCTTTGCTGAAGGGACGGTGCTCGTAGGGTTCCTTGATGTAGTGGATTTCGCCCTGGACGTCGGCTTCCTTTTGGCCGTGGCCGAAATCGGCGAAGGCGGCGCGGCCCTGGCGCATGAGGCGGAATTGCCACTTGGGAAATCCGTCGCAGCGCTTGAGCCACACTTCCTCGACGATCATTTTCCAGCAGCAGTAAAAGCCGGCGACGGTCTCGGGCGCGGAGGCGATGGCGCTTTCGATTTCGGCGGCGAAGGCGGGCGTGCTTTTTTCGTCGGCGTCGAGAAAGAGAATCCACGGATATTTGAGCGCGCAGTTGGCGAGGGCCCAGTTGCGCTGGTCGCCGAAGCCGCGAAAGGGATTGCTCCAGGTGCGAAAGCCGAGCGATTTCGCGACCGCGACGGTATTGTCAGTGCTGAGGGAATCGACGACGTGAACATCGTCGCACCACGGGATGGATTTCGCGAGGGCAGGCAGGTTCTCCTCCTCGTTTTTGGCGAGGATGACGATGGAGACGGGGATGGTCATGGCGAGGGCGAAACGACCTTCATCAATTCCTGCTCGAAATTAGCATGAACGACATCGAACGCATACTGCGCGACCCATTTCTTTCCGTTCTGGCCCATGGTGAGTTGCTTTTCGGGCGAGCGCATTTCCATGAGCGCGGCGGCGAGGCCATCGACATCGCCGGGGGCGACGACGCGTCCGCAGTTGGATTCGGTGACGGCATACGCCAGTTCGCTATTGCTGTCGGCCACGGCGAGGACGGGTTTGCGAAAGACCATCGCGGAAAGGAGCTTGCTCGGGAAAAAGAACTGGCCGGTGCCGACAATCTGCGTGATGAGGCTGATCGAGGTATCGACCTGCATTTCGCGGTAGCCGAGGTCGTCCTGCAGCGGCAGCAGGAGCAGATTCTTGAGCTTTCGGAGCGAGACCAGTTCTTCCATGGCCGCGCGCCGGCCGCCGTCGCCGCAGATGACGATTTTGATCGGCTCGCCGGTGAGCTTTTCGGCGACGTCGAGCAGGATGTCGAGGCCCTGTTTGGAGCCGAGGTTGCCCGAATAGGTCGCGACGCAGATGTGCGGGCCGATGTTATGCCGGGCGCGGAAAGCTCCGGGCGCGGGGAAATAGCTGGGACCAGGCACGACAACGCCGTTGGGGAAGAAGACGATTTTTTTCGGCGGAACTCCCTTGCTTTCGAAAGCGCGGGTCATGCCGCGGCAGATGCCACTGACACGGGCGGCTTTGGCATAGGCGAGGGCTTCGAGTTTATAGAGCGCCTGGGTGAAACGGCTCGGTTTGAGCATGCCGAGCGAAACCGCCGCGTCGGGCTGCAAATCCTGGACGTGAAAGACGTAGGGCGTTCCCCTGATCCTGGAAAAAAGCCACGCGAAAAAGCCGAGCCCCAAGGGCGGCGAAACGACGACGGCGAGATCGAACTTTTCCATCTGGAGGACGCGGAGAAACGAGAGGACGAGGAAAGTGGCCTCGTGGACGATCCGGCGGAGCGTGCTCAGCTTTCGCGGGATGTAGTGCCAGACGCGCGCGACCTCGACACCGTTGATGGTTTCGGTTTCCGCCAGCTTGCCCGCATCCTCCGGGCGCGACTTCCATTGGGGATAGTAGGGGAAGGTCGTGAGCATGGTGACCTTGTGGCCGCGACCGGCGAGATATTCGCAGAGCGCCGTGTTGAACGGTGCGATTCCGGAAACCTCCGGCGAGTAGTTGATGCCCCAGACGAGGATTTTCATTCAAGACGCAATTAATTGTAAGCGTGACACTTGTCTCTTCGCCTCATTCCCAGCGGATGGTAGTCAAGCCAATAGGGGAAGCAATCCCTATTCCCAGTCTTGCAGACGGCAATAGGTGCAAAGCAATGAAGTTATTTACTACTCACCGCAGGTGTTTTATCTGTACCTGCCCCTGCCCGCGATTAGTTTCGGGACTCGATGAAGGACGAACGACGCGAGCACCTCGACGGCAATGTCGTGGTCTGGATGACGGAGGTCTCGACGTCATGGGACGCGTTGCCATTTCTGGAGCCGTGCCTGGACGCGCAGGATCGCGAACGCGCGGCGCGTTTTCACTTTGCGGACGATCGCGCGCGGTATGTTTTGGGGCGCGGACTGGCGCGGAACATTCTCGGACGCTATTTAGCACGAACGCCGGAGACGATCGAATTGGCCGCCACGGAGCGCGGGCAGCTTTATTTTCCCGACGACGAGACGATGCGATTCAGCATCACGCACGCGCGCGATCTGGTTGCGGTCGCCCTCACCACGCGGGCGCGCGTGGGAATCGATATCGAATACACGGAACGGAAGTTGAACCTGGAGGGAGTGGCGGAGCGGATTTTGTCAGCAGAGGATTTTCGCGAGTTCGAGGCGTTGCCGGAACAGGAAAAGGTCGCCGCATTTTTCCGCATCTGGACGCGGAAGGAGGCGTATCTGAAAGCGACCGGAGAAGGAATCACGAATGCGTTGAAGGAGATTTCCGTGTCGATGCATGCGGAGGAAATCGGAACGATAGCCGATGCGCGCGATGCAGCCGGCGCGAAGAAGTGGCGGATGCATGCGCTGACGCTGCCGACGAATTACATGGGCTGCGTCGCATGCGACGACGCGGCAAAGCGGATGGATTTTCAGCGGGTGCGGCTTGACGGAAGCGATGTGGCTGAGGCACTGCCGAAGTAAAGAACCCCGGAGCAAGCTCCGAGGCATTGACTGACTAGCAGAAGCCGAGTTCCAACTGATCTTTGTGAAGTTGGTGGTAGGCGGGCTTACCTCCTTGGTTGTGCACGTAGGCGGCGATGACTTTTTCGCTCATGACCACTCGCCGATATTTCGCCGCACACACCACGTGGTACATCAGCACAGATACATTATGTCGTTTATGAATGTATTGGCTTTCCATCCCCCTACTCTAGCCGTCCCAAAGCCGAAGCAAGCTTCGGGGAATTAGACCCAACGAGATTAAAGAGCCGCTGACGCGACCCCGGCACAAGGGCCTGCGCCGGCTACCTTACCGAACTACCGGGCGGTGGACGGCGGCATGAAGACGGTGGTGACGGTGCGGAGGATGATGAGGAGATCGAGGTTGAAGCTCCACTTTTCGATGTAGTAGAGATCGGACTTGATGCGGTTTTCGAGGTCGGTCTCGCAACTGATTTCGCCGCGGTAACCGCGAATCTGGGCCATGCCGGTGATGCCGGGCTTGATGAAGGCGCGGATGTGGTAGTTCTGGGTGATGTTGGCGAATTTGTCGTTGTGCTCGACGAGGTGCGGGCGGGGTCCGACGACGCTCATGTCGTTGAGGAGGACGTTGATGAACTGGGGCAGTTCGTCGATGCTGAATTTGCGGAACCAGCGGGCGGCGGGATAAATGCGGCTGTCGTTGACCTTGGCCTGGACGGTGGCGTCGTGGTCGGTGGCGTACATGGTGCGGTACTTGAAGCAGCGGAAGGTTTTGTTCTGCAAGCCGGCGCGGGTCTGGACGAAGAAGAGCGGGCCGGGCGACTGGATGGCCTGGAAGATGGCGACGATGAACGAGGTGATGGGCAGAAGGAGGAAGACGACGGGAATGGCGACGCAGAGGTCGAGGGTGCGCTTGAGGAGGCGGTGATAGGGATTCTCCATGGGCTCTTCACGCAGGCCGATGAAGTTGAGGCCGTCGTCGGCGAACATGGAGACCTTGTGGACGAACATGGAGGGGAGCGTGTTGACGACGAGCAAGCGAACGCCCTGGGCCTGGCAGATGTCGGTGATGTACTGGAGCTGATTCTTGAAGATGGGGAATTCGGCAACGATCACCTGGGTGATGTTGTGCATCTTGAGGAGCGGCTTGAGGTCGGAGAGTTCGCCGAGGGCGCGGTACTTGCCGTAGGTGCCGCGGGGGATGTCGTCGCAGACGATGCCGATGGTCTTGATGCCGATGTCTTCCTTGTGGGCGAGATAGAGGCCGAGCTCGGAGACTTTCTCGGGAGTGCCGACGATGAGCGTGCGCTCGACGCGGGCGCCGCTGAAGGCGTACTTGGTCATGACGGCCGGCAGGCGCCAGTGGGTCAGGAGGAGGATAAGATAGCCGAGGGCGAAGAAGGCGACGACAAAGCGGGAACCGAGCACGGGGGGATTCGCAGTGAGAAAGTAGATGAAGAGGAGAAGCATGACATAGCGGATCTGGCGAAATGATTCGCGATGGATGGCGGCGATGTCTTTGCGGAGAAGGCTGGCGAGGGCGTCGGTGCGCAATGCGGCGGCGGCGAGAAGGCCGATGAGGGCGAAGGCGTAGGGAATCGCGTAAACGCGGTAGCTATCGAGGCTAAGGGTAGTATGATCGAGGCAAAACGTCGTCACTAAAGACCAGTAAAGGATACTGATCAAAAGGCACTGCACCAGCACGACTAGATGGTAGAGGCCCGATGTGCGTTGGCTAATCATTGTGTAATTGGGTTTGGACTCGGCGCACTCACGCAGCCATCGTGCCCATCTGGGCCGACGTTAGAGTTCCTCCTGAGCGGAAGAAAGGACGAAACTGCCGAGTAGCCCTTTTTATTACAGATTTCCATAAAACAATTATCGCAATTAATTCGACCTTGTTTCGAATTGAAGCAGATGAAACATAGGATGTCCAGAGGAGAGTGAGTCATTGGGTTGACACGGAGGCAACTATTACCCGGCAAAGTGTCGAAAAATGAAACGAAATGCCTCATTTTTCAAGCAAAAACGCCCATGCATTTTCCGTACGTAATTAGCTAATATTACGTGATTGTAATGTTTAAAATGGCATTTTAACGACAAATTTTGTTATTTTCTGAAAAAAACTGTAGTTTGACATCTGAACTGTCCAATATATGACACGCGGAATACACGATTTTAGGGATTCGTTTGCGACGATTCGCACGCTGTCAGCATTGAGACAGCATGACTTTAGCGCGGCCAATTCCGCCTACTGAATCCCGGCAGATTTTCCCTTTTAGCGCATTTTACCATTTGCGCATCTAACGTTCGCAAGAGAACAGTCGGGCCAACCACGGTTCAAAACGGGCCCGGAGTGGCTTCGATTGGCTATTCGAGGGAATAAGGGAGGGCCGACTGAAGGAACATTGCCGCACCGCTGAGTGAACCTTTCTTGGCAATCGTGGCCACAGATCCCGTAGGAATAATGTATCGGCTTTGGTCAGTCTTCATATCGGGGTACTTGCGCCAGGTAGAATCAGGTTCTTGAAAGAAAACATCGAATTGATTGAGTATGGGATTCCAAACACTGATTGAATCCGACGTGGAGAGCGTCACGCCTTGGACCCATTTGGCTCCGAATTGAAGCTGGGAAAGGGTGATGTCGGTCGCGAAGTGGCTTGAAGTAAAAACCGTTCCGTGACTAGCAACCTTGGTGGCGGGCGCAACCTGTGTCACTCGGCCAGAGAGGGTGAGCGTGGTATCGGGATGACTCGACAGGCGGAGTACGGTGAGGGCCGAATAAGGATAAATGATGGTGTTGTTGGCGTTGGCAGTGCTTCCTTTCAACTCCCAGTAACCTGCCGTGGGATTGAAGTAATACGAGGGAGCGGCAGCACTGGCCGTGACATAGAGAGAGACGACGTCGGCATTGCTGAGGCTTGCGCCGCCAGTTACGGCCAAGGGGTTGGCAGAGGAGCCGTCGCCGAAGACCGAGGCGAGCGTATCGCCGGGGAAGACCTCGAAGGTGTCGCCAGCCTGGACGCTGAATCCAGTGGTCGTGAGGGCAACGGCCTCGCCGGAGATATCGTCGGTAGTATCGACGGTGAGGGAGTTTGAGGTGTTGCCTGTGATAAGCATGATGCGACCGACCTCGTTGCCGCTGAGGAACCTGACAAAATAAGGCATCCCGGGAGCGAGCAGGCTCGAGGTGAAGGGAGCCGGTGCATCATCGACGCTGAGAGTGTTGGTCGTTACTGCATTTACGGTGGTGGTATAGATGGAAACCCTGGTTAAGGGGAGGCTGAGGTAATTCGTAACGCCATGCAGCATGGGAAGAGTGACCATGCCATCAGGAACCGTGGCAACAGTGGCGGGGGTACTGGCCGAAGCAAAGGGCGCACTAATCGCCAAGACAATGGCGGTCAGGAAATAAAAAATGTTTTTACTCATATCGCGTGGGTTCAGTTGGATTTTTTTTAGAATCTCGTGATTTTGGCTAATTCGTCATAAACATCTTTGCAATGGCCATGCCACGGGTTCTGTTCCACCGCCCTGTTGCCCCTTTATGAGAGGTAAAACCATCGTTTATATGTAAAAAGTCCGGCAGTCCCTGTGTCTGGATTTTAGGTTGGATTCGATAACAAATTGGTTGGAATCGCGTCAGCAGCAGCATTCATGCCGTGGAGTTGAACCCAAAGGGCCATTTACCCGTCTAAATGCGTTATCGTGACAAAGTCTTGCGACAGTTTTTGACATTTTTCGTATTACTTGGATCTCTCAAAAATATGGGCTAAAAGAACCAAATTGGCGCTTTTAGTACCCGTGAAACATTATCGTCATATAAGTCATCGGCTTGGGATACGGCAATCTGAGCGTATTTTTTGCACAACGCATGGCGTTTCGCGCGCGCCAAGGGCAAAACGCCGACTTTTACCCATTTCTCCGCAGGATCGAATTATCGCAAAGAACTGAAAATAGAGTTGTTACGTTGAAAATTGAGGACTGGCATGATCGATGCCAGAGATGAACGAGAACGCGTGAATTGGAGCCCAGTTATGCGGCGACCGCGTTCGCTAACCAGAAAGACAAATCATGAACGAAACAAAACTTAGTCTGAAGGGGAATTGGAATGTGATCAAAGGGAAACTCAAGCAGACGTATGGTGAGTTAACCGACGACGACCTGAAGTACACCGAGGGCCAGGAAGACGAACTGGTGGGCCGCATTCAAACGCGGGTGGGGGCGACCAGCGCGGAAATCCGGCATTTACTGGGGAAGTACGGCGGGTAAGTAGAGAAGTGAGGATCGATAAGCCCTGGGTTCTGGCGGAAACCGCCGGAATCCGGGCTTTTTCGTGTCTGGGGGGAAGTGTTCGCTCAGATCTCTGCGGCCTCAGAGGGAGCAGGCGATAGATTTCTTAATGGGATTGGCGAATTTGTCGGAGACTTTTCTGATCCGCCTTCTCACAATGGCGGCGCTATGGGATAGCGCGAATTGCTGGTGGATTGAAAAAATGCGAACAGGTGGCCATGTATTGTTGCAGTGTGCATGCATCTCCGAAACCAAAATCGAATCTAATAAAACCTAAGTCATTTATTGTAAATGTATTACAATATTAATGCAGGAGATGGCATGATTTGAGCGAAATAACCCTTGTTCGGTTAAACCCAAAGGATTCCCATGTTAAGCTATGCCATTACATTCTTGATCATCGCCATTATTGCGGGCGTATTTGGATTCATCGGAGTCGCAAGCCTCGCGACGGAAATTGCCAAGATTCTATTCTTCGTATTTCTCGTCCTGTTTATCGTCTCCCTTGTGTCAGGACGCAGGCCACCGGTTTGAGGGCTGCGCAATGCCGTCAGGCTATCTCTTGGAAGCGAAGCCACTGCCGGCTTTTTGTTCGTGCCAGAGCCGACTGGCACGAACCCGCACAATAAATTGTCCGGGCTACCCGAAAGGTATCGTTGTAGAGAGTGCGATGGCTGCCCTAGCAAATTGCGACAGCGCTTGCGAACGGCCTGCATAATGCAATACTTAGGAAGGGCCATGGCTGGACAACGCAACCATGGTCAAATTTAAGCGCCTGATTTCAAGTGCGTTATATTGCAGACAAAGGGTCTGGCATCTGACGTGCATGAGTATTTTATCAGGAAGAGTTGGTCTCACCCAAACAAAGGATCTCCATGAAAATCGCAGGTATCATTCTTATCGCACTCGGCATTCTGGCTTTGGTCTATCAGGGCTTCAGCTACACCCAAACCAAGCAGGACGCCAAAATCGGTCCACTCGAGATTCAGCATCAGGAAACGCATGATGTTCCCGTGCCTCCGATCGTGGGTGCTGTCTGTATCGTCGCTGGGGCAGCTGCCTTGTTTGCAGGCGCGCGCAAAACCTAGGCTTATATTTCCCGCGGCTGGTGTATCGAGTGGGTCCGCTGCCGGGGAGATCAAACCCCATGAAAATTCGTATTCAACATCGGACGACTTACAATTACGCGCAGCCGGTTTCGTTCGGGCAGCATAAGGTCATGATCCGTCCGCGCGAGGGGCACGATCTTCATATCGAGAGCTCGGTGCTGGAAATAAACCCGGCGCACACGATCCGGTGGATGCGCGACGTGAATGGGAACAGCCTGGCGAAAATCGATTTCACGGAACAGGCGTCGCAACTGAGTTTCTACAGCGAGCTGGTACTGACTCAGTACGACACGAACCCGCTCGATTTCATTTTGGAAGAAAGCGCGGTGAACTACCCGTTCGTGTATGATCCCGACAGCCTGCCGGAGCTGACGGCGTACATGGCCATTCTGTACCCAAAAGGCATGGCGCAACTGAAGGAATGGCTGGAGCAGTTTTGGAAGCCGGGCGACAAGATCCAGACGATCGCGCTGCTCCAGAACCTGAATGTCCATATCAACCGGACGTTCACCTACACGCGGCGCGATGAGCCAGGGGTGCAGACGCCGGCGGAGACGTTGCAGAAGAAGAGCGGATCGTGCCGCGATTTCGCGACGCTTCTGCTGGAAGCGTGCCGCTGCTGGGGACTGGCCGGGCGTTTTTGCAGCGGCTACATGCAATGCGAAGCGACGGAGGCGGGCGGCGCCTCGACCCATGCGTGGACGGAGGTTTACTTACCGGGAGCGGGCTGGAAGGGATTCGATCCGACGTCGGGAATTATGACCGGAGCCCAGCATGTGACAGTGGCGGTGTCGCGCAACCCGGAAAATGCCGCTCCAATCTCGGGCACTTACGAGGGAGCGGCGAATGCGTCTCAAGGTATTCAGGTCGATGTGACGGTGGTGCAAATAGACCGGCCCCTATCACCCGCTCCGCCGATTCGCACGCAGAATTTTCCTCCCCAACAACAACAGCAGCAACAGCCGCAAGAACCCCAACCGAACCAACCCGTCCAGCAAGCGCAACAGATGGCGCAGCATGCCGGGGGTGCCGTCCCCGCGATGGATATGGTGATCCAACAATCCCCGCAGCCAGCGTCGGCTGCGAACACAACCCCCTGACTCACATGCGAATTCTCGTGATTGATGACGAAACACACATCCGCAAGACGACGACGATGACCCTCGATGCGCTGGGTCACGAATGTGCCCAAGCGGCCAACGGAGAGGATGCCTTGAGCCTTCTGCAAAAGGAGAGTTTCGACGCGGCATTTCTCGATCTGCGCCTTGGCCATGAAGACGGCCTCGATTTGATCCCGAAGATGCTGGCATTGGAGCCCAAGCTGAACGTCATCGTGTTCACGGCCTACTCGTCGATGGAAACAGCGATCGAGGCGATGCGGCGCGGGGCGGTCGATTACATCGCGAAACCGTTCACGCCCGAGCAAATCAGGCAGTCGCTTGGCCGAATCGAGAACGCGCGGCGACTGGAAAACCGGGTGGTGGAACTGGAGTCGAGGCTTTCGGGAACGGAGGGGCCGACGGATTTCAGCACGGAAGAACCGCTGGCGCAGAAGACCTTCGAGACGGCGATGAAGGCGGCGGCATCCGCGGCGACGTTGCTGCTCACAGGGGAAAGCGGCACGGGCAAGAGCGTGCTGGCGCGAGTGTTGCACCTGAACAGTCCGCGACGGGACAACGCCTTCGTGACCGTGGCCTGCCCGAGCCTCTCGAAAGAGTTGCTGGAGAGCGAGCTTTTCGGGCACGTGCGCGGGGCCTTCACGGGGGCGGTGGGCGAAACGTGGGGCAAGGTGAAGGCGGCCGAAGGTGGCACGCTTTTTCTGGATGAGATCGGGGAACTGCCGATTGAAATCCAGCCGAAGCTGCTGCGGCTTTTGCAGGAGCGCGAGTATGAGCGGGTGGGTGACACGAAGCCGCGCAAGGTCAACGTGCGGGTGATCGCAGCCACGAACCGCCGCGTGGAGGACCTGGTGAAAGAAGGCAAGTTCCGCGAGGACCTTTACTACCGGCTGAACGTGATCACGATCGAGATGCCGCCGTTGCGCCAGCGGCCGCTCGACCTGCCTTCCCTCGCGCGGCAGAACCTGAAGATGTTCGCGAAGCAGAGCGCGCGGACGATCAAGGACTTTACGCCTGCCGCGATGGATGCCCTGCAACGCTACCCGTGGCCGGGCAACCTGCGGGAATTGCGCAACGTGATCGAGCGGGCGGTAATTTTGGCTGCGGGCGAAAAAATCGACGTGAACGATTTTCCCGATTCGCTGCGCGGCTCGCAGCCGTCGGGCGCGATCATCGGCAACCGGGTCAGCCTGGAGGAACTGGAACGCGAACATATCCTGCGGGTGATCGAGATCGCATCGAGCATGGACGAAGCGGCGCAGATTCTCGGGATCGATCCCGCGACACTTTATCGAAAACGCAAGAAGTACGCCGACGCAACGGAACCCGCCACCACCCCCTCACCCGCCGCAACATCCTAACAACCGGCCCACTCCAGCACACCCATGCTCCGAACACGACTCATGTTAGGGCTGGCGTGCCTGCTGATTGTCGTGCTGGCAATGGGCCTTTATTCGATCAATCAGTGCAGCGAGTTGGGCAAAAGCATCCAAAAGATCAGCCGCGATTACGACCAGGCCGGAAGAAATCTGCAGGAGATGAAAAAAGGCGGCGCCGCGATGACGAGCGCATTGTTGTCCCTGGCGATCGGTGACGGCGAAGAAAGCCGCAGCGCTTTTGAAACCGGGGAAAAGAATTTTCAGGAGGCGCTCGATTCCGAAAAGAAGCGTTCGCTGGACGAACCGAATGAAGCGGCGTTAATCGAGAAACTGAGCGGTGCGTTCGAGAGCTACCGAGCGGGCGCGCATGCGTTCCTGCAATTGTCCGAGAAGACCGACACAACGTGGCGCGCAGAAGCAAACAAGCTCGGAAAAGAGACGACGATGATCCTCGACCTGGTCGATCAGCTTTCCACCGCGCATGAAAAGGCCCTGACGAAGGGAGGCAAGAATTCCGCCGCGGACATCAACCGGACGATCCGGCTGCTGACGCTGATGATGATCATCGCGCTGGCAGCGTTCCTCGCGGCTTTTTTCGGGCTGAGCCACGGTTTGCTGAATCCTCTCAGGTCACTGACGGCGTCGATCAAGGAGGTGGGCGAAGGGAACCTCGACCAGACGGTGCCGGTGCTGTCGAAGGACGAACTGGGGTTGCTGGCGGGGTCGTTCAATCGCATGGCCGCGCAACTGAAGGTTTACAAGACGAACACGTCGGTCGAGCTGCTGCGGTTGAATGAAACGATCCGCGCGACGCTGGCCTCATTTCCCGATCCGGTGTTTGTGCTGAACTCGGAAGGCGCGGTGCAATTTCGCAACCCGGCGGCGGATCAACTCGCGGTGAAATTGCTTTTCGCCGGGGTGACACGGCTGCCCGCCCAAGTCGATGCGAAGGTGGAAGAGGTCCGGGCCAGCGGGGTCGATTATTTGCCAACCGCGTTCAAGGATGCCGTTAAATTTTTTATCGACGGGCAGGACCGTTACTTTTTGCCGCGGATCGTGCTGCTGCGGACGGAACAGGGAAAGACTTTTGGCGTCGCGGTGATTTTGGAAAATGTGACGCGGATGCTGCTGCTCGACGACGTGAAGAGCAACATGATCGCCACGGTGAGCCACGAACTCAAGACGCCGCTGACGAGCGTGCGCATGGCGCTGTACCTTCTGTTTGAGAAGACGGTGGGAGGGCTCAACAAGAAGCAGACGGAGCTGGTCGCCGCCGCGCGCGAGGACGCCGACCGGCTGCTGAAGACGCTGAACGATCTGCTCGATCTCGCCAAGCTGGAGCAGGGGCCGACGCCGCTGGAATTGAAAAACGTGACGCCCCGGGAAATCGTGGAGACGGCGGAACGGTCGATGCGGGAAGTGGCCCACGCCGCCAGCGTCACGCTGAAGATCACGGTTGCGCCGAATCTGCCGAACGTTCAGATCGACCCGCAAAGAATCGCCTACGTTTTCGCGAATCTCATCACGAATGCCGTAAAGTTTTCGCCGACGGGTGGCGAGGTGCTTTTGCGCGCGGAGTTGGGGCAGACCCGCTCCTTCAAGCCATGCGTCCGCTTTTCGGTAAGCGACCAGGGGCCTGGCGTGACGCCGGAACACCAGGAACATGTTTTTGAGCGCTTTTACCGCGTTCCCGGCACGAATAAAAGCGGCGCGGGGCTGGGACTTTCGATCGCGCGCGAGATCGTGGTGGCGCACCAGGGGGAGATTGGAGTGATCAGCGAACCGGGACGCGGCAGCGAGTTCTTTTTCGTGCTGCCGTTGGTGCTGGAGACAAAGATCGTTGGCACGGGATAACACTGTCCTTGCATAATGCAGAAGCGCAAGGGCGATCATGCAAATCGCATTGAAACTGGAGTGCGTTACGAGGACGTTATTTTGGAAGAAGCTGCCGGAGCGCATCTTATGTACTTGGACTTTGGTTGGCACAACGTGTGCCTGAGATAAGCAACGGCTTGAAAAGGCCTTAACCAAAGGAACCAACGGTATGATGAAATACGTTTTAAGCGCAGGCTTGTCACTGATGCTGATGGGTTGCGGCGGTGGTTCGCCGCTGACGCTGAACCAGGCAAACTTGGACAAGATTCATGAGGACATGTCGCAGGCTGATGTTCGTTCCATCCTCGGCGAGCCGTCGGAATCGAAAACGGATCCGATACCGATTGTGGGCGGCACGCAGACGACCTTCACCTATCACAACTCCAAGAGCGAAGTGACGATCGTTTTCAAGAACGACCAGATGAAGGAAAAGCACGGCGACTTCGGGCAGTAACAAAAATCGAAGTACTTCAGGTAGCACGCACCGGTTTGCATACAAGCCGGTGCGTGTTTGTTTACTTATTTATTTGTTGCGGAACCGGCAAAAGCCCTGTTCAACTCATATATCCACCGCGCTAATATCGACGTTGTGACCATCAATTCCGATTCGGCACGATTTTCGCGGGTTCTACGCAGGGCCATTTTCTGGCCGGTGGGGATCATTTTCGTAACGGCGCTGCTGCTGCTCCTATTTACAGTGGTGCTGTTTGAGATGGTCTCGTGGTCGGACCACTCGTACCAGGTGCTGGCGCAGACGCGAAAGTGCGAGAACCTCGTCGTCAGCTCGCAGAATAACGAGCGCGGGTTTCTCCTGACGGGCGCGGCTGAGTTTGCCAAGGCGTACGAGGACGAGCACAAGGCGGCAGACGCGGAACTGGGAAAGCTCAAGGTTATGGTCGGTGATAAGCCCGAGCAAATCCACCGCGCGGAGGACATCATCGAGGCCGAAAATATTTGGTCCGAACACGCGAAGACCATGATCGCGCATCGTTCGCAGCAACTGCCGATCAACACCGACTGGATCCGGATGGGACGACTTATGATGGATAATGCCCGCACGAGGTTCGACGAATTTACCGACGCGGAAGAAGCCACCCGTGACGCGCGGCTCCACAAGGTCCGGCAAATGAAATCGATCCTCGCCTTTGCAGGCGGAGCATTGGTCCTGCTGCTTGCGATTTCGATCGCGTATCGGGTGAAAAAACAGATGACGGAATTGGCGGAGGAATATCGCGTGGCGCTGGAAACGATCGAGCACCGGCATGAGGAACTCAGTCGCTCGGAACGGGACCTTGAAGAACAAAAAGAGTGGCTGCGCGTGACGCTGACTTCCATTGGCGACGGCGTCATCGTGGCCGATCCGTCGGGACGGATCGTGCTGATGAATCACGAGTCGGAACGGTTGACGGGATGGACGCAGGTCGAGGCGCTGCACCAGCCGCTGGCGACGGTCTTCAAGGTTGTGAACGAGGAAACGCGCGCCGCGGTGGTGGACCCGGGGGCCAAGGCATTGGAGGAGAAGAAAGTCGTGGGACTGGCCAATCACTCGGTGCTGATCTCGCGTGACGGCGAGGAATGGCCGATCGAAGACAGCGCGGCTCCGATTTGCGACCCGAAAGGGAATATCCTGGGCGTGGTGATGGTGTTCCATGATGCGACGGCGATGCGGCTCGCGCAGAAAAACTTGAAGGCCTATTCCGCCGAGCTCGAGAAAAAAGTGGCGGAACGCACGACAACGCTGCAGCAGATGGTGTCGGAACTGGAGGCATTTTCGTACAGCGTGTCGCACGATCTGCGGGCGCCTCTCCGCGCGATGCAGGGATTTTCCGAGGCGGTACTGGAGGATTACGGAGACAAGCTCGACACGCAGGGCAAAAATTATCTCGAGCGCATCGGGAACGCGGCGAAGCGGCTCGACCGTCTCATCCGGGATTTGCTTTCGTACACGCGGATTTCACGCATCGATGCGCCGCTGGAAGTGTTCGACCTGAAAAAGGTCGTCCACGATATCATCGAGCACGACCCCAGCTTGAATCCGCCGGCGGCGCAGGTGACGGTCGCCGAAGCGACGCTGCCGAAGGTGCTCGGTCGGGAGACGGCGCTAAACCAGGTGATCACGAATCTGCTGGGCAACGCGGCGAAGTTCGCCAAACCGGGAACGGTGCCGGAAATCAAAATCAGGGCGGAGGACCGCGGGTCGGCGGTGCGCCTGTGGATCGAGGACAACGGCATCGGAATTGCGCCGGCGGACCAGGAACGAATTTTTGATATGTTCATCCAGGCCCAGGAGCCGGAAAAATACGGCGGCACGGGTATCGGGCTGGCAATCGTGAAGAAGGCGGCGCAGACGATGCGCGGCGCGGTGGGGGTCGAATCGAAGGAAGGCGAAGGCAGCCGCTTCTGGGTCGATCTGAACAAGGTCGCGTAGGCGGCGCAACGCAGCTATAGTCAGAGATGCCGTTCCGAGATGCCGCTCTGCTTTTGCTGGGGCACGGCTCGTCGCTGAATGCGGACTCGAGCGCGCCGACGTATCGCCACGCGGAGGAGATTCGGCGGCGGAATATTTTCGCGGAGGTGCATGTCGGTTTCTGGAAAGAGGAGCCACCTTTCCGGCACGCGCTGCGGCAGACGACGTGCCGGCGGATTTACGTGGTGCCGAATTTTATCAGCTCGGGTTATTTCACGGAACAGGTCATCCCGAGGGAGCTGGGATTGCAGGGGACCATCACACGCATGGGATCGCAGGAGATTTATTATTGCGAACCGGTGGGCCTGCATCCCGTGATGACGGAGGCGTTGCTGAAACGCGCGAAGGAGGTCGTCGCCGCTTCAGGGGAAACGCCCGATCCCAAGAAGACGTGCTTGTTTATTTGCGGGCATGGGACGTTGCTCAACGATAACTCCACAAAAATCATCCATGAGCAGGCGGAGAATATTCGCGCGCGAAAGATTTACGCCGGCTGCCAGCCGGTGCTGATGGAGCAGCAACCCTTCGTGAAGGACTGGCGCACGCTGACCGATTGCCCCGACGTCATTGTGGTCCCCTTTTTTATCTCCGACGGCCTTCATTCCTTCGAAGACATTCCGGTTCTGCTCGGCCTGACGCACAATGTGAAGGAAAAGGGATTCACCAATCCACACCGCGAAGACGGACGACGG
>Ga0206804_10148_pt1 | contig 20439 bp, 19 predicted proteins | sample Alteio_BWOrgCont_62_FD_152888 | JGI IMG/M metagenome (GOLD analysis project Ga0206804, IMG submission 152888) | Enriched cells from forest soil in Barre Woods Harvard Forest LTER site, Petersham, Massachusetts, United States -... | ecosystem: Environmental > Terrestrial > Soil > Temperate forest >... | reverse complement strand
CACTTCGTTCATCGCGCTTACCGTGGTCACTCGGTCCCGGAACCGCCTTCCAGTTTGCTCATCTTCGCAACAAGTACCTCCAGCCGCCCTCGCGCCTTAGCCGCAGTGATTGGAGACCACTGGATTTTTTGTGACCCAATGACGAGCTCAATTTCGGCCAGCAGGTAGAGGAAATTTTCATAGACGGTAAAGGGCTCCGAGGACGCCTTCGATTTTCTGGCCATGATTAGAACCCGTGCGGACGAAAAGACATTCCTGGTATCACCGGACTCGGTCCAACCGCTGTTATGTCGGCACATAGCTTATGTCGCAGACGAGCACGCGGCTGATTTGCTCCACATGCGGGCACGGCCGCCGCAGAGTACCGTAAGTCCTCGCTGAGGTGTTATGTGCTTGCGGGCATAAAACTGGCTATGCAAATCCGGCCGACATTTCTGTTATGAGCGGTAATGGCGAGCAAAAATGGCGACCTCCGAGATGGGTTCGTAACCATGGAGCGACGCGAGCAGGCCGCGAAGCAGCGCTGAGCCCGATGCGCAAGCTGCCGAAACGCCAGGGGCCGTTGCTGACCTCCATCGTCACCGACCGGCATCGCGCTTACGATGCCGCACTGCGTGATCTTGGACTGTCGCACCTCAACCGACGTGGTAAACGGCTGAACAACAGGTCCGAAAGTTCGCACGCATCGATTCGACGACTAGAGCGCAGGATGCAAGGCTTTCGATCTGCCAGATCGGCGCGACGTTTTCTCTCCAGCCACACAACCGTCTACAACACGTTCAACATCTGCCGCCATCTCGCCACAGCCTCGGCGCATCGGTTCTTGAGGGGGCATGCATTTGACGCTTGGAGGATGGCCGTGGCCACCACCGCATGACGCGATATGCTACGTTCCCTCCCTCCGGCGTTTTATCATCGACGTGACAAGGCCTATTAGACTATTCATTCAGGACCAGAAATCACAAAACAGGTATGGGGGATATTCAAATGGGTCGCTTGCTGATCTACGCCTCCGCACTCGCCATGGTGAGCATTACAGTGGTGCCAGCAATGGCACGATTGATGGAAAACGGCGATGCTCGGATCGCGCAGCAGGCGACACAAGCTGTCGTCAACATCTCACTATGGAAGGTACGCGATGCTTCGGCTCCTGGTGAGTCGAAGCGTCGCGTCAAGGTGTTCGGCTCGGGATTTATTATCGATCCGAGCGGTATTGTCGTCACCAACAAACACGTGGTGGACGGCGCGATCAGCACCAAGGTGATTCTGAACGATGGCAATCAATTCCCGGCAAAGGTGTTGGGGATTGCTGCCATGCTGGACATCGCTGTTCTGAAAATCGATGCGGGTCATCCACTGCCAGTCCTGAAGTGGGGCAACAGCGACAAGTTGAAGGTGGGTGACTCCGTGCTGACGATGGGCAATGCGCTTGCCATCGGCCTGTCCGTGTCCGCCGGCATCGTCAGCGGCCTGAACCGTGATCTCCAGGACACGCCATTCGACAGCTATATCCAGACCGATGCGGCGATTAATCACGGCAATTCTGGCGGCCCTCTGATCAATTGGAACGGCGAGGTGGTTGGTGTGGACACGGCTCTCTACAATCCTGATCAGAATGGAGGGTTCATCGGCCTCGGCTTTGCCATCCCATCGAAATCGGCGCGGTTCGTGGTGACCCAACTCCTGAACCCCGCGCATCCCAAGCCGGGGTGGCTTGGCTTCACTCTTCAGGACATGACGCCAGAGCTGGCAGCCGCATTGGGCCAACCATGGCGCCAGGGTTCCATCATCTCAGCAGTAGATGCTGATGGACCCGCAAGCCATGCGGCATTGCGGCCAGGCGATGTACTGGAGGCAATCGACGATGCGCGGGAGAGCGATTCGCGGGCCGTCATGCGCAACATCGTCGTGCGGCCGGTCGGGTCGAATGTGACACTCAAGATTTGGCGCGACGGCAAGGAGCAGGCTGTCAGAGCAACGATTGCCGAATGGCCAAACCTCATGCCGGGCGGCGGGATGATGAGTCCCAAAATGGCATTGATGATGGCTCAGATGGTGCCCGACCCAGGGGTCAAGCTCGCGCCGATCACGGATGAGGCGCGCAAGCAGTATGGCCTCGATCCAAAGCTTAACGGCGTGCTCATTGCGGCAGTGGAGGGTGATAGTGAGGCTCGAGATCTGGGCGTCGTTCCTGGCGATGTCATCACTTCGATCCAGGGAGAGCCTGTCGCCACACCCGAGCAGGTTGAGCAAGCGATCATAAATGCACACGAGCAGCATCGGCCGTATCTCGCCGTGCTGATCTGGAACAAGAACAACCTGCGCTGGGTGTCATTTTCTATCGGTGCTTCCAGCTGAGCCCAGCGTCTCCCCTGATTGCGATTACAAAACAGACTTATTTCGGCGACATCCTATGACGTCGGGATGCACGCGGCACCTATGAGATATGGTGCAAAAGCTTCTTGAGACGAAGCTGACTGCTCTGACGGCTAGTATACTGGACACGGAACCCACCCCGAATGACTGGTAGAACAGCACATTGCTGCGGACATCCCTTCGTGCAGTGGCGTTCGGTGTTCAAGAACGAAATGCTAAGTCGGGGCGCCTAGGCTGACCGTTCCACATGGCCTTTGGCCAGATGCACACTTGCAGAGAGCGCCCTGAAGTTGAGCGACCGCTGAGCGGAGGTCAGTTGCAAAGCTTCACGTTCAAGACGTAGCGGCACTTCTTGACGTCGATATTGGCAGCCGGCTGCAGGTTGGCCTGAGTGTTGGCAGGACCGATGCCATAACCATCAACCACCCACGCGCCAGGCTCGAATCCGTGCGCGATGAGGAACTGCTCCTCGGCAGCGGATGCAGCGTGGCCATTGACGACGTAGCCCTTGGCGAACGTGGGAACGCTGCAGAAACCGAGACCAGCTGCAAGGGCGGTGGTGAACAGCGTCTTTTTCATGTCCGGCTCCAATCGCTTCAACAGTTGCTGACGCGACGGAGAATGCTGATGAGGCGAACGGAACGATCTGAAGCGTTTCGGTGAAGCGTTTCACTCCCAATAGGCGCGGACAGCATGCCACCCGCCATGACGGCCATGATTGCACGATCGACAATCCTTCAAGGCGAGGTGCGTGCTCGCCAAAGGTCGTCAAAGGCGCCGCCGGTATCCGCTCGTTGGAGACCAGAGCTGGCGGCTACACCGCGATAGCCCTCACTCGGAGACAGCGCCCACTAATCTCTGCAATTCCAACTCACGGCATAGCGTGAGCTGCGCCCGTGCCGGGTCATAAATGACAAGACCATTTGCGCGCCAGGCATTGAGAATGGTGATGATGCTGCGGGTCGTCGCACCAAGAAGATCTGCCAAGTCACCCTGTCGGAACCGGCCCGCAAGTTGAATTCCGTGTGCGGTGCGCCGGCCCTCTCGCCCGGCGAGGTAGAGCACCTGCCTCGCCAGTCGAACTTCCAGACTCTTGAACGTTGCATCTTGAAATAAGACATATGTGCGGCGCAAGCGGGTAGCGAGCATACGACACAGATTGGCACCCATCGCCGGATTGCTGCCCAGGGTGTCGAGAAAGACACTGCTTGGGATCCGCAGCAGCCGGACCTGACCATCCACGATAGCATCAGTCGTACGTGCGCTGCTATCAAGCACCGCGATTTCACCGAATATGTCACCAGTGCCGAAAATCTCGACCATCAGCCCCTTACTGCTTTGATCGAGCGCGCCGATGCGAACATGCCCTGTGCCTGCAACGATGGCATACACGGCATCTGACGCGTCGCCCTGAGCGAATATTTTAGTGCCGTCACGCGGCTCGAATAGCCGACTCCTTGCTTCGATCCGGCTGAGTTCCCCCGAATCCATGCCCTTGAAAGCCACGACAGCAAGTAGCGTAGTCATCATTATCCCAAGATTCGTGCGTAGCACCAAGACATGGTTGCATTGTGACAGCCTTCTGTGAAGGTGTGAAGCACTTCAGGGTGCCACTCCGGTCTGCGTACGACTTACGATCGCGTCCCCTGACGTGGTGTAGGAGCGACTGCACGAGTGCAGAGTTGGGTTCCTTGATCAGGCAGCCAGAAGAGGCAGGCTGACGGCGGGATCATCGCTCAAAGGCGCGATGGTTTCCAGGCTCATGTATCGGGCGCGCTGGACGGCCCATTCATCATTCTGCTCAAGCAGTACGGCACCGATCAGCCGTGTCACGGCAGCCTCATTGGGGAAGATGCCGACGACATCGCTCCGTCGCTTGATCTCGCTGTTCAGTCGCTCAATGGGATTGGTGGAGTGGATTTTGGCGCGATGCTGTGCGGGGAAGCCCATATAGGCCAGGACATCGACTTCCGCCTCATCGAGCGGAGGGGCGAGCTTCGGCACCCGAGGACGCAGCTCACCTGCGACGTGACGCCACTGCTGGCGGGCGGTCATGGCATCGTCCTGGGCGAATGCGGTGCCGACCCAGGCAGAGACAATCCGCCGCTGCGTCTTGCCAGCGTAGGCCATGGCGTTGCGCATGAAGTGGACGCGGCATCGCTGCCAGGCGGCGCAGAGGATCTTGGTGATCGCCGCCTTCAATCCGTCATGGGCGTCGGAGACAACCAGCTTGACGCCACGCAGGCCCCGCCTGGTCAAGCTGCGCAGGAACTCGACCCAGAACGGCTCCGCCTCGCTGGGGCCAATGGTCATACCGAGCACCTCGCGTCGGCCATCGGTGTTGACACCGACAGCGACAATCACAGCGACTGAGACAATGTGATGCTCACGGCGGACTTTGATGTAGGTGGCATCGAGCCACACATACGGCCACTCGCCCTCGATCGGCCGTGTGAGGAACGCCTGCACGCATGCATCGATCTCGCCGCACAGGCGGGCACCTGGCTCTTGCTGATCCCTTCCATGCCGAGTGCCTTGACGAGGTCGTCGACAGAGCGGGTCGAGATGCCCTGGATGTAGGCTTCCTGGATCACCGCGGTCAGTGCCTTCTCCGCGATCCGGCGCGGCTCCAGGAAGGTCGGGAAGTAACTGCCGTGTCGCAGCTTCGGGATCCGCAGTTCGACCGTCCCGGCACGGGTCTCCCAGTCGCAATCGCGATAGCCTTTGCGCTGGTTACGTCGCTCAGGCGTGCGTTCACCAGGTCCCGCACCGCACAGCTGCTCAGTCTCCAGCGCCATCAGCCGCTCGGCCGCAAAGCCAATCATCTCGCGCAAGAATGTCGTATCAGAGCCCTTCTCCAGAAGCGCGTGAAGGGCGATCTTGTCATCGGTCATCGTGGTGGTCTCCAGGTCAGTGTTGCGTGTCGCAACCCAACCCTACCCAGCACTGCCGCGGTGACCACCGCTGTGGATAAGTAGCCCGCCTGCACCAGACCCTTGCGGTCGCTCCGGCAGGCTACTTATCCACAGCTCCTACACCATCACCAGGGACACGACCCGACTTACCCTCTGTTAACCAGACCGAACTGGTGAACCGAGCGCATTTGACACGTGCAATCAATCCCGCCGCATGCCGAATCCACGGGAGAAGATCACTAAGAAGCCGGGGCACGACTTTGGCGATTAGCATCGCCGCTTGGTGAAGTGCTTCAGAGCGATTCGCTTGCCGCATCGTCACTGTTCGTCGGGCCGGCTACCGCTTTTGGGGTCGGAACGAATGGAGTGGACCGTGAAGAAGTCTCTAGGCACTTCCGCCGTCGCGAGGGAACCTGGTATGTCCGGCGTCCATCTCCAGCAAATACGAGCCCGCACTGTGGAGGGGCCCATCGCATGTCGGACCGAGTTTGACGAACCGGATTTCCTGGCCCGCCTGCGCAGCGGTGAACCGCAAGCGTATCGTCTGATGATCAGTCAGCTGCACGGTTCGCTAATCGGCGTCGCCACCTTAATAGTTGGAAGTCGCGCCCAGGCCGAGGAAGTGGTTCAGGACACGTGGCTGGCGGTATTCTCGGGCATTGGCGCCTTCCGGGGTCACTCGAGTCTCTCCACATGGGTCTTCAGCATCGTGCTGAACCGTGCGCGCACACGCGCCACCCGAGAGGCACGTGTGATCAGCCTGTCGGCTTTGATGGAGGGAGCCAAACCTGGCGGTGCAGCCGTGGATGTGTCGGAACCCAATGCCAGCGGTCACTTGGTCGAGTCACGTCGCCTGTGGGATGAGATCAACCCAGAGCGCATCGTCGCCGGCCGGCAGCTATACCACCACATCATGGAGGCAATTGACCGCCTGCCGGCCGGGCAGCGCGCTGTATTCATTTTGCGCGATATCGAGGGATGCGAGGCCGAGGACACGTGCATGCTGCTCGGCATCATCGCTACGACCCAGCGCCTATGGCTGCACCGCGCACGCAGCCGTATCCGCCGGACAATCGGTGAGGCGACCGGTACGCCGCGTCCTGTTGCGCCAGGCGCAAGCGGTGGACGCCGTGCCGCCGCTTGTCGGGCCGCAGTTGGTGTTGGCCTATCTGGCGCTACACGCGCGCGAGGCGGTGACGCGGTTGCCAGTTAGCAGCGGTCGGAGTGAGGAACTCCAGTGAAGCCATGAGGGCGAAACAGACGGACCGCAGCGGCAACTCAGGCGGCAACGCAGTGAAACCTGCCGAGACCGCCAGAGGTACGGGCACACGCTGGCATCAGTATAAGTGGGGTCACGTTAGATTGCTGTACTCGAACTTCTGACATTGCTGGATGTCTGCGATCGAAACAAGGATTGCATACCTTGGGCAGTGTCAAGATTACTGGAGATTGCGGCTCATGTTTCCGCACGAACGATGCACTGCGGCCGGCGAAAGATGGAGAAGGCGAAGGGAGTTGCGTGTGACGGGACGAAGGATCCGGGCCGAAGCAGCCAGATCGCCGCAGCGACGAGCGCGCCGGTGATGCCGGCTTTGACCACCCAACGCCGACGCCACTCGCCCCGCGTGATCACCTTGATCCGCTGAGTGCGACTGCTCCTACGATCAGTCGTATGAGCGCTCTCTACCTCCGCTCCTGGTTCAGCTGGAACAGCGTCTATGTGAATGCAACATGCATCCGGACCAACGGCTCGTCCCACAAATGTGGATTCAACACGCCGCTTGCCGTCAAACGTGTGGGGAGCCTAACGGAAGCCATTGCGGGGGCCCGCAACCAAAGGCAGTTGACACCCGTCATCGTGGCCTGCTGAACCCGGTCAAATATAGGTCTGGGGGTCGCTGGCATTGCAGCATCAGCTTGAGATACCCCATTGTTCCGGGCTGCAGAGCGCGAGGGCCCGGCAGCAATCTGTTGTAGAGCGGCTTTGAACGGAGAGTCTGCTATGCGCCCACGCCAGCCGCCCTGGGCGACTCCCCTGAGGGTGCGGTGCGAGTCGCCATACCTGCCGTTGTTATGTTAGCGTGCCGGAGTGAGTACAGCAGGCGACATCGTCAGCGAGAATGGCAGGATAGCTGGTCGTAAGCTGATCGCTGTCCTATATGCCGATATGGTCGGCTACAGCCGGCTGATCGGGCTAGATGATGTCGGCACACTGCGGCGTCTTAAATCGCTGCGACGCAAGCTAATCGACCCGGCCATCGACGAACACGGTGGCAGACTAGTGCAGACCGGTGGTGACTCGCTCCTCATTGTCTTTGACAGCATTGACGGTGCTGTACGTTGCGCCATGAAAGTTCAGCGCGAGGTGCCCGAGCACGATCGTGCGCCTTCGCCCGATCGGGCAATGCGCTTTCGCATTGGGATCAACATCGGGGACGCCATCGAAGATGGAAGCGATCTACATGGTGATGCCGTCAACGTCGCTGCACGATTGCAAGCGGAATGTCCCCCAGGAGCTATCTGCATCTCGCGTGCGGTGCGTGACCATTTGCACGGCAAGCTCAATCTTGCGCTTGAGGCGCTCGGTCCGCTCGAGCTGAAGAATATTGCCAAGCCCATCGAGGCCTATTTGGCAAATCTTAATAGCACGGCCACACGGCCGAGACCCGTAAGCAAAGCGCCGACCAAGATATCGGTCGGCGATCAGCCTGCCATTGCTAGGAGATCTGGCCAAGCTGGTGCTGGGATGATCGGCGCAGACTTCGATGGCCGCCCGGCAATTGCCGTAGTTCCATTCACCATCCTTGGCGGCAATCCAAATGAGGCCTTCATCGCGGATGGCATCGCCGACGAAGTCATTAATGAGTTGGCAAGCTGGCGTATTTTCCCGGTCATTGCGCGCAGCTCCAGCTTTGCCTTTCGGCGCCAGAAAATTGAAGCTTCAGAAATCGGCGCGAAACTGGGCGCACGCTACGTGGTGGATGGCAGTTTCGCCAAGATAGGCCAGCGCATTCGTATTTCTGCCCGCCTGATCGACGCGACAGATGCCGTACAGTTGGCTGCGGAGCGGCATGACCGTCCGATCGACGAACTGCCTGAGCTGCAGGATGAAATCGCTGCAATGATTGTCGGCTCGCTCGCGCCCGAAGTGTTACGTGCCGAACGTCATCGCTTGAGCAAGAAACCGCCCAAGAATGCTACCTCTTACGAGTTTTTCCTGCGCGGGCTTGAGTCACACTATCGTTATACAAAGGCAGACAACGCAGAAGCACAGACGCACTTTGCAAAAGCTATTCAGATTGATCCGAAGAACGCTCAGGCCCACGCGCTTCTTGCCTCAGCAATGATCCACGGCGTCCAGTTAGGCTGGCGTGAAGATGAGGATCATAACTATGGTGTTGCCGACCAGCTGGCGTCGCGGGCGGTGACCCTGGACCCACGTTCGCCTTTTGCGCATTTCTCACTTGGGTCCACCTCGATGTTCCTAGGTAGGGTCGATCAGGCGCTGGCGGAAATGCGCAGCGCGATTAGGATCAATCCCAGTTACGCCGCCGCCTATGTGATCTTGGCGCACCTGCTGTGCTATGTCGGTCGGGTCGACGAAGCCCTCTCGGCGGCCAAGCAAGCGGTGCGCCTTAGTCCCTATGATCCCAGGCTGGGACTATGGCTGCCAGCCGTCTCGCAGGCGAACTATTTCCTGCGGAACTATGAAGAGGCGGCGTCTGTCGGCCAGCAAGCGCTGTCGCTGATTCCAGAGAATCCGCTCGCGCAGCGGTTCGCCGCAGCGAGTCTCGGACAGCTTGGCAGGGGGGCAGATGCCGAACCGATCGTCAAGGCGCTGCGTCGATCAAGAGCGCCAACCATCGAGGCCGTGCGCCAGTCGGTCGCGCACCTGTATCGGGACGAAACGATGGTCGAGCACATGCTCGAAGGTCTGCGCAAGGCGGGCTTTGGACCGGCCTGACTGGTCAATGGACCAGTGGGCGCCGCACGCGAGCGCCCGGCTGGGTGGTGCAGCCGTCCGTCCCTTTTCTCCCGCTCAGTGCCAGCAACTGCAAGCACCTGGCGTCTGTGACCTGGTCGTGCAGAAAGGAAGATGCCCGACTGTAGGTTTCATACCAGGGCAGCGTCGGATCGATATGCGTGAACTTGCCGGTGTTCGTTGTCGCATCGCCGCCATGGCATCCGGTGCATGTATTGAACGAGAAGTCAGATGGATGCGGGCCACTAACCGGTGGTGAATTCGCTAGGCCGCGTGGCAGAGCCACCGAGCCCAGCAGCGCCGTTGATGCACCAGGAAAGTACAGCGGGACCCAGTAGTCCTGCAGGGCGATATCATGCCCAATGCTGGCCAGGAACAGCGCGAGCTGCGGGGTGCCGATCAACGAACTGGTAGGCGTGAGCGTCATGTTGGCCTCCACCAGGTCGGCGCCTGTTCCGGCGGCGAGCTGGAACTCCCGCATTTCCCAGTTCTGCCCTCCCAACGCCTCGTTGGTGCGGATATGATCGATCGCGCTGCCGTTCGGCTTGGCTCCCGGTCTTACATTCGGCGCAATCGTCCGATGAAGCAGTCTTGCCAGCTTATCCCGATACATTTGCCCGCCGGGGTCATATCCCGATAGGTCGATCCAGTCCCCCGCCATTTGCTTGAGCGCATCTGGGCTGGGGACGCGCACGCCGAACTCAAGGATCACCGTCATTGGTAAGGGGGCACAGTCTTTCCCCTTGGTGACATCGATGGCACCGAACACGAAGTGAATCTCGCCGGCATTCTCGCCGATCAGCAGCGGGCTCACCCGCAGGTCCATCCGATTGACGATTGCCAGCAGACGGAACGGTGCGTGCGCCGGGTCGTAGTTCCAATCGTCCGCCCACGGTTTAGCGATCTGCGCGGCGACCTGTGGCCTCTCGACCGCGTAGAGACCGTTCGGCAACGTCTGCCGCTGGTCAAACAATGCCAGCCAATCACGTATGAACTTCGCGGTGCTGGCGTCATCCGGGCTGCCGCCGACGCTTCCCATCAGCGAAGCAAAACTCCAGTCCGGCAACGCTGGATCGATCTGACATTGATGCTGGTGGTCAAGTTGCGGCGCAACGATCTCTCGCCACATGATGAGCAGTGAGTGCCGGTAATCGATATCAGGACCGGCAGCTGCGGCCGGAACCTGCGGCAGTACGGACAGCACGAGCAACAGCGCAACGCGCGCCGCAACCTCGCGCCAGTCAGTGGCTGAACGCGATGACGACATGGCCGGGAACCATCAGACCGTTCACTAGGTAGGTTATGGGAACACGCTGCACGAACCGCACGCGCAGGGTCTGTCGCGGCAGATGCCACCAGTAATATCCCGGCGACGGGTCGATCTCGGTGACTTCGGCAAGCTTGCGATTGCTGCCCAGTTCGATGATCTGCGCCGGCGCCGCAGCGACAATGGTGGCACCAAGGCCGCAGACATCCACCGCCATGGGAAGCCGGCGGTGATCGTCCGGCGCTCCCGGAGCGGAGGCGTCCAGCTCGTAACCGACGACGATCGCGCCGGGTCGCAGGACCGCGCGACTATCGTAATCCTTCGTCGCATACCAAAAGGGTATGCGGAATGCGTTCCAGACCTGCAGCCATGTGGGCACTCGGCTGACCGGGTCAGTGAATAGCCATGCATCGACCAGCCGCGCACCCGACACGGCAAGGCATGGTGCAGTGGGAATTTCCGCCTGCTTCCCCTTCAGCGTGTTTCCCTCCGGCACGCTCGTCAGGTTGGCGAGAACGAAGTCGCCGAGTGCTTGCGCATCGACCTGAGCGGCAACCGGTGCCGCGTAAAGCGCCAGCGCGGCTGTCACCGAGAGCAGCGACGCGTTGCACACCGGCGCGCGGCCGCGCGGCATCAGCCAGCGCCGCCGTTGCCGCCGTAACCGATAGTTAGGTACACGTAATTTGTCATAGTACCCTGCCCTGAGGGATAGGAGTACTGGAGCAAGATACGGACGGCATAAGGGATCTGGTGAACCCGCCCATTGTAGTTCCATGAGAAAAACTGAACGTTTGGACTATCTGTCACCACACGGGGAGCACCGGCGACCAGCTTATTCGGAATTGGCACCGGCTGCACCGGCGTAGTGCCGCATGGTGGCTGCGTTCCGTTTGGGTCCGGAGTCACTGCACAATATGGGTCATCTACCGGTGTGGCCTGATCCGTTTGACCACCGGACAGCTGATAGATCTGCTGTGACAGCCATGCGTCGAGGAATACCGGCCAGTCCATGCAGGCTGGTGGGTCTCCTGCCGGCAAGTTGACCGGGAACTGGCTCGGATCCCATGGCGCGGCCTTGTAGCCGTGCTTCTGCTCCATCAGGAGCGTGTACTTCTCTTTCGTCAGGGTCGTCAGGAGCGTTAACGGGTACACGGCATTACCCGGTCCGCTGTCAAGCGCCAGGAAGAGTGAAGAAAAGTCGAGCTTGCCCGACGGATGCGTCGTCAACGCCGATTGGCCATAGTAATACAGTCTAATTCTTGCCGCATTGCGGTTTGCATAAAAATGCACCTGCTTGTCGCCGGTGGTCGGCTGGAACTCCCACCAGTTCTCGCTCGGGTCCAGCTCCACCTGGTAGCACCAGTCGGGGCTGGCCGTTGCCGGTTGCTGGTTCGACTGCAGCAGGTAGGGGAATGACTGGAGGATGAAGGCCGCCAGAGATGGTGGGGAGTCGGCGGAGGCGATGCCAGTGCTGGCGAGCAAGCCGGTAAGAGTAATGCCAATCCGGGCGAGCCGCCCGGCCCAGGTCTGTGACATCTCAACTCTCCCCACCGTTGAGCGGATCATTGCCGCATAGCTCAATATTGTAATCATTGCCATATCGAAAGTCCAGCCGAATGTGGCTCCGAGGGCCTTGACCAGGTCATCGACCGAACGGGTCGAGATGCCCTGAATATATCTACCGATCCTAGTGGCGATGGTTCTAGACGCGACGTTCATGAATCACCGCCCGTTGAATCGTCAGGGTGAGCCTACGCGCGTGAAGGCATCGAGATCGACGTCTCCATGCGCATGCGTCGTCACCGACCTGGCCCGATGGCAGAGGGCTGGTCTTTGAGAGCCAGCCCCCTGGCGCAGTCTTTGCTTTAGTCGTGTCACCGCAAATTGCCATTTTGGCGGTCATCGCTAATCGGTTTCGCTATGACGCACCCGATGATGGCCATTATCAGGGCAGACACCGCAACGAGAACTGTCCCTAACATTGTCCCCCCTCCGTTTTCGTAACCAGGTTGTATTTTGTCTGTCAGTTCGGGCCGCGCTTCTGGTTTGGCCTGGCTGATAGGTGAGGAAGCTAGATGACATTCACGAGCGGTGATCTGAAATGCTTCGCTCTGCCGTCATAAGTGCCCGGGGAAAGTGGGTTCTGCGGTCTGTCGTAATTCATCGGTCATCGTGGTGGTCCTCGGGCCAGAGTTGCATTTCGCAACCCAACCCTACCTAGCGCCGCCGCAGTGACCACCGCTGTGGATAAGCAGCCCGCCTCCGCCGTGACTCTCGACGGCCGCTCCAACAGGCTACTTACCCACAGCTCCTACACCACTCCGGGGGACGCGACCGACGCCCGCTTTGGCGCACCGACATAAATGGCTCGGGTGACCGGGATGGGCGCGAAGCGGCCAGCAGCGCGGCAATCCGTGTAGTCGATCTGTCCACCCCAACAACTCGACCGACGGCAAAGCCGTGGCGCGATCACACCTGCGCCAGTCCGAACCTTACTGTCTCCGCGACCACACTGCGCGCGACCTCGCGCAACAATTGCCTGTCGGCTGCTGGCGTCATGGCGGGAACGACGCCCGGAATGACCCGGTCGTGGCTATAAGTCGGCACCGCGCCGCCATTCCCCATGATACGATAGCCGAGTTCTTCACCGTCTCGCACCGCACGGATACCGCGGCGGATCATGTTGCGCATCATGATGACGCCGCGATCGGTGGAAGCCAGATGCTCCAACCCGTGCCGTGACATGCCGTCGTGAATGCTTACCTGGGCATCCCAGTCGCCAGGAACGCGTTGCCGCTCTTCGTACGGCCGGCTGTCGTCCTGGCCGAACACGGTGCCGCGCTGGGGGGCCTTGCCCTCGGGCGCACGATAATAGCCGATTTGCATCGTGTGCGAATCGTCGAGCGGGACCGCCCAGGTGGTCGCCTGCGGCCGGTTGATGGTGTTGCGCAGTGCCACCGGATCCTGGTTGGGCGGGAACTGGTGGATATTGGGAAGAATGAAATCCGCGACGCGCACCCAAACCTTATCCTCGTAACGACGCGTGTCGATGTAGACCATGCCGACGGGTGTCTCCATCCAGTCCCACTCGGCCAGTTCCTTGAAGTCCTCGCTGAATCCGTCGCTGCCAGGAAGCGTATGCAGGAACGCAACATGCGCCGGATCCATGCTGTTCTCTTTGACCTGCAGCCAGTTGCAGTGCCAGAACGTCGGTGCACGGGCCACCAGTTGGTACCCTGGCAGATCATAAGTATCGAAGATCGGGAAAGCCGGCTTCTGATCCGGCGGTCCCATATAGGCGAAGACCAGTCCGGCGTGTTCGTGTACTGGATAGGCGCCGTGACAGAGCCGATCTTTCAGGGTGCTATCGGCAGGCTCGCCCGGCGTCTCCAGGATCCTGCCGTCAACATCGAACAACCAGCCATGATAGCAGCAGCGGATACCCTTTTCGGCGATCAGACCAAACTCAAGTGAAGTACCGCGATGCGGACAAAAAGGCTCCAACAAGCCGATGGCGCCGCTCTTGTCGCGGAATATGACGAGGTCCTCGCCAAGGATGCGCAACCGTCGCGGCAGGTTGCCCAGCTCGCTCGCGAGAATGATTGGCTGCCAGAAACGCCGTAGGTATTCGCCGCAGGGCGTGCCTGGCCCGATGCGGGTCAATTCCTGATCTTCGGCCGGCATTCCACGATGGTAGTAGGCGCTGTAGGCGGTAGTCAGAAACGGCGCTCTTTCAACCATGATGTGCCTCGTCGCCTCGCTGTCGCGGCCTCCGGGTCGGGCATATCTCCACTACAATAGTGGATGGCGCACGTGCGAAGGGTCAAGTCAGACCAACCAAATGGTTTGGGAGCGATGTATTTGTTGCGAGCGACTTCCCTCGCCGTGGTCAGTTTCGTTGGACATGGTGGAGATTGCCAAGCAGCTAGGACGTGCCATGACGCTACATTATCGGCATCAACGACCGCTTAGCGACAGTGCCGACCAGTGAGCGAATGACCGATACGGGCGCTCAGCAGAATGAGCAAATGGCCGAAACCGGAACGGCGGATTTCGGATGCACGACACCGAAGCGGACATCGGCTTGGGCGGAGCAGTCGACCGCAGCCAACCCAATGCACCCTCAGGATTCCTTCCTCATCCTTCCACCCCAGCCACCTGCCCGGATCCCCTCCATCGCCGTATCGCTGTCTTCCTTCCCATCCAGGGCAGCCCCAGCTCCGCGTACTGCGCCGCCTGACATGGCGCGCACGCCAGCCAGCGCGCCGTCATCACGGTCGGCGGCGAGGCACACGCGGAAGAGGACGACGACGATACCCTCAAGCCACTGCCCGACCGGCTGGTGAGCGAGCTGGCCGCGTACCGGACGCTGGCGCTGCGGAAGGCTGTGGCGAACAACCCGCAGGTTCCGTTGACGGCGCTCCCGCACAAGCTCTGCCTCGACACCTTCGAGCACACGGCCACAGGCAATTGCCTCGAAGCGTCGGTCCGAGGCTATGCCGGATGGTGCCATTGACCGGCTGGGCCGTGTGACGGTTCTGACTATCCCCTCCTCCAAAACTCGAAGCAGACCGACAACCTCAGCACCTGACTCGCGATCACACGGGTCCAAGATGGCCTCGCCGTGCTTCAGTGACACCCGACCCGGATCGCTCCGGCGGCGAGTCGGTGGGCGCTGAAGTGGCAGGCCTGCTCTTTGCAATAGTGGGGCCGGCTGCTAAAAAGCGTCGATCTGGAGAAGGTCGCGCGTGGAACGGACCGCGAAAGATCACTTTGTTGACACTGCCGCTGCTTGGTTCTCGCCGAGCCGACGCTTGCCGTTGCTGTGGCAAGAACAAGCGGATCGAGCTCAACGCTGGCGCCGACCGGGTGAGGGAGTGACCCTAGTGGGCGAAGGCATCAAAAATGGGAGGATCATGATTTGGGGTGCCGTAAGGACTGGCGTGACGTCGGGCGCGAACAAGCTGAATCGAAACGTGAGCAGCCCCGACGCGCCCCAGGCGCCTGCCCCAACACCCCGGCAATCCCCGTGAAACGCAGGTTCTGGCAATCGATTTGAGTTTCGTGTTGTGACAACCGATAGTAATGTTCAGACTGCCCAGGAAGCTGAGCTGGCGCGTCTGTTCGTCAAGACGCTCAACCTCGAAGTACGTCCCGAGGATATTGACTGCAATGCCCCTCTCTACGGCGAGGGGCTCGGACTGGACTCGATTGATATGCTGGAGATCGCACTGGTCATCTCCCAGCAGTATGGCGTGAAGCTCAAAGCCGACGACAAGAACAATATCGAAATTTTCAATTCGCTGCGCAGCCTCAACACGTATATCCAACGCCATCGAGGCGCTTGAATGGCCTTCGCATATTTGAGACGCTCGCGACTCGTCGTCGTGATGGCGCTGGGCGTCACGGCGGTGCTGGTCCACCTGGCGATAGTCGAAGTCTCACGCGGGCGTGCCGCGATGGTTTTCGGTGTGCAGGCGCCATTGGCGTTCAGCTTCGTCCTGGGCGTTGCGCTCATGCACTGGTCCATTTACGCGAGCCTCCTCCTAACTTTCTCGTTGACCTTACGGCCGGGCCGCGAGGCACTTATCACTATGTTCGCGCGGAAGTTTCATGGCGCGATCACAAGCGAGCTCATCGTCTATACGCGTCGCGTGACAATTGCTTGGTGCTGTTTCTTCGCCGGACAGCTCGCAACGTCGATCGCCCTCTTCCTGTTCGCGCCGCTGCAGATGTGGTCGTTTTTCGTCAATATTCTCGATATTCCGTTGGTTGTGGCGATGTATCTGGCGGAATACATGGTTCGCATTCGCTGTCTGAGAAACCCGCCGCGACACTCACTGTCCGTGATCTTGGATATGGTCTCCGATGCCAGAAAGCCTCACCGGGAACCAGCGGGATCTCCCTGATGTTATCCGACCGCCCGTACGCCGTTTCTAGGACCGGGGCACCGAGCTTCGCTGAAAGCGTCTACCCGCTCACGCGGCTTGAACGTGACCAAGATGTGGTTGCGGTTCGCGCGCAACGGCCAATACGCCGCGAAGCATTCTTGCGTGATGTCGCTGCACTTTCCGCCCGACTGCCGGATCGGCCATACGTCCTTAATCTGTGTTCCGACCGATACCGGTTTATGGTGGGTTTTGGCGCCGCGCTCTGTCGCAATCAGGTCAGCCTCCTGCCACCGAGCAGCACTCCGGCTACTCTATGCGCCCTGAAGGCGGATTATCCGGATCTCTACGCTCTCGCGGATAAGACGTCCGCACTGGCCCCTACCCTCACTTTTCCCAACGATCTCGACCATGCAGGTGCGGTAACCGGGGTTCCCGCGTTCCCCGGGACGCAACCGGCGATCATCCTGTTCACCTCCGGCTCGACCGGCAAGCCGAAGCCGGTGCCGAAGTCCTGGGGCGTCCTCGTCCGCAGCGCTCTCGCCGCGGGCGCACGGCTCGGCATGCCGAACCTCGAAGGCGCAACGTTGATTGGCACCGTACCGCACCAGCATAGCTATGGTCTGGAGTCGATGGTGCTGCTTGGTCTTCAACACGGTGCCGTCGTTAATGCCGGTCAGCCTTTCTATCCCGCCGATGTCCGCAGCGCACTCGAAGCGACGCAACAGCCGCGCATTCTGGTCACGACGCCTGTGCATTTGAAGGCGCTTGTGGCCGAGCCGGGCGGGATGCCGCAAGTCGATCTCGTCCTGTCCGCGACGGCGCCACTGCCCGTACTGCTCGCGGCCCAGACCGAGGCATGTTTTCGCGCGCCTCTGCTCGAGATCTATGGCTGCACCGAGGCTGGACAGGTCGCCTCGCGGCGAACAGTGCAGGAACCCCATTGGCACAGCTTCGATGGCGTCGATCTCCGCATGGACGCGCAGGGGATGTGGGCTAGCGGCGCCGCGGTGGAGGGCAGGGTTTTGCTGCACGATATCATCGAAGAGGTCAGTCTGGGGCGATTTCTCCTGGGCGGTCGATCGGCCGACCTTGTCGATGTCGCGGGCAAGCGCACATCGCTCGCCTATTTAAACCATCACCTCCTGAGCATCGACGGCGTAGTCGATGGTGTATTTGTCGTGCCCGAGACCGATGGTTCCCATTTCACGCGCATGGCCGCGCTGGTCGTGGCGCCGAATGTTCCACATGACGAGATCCTGCACGAACTGCGCGAGCGCATCGACGCCGCGTTCCTGCCACGGCCTCTTGTCTTCATCGACTCGCTGCCGCGTGATCCGCTGGGCAAGTTACCGCGAGAGGCACTTCTGCAGCTGATCGAACGCGGGCGGAGCACCTAGCGATGTGGCGGACGATCCCGCTTCAATTTGCAGCCGACCATCCCACCGCAGCAGGCCATTTTCCATCCAATCCGATCATTCCCGGAGCCCTATTGATTGATGCGGTCCTGGAGGCTCTCGGCGAGTACGCTCGTGTCGATGGGGAGATAACAGTGCTGGCAGCGAAATTCTTCCGGCCCGTACGGCCGGGCGAGAGCCTGCGCATCCGGTGGCAATTCCATGCCGGCAGCAGAGCCACGTTCGAATGCCAGCTGGACGGAAATGACGAACTGGTTGCACGCGGCACCCTCGCATTCGGTCAAGCGCCACCATGAGCAGAGGTTCGTCCGTCCAGGATTGGACTGTTCGTCCAGAACGCGGATCGCTGTTGCTGATCAAGCTCGGCGTATGGGTCGCGCTCAGGCTGGGTCGACGCTTGGCGCGACTCTTCCTCTATCCGATCTGCCTCTACTTTCTGGCTTCCTCGCCCACGGCGATACGAAGTTCGCGGCAATATCTCAAGCGCGTGCTGAAGCGCCGGCCACGGCTAATCGACGTGTTTCGTCACTTCCTGACCTACGCGTCCTGCGTGCTGGACCGGGTGTTCTTGCTTAACGACCAGATCGCCCAGTACGACGTCCGCGTCCATGGTGAGGAAATCCTGCGCGACATCGAACAGCGCGGCGGCGGATGCATGCTGTTCGGCGCACATATCGGCAGTTTCGAGGTGACACGGGCAGTTGGCCGCCGCCGCCGTAACCTTCAGGTCAGTCTCCTGATGTACGAGGATAATGCTCGAAAGATTCGCGCGGCCCTGGCAGCGATCAATCCACACTTGGAAACCGAGGTGATCGGCCTCGGTCGAGCGAACTCGCTCATCGCCGTCGCCGAGCGGCTGGATCGTGGGCACTTCATTGGTCTCCTCGCTGACCGCAACGTCGATGGCACAGATATGGTTCGATGTCCGTTTCTGGGCGCCCCGGCGGCGTTCCCTAAAGGGCCGTTTCGCGTGGCGATGCTGTTGCAGCGACCCATCGTCATGATGGTCGGCCTCTATCGCGGCCGCCGTACTTATGAGGTCTTCTTCGAGCCCTTGGCTGATGCGACCGAGCCGCAGTCGGAGAGGGGCGACGCCTGGATTGATAGCACAATGCGCCGCTACGTATCTCGGCTTGAATACTATTGCCGTTCGGCACCATTCAACTGGTTCAATTTCTATGACTTCTGGCACGACATCAACGTGCTTTTCTGGCTCTGCATCGGGCTCGCCGTCGGCTCTGCAGTCGCCAATGCAGATCCAAGCCACGCCACGCCGGCATGGGATTTGCCACAGTTGATGCGCGAGCTCGCGCAGGTCACGTCGGCGTCTGGCCAGTTTACGGAACACAAGACCTCGCAAATGCTGAGCGCGCCGCTGGTGACATCGGGAACATTGAGCTACGTCGCGCCCGATCGCGTGCAGAAGACGATACTGACACCGGTGGAAGAGCTATTCGACCTGAATCGCAACCAGGTCACCATCATGGGGGGCCCCGATCGTCAAATCCACCACTTCTCCTTGGACGACGACCCACGCATCATTGGCTTGGTGCAGGCAATCCGCGCGACGCTCGCCGGCGATCTGCCGACACTCAACCGGTTTTATGAAGTGCAATGTACGGGCAATGTCACCAACTGGCAGCTCCGACTGAAACCGCGGGATGCCAGCCTGGCCGGCTTGGTAGCCTGGATCCGTATCGAGGGCAGCGAAGACCGCATTAGTTCCATCGAAACCGAGAGCGGCAACGGCGACCATTCGGAGATGAGCGTCAACGAAGACGTGATTAATGTCCGGTAGGCGGCGTGCCCTCACGCTTTGGCTGTTGAGCATCGTCGGCTGCGTTCTCGTGATCGGTCAAGCTCGATTGCGGACCGACATGGCCGCCTTCCTGCCCCGCACGACATCCGCTGCGCAGCAGGTGCTGACCGACCAAGTGAGCCATGGCGCCGCGTCACGCCTGATCCTCGTCGCTCTGGAGGGCGCGCCAGCGCCAATCCTCGCCACCTTGAGTAGAGTCGTGGCCGCCGATCTACGCGGACAACCCGGCTTCATCGACGTCACAAACGGTGACGAAGAGTCCTTTGCAAGCACACGGGATTTCGTATGGCGCAATCGATATATGCTTGCTCCGGACATAGCAGCCGACCGGTTCACCGTTGCAGGGTTGCATGCGGCGCTGGTGAACGATCTCGGACTGCTCAGCTCGGATCTGGGAGCATTGATCCAGCCGGGCCTGTCGGCAGATCCTACGAACGAAGCGCTTGGGCTCCTGAGCAGCCTGAGTGATACTAAGGGTCCGCGCAGCCAGCACGGCGTGTGGTTCTCCGCCGACGGCAAGCAGGCGCTGCTGGTGATCCACACCCAAGCGGCCGGTGTCGATATCGATGCGCAGCAAAGCGATTTGGCCATGATCAATGGCGCCTTCGATCGCGCTCGCGGAGGCGTTTCAGGGGCGGAAGAGGCGCGCGTTCTGGAGACTGGGCCGAGCGTGTTCGCGGTTCGCACACGCGACATGATCAAACACGACGTCACTTGGCTGTCGCTCCTGGCTGCTCTCACAGCGGCTAGCTTGCTCGCATTTGCATACCGCTC
>Ga0206804_10014_pt1 | contig 20444 bp, 8 predicted proteins | sample Alteio_BWOrgCont_62_FD_152888 | JGI IMG/M metagenome (GOLD analysis project Ga0206804, IMG submission 152888) | Enriched cells from forest soil in Barre Woods Harvard Forest LTER site, Petersham, Massachusetts, United States -... | ecosystem: Environmental > Terrestrial > Soil > Temperate forest >... | reverse complement strand
ATACCAAGCGAGGAGACTCTGGGAACCGGCAACCTGTTCGAGGAAGTGAGAGTCAGGCGCGAGGCCGGCAGCGGTGGCGAACTCACTCTGCGCCTCACCGAGACGCCCGAAGAGACGCGAACGAGAGAAGGCCGCGTAGTCATCGCCGGCGAGCCAACGGCGCTCCTCCGCAGATCTGTTCCAGGAACGTAACAACGAGGCGAAATCGGGAGACTCGATCGCTAGCAGAGCTCCTGGTGGAGCATAGGCTGCGAGCGACATCGGCGTAGAGGCATTTACCTCCAGCGCGGCGTAAACGCCTCCGGTGGTGAGTGCGGCGGCAAGAAGCAGAGTAGCGGCGAGGTGAAGGCGTGTCATGGGTGAACCTCGGGCAGCGCGCGAAGACGCGGTCGAACAATTACGCCCTGGACAACTGAAGGCTGGATTGCAGGACGGCGCTGCGCGTTCTCCGCAGCAAGACTGAGCGACACTCGGAGAGTGTCAACGCGGGCTTTGAGCTGATTCGCCTGTGCGGCTGGCGGGTGCAGTCTTAGTGCGGCATCAAGCTCCTGCACTGCAACCACGTTCTCTCCGCGATGCTGATCGACTTCGGCCAGCGCGAGTAAGAACGCGCGATGCGACGCTTCATTGGGGATCGCGGCGTCGAGTGTGAAGGGGTTGAGCGGATTCTGAGCGACGGCAGTCCCGGCGCTCGGCGTGTCAGTATCTACCGTATCGTCACCAACGTCACTGCCCCTGCTGTCGTTTTCTTCAGGACTCGGCACAAAGCGAAGGTACGAGTGGGTCGAAAGCACGGGCTCGATAGCGAAGTGTGCAGCTTCGAATTGCGTCAGGGAAACCTCTGCCTGGAAGAGACGCAAACGAATGATGTCGGAGAGTGCATCCGGCGTGACGAGCAGCGCAGACCTCAGCAATGGAACTGCTTGTGCTGGAGTTGCCCTTTGTGCGGCGACTACATTCGCGAAGACGAAGCGCGGTTGTGCGGAGAGGGAGTTCGAAGCCAGTTGCGTCAGCTCTGCGGAATCGAACTGGCCCGTACCACCGACACTGTGGAGCGCAAGCGCTGACAATACTCTCGCTGCGTAAGGCGACTGCGAGTTGGATGTAATGGCGGTGAGAGTCGCAGGTGCGTTCGCCTGGTGCGCGGCAAGCTCCGCGGCCGCGAGGCGCAGCTGATAGTTCGCATCCCACGAATTACCGCGCGCGAGCGGTTGCAGGAAGGTGAGTGCTTCCGAAGAGTGATGTGCACGTTCGAGCAGCGAGGCTGCGGCGTCGAGATTTGCGTAGAAGTCTCCGCTCTGAGTGGACCGGTGTAGCAGATCGAGCGCTCCCGCAATATCACCGGTATCGAGACGGGCTTGTGCTAGCGCCAGAAAGTCAGCTTCGCCGAGTTGTTGCAACACAATTTTGCGGGAGAACACGAACTCCAGGAGCGCGCGGCTATCAACGTCGTCATGCTGAAGTCGCAGCGTATTTGCGACGGTAGAGAGGGCCGCCAGCGATGGAGTGTTGCCGGGATCAGCGCGGTAACCGTCGAGCATCGCAGTCAACCGCGACTGCTGAACGGCGAGAACAAGATCCAGCTGGACGAACTGATCACTGCGGCGGTCGGACGGTGCGACTGAGTTGAGAAGTGCCGCTGCATCGGCGGTACGGTGTCGATCGAGCAACCACGATGCGTAGCTACTGATCGCGGCGTCAAGTTGCTGCACCTGATAGTCACGCTGCAGCTGCGGCGCGCTGCTAACCGCCTCGCGCGCCACTACGAGACGCATACGAAAGATTGGTTCGCGTTGGGCGCTTGGAATCGGCAATAGGGAAACAGACCCGACCAGCGAGGAACTAACCTCCGGCGACCCGGCATTGGTGAGACGAAGAAGCCAGTCGGTCGCGCGCGCAGGGTCGTCGGGACCAACCGCGATCCATGCAGACTGGAATAGTTCATCCGTTCGATAGGTGCCGTTCTTTCGAATGTACGCACTCAGCAGACTGCCCATCGCGGGCTGTAGCTCGAAACCGAATTGATGCGCACCTGCGTCACGAGCGACCTGTTCGAATGTGGCCCAGAACGCCTCCGGAACCTTGTGAGTGTCAACCAGCGAGCGAAGTATTGCGAATACCTCACGGTAGGCGGCGAGTGCCTCTTCACGATGGCCAGCGTCATACTCGGCTTCTGCGATGGAAACTTGAGGTCCAGGTTCTGTGGGATCGAGCTCAAGTGCGTGACGATATTCCGCGAGCGCGCCGGTGAGGTTGTGCGCGTCACGATAGGTGTCGCCGAGCGTCGAATAGCAGGCCGGATCGCTCGCAGCCCGCTCCAGCACGGCCGGTATGAAGTCCTCGGACGCTCGTGCCGGCTGCGGAGAAACTGCGAGGAACAGGCCGTAGCGCGTGCCGTACGCGAACCATGGATCACCGACAAGCTGCTGCTGTGGGTCGGGTTTACCGGCAAGTTCATCGCCGATATCACGTGATCCTAAAGCTGCGTCGAACGAGGCCGTTGTGCCCGCAGGATCGTCGTTAAAGTAAAGGCCGACGAGCGCGCGAGTTGCACTGTGCCAGACCGCGGGTCGCCGAGGACTCTCAGCTAGCGCCCGAAGCGTTAGACGCTCATCGTCATGTGCGAGGACGAAGTTCGCTGCAGCATCCGAGAGACTGTCCTCGGGGTCAGCGGCAAGCGCGAGAAGCGCTTGGGGATTGCTTCGAAAGTAGATCTCAAAGAGACGCTGCTCAGAGTCCACATTCCGATAGCGGAGAACAAGCGTGCGCAGGTCGGCAGACTCGCGCTCCACATTGCCGGCGGCTTGCCAAGCGGTGGCAGCCATCGAGAGAACAGGAGGCTGAGCCTCAGGTCGAAGCTGCGCGGCGTATGTGTCAAGCGTTTCGGCCAGCGGGGCAAAGTCCATGCGCGCGCGCTCCAGCTGATCATAGGGCTGGAGCTGCGAAGATGCGAGCGGACCTCCATGAAGCAAAACGTCGCGACGCCACGCTGCCTCAGGGTCTTTGAGGTTGGCCGCCGCTGCAGCAGGAATCCAAACCTTGACGACCTCGTCGAACGGACGATTAACGTGCTGCGTGTCGAGCAGCTTCGCGAAAGCGTCCTGCTCTTCAGGTGTGTAAAGCTCGGCCGCTGTGGAGGCTACGGTGCGCAGGGCGTTTGTAAAGGTTGTCGAAGCCTGAACGCGTCGGGTCTCCAGAAGATGCCGTCGCCACTCCGCGTCAGTGACGGCAGCAAGGCCCTGCTCTGCGACCTGCTGCCTCACAACGGTCAGTGAAGATGACGACGCAGTGGCCGAATCATCACGCAGACGAGCGAAGAAGGCGATGGCGTCAGCTCCTTTGCGCTCGCGCGCGAGCAAGCTGGCATAGAAAGCGGCATCGGCGTCGAGTGAAGGCTTCGTTGCAAGATCATCGCCCGCGAGCGCAACGGCCTTGGCAGCGAAGGGGTCAGCCTGGGTAAGCAAGTTCCATTGCGCAAGCTGCTTCGCAACAGCAAAGTAGGCGTCAGGCGAAGGCGTGCGGCCATCAAGGTACGCTGCCTCGAGAGCCTTCACGACGAGCTCCGGTTTGCCCTGGCGGGCGCGAGCCAAAGCGGCCTTCTGCATCCACTCAGGGTCCTTGTACGTGAGGGCAAAGATGCGCTCGTAATCGGCGCAGGCAGCGTCGAAGTTCTGCGAGCGTTCTTCTAGCTCGGCGCGCGCAATGTACAGATCAGGTCGATCGGAACGAATGGCGATCGCCCTGGTGTAGGCCACAAGCGCCCCCGCGTTGTCTTCAAAGGCAGCGTCGACGCGGGCAAGATCGATAAAGAAGCGGGAGTCCCGCGGTGAAGCCGCATTGGTTTGCTCGAGAAATGTTACGAGCTGTGATTCGCGGGAATGCATCCGCGCATAGGCCATGGCGTTCACTAGCGTTGGCTCGTCCTCTGGGAATGCCGACAGCAAAGCAATATGCTGATCCATAGCGCCGGCGTAGTCCTTGAGGCCAGTCAGCGCAGGGATCAGCGCTTGCCGCGCCAACGCGATCTGCGCACGCTTATCTGCAGCACTCAGCGTGGAGGCATTGAGAGCAATGATGGTCTGGGTGTACAGGTCACGCACACCGGCGTCGTCGTGCGCGAGCGAGTAACTTTGTGCTTGCAGATTGAGGTAAAGCGCATTGAACGGATCGGCGATGAGAAGCGGCTGCAGCAGCCGTCGAGCTCCCACGTAGTCGCCACGGCGATTGGACTTGTCAATTGCCTCAAGCGTGAAGTCGTGCGCCAGCTCTGGATTCGCGGCCCTTGCAGCATCGAGCAGAACAGAGATTGCGCGAGCCTCCTGGTGGTTCGACCAGTCGAAATCGACGGTGGATCGGACGACGCCAATGATGCGTGGATTCGCAGAATAGACGGCATCGATGAGTTGCTGCGCCGCGGCCGTATTGTGCTGGTCCGCGTAAACGCCTGCAAGCTGATATTGCAGCTCTATCCTTTCGATAGGATCGGTCGTGAGCGTGATCTGCCGTGTAAGGGCCGCGTCGCGTTCCTCCGGAGAATTGTGCTCGGCCGCAAAGTTCGCAAGTGCTGCGAGTTCATCGGCCGTGGTAGCCCGAGCGATGGCCTTTGTGATCAGCGCACTAATTCCAGGGGCTTGATGCTGAGCGAAGAGCACATCTGCGCGAAGCGAGAGAGATTCGAGCGTGGGATTAGTCTCGGCAGCCTGCGCCGTGGCACGGTCAACGAATGACGCAGTGGAGGCACGCTTGGCCAGCGTCAACAGGCGCGCGCGTGCTTCGGCGTCGCCGGTACCGGTCTCGCTCGGGGACGCGGTAACCGCGGTCATGTACTCTCCAATCGCGCGTCCATCGTCGCGCCGGTTCTCATATATCGCACCGGCCTGGTACGCGAAGAGCGCAGGAGAACGGAAGCGCCGGCGCGCCGCAGTGATCTGCCCGAGTGCGTCGTCGAACTGGAAGTAGTCCCAGAAGACGGTCGCGGATTGAAGGTATCCATCAGGTACACCCGGGTGGACCTCAGGCATGCGACGCCAGAAGGGCGCGGCCTGCGCGAGCTGCCGGGCAATGTCGACGTTGAGAGTTGGATTGGCGGAGTCGGCGAGTATGTCACCAATGGCGGCCAAACGGTCGAGGCTAGCAGGGTCGGCAGCAGCGAGATGCTCTTCGATTGTGGCTGCGTGTTGCGCTTGCGGTGGATCGAAGTAAGCAAGCGAACGGAAGACGCTGACCGCCTCGTCCCCCACGGTGGCGTCCGCCGGATACTGGCCTGCAAGGCCCCCCAGCAACGGAGCGGCGGCTTCAAAATGCGACTGCCAGAGGTCGATCTCGGCAAGTTCACGCGCTGCAGCAGGGTTCTGCATTGCGGCTGCGGTCGTGGGTAACAGCGATTGTAGTGAGGCAAACTCACCCTGCAAACGACCGCTGTGGCTCATGAGTTCAAACAACTGGGCCTGTAAATCCGCTGCGTCTTGCCAGTGCTGACGCAACAAAAGTTCACGCGCTACGGGGTCGGCAGTACCACGCGCCTGATAGGCGATGAGGAGATTGCGCGTAAAGACGAGATCGTGTGGGAAGCGTTGGTGTGCGTACAGGTTCAGTTGGAGGAACTCTTCGGGCCAAGTGTGATTGACGTTGCCAAAGTACCCTTCCAGCTCGGTGCCGCGGAAGGTATCGACGACCTTGCGTGTGAGGGCGGCGAAGTCGCTCCGCTGTTTTCGGCGAAGGTAGAAGCGCGCGAGTTTGTCATAAAAACTGACAGTCTGGAAACGTGCGATGGCCTGCTGATAAACCGCTTCCTGTTGCGCGGCGAGATCGTTCTGCTGGAGAAAATCGGCAAGACGTTCATAGAGCAATGGATCATTGGGATTGCGGTCGAGTTCGCGGCGCAATAGAGCCAGCGCGGCTGGAAGCTGACCAGTAACAACCAGTCGCGAAAGGTAGCGATCCAGGACGGTTCGATATTGTCGGGCGATGGCCAGGCCGGGCGGCGGGATCACGCTCACAGTTAACGACTGCGCGAGCAGCACCGCGGCCGGAGGTTGAGGCGCGGGGTTGGACGAACCGTCGGCGGCCTCCGCGTTCACCTCCGAGGAGGGATTCGCCGGACCAGCCTCGGTCGCCGCACCCGCCGCAGTCAGCGGGAGTCCATTGAGTTTCGCGGAGAGTTCGGCGAGGAGCGAGTCGTAGAGTGCGAACTCGCTTCGAGTGTCATTCTCACGTGCATCAATGTCGGCGAGGTCGAACGTGATCTCAAGGCGGTCGGGTGATCTCGAAAAGTCTCCGAGGAACTGCTTACCGGATCCCAACACAGCGCCGTCGTTGCCGTAAGTAATCAGCTGGCGAATCAGCGTGGCATGGAGCGTGGCGCGCTCGCTGGACGCGGGAAAGCGCTGGTCGAGGACGGCAAGAAGTTCCGCAGCCTTGGCTTGGTGAAAGTACGGCCTGGCGCGAACCTCTTCGTTGCTGAACTCCAAGGCAGGGTCAGTGGAGTTAAGCCAGAGCGAGAGAACACCGTTGAGATAGCCCGGCCCCTGGTCAGTGGTGGCGATATCGGAGAGGATCGAGAGATTGCCGGAGCCTAGCCCGATGGGAGCATCGGCGTCCACGAGCAATAGATGAATGAGTCCGCATAGACCCGCCTCTTCAGGCGTGCGCGTGGTGCCAGTCAGGCGCCCGGATGTTGCCGCAAGTGCATAGTAGAAGCGGGCCGCGTCGGCAGGCTGGTGCGCCCGCTTCAGCAACGTAGCGAAAGTGTTCAGCTCATCCGGTGTCCAGGCAGCCTGGCGCTGCCGCTTGGAAACGGCATATTGCGCAAGAACATTACTTGCAACGTCGAGACGGCCTTGTTGGGCAAAGACGTCGAAGAGGAACGCGGCCGAACGAAGGTCATCGGGATTCTGCGCAAGTCGTTTACGCGCTTCGGTGATGGCGGCGTGTTCGGTGTGAGTAGCGGATAGAAGCCCAATGTACGTCTGGACGAGCGCTGGATCCCATATAGGCTGGAAGGCTCGATCAAAGAGTGTGAGCGCATGCTGCGTGGCCTGCGAATTGCCTTCATCGAAAGCCAGCAGAGCCGCAGCCTTGATCGGAAATATATTGTCGCTGGGAAATGCGGATTTGTAGTCGTCGATGACACGTTGACCTTCGTCGAAGCGGCGCATGGAGAGCAGCGTCTTGAGAAGCGCGGCGCGCGCAGCGGGCTCATGCGGATATCGAACGATCCAGGCGCGATAGATCGCCAACGTCGCCTCATCGCCAAGGCCCTGCTGTTGCGCGACCGCGAGTGCGCGAGGGAATGCCTTCCATGCGGTCTGCTGGTCGGCAGCGATGAAAGATTCGTTGACAGGCGTTGGCCCTGAAGCGGCAGCTTCGAGTGCGGTGATCTCCTGCTGTCCGTCGTTGCGACGATGGTAGTAATCGGCAAGCGCAAATCGAGCGGCGGTTTTAGAGGGACCATCAGTCGAGTGCGCGACGAACGCCTGCCAGTCCCGCTCCGCAGATGCAAAGTCAAGCCCCTGCTCCTCGACCCGGGCGCGCACCGCATAGAGTTCTGTATCGTTAGGTTTGGCTGCGACGAGTGGATTAAGCTGTGCCCGGGCTTCGGCCGGTGGCCGCGGATAGAGCGTGCTCGTAGATGGGATGGCCATTGCACGGAAGAGTGCGGCTTCAATCGCAGAGCCTGAGACTATCGTCCGCATCCACTCAGGAAATTCCGCGCGGGCAACAACCGCGACCACGCTGGCCGCGAGTACGCAGCCCATGACGGCTCTACGGAAGGATTTCAATTTTCACCTCCTGCGAGCCGACGTTGTGGGCAATGTCTTCCGCGGTAACGGAGAGCGTGTAGACACCGGGTGCCAGCATGGAAGGTATCCGGAGTTCGCCAATGCTGGCACGAGCCCGTGAATCCCAGTGGAGATCCACTGCAGCCATTGCGCCGGTAGAGTCACCGGTCGCGAGCCGCGCCGTCAGCAGGCGCGTGGTCGCAGTAGCTTCGGCGCGCACAGGGAGTAGCTCGCCGGGATGAACGCGCGTTCGGTCGAGACGGATGTGGACTGCCGGTGGCGTGGCGGCAATGACGAACGTCTTCTGCTCGGAGTAGGTGTTGCCGCGGTCATCGCGCAGGATCAGACGCACACTGTAGGTGCCATCATGCATGTCAGCGGGCGCCAGGAAACGTATCTCCCACACGCGATCGCTGTCGGCGCCGGCATGGTTGTCCTCGGTCGTGAGATGCCGAAGCGGCTGGGTCAAGCCGAACGGAAAAAGCGCAATCACTGAAGTGATGGCAGGGTCAGCGTGCACGCGCAGCACAGGATCTCCCGGGCGAATGATGCGCGGCCGCAGCAGTGAGCGCGGCACCGCAAGGAATGACGTGTAAGGTGTAACGAACTTATATCGGCGCGATAATGCGATGATTTCGTCAATCGCGGCACGGGTCTCGCCGTCGCGAGCAATCTGTGCCAGCAATGCGTTCACGCGCGCCTGCGCCCACAGACGTGGCAATTCAGGGTGGTCAAGCGACTTGGCAGGAAGATCGACCTTCGCAACAGCATGCAGGCCGTTATCGGCATGCACAGTCAGCGTAATGTCCTTGCGTGGCGCCAGGTAATCGCCGATCCACGAAGCCAGCGAGCCATCGTACACCTGCGTATCGAATGGGTAGATGGTCTGAATAGAATTCGAAGGAGTCGCATCCAGCGCCAACCCCGCAACAGGACGCGAAATGCTGTGAGCGAGAAAGGTCGAAAGCTTAGGCTGAAGCGGCTCGGTCGAGAGCACGTTTTCAAGCAGGCCATCATTCTTCGCCAACAAGCGCAGCAGCGGGAGATTGGCGTCATCACCAACTGCGAAGATATTGGTGCGCGGATGTGAGGAGTGCGACCACGCAGCCGTATAGGTGGCAGCAATCTTGCGCGTTAGAACCGTTGGACCGCGGTCGGAGTTGCCATCGGTGAAGAGATACATGCTGGCACTTGAACCCACAGCCTGCGCGAGCCCGGCCGTGAGCGCCTGCCCGAGATCTGTGCCGCCGTGCAGTCGGCTCGCCTTAACGAACGCAAGTGCCTGCTCAATCGCCTCCGGTGTCGCGGCCACAGGCTGCAGCTTGTAGAGCGTGACATCCTGATTAAAAAGAATCAACGAAAAACGGTCGGACTGCTTCAGGCTGAGCAGCGTGGCCTGCAGCGCGCCATAGCTGCGTTCGAGCTTGTCCCACTGCATCGAGAGCGAATTGTCGAAGAGTAAGACAACCGTGCGCGGAGACGCGTCTGAAGTAGACGTCGTCGCCGCTGGCGCAAGCAACGTTTGAGCAAGGAAGAAGCCCGGTTGCGCAGGATGAGGATCAGGCGAGGTTTCCGTCGGAGATGGAAGCGTACCCTGCGGATCGCGGAAAGTCGTGACGGCGAGCGAGTTGGCACCGGCAGCATCCAGCTTCCACACTGCGCTGAAGTCTTCACTAAGCGAGAGACTATCCGCAGCGAAGCTCCCCATGACAGTGTGCGCGTCGTGCTGCGTGAACGTGAGCGGGAAAAGTCTGCTCGCGACCGTGAAGTCCGTGAACGCGAGAGTGGAGTGAAGCGTGATCTGCAGGTGAAAATGTCCGACACTCTGCTGCCCGTACTGCGCTGGCGCAAGTGGCAAGGTGAAGTATTGCGCTAATCGATCAACTGGGAGTCTTTGGTGATACTCCAGTTCGAGTCGCTTGGTCGAGTACGGCAGGACTGGCGAGATACTCGCGCTGAACGTCGATTCCGCCTTTGGGTCGGAGCCATCGCGCTCACCAGCCTGAAGCAAACCTGGATCGACGGCCTGATCGCGTAGCTGCGTGTAAAGCTCCTCCGCGCGGCGACGCTCGAGGATGACCGCAGGAATGCGCATCGGGCCATCCCAGACAGCAAAGTCCGAGACAGTGCTCCCCGTTGGTAACGCGAAGACGTAGTTCCCTTCCTGGAGACGGGCTGTGTGATTCGAGAAGATCTGAGTGATAAACACGCGGGCATCGCCGTTGTCGATCGTGATACTGACGGTCATCTCTTCGAGCGAGAGCACGGAGGCGTCGGGCTGTGTCGCATTCAGCGGAATAAGCACGCCGGACTGTGCGCTGGCGAGTGACGTCGCGAACCACACCGCCATAAGGGCAACGATGAGCCTTAAGCGTTTCATGGCAGAGCCTGCTCCGGCAGGCGAACGATGCCGTCAGCAGTTCCGATATAAATCTCGCCACCGCGCGCGGCGAACGCTGTGACGTTCAGTGATGGCAACCCGGCAGTGATCTGCGTCCAATGCTGTGTCCCACGGTTATAGACGAGCAGGCCGCCATCCAGTGTGCCCGCAAGCACATGATCCGCGGTAACGAGCAGAGCGTCGGAATTAATGACCGCCGTAGGCGCGGGCGTATCGAGCCGCGTAACGTGGCCGGCCGCATCCATCTGAACGACGCCGCCGCCGTACGTGCCGACGAACCAGACCGGCTGCGTCACCGTGCCACCGACCCGCGCGATCGCAGTAATCCAGTTGCGCGGCAGCGAGGAGTTGCGCAGCGATAGGCTCGCTGTCACGTTTAGATGATCAACAATAGAAACACCCGCGAGGGTTCCCACCATCGCCGACGAACTGGCGGGATCTGCGGCCAACGCATAAACGTGGTCGTTCGCGAGTCCCTGAAAGCTCGAAAGACTCTCCGGGCCGGACGGCGTAAGAACTGTGACACCGGAGGGTGTGGCCAACATCGTTCCATTGCCGGAGAACGCAACGTCTGTGACCTGATCAGCCGCAAGACCGTCGCGCCGCGTCATCACCTGCCGCGGCACCGGGGTCGCGGCGGTGGGATCGAGCAGGACAAGCCCGTTCGCGGTCGCGACATCCATGGTGTGACGCGTCGGGTCGGCAACAATCCGGTTAACACAATAGAGGTGGTCATCCTCAAGATGGTGCGCGCGATCGGTGGCGAGGTCGAGCACATCCAGCCCGTGATCGAAGTAGCCAATCCAGAGGCGTCCGTCCGGCGAGAAGTCGAGGGCCGCAACGTTACTGTCGGCGACCGTCTGTGGCGGCGCAGCGAGAACCGTCAGCCACCCGCCTCCCTCACTCCGTCGCAGCAGGCTGCCGTGGCTGATCCCTAGCACTGAGTCGCCGGAGGAGATCAGTGTCGTAACCTCCGGACCTGACGGCGCGTGGAAAGCAGCCGGCTGGGAGTGAACGTTGAGAGCAATGCTCGTCATCCCCTGGTCAACCGTGGCAACGAGCAGCGAATCCGCCTGAACGGCAAGCGATTGCGCGAAGAGGCCACGGCCAAGTTGTCGGTTGACGCGGCCATTGACGATTTGTGCGATGCCCAGCGGAGTTCCTGCAAACAGACCGCGCGGGCTGTCGACTAGGGAAAGGATCGTGTTATCGGGCAGCCCGGCGTTGGTATCGAGCGAGTCGAGCTCGCCGCTATGCCAGTGCAGCAGACCGCGGTCACGGGTGCCGACCCAGAAGTCGGCTTCACTTCCAGCCAAGGCGGTGACATCAAGATGAGCCAGGGTCGGCGAGAAGGAACGAAGCTGGTTTCCATCAAAGATCAGGAGGCCAGCATGGCGGGTGCCGAGGAGAAGATCGCCGGAGGATAGAGGGAGGATAGAGGTAAGATCGCGTGCTTCAGGGGCCGACGGAAGAAGCTGACGCGGCGGACCATGAGCGTCGAAAAGCAGAAGTCCGGCCCCGTGCGTGATGCCAAGCAGTTCAGGAGCAGGATGCCCGCGAAGATGCGCAACGGTCAGGGCGAGGATGGGCGCCGGCGGGAGCTCCACACCGGTGCGCAGGCGATGAGGCGCCGTCATCGGTGAGTCGTACACGGCCAAACCCGACGGACCCGCCAGGTAACGCTTCCCGGAGAAGACGGCGGCGGTGGTCGGGGTGTCAGCCGTACCGACCGCCTCAAAAGCGGGCCAGCTCGCAGGAACCACCGGCTCGAGCGAGAATGCCAGGGAATTTTCTCGAGAGACCTGCTGGCGTGCGGAGCGCAGCGTCACATTAAAGCGTCGAAGAGCGATGCAGGCGAAGGCGAGTGCAGCGAGCGTGAGAGCAGCAGAGAAGCCAAGTGCAGTTTTGCGCATCGAAGCGGCGTCAATCCAGAAGACGCTAAAGACGACGACACTCTAACACGGACACATCAGGATGCAACGGTAATTTTTTTAGGCTCTCAAAACGCAGCTTGCAGGCCGCTACATGCCAGGCGTTAAGACTCGGTAGAGAAAACCATAAATCGTCGTTAACGAATACGGGATCCGAACGACGCATGCGAATGCTCCGAGGTAAAACTGTCATTGGGGACCCTTGGGGTAGCCTCGGTACATAGCCTTTATCGATCGTCAGCAGCTGGATTTCTGAATGCCCTTCATGAAAACACCGACTTGGGGAACGCCGGAACGGCTCCGGTCCCGATTTCTGGCCACCTTTCGGCCAGCCGACCTCGCCGTCGGACTCGGTACGCTCGCGCTCCTCTATGTGGCCGCACGCGTCGGTGCCGAATCCTTTGTGCGCTTTCATCCGCCGGACGTCCTCCCGCAGATCAGTCTCGACCCTCGCAACCTGCCCAACTATGCTGCGCGTTCGACGCTGCGAATGTTTATTGCGCTCATCTTCTCAACACTGTTCACGTTCGTGTACGGCTACTCAGCGGCGAGAAGTCCCAAAGCAGAGCGCGTTCTCGTACCGCTGCTGGACATCCTGCAATCCGTTCCAGTACTGGGCTTTCTCTCCGTCACGGTCACCGCTTTCATTGCTCTCTTTCACGGCAGCCTGCTCGGCCTGGAGGCTGCATCTATCTTCGCGATCTTCACCGGCCAGGCCTGGAACATGACGTTCTCGTTCTATCAGTCACTGCGAACGGTGCCCAGCGAGCTCGAGGAGATGGCAACCCTCTACCGCCTTTCCAAGTGGGAAAGATTCACCCGCCTCGAACTCCCCGTCTCCGCCATCGGCCTCGTCTGGAACGGCATGATGAGCTTCGGCGGCGGGTGGTTCTTTCTCGCGGCCAGCGAATCGATCAGCGTGCTCAATCGGCAATACACCTTGCCCGGGCTGGGTTCCTACGTCGCGGCCGCCATTATCGCCAAGGACATGAGAGCTCTCGCCTGGGCGATCGGCACAATGATCATCCTTATTCTGCTCATCGACCAGTTCTTCTGGAAACCGCTAGTCAACATGGCCGACCGCTACAAACTGGAGCTCAGCGCCGGTGAGGAGCAGCGCTTCTGGGTTGTCGATCTCTGGCGCTCCGCCTCGTTGCCACGCCGAATCGAATCGTGGACCGCGCCGCTATGGCACACCATTGATCGCTGGCTCTCAGTGCGGACCGCGCCTGTTGAAGATCCTCCCCACGCAAACGGTTCGCGCAAAAGCGACTTGATCTTCAACGCCGTCACCATCATCTTTATCGTCGCCTTGCTAGCGCTCGGTACTCACTTCGTTCTGCACGGAGTTGGCGGAAAAGAGGTCGCACACGCCGCGATCCTCGGCGTCGCCACAGGATCCCGGGTGCTAGCTCTGATCGTCCTCAGCACCGTCGTCTGGACGCCGATCGGCGTAGCCATCGGCCTGAATCCTCGACTCGCCCGTCTGACCCAACCGCTCGTGCAGATTGCCGCCTCCTTCCCTGCCAACTTCCTCTTCCCGTTTGCGACCCTCGGCTTCATCAAGCTCGGCATCACCCTCAACTGGGGCAGCATGCTGCTGATGGCCCTCGGCGCGCAGTGGTATCTGCTCTTCAACGTCATCGGCGGCGCCCAAGCAATCCCCAATGACCTCCGAGAGATGGCCACGAGCTTTGGCCTGCACGGATGGCGCCGCTGGAAGTTCCTCCTTGGCCCCAGCATCTTCGGCACGTGGGTCACGGGAGCCATCACTGCCAGCGGCGGAGCCTGGAACGCGAGCATCGTTGCAGAGCTCGTCTCCTGGGGTAACACGACTCTCAAGGCCGACGGCCTCGGCGCGTACATTGCGGATGCCACCAGCAAAGGCGATTGGCCTCGAATCGTCCTCGGCGTCGGTCTGATGAGCGTCTTCGTCGTAACCCTGAACCGCCTCGTGTGGAGGCCGCTCTACGCCCTCGCCCAGCGACGCTATCAATTTGCCTAAGGAGACAGCCGAATGGAAACGACCATAGCCCTTCTTGAGGCGCACCAGATCACCAAGACATTCCCTCTGCCCGCCGGCGGACAGCAGACGGTTCTGGAAAACGTCTCCTTAGCGGTCAAGACTGGCGAGGTCGTAGCCCTGCTCGGCCGCAGCGGCTCTGGCAAGAGTACCCTCCTTCGAATCCTTGCAGGTCTGATCGACCCATCCCAGGGCACCGTCCTTCGTATGGGTAATCCATTGGTCGGCCCCAATCCTGACGTCGCGATGGTCTTCCAGAGCTTCGCGCTTCTCCCCTGGCTTACCGTGCAGGAGAACGCCGAACTCGGCCTCATCGCCCGCGGAGTCGATCGTGACGAAGCCAAGGGCGAGGCCCTCCGCGCACTCGACATGGTCGGGCTCGAAGGCTTCGAAGGCGCCTATCCCAAAGAGCTCTCTGGCGGTATGCGACAGCGCGTCGGCTTTGCCCGCGCCTTCGTCATCAAACCCGATGTCCTCATGATGGACGAGCCCTTCAGCGCACTTGACGTCCTCACTGCCGAGAACCTTCGCGGTGAAATCTCCCACCTCTGGGAGAAGGGCTCCTTCCCTGCCAAAAGCATCCTCCTCGTCACCCACAACATTGAAGAAGCGGTGCTCCTCGCTGACCGCATTGTGATCCTCGGCGCCAACCCCGGTAACATCCGCGGTGAGCTCCAGGTAGACATGCCGCGCCCTCGCAGCAAGGAAGCCCCGCGCTTCAAAGCCCTCGTTGATCACGTCTACACCGTCATGACCAACCCTCAGGCCGCCGTCGGCGAGGTTGTCACAGCCCAGACCGAGCCTCGATACAGCATGTTGCCACACGCCAGATCCGGTGGCATTAGCGGCCTGCTCGAGATCCTCGACAGCCGCGGAGGCGCCGAAGATCTTCCCGCCCTCGCCAAAGACCTTCGCCTTACCGTCGACGACCTCTTACCGGCCGTCGACGCCGCGGCGATGCTCGGCTTCGCCATGGTCGCGCAAGGTGACGTAATGCTGACCGCGACCGGCCGCGAGTTCGCCAACGCCGAAGTGCATCGAAGTCACGAGATCTTTCGCGAGCAGGTGCTCGACCGCATCCCCCTCATGCAGACTCTGTTGGCGATGTGCGAAAGCAAACGCGATGGCCGCATCAGCAAGGAATTCATCCTCGACATTCTCGACGAACACTTCTCCGCCGCTGAAGCCGAACGCCAGTTCGACACTCTCGTCGATTGGGGCCGTTACGCTCAGCTCTTCGACTACCACGCCGATGAGGAGCGCATATACCTCGACACCGCCGCTACGACCTAACGGCTTCTTTCCACCCGTGAATCCTGCACGATCCCTCTTATCCACAACAAATGGTGTTGCAGCTCCCTTCCCTTCTAGATATAGTGGGCAAACATTCCGAGGTTCTTCTGCGCAAGCAGAGGATGAAAAGGGAATCCGGTGCAAATCCGGAGCTGCCCCGCAGCGGTAAGCAGGTACGAACGCCACTAACGACACTGGACGCGAAAGCGTCTGGGAAGTCAGGCAAGTAGGACCGAACCTGTAAGCCCGAAGACCTGCCGCGGAAACATTCGCTGACGCCTCCGAGGGGAGGCGAGGTGGCAGTGCTTCGTCCCGCCCTTCGGCCTGACGTCCCGCTGTTTTCTCGCATCGCTTTCTGAGGCCAAGGAGACCATCCATGGCCGCTCACGTATCCGCAAATCCCTCGCTTCCCTCTCCCATACCGCCGCTCGCGCCCGCCATCGATCTCCAGATCGTCCGCCGCAACGGCGCTCTCTCGCCCTTCGACCCCACAAAGATCTCCGTCGCCATCACCAAGGCCTTCGTCGCCGTCGAGGGCGCCAGCGCCGCCGCCTCGCACCGCATCCGAGATGCCGTCGACGCGCTTACCGCACAGATCGTCGCCACGCTTCTTCGCCGCGCGCCCTCATCCCGAACCCTTCACATCGAAGACATTCAGGACCAGGTCGAACTCGCCCTCATGCGCTCCGGCGAACACAAGGTCGCACGCGCCTACGTACTCTACCGCGAAGAGCGTGCTCAGCAACGCCGTCAGGACCAGCCCGTCGAGCTGCGTCCCACAGCACTCGGCTTCACCGTGAAGCTGCCGGACGGACGCACCGAACCGCTCGACGAACAGCGCATGCTGCGGCAGGTCGCCGAAGCCTGCCGTGGCCTCGACAGCGTCTCGCCTGATGCTGTCATGGCCGAGGTGCGTCGCAACGTCTACGACGGCATTCAACTTCACGAGCTCGGCCTCGCGCAGACCATGGCTGCACGTACGCTCGTCGAGCAGGAGCCGAACTACGCCTACGTCAGCGCACGTCTGCTGCTCAATAATCTCCGCGTTGAAGCACTCAGCTTCATCTTTCCTGCAACCACCGCCGCATCGCAGGCGCAAAGCGATCTCACCTACGCCGACTACTTCCCCGACTACGTGCGCAAAGCCGTCGATCTCGGCTTTCTCGACAAAGAGCTGGCCAGCTTTGACCTCACGCGTCTCGCCGCAGCCCTAAAGCCCGAACGCGACGGCAACTTCCAATTCCTCGGCCTGCAAACCCTGTACGACCGCTACTTCCTGCACAAAGATGGAACGCGATTCGAGCTCCCGCAGGCCTTCTTCATGCGCGTAGCTATGGGCCTCGCCATGCGCGAGATCGATCGCGAAGCCCGCGCCGTCGAGTTCTACGAGCTGCTCTCCTCGTTCGACTTCATGTGTTCCACGCCAACACTCTTCAATGCCGGCACGCTACGTCCCCAGCTCTCGTCCTGCTTCCTCACAACAATCTCCGACGACCTCGACGGCATCTTCAAAGGCATCAAGGACAACGCCCTGCTCGCGAAGTACTCCGGCGGCCTCGGCAACGACTGGTCTCCCGTCCGCGGACTCGGCTCCTACATCGCCGGCACTAACGGCCAATCCCAGGGCATCGTCCCCTTCCTAAAAGTCGCGAACGACACCGCCATCGCCGTCAACCAGGGCGGCAAGCGCAAGGGTGCAGTCTGCGGTTATCTCGAAACCTGGCACATCGACGTCGAAGAGTTCCTTGACCTTCGCAAGAACACCGGCGACGACCGCCGCCGCACCCACGACATGAACACTGCCAACTGGGTGCCAGATCTATTCCTCGAGCGCGTCGAAGCCGACGGTCCCTGGACGCTCTTCTCACCCGACGAGACACCCGACCTGCACGATCTATATGGAAAAGCCTTCGCCGAGCGCTACGTCCACTACGAAGCCAAAGCCCAGCGAGGTGAGATGAAGGTCACGCGCACACTCCGCGCCCTCGACCTCTGGCGCAAGATGCTCACCATGCTCTTCGAAACTGGCCATCCGTGGATCACCTTCAAAGATCCCTGCAACCTGCGCTCGCCGCAACAGCACACCGGCGTCATCCACTCCTCAAACCTCTGCACCGAAATCACCCTCAACACGAACGCCCGCGAAATCGCCGTCTGCAATCTCGGCTCCGTCAACCTGGCAAACCACGTGACTCCCGACGGCATCGACGAACTCCGCCTCAAGCGCACCGTGAAGACCGCGATGCGCATGCTCGACAACGTCATCGACATCAACTTCTACACCGTGCCCGAAGCCCGCCACTCCAACCTGCGTCATCGCCCGGTCGGTCTCGGCCTCATGGGCTACCAGGACGCGCTCTACACGCTCAAAATTCCGTTCGCCTCCGAAGCCGCCGTCCGCTTCGCCGACACCAGCATGGAATTTCTGAGCTTCCACGCCATCTCCGCCTCTGTCGACCTCGCCGCCGAGCGCGGCCGCTACGCCACCTTCGACGGTTCGCTTTGGAGCAAAGGCATCCTCCCAATCGACTCCATCGAGCTGCTCCAACAGAACCGCACGCACACACTCGAGCTCGATCGCTCCTCCACTCTGGACTGGACCAGCCTCCGCCAACGCGTCATAACGACTGGCATGCGTAACTCCAACACGCTCGCCATTGCTCCCACCGCCACCATCTCCAACATCTGCGGCGTCACTCAATCCATCGAGCCCACCTACCAGAACCTCTTCGTCAAATCGAACATGAGCGGCGACTTCACCGTCGTCAACGCCGCCCTCGTCCGAGATCTCAAATCACGCGGCCTCTGGGACGAGGTCATGATCTCCGACCTCAAATACTTCGACGGCTCACTCGGCGCCGTCGACCGCGCCCCAGCCGACCTCAAAGACCTATACGCCACCAGCTTCGAAATCGAACCAACCTGGCTCATCCAGGCCGCCGGTCGCCGCCAGAAATGGATCGATCAAGCCCAATCGCTGAACCTCTACATGCCTGAACCAAGCGGCCGAAAGCTCGACGCCCTCTACCGCGAAGCCTGGCACGCCGGCCTCAAGACCACCTACTACCTGCGCTCTCGCTCCGCAACCCACGTCGAAAAATCCACGCTCAAGCGTACTGACGGCAAGCTCAACGCCGTCGCGGTCTCCCCCGCCGCGCCCAAGCAATGCTCCATCGATGACCCCACCTGCGAAGCCTGCCAGTAGCTCAGCACCTCTGCCGCACCCAAAGAAAGCGACCCTCATGCTCGACTGGACCGAACCCGCCGAATCCCCGTCCGTCCTCGTCCTCACGCAACCCTCGCCCGCCGACATCGCAGCCCCCGACCCCACAGGTCTCGGCGACATCGAGCGCGGCGCCGCACGCGTCCGCGTCGACGACAAAGCCATGATCAACTGCCGCGCCGACGTCAACCAGCTCCTCCCACTCAAATACCGCTGGGCCTGGGAAAAATATCTCTCCGGCTGCAACAACCACTGGATGCCCACCGAAATCTCCATGCAGGCCGACATCGCCCACTGGAAATCCCCCCACGGCCTGACTGACGACGAGCGCCGCGCCATCAAGCGCAATCTCGGCTTCTTCGCAGCCTCCGAGTCCCTCGTCGCCAACAACATCGTGCTCGCGATCTACCGCCACCTCACCAACCCTGAGTGCCGCCAATATCTCCTGCGCCAGGCCTTCGAAGAAGCCGTCCACACGCACACCTTTCAATACATCGTCGAATCCCTCGGCCTCGACGAAGGCGAGCTCTTCAACATGTATCGCGAGGTCCCATCCATCACTGAAAAAGCCGCATGGGCGCTCAAGTACACGCAGCATCTCAGCGACCCCGCCTTCTCCACCGGTTCCAGCGACACGGACCAGGCCTTCCTCCGCGACCTCATCGCCTTCTACGTCGTCTTCGAAGGCATGTGGTTCTACACCGGCTTCGCGCAGATCCTCTCTCTCGGCCGCCGCAACAAAATGGTCGGCATCGCCGAGCAATATCAATACATCCTGCGCGACGAATCTATCCACCTCAACTTCGGTATCGACGTTATCAACCAGATCAAAGCCGAAAACCCGCACCTCTGGACCGACACCTTCCAATCCGAAGTCCGCAACATGCTCCGCAGCGCCGCAGAGCTCGAAGCCGCCTACGGCCGCGACACCATGCCCAACGGTTTCCTCGGCCTGAGCGCCGGCCTCTGCGAGCAGTACATGCACTTCATCGCCAACCGCCGCTGCGCTCAACTCGGACTCGAACCAGTCTTCTCTTCCACTGAAAATCCCTTCCCCTGGATGAGCGAAGCCATGGACCTCAAAAAAGAAAAAAACTTCTTCGAGACGCGCGTTATCGAGTATCAGAACGGCGGCTCACTCGACTGGGATTAACCCCGCGCCTTCCGCGTCCGGATGCATGATACAAACGTCTTGTCATCACCACACAATCAGGACGTCCCGGCACGAGGTGAACCTTGCTTCGCATTTCGCTTCCGTCTCTTCTACTGACTCTCGTCTTCTCTGCCGCGAGCCTCGCGCAATCCTCCAAGCCCTCTCTCGCAACGCCGGCGATCTCTCCTGACGGCAAAGAGATCGCCTTTGCCTCCGGCGGTGACATCTGGACCGTGCCTGCCGACGGCGGTGAAGCGCGCCTACTCATCTCCAATCCCGCAGACGAATCCCGCCCCCTCTATTCCCCCGACGGAACAAAGCTCGCATTCATCTCTACGCGAACCGGCGCTGGCGACATCTATGTCCTAACCCTCGCGACCGGCGCACTCGAGCGCCTGACATTCTCCGACTCACTCAGCAATCTCGACGGCTGGTCGCGCGACGGCCAATGGATTTACTTCACCTCCAACACCACCGACGTCGCCGGCCAGGGTGACATCCTGCGCGTTCGCTCCACCGGCGGTACACCGCTCGAAGTTTCGCACGAGCGCTACCTCAACGAGTTCGAATCCGCTCCCTCACCCGATGGCAAGCAGGTCGCGCTCGTCGCCAAGGGCATCTCCTCTCAACAGTGGTGGC
>Ga0206804_10146_pt1 | contig 20483 bp, 21 predicted proteins | sample Alteio_BWOrgCont_62_FD_152888 | JGI IMG/M metagenome (GOLD analysis project Ga0206804, IMG submission 152888) | Enriched cells from forest soil in Barre Woods Harvard Forest LTER site, Petersham, Massachusetts, United States -... | ecosystem: Environmental > Terrestrial > Soil > Temperate forest >... | reverse complement strand
ACGAGGGCACGGGGGTTGGTCTCGCCATCGTGCAGCGTGTCGTCCACCGCCATGGCGGCCGGGTTTGGGCGGACGCAGCAGTAGGGCAAGGCGCAACTTTCTTTTTCACACTGGAAGGAAGCACCCAATTATGAACGAATCCCAGCCAATCGAGCTATTGCTTGTCGAGGATAACCCGGACGACCTGGAGTTGTGTCTGCGCGCGCTGCGCAAAGCCAAGTTGGCAAACCGAATTCAGGTGGCCCGCGACGGCGCCGAGGCGCTGGACTTCATTTTTTGCGAAGGCGTCTATTCCGGTCGCTCGATCACGGATGTCCCCAAATTGATCCTGCTCGACCTAAAGCTGCCGAAAATCGATGGCCTGGAGGTGTTAAAACGCATCAAGGGAGATCCGCGCACGAAAATCATTCCTGTCGTGGTCCTGACCTCCTCGAAGGAGCAAAGTGACGTGGTGGAGAGCTACCAGCTCGGGGTGAACAGCTACATCGTCAAGCCGGTGAACTTCGAGAGGTTTGCAGAGGCGGTGAACCACCTGGGGCTTTACTGGCTGCTGCACAACCAGCCACCCAAGCTAATCGGATGAACCTGTTTTTTCCATGCCGGAGCCGCTGAAAATCCTGATCGCGGAGGATAATCCTGTCGATGCCGAGCTCCTGGTGCGCCAGCTCCGGCGCGACGGCTTTCAATTCGAATGGAAGCGGGTGGAGACCGAGCACGACTATTTGGCCGGCTTGCGCCAGGAAGTGGACTTGATCCTGTCGGACTATCAAATGCCGGAATTCAGCGGACTGCGGGCCCTCGAACTGCTGAGGAAAAGTGAGCTGGAAATTCCCTTTATACTTGTCTCCGGCACCATCGGCGAGGACATCGCGGTCGACGCGATGAGGGAGGGTGCCTCCGACTATCTTTTGAAGGACCGATTGACGCGATTGGGCGCCGCGGTATCCCAGGCTATTGCCGGAGCGCGGCTGCGACGGGAACGGAAGGAAGGCGAGCAACTGTTGCGCCGAGCGCACGCTCAATTGGGCCAGTTGCTCGAACACAGCCCCGCGGTCCTCTACGCCCTGAAGCTCGAGGGCGGAAAGGTAATTCCCTATCGGGTGAGCGAGAATATCGTCAACCTTCTCGGCTATTCCGCGCCGGAGGTCATGAGCTACGACTGGTGGTACGGGCATTTGCATCCGGACGATCGCGACCGCGCGGTCAAAATCCTTTCGGAAACGATCTCAGCGGGTGCAACGCACATGGAGTACCGGATTCGGCACAAGGACGGCGAGTATCGCTGGATTGACGACACGCAGCGACTGGTCCGCAATTCCAAAGGCCAGCCGGGCGAACTGGTCGGTGTTTGGACAGATATCACCGAGCGAAAGCGCGCGGAGGAGCTCATGCGGCAAGCCTCGGGCAATTTGGTGGAGGGCCGAAAAAAAGGGGTGCGTATCGAGGTCGCGGTGTTTGTCGGGGTGTGTATCCTCTCCTTTTTCCTCGAGGAGCACTTCAACTGGAGAGGCAGGATTACCCGGTGGTTCTTGAGGCGCTATCCGGACGATGTTGACGAAATGGTGTCCTCCATGCTGCTGATTATCGTCGGGCTCGCGGTCTTCGGCTTCCGGCGATGGCGCGAAGCGGAATCAGAGCTGACTAGCACTCGCCAGATGCGAACCGGATTGGGTTTGCTGCACGACGAGCTAGACCGCCGGGTCAAGCGGCGGACAGAAGAGTTGGATGCGGCGAACAAGACTCTGCATAATGACATCGCGGAGCGCGAGCGGACGGAGCTGGCCTTGGCAGAAAGCGAGGCGCGCTTCCGGGAGGTTGCCGAAACCATCCAGGAAGTGTTCTGGGTCACCAACGCCGAAAAAACGCGGATGCTCTACATCAGCCCCGCCTATGAAAAGATTTGGGGCCGGTCATGCCAGAGCCTTTATGATTCACCAGGCACCTGGGTCGATTCGCTGCATCCGGACGACCGCGCCCGCGTTCTCCAAGCCACCACCACCAAGCAGCCCGATGGCACCTACGACGAAGAATACCGGATCGTGCGGCCGGATGGCTCGGAGCGCTGGATCCACGATCGGGCGTTTCCGGTGCGCGACTCCGCGGGTGTGCTCCAAAGGGTGGTGGGAGTCGGCGAGGACATCACCGAGAGCAAGAAGCTGCACGAACAGTTTCTGCGCGCGCAACGGATGGAGGCGATCGGAACCCTGGCCGGAGGGGTGGCGCATGACCTGAATAATATCCTGGCTCCGATGCTGATGGTGCCGGCTCTGCTGCGAGACTCTCTTCCGAAGGCGTCCGATCAGCATCTGATCGACATGATCGACAAGGCGGCTCGCCGAGGAGCGTCGGTTGTCCGGCAACTCCTGACCTTCAGTCGCGGCACCAGCGGCGAGCGGGCGGCGGTGCAACTGCGGCATTTGTTCAAGGAAATGGGGGAAATCATGCATGAGACATTTCCCCGCGACATTGCGATCGATTATTTCACTCCCGCGGATTTGTCGCCGGTCGTCGGCGATCCCACGCAATTGCACCAGGTCCTGCTCAATCTCTGCGTCAATGCGCGCGACGCCATGCCCAACGGAGGGAAGCTTTCGATTACGGCAAAAAATACGGTGCTCGGCGAGGAGGAGGCCAAAGAGCATCCCCCGGCGAAGCCGGGAAAATATGTGGCTATCATGGCCGCGGATACGGGAGAGGGCATCGCGCCTCAGATTATCGAGCGAATCTTCGACCCCTTCTTCAGCACCAAAGACCCTTCCAAAGGCACTGGTCTCGGTCTTTCGACCGTCCTCGGCATCGTCCGCAGTCACGGCGGGTTCATCACGGTTGCGAGCAAACCTATGCAGGGCACCACGTTTACCGTATACCTGCCGGCCTCCGTCGATCCTACGCCTGGCCCCAGTCCCGCCGCCGGAACTCTGCCAGCCGGGAAGGGCGAACTCATCCTGTTGGCGGACGACGAGGAAGCAATCCGAACGGGGACCCGCCTGATCCTGGAACGGAATGGATATCGAGTCCTCACGGCGAACAACGGGGCGGACGCGCTCGTAATGTTCATGCAGAATCGCGATGTAGTCCGTTTGGTGGTGACCGATATGGTGATGCCGATGATGGGGGGCTTGGCATTGATCCGTGCCCTGCGTTCGATCGAACCCGGGTTTAGCGTAATCGCAACCGCCGGCCTGCACGACCTCGCGACGGTCACCGAGCTGCAAGCGGCTGGAATTGATCATGTCGTCGCTAAACCCTACGGACCTCAGGAGCTATTGGAGGCGGTGCAAGCGGAATTGGCACAGGATGACTGACGGAAACCCCCTTCTTCCTTTACCCAAAGTAGGGGATAGTTGCTTTTCTCGTGGCAAAAGTTGACGGTCTCGAATCATGCAATTCCGCGACCTGACCGAGCCGCAACTGCTCGCACTGGCCATCTCGCTCGAAGAGGAGGACGGCCGCATTTACGACGATTGTGCCGCCGCCCTGCGGACGGCTTATCCCGATACCGCGAATCTCTTTCTGAAGATGTCCGCCGAGGAATCCGAACACCGTCGGCGGTTGACGGAGGCCTACCAAAAAAGATTTGGGGACCACATTCCGCTGTTGCGCCGGCATGACGTCAAGGGTTTCAGTCCGCGCGGGGCAACATGGCGCGTCGGACCGCTGCGGCCGGACAAGGCGCGGCGGGAGGCGGCGCGCATGGAGATGGAGACCCGGCGCTTTTACGAGGCCGCTGCGAAGAGGACCTCGGATGAAGGAATTCGCCAGCTCTTGGAAGACCTGGCGAAGACCGAGCAGCAGCACGAGGCCGCCATCGCCAGTGGCGAGGCAGACTTGCAGCGCACGGGAGCGGCACGAGCCGAGCACGACACGGCGCAGCGACAGTTCGTACTGCAGATCGTGCAACCGGGCCTGGTGGGATTAATGGACGGCTCGGTTTCGACGCTCGCTCCGGTCTTCGCGGCCGCTTTTGCCACCGGCAGCACCACGGAGACGTTTCGGGTTGGTTTGGCGGCGTCGGTGGGTGCGGGCATCAGCATGGGCTTTGCCGAGGCGCTGGCCGATGACGGGAAGCTCAGCGGCCGGGGAACCCCCTGGGTGCGCGGCGTCGTCTGCGGCCTGATGACCATGGCCGGAGGAATCGGCCATACGCTGCCGTATTTGCTGCCCACGTTTCAGACGGCGACCATTCTGGCGGTTGGCGTGGTGATTGTGGAACTTGCGGTCATCTGTTGGATTCGCCATCGCTATATGGACACGCCGGTGTTTTCGGCCGCCGTTCAGGTCGGACTGGGTGGGGCGCTGGTGTTCGCCGCAGGGGTGGCCATTGGCAGGAGTTAGGCTCTCCGAGGAATCATACGGCAAATCCTCGAGCGCAGTTTCGGCCCACTTTTCTCTGGTAAGGCGCCAGTGCAAGAAACGCCCAGCCTCGGCCAAGCGGTGCACAGACATACGACGGCATTGGTGGTAAGATAGCTGCCATGAAATCAACTCTGCGGGCTATGATGGCCGTCCCGGTAGTCTTTATCGTCAGCCTATGCCTGGCGGGTACTTTCGTCCTGTTCTACGTCGGCGAACGCGTCCGGATCCGCTGAAGCTCCCCGCCTGCCGGCGCAATTAGATTTTGGCGACAAGAAGCTCCCGGGCCCGCGCCACCGCCGCGGTGAGATTGGGGCAGACATTTTCCGCGCCGACCGCATCCAGAAATCCCGATTTCTCCATCAAGGCGTGCGGCTGCGTATGGGAGCCGCTCAGCAACAGATGCTTGCCATGACGCTTCAATTTTTCATGCAGGTTCTCCAGGGCGTTGATTGCGGTGGCGTCGACCGCAATGACCGCTGTCATGTGCAGAATCACCACTCGCGCGTCGGTGTTGGCCCGCCGGAGCGCGCTGTCGAGTTTGTCGACCGCTCCGAACATCAACGCCCCGAAGACACGATAGAGCAGTACGCCGGCGGGCATATCCGGGACAGTTTCGTGGCCGAAAGCGCCGGAAGCGCTGCTGATTTGGTCCAGTGCATCGACCTCGGTCGTGTCACTCACGCGCTTAATGAATAGAAAGGCGGCCAATATCATGCCGATCTCGACGGCGACTGTGAGGTCGAAGACCACGGTAAGGACAAAGGTCACTAGAAAAACAACGGCGTCGCTTTTGGCCTGCCGTTTCAGCAGCAGGAATTCATCCCACTCGCCCATGTTGAGCGACACCACGATGAGTACCGCACCAAGCACGGCCAGCGGAATATACCGGGCCAGCGGAGCGGCGACCAAAACAATGACAAGGAGGGTGAGGGCGTGGATCATGCCGGCGATCGGCGAGGTGGCGCCGCTCCGAATATTGGTCGCCGTCCGGGCGAGCACTCCCGTGATGGGAATACATCCAAAAAATGGACCGACAAAATTCGCCACGCCCTGCGCCATCAGCTCCTGATTCGAGTCATGGCGGCCATCGATCATGCCGTCCGCAACCACCGCAGAGAGCAGGGATTCGATCGAACACAAGAGGGCGAGGGACACGGCCGGTCGGATCAACGCCCCGAGGTTGTGCCAATCGAAGACTGGGATATGGAAGCCAGGAAGGCCGTGGGGAATGCCGGCGGCGCCGAAGCGGCCGGCGATCGTCGTCACCGGCAGCTTCAGGGCAAAGGCAAGGGCCGTCCCGACAATGACAGCCACGATGGACCCTGGCACGCGACGCGACCAGTGCTTGGGCCAAAGCTTGATGACGGCGACCGAGCCCGCGCCTAGGGCGAGGGTCGGCCAGCTCAGGGTGGGCAATGCCCGGGCGAACGCGGCGACCTTGCTCGCAAAGGCCACCGGCACCTCGGGCATTTGGAGTCCCAGAAAGTCCTTCACCTGGGTCGAAATGATCGTGATCGCGATGCCGCAGGTAAAACCGGTCGTGACCGGATGCGGGATGTATTTGATCAAGGAGCCGAGGCGCGCGGCGCCGAAGATAAACAGAAATGCGCCCGCCATGATGGTGCAGATCAAAAGGTCAGGCATCCCATATTGGACCACGATTGTGTACACGAGGCCGACAAAGGCACCCGCGGGGCCCCCAATCTGCACGCGCGAGCCACCGAGGGCCGAAACGAGGAAACCACCAACGATGGCGGTGTAAATGCCGACGGCTGGAGAAGCGCCGGAAGCGATGCCGAAGCCAATGGCCAAGGGAAGCGCCACGATGCCGACGGTGATGCCGGCGAGGAGGTCCGCCTGCAGGCGTCGAAGCGAATAATCCTTCAGGCTGTCCAACAACCGGGGACGAAAGCGGAATTTGGCGGCGGTATTTGGCGACATGGCTCGAAGAGACGCATCTGATCATATGCCCATACGCTCGGCGAGGAAATCGACGCGGGGCCGGGTTGCTGCTGAAAGGCGGCGCCAAGGTCGAACTGAGCAGACGCCAAGCGCAGGAATTCCGAGAGCGGACCAGTCTATGACGGTGGCGATGACATCGGAGCGCCCTGCCGGCCGATCTCGGCGGAGATCCCGATGGGGCAGGTGTGCGGTTATGCCACTTGACCGGTGGACAACCTCCGGCTCTTCGTCCGCTTGACTACCGCCTTCCTTCCGTATGCGGCGGCCATTTCTTCGACCACCCAATCCCCGGGCTTGTCCGGTAGATAAAAAGAGCCCGGAATCCCAGCATCGAGCGTGGCAAGTTGAATTCCATGGGCGCGGGCGAGCTCCAACAGGTGGCCATCCGTGAGGTCGCCGGGGCCTTTTACATACGCCGGTAATTTGTCGACTCCGACAGCATCGCTGAAAAATTCGAATTTTATGGGACTCGATTTCTTGATCAGCGAAAATGCTGCGCGAGCGGATGCAATGTCGCGCTGGAGGCCAGCCTGGACGCTGACCCGCACGAAGCCGAGCTCGGTGATGGCGCATGTACCCATTGACTCGACTGTCGAGCGACTCGCCTGCAACCATGCCTGGGCGCGAGCGTGATGAACGTGCGTCGTATGGCCCAGGGCTACGAGCGTATTGACGTCGAGCAGGTACTTCACGGGAAGTCGGAAAGAAGTTCCCTAATCTGCTCACTTGTGACGCGCGGTGAGCCTGCCGAGGCCTTCGTAACAATCATCCCTGTCAATTTGTCCCGGACAAGCTGCGGCTTGCCAACCACCGCCGATTGCGGCGTAAGGATGATGTCGCTGCCCTTGACGCGGCAGTCGAACCTGGCGCCCGGCGTCAGCCCCAGGCGCCTGCGTGCGGATTGCGGCAACACTACTTGGCCTTTCGTCGAAAGCACTGTTGTCATGTCTTACCGTCTTACCGAGCAGGCTCCGCGTCAAGCGCCCGGGTGATAGCTGTCCGAGGAAGACAAAGTCACTCCATAGGTCTGTCTTTAGACCACTCCACGGCGGTCAGTGCCAGCGAGACTCAGAAATAGATGCGACCCGGCTCTGGCTCAGTGTTTCGTCATTGGCAAGGTAGGCATTTTCAGTAGTTCGGTCTGATGATCACCAGCATCCACACCCTGATCTATTCTGACGATGCCCCCGCAACACGTGCATTCCTTCGCGATGTCCTTGGCTGGCCTAACGTCGAGGATCCGATGGGGGGAGGCCCGGGTTGGCTGATCTTCAATTCCGGGCGGAGCGAGCTGGGAGTGCACCCGACCCGCAGCGTCTACGATGGCAAGACATACGAATCGCCCCGGCACCATCTGATCTCTCTCATGTGCGACGACATCTCACGCACGGTCACTGAACTGAAGGGCAAAGGAGCCGAGTTCCGGGGCGAAGTTCAGGATCACGGGTACGGACTCGTAGTCATGATGGCCGTGCCTGGCGCGGACGACATCATGCTTTACCAGCCGAGGCATCCGTTGGCGTATAATCTGTGACCGGTTTCCGCAGGCAATCGAGAGGCACGAAATTGAGTTTAATCTGTATTTAACATAATATTTATTGTGCGTACTGTACGCACCTAAAACGTTGCCTTGCAATATCTGCTCCTGCCGGATAGCCTCTAGCCATGGATCAAGAGCTTAGAGAAATCGCCCGATCGTTGGTATGGTGGAAGCCGCCCGAGACCGTCGATATTCCTTACTTGGCGCGTCGAGTCATGGAGATGGGAACGCCGGAGATGATTGCCACTGTCCGCGCGCGATTTGGCGAGCAACTCTTGCACGAAGCCCTGGCTACCGCGGAGCCGGGCAATTTTTCCGAACCATCCTGGAACTACTGGCACGTCGTTTTTGGCATTCGCCCAACTCCACCCCTGCCTCAACGCGTAGTTCCTGATTCTCCTTATGTTTCAGCCGAAATTAGACGTGCTGCCTCCCGCCCAGCGAGCGCTGTGGCCAAGGCTGGCTGATCTTCCGAAGCACTTCGTTCTGTATGGCGGTACGGCAGTCGCGCTGCGCTGCGGGCATCGCATTTCGGAGGATTTCGACTTCTTCAGTGCCCAGGCATTCACTCCTGAGGCGCTGTTTGCGCAATTGCCATGGCTGAGCTCCCCAGAGCCTAAGGTCCTACAAAGGCAAAACAACACCCTCACGGTCCAGATCCCACAAGATTTAGGGCCGGTAAAGGTGTCCTTTTTCGGCGATATCGGCTTCGGTCAAATCAAGCCGCCGGATATTTCGACCGATAACCGGCTTAAAATCGCTTCGCCGGAGGATCTGCTAGCTTTGAAGCTCGGGGTTATCCACCAGCGGCTCGAAGCGAAGGACTATCTTGATATCCATGCGTTATTGAAATCCGGCCTGAGCCTTGCGGCCGGTTTGAGCTACCTCGATGTGCTTCACCCATTAGCGACAAACTGGACCATCGCTCTAAAGACCTTGGTTTACTTCAAGGGCGGCGATTTGGACCGCTTACCGGAGTACGTTAAACGAGATCTCGAGGAAGCGGTCCGGGATGTGCGCGAAGTGCCCGGGTATTCAGCAATCAGGGAGCCCATAGGCACCGGTACATAACCCGCACCCCTCGGCAGCCATCATTCAGGCAGCTAGTGAATTGAAAGCAGAGATCCGCAGCGCCGCAACTTTTTCAACCCGATCCCGGGAATTGACCATCCGGTCAATCGTCAGTAGTCAGGACGTGACCCGAACGGGGATTTTTCGCTCTTGCGGTGAGAAGTTGCTAAGTTCTGGGATCGCATCGTCGATCGACGGAAAGAATTTCATCTTAAATCTGTCGTGCAGGCTGCGCTTTAAATTTTCGGATAGGCCTTTATCGCTGGCAAAGAACTGTGTGCCGGAACGGTCGGCATCGAGGTGGAGTCCGAGTGTCGCTTGATTCTCCCGGTGAAAAGCAAAACCGAAGAAAAATACCTGCTCTGCGTTCGCGATTAGCTCAGTTGGGGCGTCGGGAAACGGCGCGAATTGACTCTTTTGTAGCTCGTGTGCTAATAATATATTTTTCGATACGTCGAGAATTTGCCGACCATTATATTTATAGCCGTATGGGCGACTGGCGTTATCCCGCCAGGGCAATATTCCTACGTTTCCGTGGATGTGTCGAAATTTAAGATTTTGTAGAGCGGTGGTCACATAAACCTGGTGACCCGGATTGGCTGAATGGTGGAGAGCTGTGTGTGTGAAATGTTCGAGTGAGCGATCATAATTGAAGTTGATTATACTGAGCTTTTGAGCGCTGACTTGCGCGTCTGCAGGAGCGGTTCCTAAAGCGTGGACAAATTTTCGATACCATTTCGTTCGTCCCACGTTCATTAAAGAGTCGTGGTTCTCCCAGGAGAGAATTTCTGTAGCGACTGCGAATCTACCGATGTCGAGGTAACCTCTTTGTAGATTAAGGTAGCTGTCAATGGATGGCTGTTGGCTCTCGAATAGGCTTTTTCGGAAGTTCTCGATTAGTCCTTCGTCAAATCCGGCGTCCCTCGCGGTTTGATAGTGACCGTTGGTCTGTTTAAAGGTTTCGCATATCCGGTCAACCAGCTGCGGGTTTGTGGGGAAGTTGACTGTGTTACTAGCTCCAGCTCCCAAGACTATGACGGTATTTTTTGAGATCATTTGGTCGCGATGACTTTGAGCATTTCCGCGAGGTTAACCGCGTCGAAACGGTCATTTTTGGACAGGCGGAGCGGGAGCCGGTGGAATTGCGTCCAAAAGTTTCTTCAAGAAGGTTACCCCTTTATTAGCTGCCTGGGAGTCAAGGTTGTCGAACAGGTCGTTAAGCAAGATGGCTGTTTGATTTGGAGCAACAGATTGTATGGAAAACTCTACGGATTGGGTGCCCGCGGCCTCGGCCAACTCAGCGCCTTCTTGCCGCGTAAAGTGGCAATTCACGAGCGCCCCGCAGAAGGCACTCTGCGTCGAGATCCACATCGAGCTCCGGCCAATGCACGGAATAAGGATAAACGACAAAATTACCACGCTCCGCTGGGGTTCCGTGCAGCAGGGACGGATAAAACGTAAGCGGCGCGCTCGCCAGTCGTCCATCGCTCAGATGGAACGTTAGCCGAGCGTCGTCTATCTCAACGCCTTGGATTTCGGGATCGTTCATTCCAAGCCCTTATTATCGGTTCTCGATGCTTCTACTTCTTCGTGCCCCAAACAACCAGGTACACGATGCCGATCCCGATGTAGCCTCCAGCCCATCCAGCGGCGATCACGATAGGGATCAGCAAAGCCGGGTACTTTTTTGTCGCTCGGTCCAAGGCATTCATATCCGACGGTACGAACCTTGTGCCAGTAGTGCAGCACAGGTTCAATTCGGAAGTTGCCCGCAGACAACTTGCAGTCGGCGAAGCCGGTTCAACCGGCGGCCTCGTGCCTTTCTCGGTTTTCCTTGTTTACCGCGCGCGTTAGGTTACGCTTCGCGGATTGGGATTCACCCCAATTTAACAACCCAACAAAGATCATCCATGGCAAAGAAATCCGCTCGTAAACCATCCGCTGCGTTCATGAAGCCCCTGACCCCCAGCCCCGCGCTGGCGGCCGTTGTCGGCTCCAAGCCTCTCGCTAGAACCGCGGTCGTCAAAGCCCTGTGGCAGTATATCAAGAAACACGGTCTCCAAGACGCGAAGAACCGTCGCCAGATCAATGCGGACGCGAACCTGAAGGTCGTTTTCGGCGGGAAGAGCAAAGTCGATATGTTCGCCATGACCAAGCTGGTGTCTGGCCATCTGAAGGGATAGCAAGAGATGTCCGTCCTAGGCGCAGGAGTCCCTGCGCCCGGGATGGATTGGCCCGCGGGCAGGCGATCCGAAGGTGCCCGGAGGTCTAATTTAACATGTAGCGGCCTGCCCCGTGGATTGGCCGTCTAGCGTTGTCGTGCTGCGTATTGAGGTAACTCCCGGGCGCCCCGAAGAAGGCAATCGGCGTCGAGATCCACATCGAGTTCCGGCCAATGCACGGAATACGGATAAACGACAAAATTGCCCCGCTCCGCTGGCGTTCCGTGCAGCAGCGACGGATAAAACATAAGCGGCGCACTCACTTGCCGTCCATCGTTCAGATGGAACGTTAGCCGAGCGTCATTTATCTCAACTCCCTCGATTTCGGGATCGTTCATTCCAGGCCCTCATTATCGGCTCTCGATGCTTTCTTATCAAGCCGAGGATGGAGGCACTCCCAGCGTTCAGGTTAGCCTTTCAAAGCGGCGCTAAAAAACACAACCTCCGTCCCCATGACGGAAGTCGCCATACTTCGAGTTGTCCAGCAATGGACCAAGCCAGTTATCGGTGTCGTCCTGCTTGAGAAGAACGGCAAGCGCCGGTTGGTCTTCTTCGTCGATACGGCGGTGGGCCACGCGATTGTGCATGCGTTGGGCAAAATCCCGCATCAGCGCCCGCTCACGCACGACCTCCTCGCCAACCTGATCGCCTCCTTCAACGCCAAAATACGCCATGTCGTCATCCACGACTGGAAAGATAAATTTTTCCACGCGAAGATCGTCTTGGAGCATCCCGGCGGGACGACCGAACTCGAATCACGCCCGAGCGACGCAGTCGCCCTCGCCGTTGCCGCCGAGGCCCCGATCTTTGTGGAAGACCGCGTCTTTGAAGCAATCAAGGCTGTCGGCCAGCCTGCTACCCCTCCGGCTAACTCCCCTCCCCCCGTCTCGATCCTTTGGCCCTTTGCCAAGCCGCCCCCGCTGCCGCCATCCGACGCTGCACCCTAGCACACCCTGCCGATTGCCCCTGCGGCATTGGTAGGGATCCTGCTGGGGCTGCTTCCATGCTCCGACGCATGGCCGGGATTCTTATTCTCTCAATCGGGTGTGTGTTCGCCGATGCTCCGATGGCTCGGCCATCAGACCCCCTTGCCCGCAATTGGATCGCCGCATTGCGGATGCAGGTGCTGCCAAAGGAATCCGGCTACTTCAGCCTGATCTCGGCCTCGGCCCAGCAGGTGGAGGCGCATGGCCGACTCCTGCCAGGGCAGAGCCAGATTTATTACCTGCTGACCCGCGAGTTGCCGATCAACTACCTGCATTGGCTGGAACCAGACGACACTCACATCCTACTGGACGGAGGCCCAGTTGATTACTTCATCTTTCATCCGGACGGTCGCGTGGAGAAATTTACCCTCGGCAGAGATGTCTTGGCTGGACAGGTCCTCGTCGTGCCAGTTCCGGGAGGTTGCTGGAAGGCGTTAATGCTGCATCCCGGCGCCGGATATGCCCTCATGGCCAACGTGCTGTCCCCAGGCTTCACGCCGGACCGCGTGCGCATCGGAGCGGGCCCGGCATGGATCGCGAAGTATAGCGGCGCGGCGCCGTGGGCGACCGCCGCCTTTTTGCGAGACCTCATCGGGCCCAACTACCAGCCGTAGGCGACGGGACCCGATTCCTAGTATCCTAACAGTGCTGTTTAATGGCACTATTGCCGTTTGACACCGGCAGTTCTGCCGCTATGGTTTGATTTATGACGACCGCCTATCTCGACGATCTTTATCGGACCCCTGGGCCGGCTCTGGTGGCGAGGCTGAACAACGGCTTTCCGGCGTCTGTCTTTCCGGCGCTTGCTGCGAAGCTCTCACTATCCACCAAGGCGCTGGCCAATGCCCTCGGCATTAGCGATCGGACCCTTCGCAACCGAACTCGCAAACTCACCGGGGACGAAGCTGAGCGGAGCTTCCGGGCCTACCGTGTCTTTCGCCGCGCGACTGAGGTCTTGGGAAGCGAAGCCGCTGCAACGGCGTGGCTTGGCACTCCCCAAGTAGCCCTTGGAGAAAAGAAGCCTCTGGAACTCCTTTTGCGCGATGTGGGAGCCAACGAGGTGCTCGATGTGCTTTCCGGCATCGAGGACGGCGGTTATCTGTGAAGTTTTTTCGGATTGCGCGGGCAGGCTTGGATACGCCAGCTGCTGCATTTAGCGGACTCGGTGCGTCAAAGGCCAACCATCGCTGGACGTGGGGACGGCCGTCAATGCGGGCAGTGTATTGCTCGGACAGCCTCGCGTTGGCCTGCCTGGAGTGTCTCGTTCACGTCCGTCCGCTGCCTCGTCGTTTTGCCCCCGGTACTTATTACACGATCGAAATTCCAGAGCGGCATCTCGAACGCCGGGCATTGTCCGATCTGCCGCATGGCTGGAGGGATCCGGTTGCACCTGCTGGGGTTCGGGACTTCGGTACGAAATTTGTTATCGAACGTCGTGCAATCGCTTTGGTGGTGCCATCGGCCATCCTGCCAGTCGGGTGGAACGCTGTCCTCAACCCCTCGCACCCGCTGTTTCGTCTTGCGTGGGTTGAAGGTCCCTATCCATTCAAGTTCGACGAGCGACTCGAATGACCGCGAGACTCCGACGCTTCGGCCTTAGGCTTATATTTGGCTTCCGCGCCTGCGGGCCCACCATATCGCCGGGCCCGTCACCGCCAAAATTGCCAGCATGAAGCTGAAAAAACCGGTGATCCACCGGGTAGGTCGTCCGAAAATGTCACCGGAATGGATTCGGCGGGCCCAGATCCGAACGATTTTCTCGGGCAGGCCATAATCCGCGGCATTTTGCGGCGCCTGGACTTGGAGCCTGCCGGCGCGCGGGTTCAGGAAAAGATAGCCTATTTGGGAGGAAAGGGCGCCTTCCGGCCTGAAGGAAAGCATAAGGTCCCCTGCCCTGAGATTCAACGTCTGGAATCCGGTAAAGTGCGCCTCAGGCACCTTGCTTGAAGCCTCTTTCAAGATCTCATCGACACTCATCGGATCGGAGTTGCGTGCTCGTTGCGCAAGTTCTCCCCGCAATGGCGCAAATTCCTGAAATAGCGCCGACTCCGCCGGCGGCTGCATGCCCGGTGATCGTGTGATAAGACGGAGGATTGCGATCGAAGGGCGCGATGTCGCCATGACCATCGCCGTTGCTGAGAAAATCAACAGAAAGGCCGACGAATAGAATCCTATGACGTTGTGCGCCTCGAAATTCGTTCGGGCGAACGAGGCAGGCCGCCCCGGTACGAGCATACTTCGCGGCCACCAAAGGATGAGGCCTGAAAGGGAGAGGAGAAATAGAGCGACACCTCCTACAATGTTTCCGTGTAACCTGTCGGCAACGCCGACTATTCCCTGAAGCCAGTTACTTCGAATGGCGCGCACGCGCTCGCCCAGTATCTCGCCCGTATGCGGATCAAACCAGACCGTTCGGGAGTCCAGGGGCTGCGATTGTAGGACGGCGGACCAAGCGCGATCGGACCGGTCGGGAAACTGCATCGTGGCGAGGCGGGAGCCGGGTCGGGCTTTTTCAAGATCCGCCGTCAGCTCGGCGATGGATAACGGGCTTTGGTTGGACGGCACGCGATAGACCGGTGCGTCGATGCGCGGGCCAGGGGGATTGAATATGCGAAATATCTCCGGGCCCCACGCCATGATGCCTCCAGTAACGCCCTCCACGAATAGGAAGATCGCGCCTATGAGGCCCACCAAAAGGTGAAGCGCCAGGTAGGTCTTTCGCGAAGGCATGGGGCGAGGCGGCCAAACCGTTGATGGATTGGTTACAGCCTGCAAGAGCAGGTTGCGCTCCCCGACTATTGAAACCGGATCAGTGACCGAGCTGGATTGCCTCGAGGCCGATGATATCCCGGCTGCCCTCTGAAAGCGTGCGGAGCACCTCGGGACCGGGTTCCGCATTGAGCTGGATGCGGCAACTGGCGGCGGCGGCGCCGTCGAAGACGATATTCCGAACTTCCTCGACATTGATGTTCGCCCGGCGAATCACATCGAGGACGAAGGCGAGCACCCCGACCCGGTCATAGTGGCGGACAACGAGCTGCCATTTCGCCGGCGTGTGCCTGGCCAGATTCACGCAGTTCAACGCCTCGCCGGTTTTGACGAAGGTTTCCACGATGTGGAACGCCTCCTCGGCGATCGCTTCCTGCGCCTGATCGGTGGAGGCTCCGATGTGGGGCGTCCCATAGAGGTTCGGCAGATCGAGGATGGGATCTGCGAACTCCGCGGTGGCTTCCGCCGGCTCCGGATCGAACACGTCGAGTCCCGCGCGGATCTTCTTCGCAGCCAGCGCGGCCTGCAGCGCGGATTGATCCACGACTTCGCCTCGCGAGGTGTTGATGAGGATCGCGTTGGGACGCATGAGCGCGAGGCGCGTGGCATTGACGAGCCGCCGCGTCTCCGGCTTGAGCGCGAGGTGAAGCGAAACAATGTCCGCGTGGCGGAAAATCTCGTCCACCTCGGCATAGTAGCCGACCCCCAGTTCCGCTGCGGCTGCCGGCGTGAGCGAACGTGACCAGGCGATTACATTAAGGCCGAATGCCCGGGCGCGGGAGATAACTTCGCGGCCGATCGAACCAACACCCACCACGCCGAGGGTCTTGCCGAAAAGGCCATCGGCCTTGGAGAATTCCTTCTTGTTCCATCGATGCGCGCGCAATGCCGCGGTGCTGTCCGCAATGCGGCGATCGAGGCCGAGCAGGAGTGCGAATACTAGCTCGGCCACCGCGACGGAATTTTTCCCGGGACAGTTGGTGACAAAAATGCCGCGCGCGCTGGCGGTCTTTACATCGATCGTGTTGACGCCGGCGCCGGCGCGGAGAACGAGCGCGAGCCCGTCGCCGGCCTCCAGGGTCTGGCGCGTAACTTGTTTGCTGCGCACGATGAGGACTTTGTGGCCTGCTATGCGGGCGGGCAGCTCGTCCGCCTTTACGGCGGGATCATAGGTGACGGTGCATCCGAGTTGCTGGAATCGCTCGAGATGCCTTGCAGGATAAGAGTCGGCAATGAAGAGTTTCATGGATGAGCGAGGTCGGCAGCAATGTGCCAAGAGATGGCGGGAATAATGTCCCAAGATAGACCATCTGCTCGGAGCAAGAAATAGGTCGTAAGTCGTAAAACGACGGACGTGCCCAGCTTCAGATCGATGAGGAGCGGAATCCCGCGAAGATGCCTGCTATTCGGCGCGCAGTGCGATCATGGGATCGACCTTGGTTGCTCGGCGCGCAGGAAAAAAGCAGGCGGCAAATGCAACTCCCAGGAGCGATAGCGTGACCACCGCAACCGTGAACGGAGCGGTGGCGGCGGCATCGAAAAGAAACCCTGCGACGAAGTGGGTGAGAAAATAGCTCCCAATCAAGCCGAGTACGACGCCGGCCATTGTTAATTTCAGACCGCTGGAAATGACGAGAATGAATATTCCCCTGCGCCTTGCCCCCAAAGCCGTACGGATTCCGAGCTCCCGCATCCTGCTGTCTACGGTGAAGGCCATTATGCCATAGAGACCGATGGCAGCCAAGGCTACCGCGATGAAGGCAAATAGGCTGGTCAAGCCAAGCATGAGGCGACGCGCGAATGCCTGCTGCTCCATGATGTGCTCGTAGCTACGCATGTTGGAAACGGACTGATCAGGCGCCACACTGAAAATTGCGGTCTGCACAGCCTTCGAGAGGGAAAGTGGCGGCATTGTCGTGCGCACCACGATGCTTAGATCGAAGCCGTTGGCCCTCGACTCTGGAAGATAGATCTCGGGATTGAACTGCTGCCCCGCGCCTCGCATGAGAACGTTGCCGGTAACTCCGACGATCTCGTAACCATGGCCCAAAAAGGAGAGGTGGCGTCCGATTGGGTCCTGATTCGGAAAGAATTTTGCCGCGAGGTCTGCGTCCACAAGCATCGTTGGAGCGGCATTTATTTTGTTGTCGCCGGTTCTCAACAGGCGGCCCTTTAGCAACTGGATCCGCATCGCCGGATAGTATCCATCCGTGACAAAGTTCACCGAGGCAACGATGGGGGGAATCGTCGAGCCATCGAGGGAAACATATTCGGTGTCCCAGGTTTGCAGGGGCAGATAGGTTGAGACGCCCACCGCGTCGACGCCTGGAACCGACCGCACCGCCTGGACGATCTGGTCCAGGTAGCTTGTCCTCTTAATCGGATCTCGAAACGAGTCTGAGGCGAGCGTCAGGTCCGCCGCGAGAACTCCATTTGGTTGGAAGCCGAGGGGCACCGCCTGGAGTCGGATTAGGCTCTGCAAGAGGAGGCCGGCGCCAGCCAAGAGAACCAGGGAGATGGCAACTTGGCCCACTATCAGCGCACCACGCAGCCCGGTGTGGGCGCCCCTCGCCGAGGAGCGGTCTCCGCTCCTCAGTTGGTCGAAACGCGAACGGGCGAGACGCCACGCGGGGGCCAGACCCGATGCAAGGCCGGCAAGCACGGACATGACCAACGCGAAGGCAAGCACGCTCACGTCGATGGTGACGGGCATGCCTGGCGCAAATTCAGGCGGTCTCCAACGCTCGAAGGCCGCGACTCCCCAGGATGCGAGTGCGGACCCGAAGGCACCCCCGGCAAGCGAGAGAATCACATTCTCCAAAAGTACCTGGCGAGCGATTGAGAAGCCGGTGGCTCCGAGGGCGAGTCGCAGCGCCATCTCCCGCTCCCGGCTGATGGCGCGAGCCAGAAGCAGTCCGGCCACATTGAAACAGGCGATTAACAGGACACATGCAGTCACTCCGAAAAGAAACACTAGTTGTGGACGAAGGGCGCCGGTCACCTGTTCATGCAAGGGCACGACGGTCACACCCCACTTGCGCTTGAAATCGGGAAAATTGCCGCGGATGCGATCGGTTATCGCCGCCATTTCGCTCTTCAGGGCCGATAGCGTCGCATTGGGCTTGAGACGCCCGACGACAAACAGGTTGTGACCGGTGAAAGCCGTCGACCATCCCGGCGTTCCGTACGCGAATGGCGCGAGGAAGTCCGCGCCTACGGTGAGCCTGGCATCCGGACCGAGGATTCCGATGACGGTAGTGGGCTTATTCGAAATCTGAATTGTCTGTCCCAGGACATCCACCCGTCCCCCAAAGTAACTTTGCCAAGCTGCGTATGTGAGAATGACCACGTCGCTCTTGCCGGCCCGGCCCTCCTCTGGGAGAAAATCGCGACCACGCGATGGATTGATCCTCAGCAGACGGAGGTAGCTGGAACTTACCTGAAGGCCGTTCAGGCGAATCGGCTGCGATCCAAAGGAGAGATTGGCGCGAACCCGGTTGCTCGCAGCGATGTCCTCGAGCAAATCGCTCTGCTCCTCCCAGCTATGGGCGACACCGCCGGAAACGGTATTTTGGCCGGTTCCGTCACCTTTGTAGTCCTCCCAGATTTGAACCAGGCGGTCGGGATCGACGTAGGGAAGCGGCTGAAGCACCACGCGGTTGATAATGCTGAAGATCGCCGTGTTGGCGCCGATGCCTAGAGCCAAGGCCGAGACGGCCACGGCAGCGAACCCGGGTGCCTTGGCTAGGCGACGAAAAGCCAGCTTGAGGTCGGCAAAAATGTCCGGGATAGGGTTGCTCATTTTCAGTTTGCCGGGACGACCAGCTCCGGGTTCGGATCAAATATTCCGCTCTGCATATTCGCCGGAAGGTGCCCCATATCTCCCACAGAGAGAACCCTGAAACCGCCCCTGGGCCCGACGCTGATTACGGTGATACTGGTGTGTCCAATGGATATCCTCGACCAGGCGCGAGTATCGACCTTTAGGGCCTTCATGACAAAATAACGGATCACGTTTCCATGGCAGACGAGGATCGTATGCTTTTCGGACCCCTCGCCCGGGACAAAATATTTTGCAAATGCTTCGTCGAGTCGATGCGCGGCGGCGTTGGCGTCCGCTGTCTCATCGGGAGTGGTCGGCTCTTTGTCCAGCCTCGGCGGCTCGACTTCGTGGATGATCGACGATCTTTCCCAGGGAACGTTGGGAAGCATTTCGTGGATTATGGCCGCCGTATCGATCGCCCGTTGCATGTTGCTCGACACCATGGAGTCGAAATGCACCGGCATTCCGCGGAGCCTGGCCGCGACCAGCCGCGCCTGGGCGATGCCGAGCGGAGTAAGCCCGGCTTTGAAACTCCCCAGATTTGGCCCCTGGTCATTGTAGGCGCCGTGCCGGATCAGGTAGATCGTATTCGGGTACCGGTCCGGAGCCCCTTTGACCGCCGAGCCGGCGAACGGGATCAGACTGACGAAAAGCAGTCGGGTAATTCGGTTCACGGGGCTTGCCTTCAACCGCTTGAGATTTCGAAGTCGCGCTAACTTTGGCGAGTATAATGGACTTCCTAATGCATCCCATTCTTGGGAAAATAGGATTCCATTTCCGAATCGCTTTCATCTTTTTAAAACAGGGCGAACATTGTAAACAGCGGGTCGTCGGGATGTTACAGTTGCCTGTTTTGCTGGCATACGCCATGCGTTGATCTGTGATAACGTCTCCACCCTAGCCCTCGATGTTAGCCTCCCTTCGTCTCGCAATTCGCCAACTGGCCAAGACGCCAGGTTTCACCGCTGTCGTCGTCCTTACGCTGGCCCTTGGAATTGGTGCGACCACGGCGATCTATTCGGTGGTCAATGCCGTCCTGCTGCGCCCGTTTGCATTTCGTGAACCCGATCGTCTTTTCTTTTTGGGCGAATCCATTCCCGGTTCGGCACAAGGGGTTTGGCCGGTGAGCGCACGACACTTCACCGAATGGCGCGGGCAGTCCGTTTCCTTTGAAAACCTTTCGGCCATTTCCAGCGGATCGGAGAGCCTCACGGGGCAAGGTGAACCTGAGCGGCTGGAGGAGATGCGGGTTTCAGCCAACCTTTTCGCCACGCTCGGAGTGCAGCCGGCGATCGGCCGAGGATTCCTCCCGGAAGAGGATCGTGCGGGCAAGGATCGCGTGGTCGTGTTGGGAAATCAGTTCTGGCAGCGAAAGTTTCATGCAGATCCCGGGATAATAGGCACTGCTATCATGCTCGACAACGAGGCCTACACTGTGGTCGGAGTGGTTCCGGCTTGGTTTCATTTACCTAACGTCCTTGCGTTGCTCTTCAACTACCCCGGATCGACCCAGCCGGACCTGTTTCGACCTCTGGTATTTTCCGCTGACCAACTCGGGCAGCTGATGGGTAGCTTCAATTACGGCACGATCGGCCGGCTCAAGCCGGGAATCAGCCGCCAGGCAGCGGAGGCCGAGTTGACTGGAGTCTGCGCACAACTCGCGAAGCAGTCCGGACAAAAGGTGGACTTGCGCGCGGTCGTGACTCCGTTCCAGGAGGCAATTGTAGGCAAAGCCCGCCTCGGGCTGCTGGTGC
>Ga0206804_10145_pt1 | contig 20664 bp, 14 predicted proteins | sample Alteio_BWOrgCont_62_FD_152888 | JGI IMG/M metagenome (GOLD analysis project Ga0206804, IMG submission 152888) | Enriched cells from forest soil in Barre Woods Harvard Forest LTER site, Petersham, Massachusetts, United States -... | ecosystem: Environmental > Terrestrial > Soil > Temperate forest >... | reverse complement strand
CGGGCAAGGCTCAAGGTCACAGCCAATCTGATGCAACTTGCCGCGTAGGACACCGCAATCGTCACACTTCGGGTGGTCTAAATCGTCGTCATGGTCGCCGTAAGGTATGCGGTCAAACTCCTGGGAGTTGATGACGAATTGCACGGGGGCGACCTTCGGGCGCTTACTGCCGTGCCATCTTGGTTCTTTGGAGTTCCAGCTCATTGTACGAAGACGCCTAACGCCCCCAAGCTCAGCGACCGCCTCCGGGAACGTGCGCCCGCCGACACGGAAAGGGAGCAAGCAGGGGGCGTGCGTGGCGCGACGCCTGCCGAGGCGCAGGTGGTCGCAGGCGGCGTGACAGGCGCGGCCCCTGCGGCGGTCGAATCACCAAAGACCTCCACTCCCGGAGGGGAGGCGGTTCGCAGCGCATTGTTAGGCGTCGGAGTCATTGGATTCGAGCGTAAGGGGTTCGAAATACATGCGTGCAGGCCAGATGCTGATTACATGTCGTGGCTCGAACGTGATCGTCTGACCGTAGCCGACAAACTCGACGTTGTCCGGGGTGTTGTCGAGGACGCCGACATACTGAGAATCCGTTGCGGCGGTAACGCGTACCCACATACGCTCAACTTGCGGATCCCGGTTAACAGGAAATCTGAACATGAGTTTCGCCCATTCGCCGATTCGGACCCTCTTTCGGTTCCATTCGTCGGGCAACTCGAAGGTCCGCGGGTTTGCCTTCTGATGTTCGACCGCATCAATCAGTTCGAATTCAGGTGTGATCTCAGCCATGTTCGTGGAAGTCGCCTAACGCCCCCAATCCCGCCAGGGCGGGAGACGGCGGAGCCGTTCGCTGCAGTGCATGTTAAGCGATTCGTTCATTTTGGCTTCGCGTCGCCCGTCTTTTCCTTCGTCGTGCGTTTCGCGTTCCAATCGAGCTTCACCGCGTCGCCACCGTCGTGGCCAGGTGCTTCGATGGTCCCCTTGATCGTGTCGCCTTCGATTTTGCCTTGATACTTCACCACATACTTCTGGCCGCCGAGATCACGCACCACATCGAACCGGATCACGTCGTCTTGTAGGGAGGCGTTGCTGATCGCTGTGTCGCCATATTGATTCGAGTAAGCGCCAGTGATTTTGCCGTTGTTCAATTCGAGTTTGAGCGTGGTTGGGATTTCGCCATTCGGCGAGCTGGTGCTCCATTTCCAAGTTCCAGTAGGATCAGTAGGATCGGCGGCGAACGCTCCGGCAGCCGCGGCGACTGCGAACAACGAACAAATGATGCGAATCGTTTTCATGGGGTGGAATTAGTTTGGAGGATGCGCGTAGCGACGCCTAACAGGAAGTAGGCTTCAGTTTTGAAGGACTAAACTTTAGCACTTCACTCTTGCAGTATTTTCTGTCGAGAGGGCGGACCCAAACCGTCTCCGGGATCTGAGGACCGCCGAATTTCATGATTTCAATTCCATCCGGGGACACTGGGCCACGCAAGCCCAAATTGTTGGAGCGGGCACGCGCATTTTGCGCGCTAATGATTACCGCCAACGCACGGAGGAGGTTTAAGCCTGTGGACGAAACGGCTTTGGGGGTCAACACGGTTGCAGTTCCAGCTTGGCGGACCACCTGCGCCCCCCTTCCGAAAGCGGTGGAGGGCTACCGCACTATCCCGCAGTCGCGGGACAAGCGACTTCCCAATCACCTCTCGCAGCCTCCATCCCTCGGTTTCATCAAACGGTGAATGCCGCCGCGCCGTCTCATTTTCCTCTGCGCCTGCGTTTTAAAAAGTATTTCTACTGCTCGTTCCGGCTAAGCATCTCGCCGCCGCTTCGGTCGCCTCCAGTTCGAGCGCGGCGCTGGCGTAGCCCGTCGTCAGGCACTCCGTCAAATACTGCCGCAGAAATGGGCGGGCGCCGCCGAAACGCTCATACTGTTTGGTGTGGGCCAATTCATGCGCGACGAGCCGCCGATCGCCCCAGACATCGGCGCGAATGAAAATACCGTAGCGCGCTGTCAATCCGGCGATCTCTCTCACTGGTCCGCCGACCCATCGCCCGAAAGATCCCAGCCATGCGCCACCGGGCAGCGGAACCCGCGACACGCGCAGCAGCCGGACGCGTTCCGGATGCATCACGCCGATCCGCCGCGCATCCGCGATCCCGCTTTCGTCCAACGCCACACCCTCGGCGAGAATCCGCCGCTCTTGAGCTTCGATCCAGCGCGTGGCGAAGGGCAGAAGCAAGGGCACGAGCAAGCGGAGCATGGGTGACTTATCATCACTCTTCGTGGTAACCGCGCCACACCCAGACCAGCGTGTCGGCCAGGGTTTGCTGGAAAACCCGCCCGTCGCAGTGTCCCGTCCCGAGGCTGAAAACAAAACGGTGGTGATACCCTTTCGCCTCGAGCGCCTCGGACGTGCGCTTGCCGGCCATCGGCCAGTTATGATGGTTTTCTTCCGGATCGGTGGAGCGCAGATCCTTCTCCGAGACATGGGTGAAAATCCGCAGCGGTTTCTGCTCGCTGCTGGCGATGAGCTTCATCCCGGAATGATATTCCCACGCGCCCAACGGATATTTCGCCTGCTCCGGGGCATCGTCATCCTGCTGCGCGACGAACGTGCCGGAGTAAGCGATGATGCGCCGGAACCAGTCGGGCCGGAACCAGCCCATGGTCAACGCGGCCGCGCCCCCGGAACTGCAACCGATGACGGCATGGCCCCAGGGATTTTCGGTCAAAGCGAAGCGGGGATAGGCGGCCTTGATGGCCGCGTTGCTGACCACGGCCGGCAAGACTTCGTCATGGATGAACCGGGCCAGGCGGTCGGACATCGTATCGTACTCGAGTCCGCGCTCGCTCTTCTTCCCGTCATTCCCGCCGTTCTCCACCGCGATTGCGATGAACGCGGGCAGCTTCCGATTCGGGTCCTTGGAAATGGTCAGGTTATCCAGGGCATTCTTCACCGAACCGAGCGGCCCCTGTCCGTCGTGGATGATGAGGTAGGGCGCCTTGGTCCCGTCTTTGTAGGCCGCCGGCACATAGACCCAGATCTTGCGTTCCTTCCGCACGGGCTTCTTCACGGTATCGAGCGTCTTGTCGTCGCCGGGGAAGATCTTGCTCTCGGCCAGCGGCATCGAGAAATCGAACGACTGGCCCTTGGGATTTCCGCGGTCGGTCAGATCGGGATCGACGTGGTAGGCAGGCCCGATGGTGATACTCCCGTCGCCTTCCTTGCCGGGATTCTCCGCATACGTGCCGGCGGCCGGCGCGTGGACGGCGAACAGACCGGCGAGGGCCATGGAGAAGAACAAACAGGGAGCGGAAGATCGTGAACGGATGTGGGACATAGGAGGGTTGGCGAAGGGTAAAGCCGACGAGAGCAGCGACAAGACGAAATCAGGATTGCCGCTCGCGCTCCGGCCAGCCCTCGCCGAGTGTCGGAACTACGCCATACTCTCTCCATGAGACGCGAATCCTTGATCGCACACCCGCATCGCCCGCGATGAGTCGCGCTGTCCGCACCCTCTACCATTCCTTTTCGTGACCGAATCCCCGCCGCCGCAACTGCCGGAAAAAAGCCGCATCTGGTCGCACCCCCTCTTGCGAGTCTCCCTCGCGATCGTGCCGCTGGTGGGCGCATGGCTGCTGATCAATCGGCCGCCCCATGATCGCCCGGTCACAGTGATTCTGTCGACGCCGGCGCCCAGTCCCGGCGCGACTCCCAGCCCCGACGCCACTCGCGATCACGAGGCGTCGCTCGAACTGCTCCCGATTATCCGCGAGGAAGAGCCCGACGACAATTCCGCCCGGCATCTCCTCCTGCATATTCCCATCAAGACCCGAACTCCGAAGACGAATATCGACGTGAAGGATCTCGTCGTCCATGTCCTCTTCTACGATCTCGTCGACAAACAGAGCGTCGCTCCCACGGCGGCGACTGTGAATTCGCACTGGGTCACCCCGCCGGCCGACTGGAGAGATACGGACACCGAGGAACTGGCGGTCGACTATCAACTCCCGAAATCGACGCCCGGCAGCACGACCAATTCCGAACACCGCGAGTATTTTGGTTATGTCGTGCGCATTTATTACAAACAGCAGTTGCAAGCGGCCGACGCCCAACCGGAACGACTCGCCAAGCTATATCCCGCCCCGGCCACTCTGCCCGGAGAATCCAGCACCGGGACTTCCGCCCGTCCTTCCGTCCCACCGTTGACGGAAACGACCGGCACGCCCGTCGCGGTCGACGGGATCGCCGCCGGGGCGACCTTGGGCTTGCTGCCGGTGACCAGCGAAGAGAAGCCCGATGAAAACTCGGCGAGGCGTTTCCTCCTGCATATCCCCATCAAGGCCCGGCCGGGCGCCCATATCGCGGTCAAGGATTTGGTCATCCACGTGCTCTTTTACGACCTCATTGATGGCAAGACGGTCGCGGAAACCGCAGCCAACGTGAACTCGAAGTGGACGAAGCCGCCGCCAACCTGGGCCAATTCGACGACGGAAGAACTGGCCGTGGAGTATCAGCTCCCAAAACCAAAACCCGGGGGCACTCCGCCACACGAAAATCGCAAATACTACGGCTACATCGTGCGCCTCTATTACCAAAACCAGTTTCAGGCCGCGATCGCCCAGCCACAGCTCCTCGCCCAAAAAAATCCTCCGCCGGCGCATCTTTCCCCCACATCCACGCCCGCGGAACCGCACGTCACAGCCACGCCTACTCCGGTGGCAGCACCGGCTCCGGTGGCGCATCCGTAGCGGTGCGAGCCATCGCGGGCCGCAATTTCTCGTTATCCCAGAGATGCGCCGGTGTAAGGATTTGAGGGGTTCCGGTCCGGCGACCGGTCAACACTTGATTTTTGCCGTTCTTCGATTTCTCTGAGGGCCGTTTCGCCCCCACTTTTCTTACCCGAATGAGGATTTTCCTGTACGCCCGGCCTTTCCAAAATACCACTGCGGTCGCGATGCTTTTGATTTGCTGGTTCGCTGGCCTCAGCCTTGGCCAAACCGACCTGCGAGAACCGCCGGCCATCTACCGGGAAAAACTGACCACCTACCTGACTCCGCTGGAGGAAATCCTTCGGCTGGCCTCTTCCGCCAAGGTCACGGACCAGGACGGCGTGATTCTCCTGGACGAAGAGTTGCACTATATCGACGACACGGGCCGGCGCTATTTGATCGAGCATCGGGCTTACAAGGCGTTAACGGATGGAGGAGCCAAGGAAGTGGCCGAAGACCTTTTCAACTACCGGAAAACCAACCAGAAGATCTACCTGGTCGAGGCGCAAACGATTCTGCCCGATGGCCGACGGATGCCGGTGCGCCCCGAAGCCGCAATCCTCCAGAGCCCACAACGTCAGGCGGACTATGCGCTCTACGATGACCAGGGCGAATTGCGCCTCATTTTTCCCGATGTAAAACCGGGCTCGATCACCGAAGCGATCGTGCTCATCGAGGAAAGCCGCTTTCGCGTGCCCGGCGAATTTACCGCGGCGTTTTCGTGGGCCTATGGCTGGCCGATCCAAAGGCTGCGCCGGATCATCGAAGGACCCAAGGCGCTCACCGCCCGCCTAAAACGCACGGTCACTGGCCTGGGGGTGCCTGAACCGGAGGTCCAGGAACTCGCGCCCGACCGGGTGCGCCAGACCTGGCAAAGCGAGAACATCCATGCGACCACCTATGAAAAGGAGCGTGCTCCGATCCGGCAAACTGGCCCGATGCTATGGCTGACCACGTTGCCGGACTGGGATGCGTTGGTCCGTTGGTACGCTCCCCTGGTTACGGAACGGTCCGACATCAAACCGGGCTTGAAGAAGCAAATCGACGAATGGACGCAAACGGCTCATCGGCCGGCGGAGATTCTCGATATTCTCATGGCCAAAGTCTCCAACGATGTGCGCTACACCGGTCTGGAGTTCGGCGCCGCCGATCTCCAGCCGCATAGTTGCGACGAAGTTTGGGAAAACCAATATGGCGATTGCAAGGACAAGGCCAATCTGCTGCGGGCGATGTTACAATACAAAGGCATCAACGCCTGGCTGGTCCTGCTCAATGCCGACCAGGCAGGACATATTGAGCACCGCAGTCCTGACTATCGGCAATTCGATCATGCCATCGTAGCGGTGGAACTCGAACCCGCCCAGTACCTCTTCTGCGACCCCACCATTCGTCAGGCGAAGCCGGGCATGTTATCGCCGGGTGATACCGATCGAGATGTCCTGGTCATCAAGAATAATACGGCTGATTGGGCCCATACCCCCAGGCAGGAAGCGGGAACTTTGCACTATGACCTGGATTTGAAACTGGCGGTGGACGGCGGAATTTCCGGCTGGTTGACGCTCGAAGCAGACGGCTACTATGGAATCTCCAATCTGGACTACTACCAGAAACTCGATCGGGACCACCTGCTCGAAACATGCCGGGATCGGGTCAACGGGTTTTTCAAGGGCGCGGAAGTCGTCGACGCCACTCAAGGACCGGTGGAAAAGCGGGACGGAGTCTTTCGGCTGAAGGTCTACTTTTTGGTGCCGGGGACTAACCAGACCCCGCAAGGTAAACAGAGCCTCTCTTTCCCGCAAACGATGTCGCTCTTTGTCGATCCCGGCGCACAGAAGAAACGGGAGACACCCTTCTACCAGTGGCGCGACGTGCTCCAGATCACCGCACGCTTTCAACTCCCCGAAGGCCTGACCCCATCCGAAACGCCGCACCCTCTGCGCATCCAATCGCCGACCCTGGATGCAGCCGCCCGGTGGACCACCGCCGGAAACACCTGCGAGGCATCGCTCGATCTGCACACCAAGGAAGCGCTTGTTCCGCCGGCCCTTTTCGAGTCATTTTACAACTCGCTCCAGTCCTTGCATGCGTGGCTGGATCAGCCCTTGTTGATTGTCGCGGCGGAGGGAAAAGCCGGCGCGCCGATCAGCACCGTCAATCTCGACGATTTTCCCATGATGCCGAACGGTTATGGGCAACTGAATCTGGTCGAAAAGCGCTTTCCCGATAACGGTGACCGGAGTCTGCGCCGGGAGGCTTTGCGGAAAGTGCGGCAGTACTTTCCGACCGATAAGCCAACCTTGTTCGAGGCCGGGATCAAACTGGCGACGATGGACTGGGAGGACGACCAAGCCGCTCAAGCCGTCGATCAAATAAGGACTTTGCTCCGCACTTATCACGATAGCATCGATATCGAGGCTTCCGCCTGGGGAGAATATATGCTCGGGCTCGCGCTCGATGATTCCCAACAAACCGGGGAAGCATTGAAGATCATGGAGCGGTTGAGCAGCGACCAGACCGTCCCGGAATCGCGCCGCGCGTGGGCCTGCTACCAGCGCGGAAGAATGCTGGGCCCCAAGTCCACGGAGGAAGCCATTCCGGCATTGCGCCAGGGCCTCGCGCTGGACACCGATGCCCAACCATCTCTGTTCACTCTCCTGGCGAAGCTTTTGCTCCTTCACGGCCAGATCGCGGAATTCAAAGAAGAACTGAAACAACTGCTGGGTAGGAAGCCCCACCAACTCGCCGCCATGCTCACCCGGTTGGCCGGAAATGCCGCTACGCTGCTCCCTCGGGAGAAAGCAGCGGAACGGGCGGAACTGATCCAGGCGCTGGAGGATGCGGCGCACTCCGCGGACCTCGGCCCGGCTTTTGAAGAAGCGTTGCGCACGACGCGCGAACACATTCAGACGCTGACCGCGTCCGACCGGGTCCAACAGGCGCTCAAGGAGTATCTCGCGCGGAATCCTTCACCCCCGCCCAATCCGGCGGCCCCATGGAAAACAGCCGCGGAATTTTCCCGCGGCATCGACCAGGCGGAAAAGGACAGCAAGTCCGAGCTCTGTCTCGCCTACGGCCTCGAATTGCTCACGCGCTTTGCCCCGGACGCGGACTTTTTCCCGCACCTTTGGAAAGTGACCGACTATGCGGACTGGAATGAACGCGCCCGGGGCGTGGCCGAGCCGCTCCTGCCGGTGCTCCTGGACTTGTGCGACACCCTTCCGCGGGACAACGAGGCCTACCTGGAAGGAAAGTTCCTCCGCGCGAAGGTCGGCCTGCGACACGACGACGTGGCGGCCGCGCAAAAAATCTACGAGGAATTGCTGCGCGACCCCGATCTTCCGCCCGGCTACAAGGTCTCGGCCCACGCGCGTCTGGCGGAAATTCTGGAGCAGCAGCATGACTACCTCCATGCGTTGGAAACATACCACGCCATGGAAGCGGAAGTCACTTTCGTCGCGGCCAAGGACGACTTGTTGCGGGCCGCTCTATTGAATCTGGAAATGGGACACCGCGAGGAAGCATTCCGAGTCCTGGACATCCTCGCTGGTCGCTCTCCGGAGGCGATCAAGCAGGCTAAAACTGGCGCGCAAATCGCCGAATTGACCGCCTTCACCCGGGATCGGACCAAGGCCGGCGCCTATTGGGACGTCACCGCACAATGGTGGGGAAAATGGACAGCGCTGGAGGAAAAATTGGGCCTGAAGCCACTGGGAACCGAACAAGTGATTCCGGCCATCCCCGACCTGACCGACCTGGGCGTGAGCGTCGGCAATGCCTTGCGCGCCCGGGATCGCGCCGCCTTCGGAGGCTACCTGCGGGTGCTCGTCCACGGCGCGCGGTGGCAGCCGACCCTGGCCTCTGAACTCGCCGACATCCTGAACTACGTCCCGCAAATCGCCCCGGAATGCGCGGATGACGCCCGGCGCTTCACCGTGGCGCTGTTTGAGAATTTTCCGAGCATCGATCCCAAGCTGTTTCGGCAGGGGCAGATGCACCAGATGATCAGTTACCTCGACCTGAACGAGAGCGCCAAAGCCCTCGAAGTCATCCAGGCCTACAACGCCGAGCCCCAACCCGACGACCCGATCAGTCACGTCGTGTCGCGTCTCTGGGCCGTCGCCGTCCTGCGCGACCACCGTGAACCGGCACCGGCGATCACCGCCTTGGAAAAGACCATCGCCTCGCCCAATCTGCGTCAATATCGCGCGATGACCGTCCTTTTTTTGGCCGATTTGTATGAGCAGGCGGGCCGGGTTGCGGAGGAAGAGGCGCTGCTCCAGCGCGAAATGGAAAACGCCCAGATCAAGGCGATCCCGGCTGACTTACAGGCGGTCACCGCGCGCTACCAGCGGGTCACGGAAGCGGGCAGTCAGTCGCAGCAGTTCTCCACGGGCGTCGAGCGCTGGTTAAAAGAAAACCAGCCCGGATGGTATGACTATGCGGAGCCCAAGACGCTGGAGGATCCACGCCTCTCGAATCTCGATGCCGTGCTGAAGAACCCCAAACAGATCTTCAGCAAACCGGAAATCATCAAACTTCATTTGCTCATCGCCAGGTCCGCGACCCAGCCACCCGAACAGCGCCAGGAGTCCTTCCGCAGCGCGCTGATCGGCCTGGCCAACCTGGCCAATACCACCGGGCAAACCCGTCGGATTTTCGAGCCCCTGATCGATTCCCCGGATTTTCCTGAACCTTTCCGCATCGAAGCCCTGTGGCAGGCCATATTCTCGGCCTATGTCGAAATGCGAGCGGCGGATCTCGAAAAGCTGCGGCAGCACCCGCTCGCCGCGAAGCTCAGCGAGCGGACCAAGGCGGCCGCGGAAAAGTATCACGACTTTCTCGCGGTCGACCAGTCGTCACCCGAAGTACTCACTGCCTTCTGCGATGGCTTGCTCGAGAAGGAAATCACCATCGCTTCCGAGGGGCAGGTGCACAGGGTTTTTCGGCGCCTCCTGGCCTTGGGCCGGGTCGACGCTGCCGAAAAGATCTACCAGCGGCTGGCCAGCGCGAATATCAATCCGGAAGTCGGCCAGGGCAAGACGGCGTTGCAGATGGAATATCTCCATACCTTGAACCTCGAAAAGCGGTGGCTGTCGACGTCCGCTGCCTTGCGCCAGATCGTGCTCGCGCAATATCCGGCCGACACCATTGTCGAACCACCCGCCTACGCGTCTTTGCACGATCGGGATAGTTACGACTTTCTCGACGACGATGTGGCCTGGCAGATTCGGCTTTACCAAATCAAGGCCCAGGAATTCCGCCCGGGGGATTTCGGGTTTTGGAAATCGTTTGTCCGCGGTCTCAAGCCCGGTCCAACCAGCCGCCAGCTCGCTTTCGACTTGATCGCCGCAGCCCTGCGCAATGCGCCCGGGGATACCGAGCGGAGCGCGGCCACGTTGCTCTGCGAGTCGATCGACTTCGACGAGGCCGACCTCTACCGCCAATTGCTCGAGATACTTCAGCCCTACCGCCAGGCCGAAGAGGCTCCCCTGACCTACGCCCAGATTCGCTTGTTGGAACTTCGGCACGCCCTGCGCACCGGACAGCCGGCGGACGTGGAGTCGGCTTTCACCGGCCTACACAATTCCGGCATCGTCCCGTTCGCCAATATGCTCAAGTTGCGCCGGTATCTCCAAACCCAAGATGCGCCCGCCCTGCGCCGCACCATGGAATCAATCAATCCGGACGATCTGCTTTCCGACCGATTGCTGGCGTATTCCGTGCGCGGCTTCGAAATGACCAAGATGAATGACGAGTTGGACCTCGCCCGGGAGGCTGGCGAAAAGGCTCTCTACCAGCACGTGCTCCAGTCCTGGGCGACCCGCGACTCCTATGATTTCCTTGCGGCATTCGCTCTCGCCCGGGCGCTCCACACACCGGCGAAACTACCCGAGAGCTGGGTCCATGAAGCCACGGCGAAAGACGTCGGCACACGGTCGAGCATGGACATCCAAACGCATGACGCTTACGTCCGGGAAGACTGGCCGCGCCTGCTGCAAAACTCCGAGGAAATGATCAAGGTCCGCCCGACCTTCTATACCTATTACTTGTTCAAGGGCACGGCTCTCTATCATCTCGGCCGGAAGCAGGAAGCCAAGGATCCGCTGCAAATTTACGTCCGCTATGCCCGGGACGAATTGGACTACCCGCCAGCGGTAGCTTGGTTGAAAGAAATTGAAGAGGCGGACAAGACCGCTCTCCCCGCGGATTCCAATTCGCGCTGATACCTCGTCGCCGGCTGCCCATCTTCAGGCCAAACCCGCGCCTCGGTCCGGAAGTCTACGGCTCGAAGTCCGGGTCTTCGGCGGCCAACCGGCGGTCGCGTTCCGCTTCATCCGTCCCCTCGTAAACCAATTTCGCGGCGACGGTATTTTCATCATCGTCGTCGTCGGGGGTGACTTTCGGCGCCGCCGTGCCGTGAGACGCAGGCACATCGTCCCATTCGGTGAGTTGCTCGGTGCGGGCATCGAGTTCCGGCGGTGTCACATCGGTGGGCGTTTCGTCGGCCGCATCGGCGATTTCCTCCGCATTTGCCTCGTCGTCCTCCCTGAGGTCTGGCTTCTTGGCTTTCATAAATTATCCCGGGAGCGGCAGGGGAAGATCATTCAGGTCCAACTGGTCGGCGGGCCGGCGAGCCGGTGCAGTGTTATTATTCCTAACCGGCTGGCGATAGCTCCTCCCGGGCCGGGTATTCGTCGGCGCTGTCTGGGCGACCACGGGTGCAGGCGCAGGCTGCAACTCCTCGTTGGCCACGTAGCCCGCCACGCCGTTGTCCATCATTACCCGGGAAAATCCATATTCGCGCTTCACCATCGTCAGGTGCGTGCCCTTGGGCAACCGGAAGTCCGGACCCAGTTGTTGTTCGGTAATGGAGTTGGCAAACGAAGGCTGGGCGAAATCGAAGTTTTGCGCCGGGCCGTTCTTGTAAAAGGCCGCGCTCGGCGTGGAGATCACGACCTGGCTCGCATGTGGCGCGCTGTCCGTGGCGCAACCCACTGCCCAGAGCAAGGCGCAGCCCGCCGCCGCGCTGCGAACCAGCAGCGACCACCCGGGGGTCGGAGCCCGGGCCGTTGCGACCTCAGGATCGGGTGAAACAGTCATATCTCTGAATCGTTACCAAACCTCGTTCCGGTTTGCATCTTCGCCAATGAAACATTTCCGCCACACGATTCGGGTTCGCCCTGGCGGGGGTGTAGAGGCGGCTGAGCCTGCCCTGAGCCTGCCGAATGGGTCAGCCGCCTGACGCTCATCGAAAGGGTGGCTGGAAAAGGATGAAGTGAAGTGCGCTGCGCGAGGTTTGTGGGAAGGCAACGCTGGCGCTATAGATCACGCCTCAGGCGCTGTCGCGGGTTATTGGAGACAATCGTCTCTCCAGCCTTTGGCATGGATTTCGGACAAATTCGTGCCGAAATTGGACGCGCATCCCGGCCCAACGCTGCGAATCCGCTCGAACCCATGAATACCGAACGAACTCACGCCGAAGAACTTGACCTCGCCATCCCCGACATGGACTCCGAAAAGGCGGAAATGGACGTCAAAGCCTCGTTGGAAGCGCTCCCCGGAATCGTCACCGTCCGATTGCTCGAGCGGGGCGCGTTTGCGCGCTACAATCCCAACGTGATCACCAAGGACCAGATTTGCATCGCGGTCCGTCAGGCCGGGTATCGGGCCAGTATCTTCCAGGATTCCAAATCCGGACAGACCGGACGGTCGTCGCAATAGCGCTATTAGTTCAACGAATGCGAGGCCGGGGTCAGTTCGCGCTCGGCAAAATCCCGGAAACGCTCGAGGTCATCCTCCAGTTCGCGCTGCGGATCCGTGCCGAACAATCGGGCCAGGGTCAGCAGCGCGGTCCCGCCCACCGGCTGCAATTCCAGGCAGACCCGCACCCGGGTGAGATTCGGCGACAGGGCGTCGAAGCGCACGGTCCCGGCATTCTTCAAAGTCGCGCCGTGCACGGACTGCCAGGCGATGAGTTCATTCTCCCGCTCGTTGATGATTTCCGCATCCCATTCCAGGGCGGGCCCCAGGGGCCCCCGCGCCACCCAGTGCGAGTGCCACTCATCCACGGGCTGGACCGATTCCACATGCCGGAGGATGCGCGGCAACTGATCAACGCTCCGCCAGAATTGATACAGTTCCGGCGCCGGGCAAGCGACCTCCACCGTGTGCGCAATCCAGAGGCCCTGGTTACCGGGAACGCCGTCCCGTTGGCGTTGGTCCCGGCGATCAATTCCCAGTTGTTCGTAAATGGCGCTGTGGCCGGTAGCCCCGCGCACCAATAAACCCGCGCCGAGCCCGAAGAGCAGCCAGCGCGACGGCGAACGCGCGCGCCCAAACGCCGCGGCCAGCAACGTCCCGCCCAACAGGATCGAACCGATCCGTTCCTTGCGGTCCAGGTTCACATGAATCCGCGCGGCGTTCCCGCCACCGAGGTTTTGCAGCGTTTTGAAAATCGTACTCATAGAACAGTGGTTCGCACCGCTTCGTAAAAGCGGACGCTAAAACTTCCACCGATCAGCCATCCCAACGCCCCCGCCGACGCGAAACATTGCATATGCCAGCAACATCCAAAAAACAACAGATGGCCGCGGGAGCGGCTCTGTCCGCCAAACGCGGCGAACGCAGCAAAGCCTCGTTGAAGGGGGCCTCGAAGCAGATGGTCAGGTCCATGACCGAGAAACAACTCAAGGACTTCGCCTCGACGAAAAGAAAAGGTCTGCCGCGAAAGAAATAAGCGAGGCCAAACAACGCAGAGGGCGCGGAGAGGTCAGAGAGAAGGCGTTCGGATTCGTCCGCAGATTCACACAGATTTACGCAGATTTGAATCTGCGTTCATCCGCGTCAATCTGCGGATAATCAGACCCCGATCAAACCGCGCTGGCGCCGACCGTTCGGGCATTTCGATGCTCGGCACCTACTCACGGCCCAGCTTCGGTGCGAGTTTGACGAACCGCGCGGAAGTAAAGTGCGCCGTGGTTTCCACCTCGGCGCCGCAGGCTTGGGCGAATTCCTCCAGATACTCGCTTCTCGCCGCATGTGTCCCACCCGCTGGGGCCAGCAGTCGCTCCATTTCCGCCGCGCTGAAAATGCAGTAGCCTTCCCGTTCAACGAAGGTCTGAACTCGATAGAGTAAATCAGGAGGAAAACGTCGCGGCTCCACGCTATCTAATACGTGTTCTCGAGGGACTTTGCGCGTATTCCCGCGCATTTCCGACCGTCAATCAGTTACCGGTTTCAGGGGCTTCGATGACTGGGGCCGCCGGGGCCGACTCCGTCCCACGCACCTGAAATCCATTCTGACCCACCACCGTCAATATTCCTTCCCTCGTCACCTTCTCCGGATCGTAACGGACCGCGATTCCCCCGCCTTCAAGGAAATCTACCGTCTCCACCCCCGGCAGATCGTTCAGCGCGGCATGGATTGTCGGATGGTCCGCGCTGGAAATCGGACCCGCCAACTCGAACTCCATATCCATGGTGACTCGCAGTTCCGGCGGAATGGGATCGGAAGATGGGATGGCCATGGGCGCCACTTTAATCCATTCCCTGGCTAATTGAAGCGCGAGTTCTGTTGATTCAGATCGGTCGAATGCACGGCGTCACCGTAGTACTGGCCCCCGCGATAGACGGTGGGTCGATTGTGCTCGGTGGAACTGCAACTGGCCAAAGCCATCATCGCGATAAAGGCACAAACGCCTCGAAGAAAAGTGCGCATGCGGAAAGCTCCGACTCTCCGAGCAATATTCAACTGGAATTGAGACCGCCGCTTGAGCGTTGTGTTCTCGTCCGTCGCTCCGCGCGAAGCGCACTTCACTTCATCGTTGTCTCCACGGCACCGCAGACTTCTCGCAGAGCCTCGAATCATCCTTCCGCCTTCATCCTTATTTTTGATACACTCACCCGCCCCGCGCGTGACGTATCTCATCTTGTTCCGGGGGGAACAGAGCCCCGCTTGGACATTCGTCCAAGCGGGGTTTCACTTTGTTTTCACACGTCCGTGGCATTCAGCGCGCGGTCCAGCGCATAGGCGGCGCTGATCAGGCCGAGATGCGTGAAGGCTTGGGGAAAATTTCCCAACTGTTCCCCGGTGGCGCCGGTTTGCTCGCCAAACAGGCCGAGGTGATTTCCGTAGCCGAGCATTTTCTCGAAAATGTAACGGCCTTGTAACGGGTCACCCCCGCGCGCCAGACATTCGGCATACCAAAATGTGCACATGTTGAAGGTTCCCTCGCGCGCCAGTTCCGGATCGCCGCTCTTGTCGCATCCATCGTAGCGGTGAACCAGCGAATCATCGACCAAGCGCTCGCCGATCATTTTCAAGGTCGAGAGCCACTGCGGGTCCGTGGGAGAAATGAATTTTACCAGGGGCATGAGCAGCGTCGAAGCATCGACCACCGACGCCCCTTTCCGCTGGACGAAGGCCTGCTTTTTTTCGTTCCAAAAATGAGCGTAAATGTCCTGAAAAATCCGGTCGCGAGTCTCGATCCATTTCGCCAGCGGAGCCGGGAAAGAACGCGCCCGCGCGATTCTCACCCCTCGGTCGACGGCCACCCAACACATCAGCCGGGAGTAAAGGAACTGCTGGGCACCATGGCGCGTTTCCCAAATCCCTTCGTCGGCTTCCTCCCAATGCTCTCCCACCCAGTCGACCAGCGGCACCAGGCACTTCCACATGCCGTGACTGATCGGCGCACCCCAGCGATCGTAGAGATAGACGGAGTCGAGCAATTCGCCCTGGATATCCAGTTGCAACTGATCGTAGGCGCCATTCCCGATGCGCACCGGCCGGGATCCGGCATAGCCGGAGAAATGATCCAGGATCTGCTCGGTCAGGTCATGGCGCCCATCGATCCCATACATGATTTGCAAGGAGCGGCCGGCGGCGACTTCATGGCAGCGATCCTCGATCCAGCGATTGAAAGCCGCCGCTTCCTCCGTGTAGCCAAGACGCATCAAGGCATAAATCGTGAAGGCAGAATCCCGGATCCAGGCATAACGATAATCCCAATTCTGGCTGCCCCCGATGACTTCCGGCAGGCCAAAGGTCGGGGCGGCCACCAGCGAGCCGAACTGTTTCGAAACCAGTAGTTTCAGAGTCAGGGCCGACCGCCGCACCGTCTCGCGCCAGCGGCCGTGATATTGACAATGGCCGATCCAATTTCGCCAGAAATCCAAAGTCCGCTTAAAGCTTTCCGAGACGAAGTCATGGGCATTGCACCCGCGTTCCCGACTGCCATCTTCGAGGACAAAAGAAGCCGTTTCATCCGCTCGCAATCGAAATTGCGCCACTGCATCGCCGTTCTCGATCTTCAGCGGCACCGAGGAGTGCAGCCGCAACACCGTGCGATCCGGACCTTCGGAAGTGAAGACCACGTCGTTCCCGTGCTTTTCACACCGATGACTGGAGCGCCCATAGTTGAACCGCGGCGCACAGACCATGCGGACGGAATTCTCGCCCCGTACACTCTTGATCCGCCGCACGAGGTTGTTCGCACTCCCCGCCTCCTCCACCGGCATGAAATCGGAAATTTCGACCACCCCCTCGGACGAAAGGAGTCGCGTCAGGAGATGATTGGAATCCGGGAGATAAAGCTGCTTGCGCTTCGGATTTTCAAACTCGGGGCTCAATTGGAAGCTGCCCCCTCGTTCGGGATCCAGCAGCGAGGCAAAAACGCTCGGGGAATCGAACCGGGGAAAGCAGAAAAAATCAATCGTCCCATCCAGCGCCACTAGCGCGATGGTATTCAGGTCTCCGATGATTCCGTGATTCTCGATAGGTTCGGGCGTAGCCACTGGATCGTCTGTTTAAATAATGATCGTTTTCCGCCCCTCATTCGGTCGGGAATTCCGCTCCTCAGAATCCGCAGGCGCGATTCTCCCTCTTTTTCTTAATCCTGTTCGTAATCTTTTTCTTCTGCCGTTCGCGGGGAAAGAAAATGAACAAGAGCAAGAAAAAGAAAAAGATCTCCAGTCGCCGCGATGCAGGCCAGAGAAATCCAAATCTTCCATTCCCCTCCCATCTCCCATCTCCCATCTCCCATCTCCCATTTTCCATCTCCCATTTTCCATCTTCCATTTTCCATTTTCCATTTTCCATTTTCCATTTTCCCACACCCGGGAGCCATGGCACATTCGATATAGATCGCAGAACAAACCACTGCTACAAACCAGGAATGGATCGCCATCATCCAAAGCATCGGCATTCTCCCCCTGATCCCCGCCGCGCCGGGGATGCCAGGCACGAACCACAACTCGATACGGTCGCGCAAAAACCCACGTACATCGGCTTGGGCGCGCCGACCACGGATGCTGTGGTGGGCGCCGATCGCGACGGCCTCACGCCCACCCCGGGCGCCCAACCGCCGTTGGAACCCCGCGCCAGATTGGGCAAATCCGAACACGTCGCCGCAGGCCTGAAAGCCATCCTCCAGGGAACCGCTTTCACCTTCGAACAAATGAGCCCCATCGGCGGGGTCAAAGCGTGGCTGAAGGTGAATAAGAAGGACGGCTTTGACTGCCAGAGTTGCGCGTGGCCCAGCCCGGACGGGAAGCGCCACCTGTTCGAGTTCTGCGAAAATGGCTCGAAAGCCTTTGCCAGCGAGGGCACAAAAAAGCGCGCGACCGCGGACTTCTTCCGCGAACACTCCATCGCCGAGATGCTGACCCAGAGCGACTACTGGCTCGAGCAGCAGGGCCGACTGGTCGAACCGATGATCCGCCGGGAAGGCGCGACCCATTACGAACCCATCCCCTGGGAGGAAGCCTTTCAACTGCTCGGGCGCGAACTCAATGCCCTGCCGTCACCGGACGCCGCGGCCTTTTACACCAGCGGACGCGCCAGCAATGAAGCCGCTTTTCTCTATCAGCTTTTCGCCCGGCAATTTGGCACGAACAATCTGCCCGATTGCTCGAACATGTGTCACGAATCGAGCGGCTCGGCCTTGAGCGAAACGATCGGCATCGGCAAGGGCTGTGTCACCCTGGAGGACTTGGAAAAGGCGGAGGCCATTTTCATTATCGGCCAGAACCCGGGCACGAATCATCCCCGCATGCTCACGACTCTCGAACGCGCCAAGCACAACGGCGCGCAGATCGTGGCCATCAATCCCCTGCCCGAAACCGGCCTCATGCGGGTGTCCAACCCGAATCCCGAGGAATACAGCAACATCCTCGCCTACCCGGTGAAGCTGCTCCTCAACAAAGGCGTGCCGCTCAGCGATCTCTGGTTGCCGGTGCGCATCAATGGCGACATGGCCGCCATGCGCGGCATCATGAAGGAAATGCTCGCCGTGGAGGACCAGAATCCGGGCTCCGTCTTCGACCTGGATTTCATCCGCGAAAGCACCACCGGCTTCGATGCTTTTCTTGGACATCTCCGGGCCACTCCCTGGGATGATATCATCACGAGCAGCGGCCTGACTCGGGAGCAGATTCGTCAGGCCGCGGAAATCGCCGTCAAAGCGAAGAGCATCATCTGCTGCTGGGCGATGGGCCTGACCCAGCACAAAAATTCCGTCGCGACCATCCAGGAAGTCATGAACTTCCTGCTCCTCGGCGGCCACATTGGCCGGCCCGGCGCGGGACCGTGCCCGGTGCGCGGACACTCCAATGTCCAGGGGGATCGGACCATGGGCATCTGGGAAAAAATGAACGACCATTTCATGGACAAACTGGGCGAGGAATTCCATTTCCAGCCTCCGCCGGAACACGGCACCGATACCGTGGAGGCGATCAAGCACATGCACGAGGGCAAGATCCGCGTCTTCTTCGGCTTGGGCGGCAATTTCCTCTCCGCCACCCCGGATACGGAATACACCGCCAAGGCGCTGCAAAAATGCCGGGTGACCGCGCACGTCTCGACCAAGCTCAACCGCTCCCATCTCATCACCGGCGAGATCGCGCTCATCCTGCCCTGCCTCGGGCGCTCCGAACTCGATCACCAAGCTGGCGGCGAACAGTTCGTCACGGTGGAGGATTCCATGGGGATCATCAATTCGTCCCGCGGCTTTCTCGACCCGGCAGGGCCCCAATTGCTCAGCGAACCGGCCATCGTTGCCGCACTGGCCCTGGCCACACTGGGCGAACGCACGACGGTCGATTGGGCGGGACTGGTCGCAAACTACGACCGCATCCGCGATCACATCGAGCACGTCATCCCGGGCTTCGAAAACTTCAACGCCCGCATCCGGAAAGATGTCTTCTACCTGCCCAACGACGCTCGCGATAAGCGGAAGTTCAACAATGGCATCGGCAAGGCTAAGTTCACCGTCTCGACCATCGAACCATTTCGACTCGCGCCGGGCACTTTTCTGATGATGACGATCCGTTCGCACGATCAATTCAACACCACCATTTACGGCCTGGATGACCGCTACCGCGGCGTCTACCACGGCCGGCGCGTCGTGTTTATGAATCCCGACGATGTCCGCGAAGCCGGCTTCCAGCAGGGCCAGTTTGTCGATCTGACCGGTCACTACCACGGCGAGGAGCGGATCGCGCGGCACTTCATGGTCGCCCCCTTTTCGATCCCGCGCGGATGCACCGCGACCTATTTCCCCGAGGCCAACGTTCTCATCCCCATCAACAGCACCGCTGAACGCAGCAATACCCCCACCAGCAAGAGCGTGGTCATTTCCATCGCCCCCACCGCCGATCCCGAGGCCGCCTTTGCCGAATTGCGCGCCGGCGTGGGCGAAGCCGTCTCCGATCCCGTTCCCGCCTAACATGGTCCATCCCCTATGTCCGTCCTTGATCGTGAAAGCACCGTCGCCCCACCGGGCTTTAATCGCTGGTTGATCCCGCCCGCGGCCCTGGCAGTCCATCTCGCCATCGGCCAGGTCTACGCCTTTAGCGTTTTCAAGCTTCCGCTCACCCAGATTCTGGGCGTGAAACAGCCGGCCGCGGGCGACTGGAGCCAGACCTCCCTGGCCTGGATCTTCAGCCTCGCCATTGCTTTCCTCGGGATTTCCGCGGCCGTTTTCGGCAAATGGGTGGAAGCGAACGGCCCGCGCAAGACCATGCTCGCCGCGGCCGCGTGCTTCGGCGGCGGCTTTCTCCTCGCCGCGCTGGGGGTCGCCTGGCACCAACTCTGGATCATCTACCTCGGTTACGGCGTGCTCGGCGGATGCGGCCTCGGCCTGGGTTACATCGCCCCGGTTTCCACCCTCGTGAAATGGTTCCCCGACCGACCCGGCATGGCTACGGGCATGGCCATCATGGGCTTTGGCGGTGGCGCCTTCATCGGCTCAAATCTCAGCCTCGCCTTGATGAACGCTTTTAAATCGTCCACTTCGACCGGCGTCGCCCCGACCTTCGCCGCCATGGGTGTCATCTATTTCATCTTCATGGTCTTCGGAGCGTGGATCGTCCGCGTTCCCGCCGCGGACTGGAAACCGGCGCATTACACTCCGCCCGATGGTTCGCAAAAGCTCGTCACCCAGGCCAATGTCGCGCTCGATCAAGCTTGGCGGACCCCGCAATTCTGGCTGCTCTGGGCCGTCCTTTGTCTGAATGTCACCGCGGGGATCGGCATTCTCGAACAGGCTTCGCCGATGATTCAGGAAATGTTTCCCGTTGGCGGCCAGGGCGTGACCAAGGGCATCGGGCCCGCTGCCGCCGGCGCGTTTGTCGCCTTGCTCAGTCTCTTCAATATGGGCGGTCGCTTCCTTTGGTCTTCGTTCAGCGACTTCATCGGCCGGAAAAATGTCTACATTATCTATCTCTTGCTCGGCGCGACCCTCTACGGCCTGATCCCGAGCGTCGCGCACAGCGGCCGGCCGCTGTTGTTCGTCATGATCTGTGCCGTCCTCCTCAGCATGTATGGCGGCGGCTTCGCGACGATTCCCGCCTACCTGAGAGATCTCTTCGGTTCGATGCAAGTCGGCGCGATCCACGGCCGCCTCCTCA
>Ga0206804_10143_pt1 | contig 21116 bp, 11 predicted proteins | sample Alteio_BWOrgCont_62_FD_152888 | JGI IMG/M metagenome (GOLD analysis project Ga0206804, IMG submission 152888) | Enriched cells from forest soil in Barre Woods Harvard Forest LTER site, Petersham, Massachusetts, United States -... | ecosystem: Environmental > Terrestrial > Soil > Temperate forest >... | reverse complement strand
AGGCCGACCGCAACAGCCTGCATGTGAAGTTTGCCGATGAGGCGATCTGCATTGGGCCACCTCCCTCGCGGGACAGCTACCTGAATGTGCCGGCGGTGATTTCCGCTGCGGAGATTGCAGGTGCGGATGCGGTGCACCCGGGGTATGGTTTGCTGAGCGAGAATGCCAACTTCGCGGAGGTGTGCCGGGCATCGAACATCAAGTTCATCGGGCCGCCGCCGGAGGTGACGCGCATGATGGGCGAGAAGTCCACAGCGCGGCAGACGATGAAGAAGGCGAAGGTGCCGATCCTGCCGGGCTCGGATGGCGTGATTGCGAGCGAGGGTGAAGCGCTGGAGTGGGCGCGGAGCGTGAAGTATCCCGTGATCCTGAAGGCTGTGGCTGGTGGTGGCGGCCGCGGGATGCGGATTTGCCGGACAAAGGAAGAGTTGCCGGCGCTCTATCAGCAGGCTTCGCAGGAGGCGCTGAATGCATTTGGCAACGGCGATCTGTACATGGAGAAGTTCATCGAGCGGCCGCGGCATATCGAGTTCCAGGTGCTGGCAGATGAACACGGCAATGTGATGTCGCTTGGCGAGCGCGAGTGCTCTATCCAGCGGCGGCACCAGAAGCTGATTGAAGAGGCTCCGAGCCTGCAGATTACTCCCAAACAGCGCGAGGAGATGGGGAAGGTAATCCGGCGGTCGCTGAAGGATATCGGCTACTGGAATGCGGGGACGATCGAGTTTCTGATGGACGAGGATGGGCAGATTTATTTCATCGAAATGAATACCCGGATTCAAGTTGAGCATTGCGTGACCGAGATGGTGACCGGGGTGGACCTGGTGAAGGCGCAACTGCGCATCGCGGCAGGTGAGAAGCTGCACGATGTTGTGCCGGAGGTGCCGCGGATTAACGGGCATGCGATCGAGTGCCGGATCAATGCGGAGCATCCGGAGAAGTTCACGCCAAGCCCGGGGAAAATCACGGTGTACAACGTTCCGGGCGGGAATGGTGTGCGCGTAGATACGGCGCAGTATGCGGAGGGAGTGGTGCCGCAGTATTACGACTCGCTGATTGCCAAGCTGATCTGCCACGGGAAAGACCGCGAAGAGGCGATGAACAAGATGCAGAGGGCGCTAAGCCAGTTTGTAGTGCAGGGAATTCATACGACCATACCGCTGCATGAGAAGATTTTTGCGGATGAGGAATTCCGGCGTGGGGATTTCGATACGAAATTTATGGAGCGGTTCCTGGAGCGGGAGAAGGCAAAGGCTTAGGCCGATATTGCTCTGCGGCGAATTGCATTGTGGGTAGGGGGGATGTGTGCAAGGATGGCTAGAGGTTCCCCCCGTGACATTCAGCCCTAAAGCCATTTTTCAACGTGATGTTAAGCAAGATGGCGTGCGCAGGATCAACGTCTATCTGCTGCGGCTGGTCTTTGTGCTGATGTTCTTCGTGCTGGGTAAGGATTGCTGGACGCACATCTTCACGCACAAGGGAGCATGGGAGCCTGCTAGTGCCATAGCCTGGTGCGTTTGGACGGGCTTTGCGATGGTGGCGGGGCTGGGCATTCTGCATCCGGTGAAGATGGTGCCAATTCTTCTGCTGGAGATCTTCTACAAGGTATTGTGGCTGATTGTGGTGGCTTATCCGCTATGGGCGAAGGGAACACTGGCAGGGTCTCCGGCGGAGGGAACTACAGCGGTGTTTCTGTGGGTGATCTTGCCGATTGTGGCTGTGCCATGGGGTTATGTGTTTGTGACTTATTTTTATCTACCCAAGAAGGCGTAGATGGTGGTGAAGCTCCCGAAGCTGTATGCAATCGTGGACCGCGAGACGCTGGATGTGCGTGGGGTGGGTGTTCGCGCGTTTACAGAGGAGTTGCGCGAGGGTGGCGTGCAACTGGTGCAGTATCGCGATAAGAAGAATGGGCCGAGGGAAGTGTTGCGTGCGGCGGCAGAGATCGCCTTGGTGTTTGAAGGCGCGAGTGCGACGCTCATTTTGAATGACCGCGCAGATTTGGCGGCTCTGCTGGGGTGGGGTGTGCATGTAGGGCAGGGGGATTTGAGTGTTGCCGATGCGAGGATTGTACTGGGTGCGGGCGAAGAGCGGGAACGCGAAGGGCGCAAAGGCCACGCAAAGGACGCGAAGGGTTGGGTTGGGATATCGACGCATGATGAAAAGCAGTTAGCGGCGGCAGCTGTGAGTGAGGCGGATTATGTGGCGATTGGGCCGGTGTTTGCGACTGCAACGAAGAGTGATGCCGAGGCGGTTGTTGCCCTGGAGGGGGTCCGGCGGGCCAGGGCGCTGACGAGGAAGCCTCTAGTGGCGATTGGGGGGATTGGGTTGGGGAATGTCCGGGCGGTTGTGGAGGCAGGGGCGGATTCTGTGGCGTTGATTTCAGGGCTGTTGGTGGATGGTCGCCGGGTGCGGGACGTGGCGCGGGACTTTCTTGGGATTTTGGGATAGGGTTTGGAGAACGTGACTCCAGAGACAGTGGCACCGTCAACAACCCTAGAAGCAGGTCCTTCGCCTTCGCCTTCGGCTCAGGCTGACAAGATGTCTTCGGCTCCGCACTTTGTGCAGGGGATGGGGTTGTTTTCCGCGACCGCCATTGTGATGGGGTCGATGATTGGGTCGGGCATTTTTATTGTTTCGGCGGATATGAGCCGGGTGCTGGGGTCACCGGCGCTGCTGATTGCAGCGTGGCTGGTGACGGCGTTGATGACCATTATCGGCGCGCTGAGCTATGGCGAGCTTGCGGCGATGATGCCGAAGGCGGGTGGGCAGTATGTTTACCTGCGCGAATCGCTGGGGCCGATCTGGGGATTTCTCTATGGGTGGACGCTGTTTGCGGTTATCCAGACAGGGACTGTGGCGGCGGTGGGCGTGGCGTTCGGGAAATTCCTGGGTGTGTTCTTCCCGAGCGTGAGCCAAACGAACTGGATCTGGCATGTGGGCAGCGGGAACGTAGGCTTGAGCACGGCCAATCTGACCGCCATTGTGATGATTACGTTGCTGACGTACCTGAACACGCGGGGCATCAAGCTGGGCGCTGCGGTGCAGAACGTGTTTACCAGCGCGAAGGTGCTGGCTTTGCTGGGCGTGATTGCGGTGGGGTTTGTCGCAAAGAACGCCACAGCGATTCTGACGAATTTTGGCGCCGGTTGGGAGAACTTCTGGGCGGGAAGCGGGTGGGGTGTTCGGCATCCGGTGGGGATAGGTTCGTTCCTGGGGTTGGGTGGCGGGTCTGCGATGGTGGGTATCTTTACCGTCGTGGCGGTGGTGCAGGTGGGTTCGCTATTTTCGAGCGACTCATGGAACAACGTCACGTTCACAGCAGGGGAGATTCGGAACCCTAAGCGCAACCTGCCGCTGAGCCTGGCAATCGGCACAGGGACTGTGCTGCTGCTTTATATCGCATGCAATTTCGTGTACCTGAGCGTGCTGCCGATGACGGCGATCCAGAATGCGCCTCAAGACCGTGTGGCGACGGCGGTAATGCAAGTTGCCTTCGGCCCGGTGGGAGCGAAGCTGATGGCGGCGGCGATATTGATTTCGACGTTCGGATGCGCGAACGGGATTTTGCTTTCCGGTGCGCGGGTGTACTACGCGATGAGCCGCGATGGGCTGTTCTTCAAGAGCACGGGAGTGCTGGATGCGAAGACGGGTGTGCCGAAGAACTCATTGTGGATGCAGTGGGGCTGGACCTGCCTGCTGTGCCTGAGTGGGAGCTATGGCCAACTGCTGGATTACGTGATGTTCGCAGTGCTGGTGTTCTATGTGCTGACGATCGTGGGATTGTTTGTGCTGCGCAGGACGCGGCCGGATGTTCCGAGACCCTACAAGGCGTTCGGATATCCGGTGCTTCCGGCGCTGTACATCGTGATGGCGACGTGGATTTGTGGTGTACTGTTGCGATACAAGCCTCAGTACACGTGGCCGGGATTGCTGTTGGTTCTGCTGGGAGTGCCGGTGTATTGGGTGTGGAAGAGGCGAGCGGCAAGTTCGACGTTGTAAGTTCTAAGTTGTAAGGAAAATGGGAGAAACCAAAACGCATGGCGAAGCTGAATGCAATCAAGCCGATGTCGATGTTGATGTCTGAGGCGAGCACCGAAGGAGAGGCGACGCTGAAGCGCTCGCTTGGTCCGGTGAACCTGATTACGTTGGGAATCGGCGCGATCATAGGCGCGGGAATTTTCGTGCTGACGGGACAGGCGGCGGCCGAGCACGCGGGACCTGCGGTCGTACTGAGCTTTGTAGTGGCCGGTATTACGTGCGCATTCGCCGGGCTTTGCTATGCGGAATTCGCATCGCTGATTCCGATTGCAGGGTCAGCCTATACCTACGGCTATGCAACGCTGGGCGAGTTTGTTGCCTGGATCATCGGATGGGACCTGGTGCTGGAATACGCGTTCGGGGCGGCGACGGTGGCGTCAGGATGGAGCGGATATTTTGTGGGGCTGCTGCAAGACTTCGGCATACACATCGCGCCGCAGCTCACAGCGACCCCGGGAACGATGCTGTATCAATTCGATGGCCGGTGGATGCAGGCAATGGCGCTACCAGCGGGTGTGAGTACAGCCGGATTGCCGCATGTGACAGGGGTCTTCAACCTGGTGGCGTTTCTGGCGATAGCCGTAGTGACCGCCGTGCTGGTGATCGGGATTGAAGAATCAGCGAACCTGAACTCAGCGATCGTTTTCATTAAGCTTTCTGTGGTGGGCATCTTCCTGGTGGTGGGAGGGGCGTTTCTCTTCCACCACAAGGCGTTGGCGCATGCGAACTGGACGCCGTTCATCCCGCCGTCCAATGGACATGGCGATTTCGGAATTCACGGCATTATGACAGGAGCAGCATCGATCTTTTTTGCATACATCGGCTTCGATGCGGTATCGACTGCGGCGCAGGAGGCGAAAAACCCTAAGCGGGACATGCCAATCGGCATTCTGGGATCGCTGGTCATATGCACCATTCTGTACATCCTGGTTTCGGGTGTGCTGACCGGGCTGGTGAACTACCACGCTCTGGATGTGGCCGACCCGGTGGCCGTGGGCATCGATGCGACAGGCGTGCGCTGGGGCTCGATCCTGGTGAAGATCGGCGCTGTGTTCGGACTGGGAACGGTAATGCTGGTGATGCTGCTGGGACAGAGCCGGGTGTTCTTTTCGATGTCGCGCGACGGCCTGCTGTGGAAGTGGGCGGGGAAGATACATCCGAAATTCCGGACGCCGTGGATATCCAACATCGTGGTGGGCGCGATCGTTGCGTTCCTTCCGGCTGTACTGCCCATCGGGAAACTGAGTCAATTAGTGAATATGGGGACACTGCTTGCGTTTGCGATTGTGTGTGCGGGCGTGTGGATCCTGCGTCGGAGGAGTCCGGAGCTAAAGAGGCCATTCAAGACGCCGCTGGTGCCGCTGGTGCCAATTTGTGGCATTATCAGCGCTCTTTACCTAATCTGGACGCTACCTTCGCTGACGAAGATCGTGGTGATCGTATGGCTGCTCGTAGGGCTTCTGGTGTACTTCACTTACAGCGTGAAGCACAGCAAGGTGCAGAAGGCGCTGCAGGGTGGAGCAGCTGGCGATTAGCCCTGAGTGTTGGCAGAGAACCCGGCATGAATGCCGGGTTCTCTGTTTTGGCCGGAGAAAATATCGCGGCGCGAGGAATATTTTCTTGATCGCCTGTGGAAAAACTGGTAACTATAGCTCTTATCTGTAAACGGCTAAGCAGTTATGGGCGACTGATTCAGGGACTGGTCTAGTAATGACTCGTCCGAGGTATTGCGACTTTTCCACATTTCTGTGAACTTTACGGCAAGGAACGAGTGCAATGACTTGTAAAGCATGTGCATCGCAGGCGATTTCCACATTCCCCGCTGACATTCGGGTGTATCTGAATGGCTCGCGGACGATGAGTGCTCCGCCGATGAATCCGGGTCCGCTGGTGCATGTGTGCCTCAGCTGTGGGGCGTCGGAGTTTGTGACGCCTGCTGGTTGGCTGGCGGGCGGCTGGTTGCGCCCGAAGCCGGTACCGGCGTCGGCATCGGCGGGGTTTGCGGGGAGCCGGCTGGCGGCACAGGAGTAGTTGGGTGCTCGCGGAAACGCTGATGCGCTGGGGTGGGTGTGTGTCGCGGATACAAAAGCAGATCCCGCTTCGGGGATGACAACCAGAAAGACAAAAGCAAATGTCAAAGCGAAGTCCGCTTAGTGGGAGGTCTTTGCTCCGCCGCTGGCGCCGCCGGTGATGCGCTTGCTGGGGCCGTCAGACTCGACCGAGCCGTCGCGGATGCTGATGACGCGGTGGGCGAAATCGGCGATGTCGGGCTCGTGGGTGACGAGGACGATGGTATTGCCCTGTTCGTGGAGCTTGTCGAGCAAGCCCATGATCTCGACTGAGGTCTTGGAGTCGAGATTTCCGGTGGGTTCGTCAGCAAGAATGATGCTGGGATGGTTGACGAGGGCGCGGGCGATGGCGACGCGCTGGCGCTGGCCGCCGGAGAGCTCGTTGGGCTTGTGCATCATGCGCTCGCCGAGGTTGACGGACTCGAGAACAGACTTCGCGCGGGCGATGCGCTCGGCCTGTGGCGTGCCGTTGTAAATGAGCGGGAGCTCGACGTTGTGCAGGGCAGTGGCGCGGGCGAGCAAGTTGAAGGTCTGGAAGACGAAGCCGATTTCCTTATTGCGGATGCGGGCGAGCTGATCATCGTTGAGTGAAGAGACGTCGTGCCCATTGAGCCAGTACTGACCGTGGGTGGGTGAATCGAGGCAGCCGATGAGGTTCATCAACGTGGACTTGCCGGAGCCGGAGGGACCCATGATGGCGACGTACTCGTTATGTTTGATGCGGATGTCGATGCCGCTGAGGGCGTTGACGGTCTGGTCGCCCATCTCATAGGTCTTCCAGAGATTGTTGGTAACAATGACGTCGCCGGGATGCGGGCCGTCCGCGTTGGTACCGACGCGGTTCTGTTCGACGTTGTGCTCAGTGGCTGTAAGGGTCACTCAGTACTCCTTTGAAACTGCAAAACAAATGCCTTGACGCAAAGTACGCAAAGTTGAACAGAAAGGTTCGCAAAGTTTAAGTCGAGCAGCTATCAATCGGTTTCGTCGGCAGGCGTGGCAGTCTGGGGTGTGGTGTCTCGCTTGACCGATGTTCCACTCTTGAGGGTACGCAACACTTTGTAGCGTCCGGTGACGACTTCATCGCCTTCTTTGAGGCCGCTGAGGACCTCAATGTCTGTGGTGCCGGTGATGCCGGTGGCGACGGGAACGAATTTGGTCCGCAATACGCCCTTGTCGTTGACGATTAGGTAGACACCCTGAACAGTGTTTGCCTTGACGGCGGCAGGGTTCGATACGGGAGCGTTGGCGGAAGCCTTACCGTGATTTTTGAAGAAGTCTGCCTCCGCAACGGTGTCGCGCTGAACCAGAGCCTGGATGGGGATGGTGAGGGTGTTGGGCTTGTGCGCGGTGGTGATCTTGGCGGTGCAGGAGAGGCCGGGGCGGAGCTCATCGAAGCTGGGGCCGGTGGTGATGGGATCGAGAGTGACGACGACCTTGAAGTCCTTGGCCTCTTCGGTGCCGGTGGTGGACTGAGAGGTGGCGACTCCGGTGGTGCGAAGCAAGGCCTGGTCGCCAACTTCAGTGACATGCCCCTTGAAGGTCTTTCCAGGGAGGGCGTCGACGGTGACGTCGGCTGTCTGGCCGAGCGCGACGTTGACGATGTCCGTCTCATCGATTTTGACTTCAGCGGTGATGACGCTCATGTCCGCGAGGGTCATGAGGGTGGAGCCTTCAGCGTTTTGGATGCCGACGACGACAGTTTCGCCTTCTCGGACGGGGACGTTTGTGACGAGGCCGTCGAAGGGTGCTTTGCTTTGGGTGAGACCGAGCTGATAGGAGTTACCGCTGAGCATGGCGACCGACTGCGTGACCTGGCTGCGGGCGGAGGCAGTCTGGGCCTTGGCCTGAGCGTAGGCGGCTTCGCGCTGGGCCAGCGTAGCGACGTCGACATCGTAGGCAGCTTTTTTGGCGTCGTAGTCCTGCTTGGCGACGAGCTGTTCTTTGTAGAGCTGCTCGTAGCGTTCGATATCGAATTTTTTCTGGACGAGATCTGCCTTGGCCTGGTCGACGGCGGCGGAGGCGGTCTTCTCGGCGGCGATGTAGGCGTCGACGTTGGTCCTGTTGGAGTCGATGGTGGCCTGCTGGGCATGGACAGCTGACTCAGGCTGCTCGCTTTCGACGGTGGCGATGAGCTCGCCTGTCTTCACGTGGTCGCCCTCTTTGACATAGAGGTGCGTGATGCGGCCGAAGGCGGTGGCGCCGACGTTGACGTAGGTCTTGGGTTTGATCTGGCCAGTGCCACTGACGGTGGCGACGAGGTCGCCGGTGACGGCCTTGGTGGTGGTGACGGCCGTTACGTCAGAGTGGGCTTTCCAGATGGTGCCGGCCACGATGCCTACGACTACCAGCACACCGAGGACGATCAGCAGGATTTTCTTGGCGCTCATTGCAACTTTCTTGTGACCGCAACGTGAAAGTGCACACGCGGACAGGTGGATTGGGTCTGGCGAACGTTACGCAAAAACCGTGCAGGTGGTTCCACGGCATGCCTGGCCCGACAGATGTATTACACGAGTGGTACGCAAATTGCTCATTCGATGATAACAAGAGCGCTTGTGCGCAAAGGTTAAGGAGCTTAGAATAGGGGGAAGTTTTACAGCAGGAGCCGGCCCCCTATGAACCATAAAAATCTTTCCATACTCGCGACCGTATTGGCAGTGACAAGTGTCACCTGCGCGATGAGTGCGCAGCCGGTTCCTGCGGCGCAGCAGCCTGCGGCTCAGACGAGCCAGACGCCGACTGTCCCGGGCACGGTCCAGGACAATGGCAAAGTGGTTCAGACCCCTCCGGTGGAAGAGAAGCCCGATCCGCTCAAGCGGCGGCTGAGCGACCGGCAGGCCTTCGAACAGCGCAAGGAAGTTAAGAAGGAAATGTCCGAGTCTTACAAGAAGTGGCTGACTCAGGATGTTACCTGGATTATCACTGAAGAAGAAGTCAAAGCGTTCAAGAGTTTGGCCAACGATGAGGAGCGTGACGCATTCATCGAGGAATTCTGGCGGCGTCGGAATCCGAATCCGGATTCGCGCGAGAACGAATTCAAGGACGAGCACTACGCGCGCATCGCTTATGCCAACGAGCACTTCGCGGCGGGCAAACCGGGCTGGATGACGGACCGGGGACACATCTACATTGCATATGGCAAGCCGGACGGGATTGACTCGCACCCTTCGGGCGGCAACTATGAACGACCGATTGAAGAAGGCGGCGGCAATACGTCAACCTTCCCGTTCGAGATATGGCATTACCGGTACCTGGAAGGCATCGGCGAAAACATCGACATTGAGTTCGTGGACGCGTGCATGTGCAACGACTACCACGCGACGATTGACCGCTCCGAGAAAGACGCGTTGAAGCACACGCCGGGAGCAGGCCAGTCGCTGTTTGAATCGATGGGAATGGCGCAACAGAAAGACCGCTACAACGGCGGGCTGGAGCAATTGCCGAAGGGACCGATGTCCGACCAGAACCAGAGCAAGCAGTTTGACCGCCTGGATCAGTTCGCGAAGATCATGGCGCCTCCGCCGGTGAAGTTCGCGGATCTGGATGAGTTTCTGAACGCAACGTCGACGATCCTGAAGGGACCGCCGCTGGTGTTCGACGTGCGTACGGACTATGTGAAGCTGACGAACTCCACCGTAATGGTGCCGGTCACGCTGCAGATCCGGAATGGAGATATTACCTACACCACTAAGGATGGCGATTCGATCGGGACGGTGAACATCCTGGGCCGTGTGAGCAACATCAACCACCGCGTAATCCAGACCTTCGAGGACACAGTGAAGGTGGAGACGCCGAGCGACCTGCTGGAGCGGACCAAGAACAATATGTCCGTTTACTGGAAAGCGCTGCCGCTGCCTCCGGGACGGTACAAGGTAGAGATTGCGGTTAAGGATGTGAATAACCCTGACCACCTGGGTTCATGGAAGCGGAGCGTGGACGTGCCGAAGTATGACGACGACCAGCTGGCATCTTCGTCGCTGATCCTGGCCGACCAGATGGAACGGGTTGCGACGCGTGAAGTAGGGACGGGCAACTTTGTTATCGGGAACACGAAGATCAGGCCACGCGTGCCGGCGACGGTTTCAACGCCAGTGACGTTCCATCGCGGACAGAACCTGAACTTCTGGATGCAGGTGTACAACCTGGGAATCGGCGTCGACACGAAAAAGAACGATGCGACGATCGAGTACCAGATCTTGGACCTGGCAACGAACAAGCAGATATTGGACTCGTCGGAATCAGCGAGCAAGCTGAACCCGAATGCGGACCAGCTGACTCTGGAAAAGACAATGTCGCTGGCTACTCTGGAGCCGGGACGATACCAAGTAACGATCATGGTCAATGACGCGAACAAGCAGCAGAAGATCGCACAAACCGTTCCGTTTACCGTGATCCAGTAAGCTGTACGATATCCGTTAGACCGAACAGGCAGAGCCGGTGGAGACCACAGACCGTCGGCCGCAGAAGAGAAAAGCACGCGGACCGGAAGAAGATCGCCGGAACGCATTTCGGAGAGCCACAGGCGCGCAACCAGGCAATCAGGAGCGCGGTGAAACGAGTGCTAAGGCCGATTCAGGGACTGATGTGGACGATTGTGCTCGGCGTGACGGGGCTAGGCTTGGTCTTGCCTGTCGCATGCGCGGCGCAGGGCTTCGATGCCGCGGTCGCCGGTGTGGTGCGCGACGCGAGCGGAACTCCGCAAATGGGGGCGCTGGTGGAGTTGCTGCGCGCTGATGCCAGCGTGGTGACATCGACGCTCACAGACACTCATGGCCGGTACATTCTGCCGGCGGTGTTACCTGGAAAATATGAGCTGCGGGCTACCGCGGCTTTTTTCGTGCCGTCAAGGCGTCCGGACCTGCAGTTGCATGCGGGGACGCAGGCGGTAGTGAACCTGACGATGAATTCGCTGTTCGAGGCGGAGAACTGGCTACCCGCGCAGCGCCGCCGCGCGGATGAGGCGGCGGACGACTGGAAGTGGACACTGCGGTCTACGGCCAACCGCCCGCTGCTGCGGCTGGTGGACCCGCAGTCGGGGTTGGAGGTTTCGTCGAGCGCGGAACGCGCGCCGGCAGCTTCCACGCAGGGGCAAGTTGCGCTGATCAATGGCGATGGCGCCTTCGGTGACGGTGGCGTGCACCAGGTGCTGGTGTTTAACCGCACTGTCGAAGGCGGCGACGGGATGGTGCTGCGCGCTGACATCGGCGCTCCGGAAACGGGGCTGGTGGCGCCGTCAGTGGAGGTGACGACGGGATATGAGCGAAGGTCGGCGATGGGCGGGGCGACGCGGCTGGTGACCAGCTACCAATCGCATCCGGAGTTGACGGATGGATTTGCTCCGGGCTTCCAGGTGATGCAGGTAGCAAGCACGGAGCAATTGGCGATGGGGGATGCCGTGCTCATCGACGTAGGAACGCTGCTGGAGGCGGAGCAGCTGCAGGCGACCCGGATTGCGAGTGAGCCTTACCTGCGGGTGACAATGAAGCCCGGAGATGATGTGGTGGTGGAGTACCGCATGGCGACGGGCCGCGAGCTGCAGAACTCGTCTGACCTGGACCGGCTGAAGATGCAGGTGAATGCGCTGAGCGACGCCAATGGGCGGCCGCTGCTGAATACAGGACGGCACCAGGAGATTTCCATCAGCCGCAAGCTGAATAAGACCGTGGTAAGCGCGGCGGTGTTCAGCGACCGTTTCGACCACGGTGAGCTGGCAGGGAGCGGGCTGCTGAACCGCGCTGAGCTGGGCGGCTCTTCGATGATTGAAGACCCAACGACGGGGACATTTCACCTGGCGGCTGCCGGGTATTCAGGCCGCGGGTTAAGCGGATCGGTGATGCAGCCGCTGACACCCTCGCTTTCGCTGTGGGGTGAATATGACCTGGGCACGGCGCTGCGCATCAACTCCGCGGACGGTGGTGTGCCGACGCTAGCCGAGTTGCAATCGAACCTGACAGCGCACACGACGCAGGCTGCGAGCGTGGCGATCAGGGGAAAGATTTTACGGTCGGGTACGGGGGTGAAGGCGGAATACCGCTGGCAGCCGGTGCGGAGTCTGACCCAGGTGAATGCTTACAACACCGCCGAAGGCGACGCGTATTTGAGCTTCTACCTGCGGCAGCGGCTGCACTGTGGCAGGTTCCTGCCGCAAGGGCTGGATGCCGTGGTGGAGGCAAACAACCTGCTGGAGCAGGGATACCAGCCGGTACTGGCTCCCGATGGGCACACACTGTTCCTGGCGCAGATCCCGCGCGCGGTGCAGGGTGGGCTGGCGTTTAACTTCTAAAGGCAGGGATTAGGGGTTAGGGATTAGAAGACAAACACGTCAGAACAATTGAGAATTTGCTAACCTTGCGGGCATGCGATTTCGTGCTCTGGGTTGGGTTGCGTGTTTTATTGCGGGAGTGGCTGCAGCACAGTCGTTTACTCCTGTGCGGGAGTTGAAGAATCTTTCACCGGCTGCGATTGAGAAGCTGCATACGTTGGAGACGCTGAACGTGTTGCCGGTAGGGGAGTGGCGCTTCCATGTGGGCGATGTGGCACACGGCGAGGCTGTGGGGCTGGATGATTCGAGCTGGCCGCTGGTGACTCCGAGGAGCAAGACCTCGACCGGCAAGGCGCCGATGGATGCAGTTTGGTACCGGCGCGAGATTGAAGTGCCGAAGACGCTGAATGGCTATGACATTACAGGAGCGCGAGTGTGGTTCCAGTTTCGCGCGGACGCCAATGGGCCGATGCCGGAGATTATTTACTTCAATGGGCGGCGCGTGGCGCTGGGCGATGATCTGGAACCGATCATCCTCTTTGAGCCGGCCAAGCCGGGCGACAAAATCCTGGTTGCCGTGAAGCTTGCACATACGGTGGACACCAAGACCTGGTCTGGTGTGAGCCTACGGATTGAGCAGGACCCCACGATCAGGCGGCCGTCGCCGGACGACATCCGCGTGCAGTGCATTGCTGCGGCGAATCTGTTGCCGGAACTGCCGAAGCCACGTAAGGACTTGCTGCCGAAGGTGGAAGAGGCGATTGCGGCGATCGACATGACAGCGCTGGCCGCGGCAGACCAGGCGAAGTTTGATGCGTCGCTGAAGAAGGCACAGGGGATTTTGAGCGAGCTGCACCCGGTGCTGGCGCAGACGAAAGTGGTGGAGGACGGCAACTCGCACATTGATGCAGCGTGGCTGTGGCCGCGGAGCGAAACGATCGACGTAGTGCGGCGGACGTTCACGAGCGCACTGCAGCTGATGCAGGAATATCCGGATTACGTCTACACGCAGAGCGCGGCGCAGTACAACGAGTGGATTGCGGACAAGTATCCGAAGTTGAATGATGAAATCAAGCAGCGCATCAAGGAAGGGCGCTGGGAGATTGTGGGCGGGATGTGGGTGGAACCCGACCTGAATCTGCCGGGTGGCGAGAGCCTGGTGCGGCAGCTGCTGGTGGGGCAGCGATATTTCCAGAAAGAGTATGGCGTGTTTGCGCGGATCGGGTGGAACCCGGATTCGTTTGGGTACAACTGGCAGCTGCCGCAGATCTATAAGCGCTCGGGGATGGATTATTTTGTGACGCAGAAGATGCACTGGAACGATACAAACCAGCTTCCGTTCCGGCTGTTCTGGTGGGAAAGCCCGGATGGGTCGAGGGTGCTGACCTATTTCCCGACAGACTACGTGCACGACAATGTGGGCCCGACGAGGATTTCTGCGGACTTTGCGGAGAGCGCACAGCGAAATCCGGGGACGGCGGAGATGCTGGACCTCTACGGCATTGGCGACCACGGTGGCGGGCCGACGCGTGCGATGCTGGACCAGGCCGACAAATGGATTGCCGCGGGAAAGACGGGCGATGAGGCTGTGCCGGCGATGCACTATGGCACTGCGCAGAGCTATTTTTCGAGCGTGGAGAAGAAGCTGAACCCGGATTCGCCTGTGTGGAACTACGACAGGCTGGCGCAGGGATGGACGGCTCCGCCGGCAGGTGCGAATGTCACGATGGGCGTTCCTACCTGGAAGGACGAGCTGTATTTCGAGTACCACCGTGGAGTGTTCACGTCGCAGGCGGCGCATAAGCGCAACATGCGGGTGAGCGAGCAGGAGACGCTGGATGCGGAGAAGCTGGCGTCGCTAGCTTGGCTGGATGGAGCGAAGTATCCGGCGGAGGAGCTGACGGAGGACTGGAAGAAGATTACGTTCAACCAGTTTCATGATCTAGCCGCGGGGTCGGGGATTGCGGTGATCTATCGCGATGCGCAGAAGGATTTTACGGAGGTGGCGCATTCGGACGAATTGATAAGCCACGCTTCGATGGATAAGCTTGCGTTGCAAATCGACACAAGCTCAAAGCTTCTCCCCAATGATTTGCAGTCGGAACCAGTTGTTGTGTTCAATCCTCTTCCATGGAAGAGGTCAGACTCTTTCGTCGTTCATGTACAGCTACCGGACTCCGCAGGTGAGCCGATTCTTGAAGGAGCATCTGGTCAGGTGCTTAGTAAGGATCGTGATTTGCGTGGGTTCGATATGTTGGTGCAAGTGGATGATGTTCCAGCCATGGGCTACGCGACATTCCGCGTAAAGAGTGATCGTGGGGCCATTGTCGATGGCGTATCCGGAGTTGTCGTGGCCAACAATCCTGATGCCTTCGAGCTTTCCAATAACAAGAAGCTTCATGTGCAGATCAGCAAAAGCACTGGGTGCATTGTGAGCATCACAGACTCGCACGGGACGAACTACATCGCCACAAATAGCTGCGCGAACCAGCTGCAGGCGTTCAAGGACACTCCAAAACAGTACGACGCGTGGAATATCGATCCGGGCACGCTGGATGTACCACCGGCAATCATCAGCGAAGTGGACAGCATGAAGCTGGTTGAAGATGGGCCACTCCGGAAGACGATTCGAATAACGCGGCGCTGGCAGAACTCAAAATTCGTGCAGGACATTTCGCTGGATGCCGGTGCGGACGAAGTCGTCGTGAAGAACAACATCGACTGGCATGAGAAGCACGTGCTGCTGAAGGCGGCGTTTCCGCTGGCGGCGAGTGGGTCGAAGGCTACTTATGAGATTCCGTTTGGGTCGATTGAGCGGCCGACGACGCGGAATAATTCGTTCGAGAAGGCGAAGTTCGAGGTTCCGGCGTTGCGCTGGGCCGACTTGGGAGATGACAAGCAGGGCGTGTCGATCCTGAATGATTCGAAGTATGGGTATGACGCGGTCGGGAATGTCCTGCGGCTGACGCTGCTGCGGTCTCCGACATGGCCGGATGAGAATGCCGATCAGGGTGAGCAGAAGTTTACCTATGCGATCTACCCGCACGCGGGGACGTGGAAGGACGCGCAGACCGTGCGACGCGGGTACGAGCTGAACGATCCGCTGAAGGCTGAACAGGTGTTCGCGCATACGGGAGAGCTGCCAGCGGAGTACTCGTTTGCGAGCGTGGAGAACCCGAATGTGACGCTGACGGCGGTGAAGAAGGCTGAGGACTCGGATGCGCTGGTGTTCCGGATATATGAGTGGGCGGGGAAGGCGAGTGAGGTGAAGTTGCATGTGCCGAAGGGGGCGGAGTATGCCGTCGAAAGCAATTTGATGGAGAAGGTGGAGGGTGGGCACCTGCCGCTTGGGGGCGACGTGGTGACGGTGCCGATCAAGCCGTTTGAGATTTTGACCGTGCAGGTGGCTTACCCTCGGCATTGACGAGCGAACACGCCGCTGCGGCGAATTATTTGGTGGAGATTGAGGGGCCGGCGTCTTTGCGAGCCGGTTTCTCGTCTATGATCGCGTTACCCCTTAATTTATTGGTTCCCGTGGAGGCTTCGCCCGTATGCGCCTTACTCGCGTCCTATCCGTATTTCTCGTGCTGAGCGCCATGTGCTCGGCGGTGTCTGCTGCGCAAACCATCACCACGCCGGAGAAGTTCTTCGGCTTCCAGCTCGGCACCGATCGCAAGATGGCGCGCTGGGACAAGATTGTGGAGTACTACGGCGTTCTCGAAAAGGAGAGCGGCGGGCGCATGAAAGTAATCAACATGGGGCCGACGGAGAACGGCAACCCGTTCCTGATGGTCATCATCACCTCAGCCAAGAACATGGCCAACCTGGAGGCAATCAAAAAAGCGAACCTGACGCTGGTGAATCCGCACGATACGCCTGAGGTGGAGATCAAGAAGATCATCGCCACAGGCAAAGTAGTGATTGTGCAGTCGATGAGCATGCACGCGACCGAGATTGGCGGCACACAGATGGCGCCGGAGCTGGCTTACGACATGCTGGCGCGCAAGGATGAGGACACGCAGCGCATCCTGGACAACGTGGTGATGATCGAGGTGCCGTGCTTCAATCCTGACGGCGAGTTGATGGTGACCGACTGGTACAACAAGACGCTGGGCACGCCGTATGAAGGATCGAATTACCCATCGCTGTATGCGAAGTACATTGGCCACGATGACAACCGCGATGCGCTGCTGAGCTCGATGCGCGAAAGCCAGTACATGGCGAGCCTGCTATTTACCGGCTGGCGGCCTGAGGTGTATGTCGACCACCACCAGCAGGGCAGCTATGGATCGCGAATCTCGCTTCCGCCGTATGCCGAGCCGATCCGGCCCTATGGCGACCCATTGATGTGGCGCGAGATTGCTTGGTACGGCGCGCAGATGGCATACAAGGAGACGGAAGCGGGACTGACTGGCGCGATTAACAATGCCGTGTACTCGGGCTGGGGGCATTTCGGCTTTCACTGGATCACGCCGTTCCACAATATTGACGGCATGCTGACGGAGTCTGCCAGCGCGAAGCTGGCAACACCGATGTACATCCTGCCGGAGCAGCTGCAGGGCGGCGCGCGCAACCTTCCCAAGTACGAAGCCGAGACGATCTTTCCTGACCCATGGCCGGGCGGATGGTGGCACCTGCGGCAGATTGTGGAGATGCAGAAGGTGGCGGCGTGGGCGGCAATGGATGTTGCCGCACGCAATCGCGAGACTGTACTGGCGAACGCCTACCAAAAGGCCAAGAACCAGACAGCGCGCGGAGCGGCAGCGGATACTCCGAACTACGTTATCCCGACGATTCAACAGGACCCAGTTACTGCCAACTTTATGATTCAGAAGTTGTTGGTGCAGGGCATTGATATTCAGAAGGCGGCCAAATCGTTCACCTCGGCGGATGGCCACAGCTACGAGGCTGGTTCGTACATCATCAGCCTGGCGCAGCCGAAGATGGGGCTCATCCGCAATCTGCTGGACCGGAATTTTTTCCCTGACAACGATTGGACGCGGGACAAGAATGGCGATCCCATCCGCCCGTACGATCTTTCGACCGATGAGCTGAACGAGTTCATGGGTGTGCGCGTGGACCATGTAGCGGGGCCACTGAAGGCGGAGACGGTGCTGATTAGCGAGGCTCCGCTGCCTCCGGGAAAGGTCGCCGCCGGCAAAGGCGGATATACGTTCAGCGCGAAGCTGGACAACAGCTTTTTAGCGGTGAACCAGCTGCAGCTCAAAGGCATTATTGTCAGCCGCATCGACAAGAGCTCCGACGGGTTGACGCAGGGTGACTTCCTGGTGAGCGCCGGTTCGGAGGCCGAGATCAAGACTGTTGCAGCGGCGACGGGCGTAGACTTCAATCCTGTAGCTTTTGTTCCAGCAGGCAGTACGCATGCCCTTAAGAGGTTGCGCATCGGGCTCTACCAGCACTATTACGGCGGCAATGTGGACGAAGGCTGGACGCGCTGGCTGCTGGAGCGCTGGGGTTACGATTCTGTGACGCTGATGGATCCCGAGCTGAAGAAGGGCGATTTGAATATAAAATTCGACGTCATTCTGTTTCCCGACGACAACACTGCGTCTCTCACTGGCGAAGCCGCGCCAGCGGGTGCCGGACGTGGCGGCGGCGAAGGTGGCTTTGGGCGAAACCCGATGGATTATCCGCCGGAGTATCGCAGCGGCTTTGGGGAGGAGGGGGTGACGGCGCTCAAGAGCTTCGTGCAGAAAGGAGGCACGATCGTAACGCTGGGTACGGCGAGTGATTTCGCGATCGACAAGCTGGGCGTGCGCGCGCGCAACATCGTTGCGAGTCTTCCTTCGAAGCAGTTCTGGTGCCCGGGGTCAACGCTAAAGGTCAGTGTCGACAGCAACAGCCCTTATGCCTACGGGATGCCGAAGGACGCGCTCGCACTCTACCTCAGCGGTGATCCGGTCTTCCAGGTAGCGCCTTCGAACTCCAACGAGCGCTACTCGGTGATTGTTTCGTACCAGGACCGCGACATTCTGCAGAGCGGCTGGCTGGTGGGTGAGGGCAATATCACCGGAAAGGCAGCGATGATTGCAGTCGAGATGGGCAAGGGCAAGGTCATACTAATCGGGTTCCGAACACAACACCGAGCACAGACCTACGGGACCTTCAAGCTGCTGTTCAACAGCTTGGAGAACTAATGGGATGGCGTCAGATGCAAGGGCGCGGGGAGAGAGATTTCCGTGCTTTGTCTGCGCCACTTCACCCTCAGCTATGTGATAGCCTCACCGAAAAGTCATCCACCTTTCGTCACAGTTCGCGGCTGACGATTTTTGACTGTATTTATGCCGGAGTCCTTTGATGCACAGTTCCCGCCTGCTGGTCGTTTCGCTCTTCGCCTTCACTCTCGGCACCCAGACCGTTGCCCAGACACAAGCACCATCTACGCAGGCTATGGATCCGGAATTCGCAACGCAGGTGAAGGAGTGGACCACTAAGCCTGAGTTCCTTTCGCCGCTGGTTGACCATCTCCCCGCCTCCACTACCGTCCCGTCGCCGAAATCAATACTCGGCTACAACATCGGCGCTCCCAAAAAGCTTACCTACTATGCCGACATGGTCCGCTACTACCAGGCGCTCGCGGGTGCATCTCCACGCGTCAAGGTCGTCGACATTGGCGTGACCGAAGAAGGCCGGCGCAACGTCATTGTCTTCGTGGGCTCGGAAGACTCGATAAAGAATCTCGACACGTACAAGAAGAACCTTGCCCGGCTTGCTGACCCTCGAGGGCTCACCGATGCCCAGGCGAAGGAGATCGTCGCGCATACCAAGCCGATCTATACCTTCTCCGGCGGTCTGCATTCTGCGGAGCTGGGCCCGCCCGAGATGCTGATGGAACTCGCATACCGCCTGGCTACTGAGGACTCGGATCTCATCAAAAAAATCCGCGATGAAGTTGTTGTCGCGATTTTTCCGGCCGCTGATCCCGATGGCCGTGACCGCAACATCGACTGGTACAACCGATACCTGATCGACAACACCGATGAGCATGCCGAGATTCCGTCTGTGCCTTACTGGGGCAAGTACACGCGGCACGACGACAACAGGGACATCAACTACGCCGGCCTCGCGAACCAGAACCTGCTCGCGTGGTATCTCGACTGGCACCCTCCGGTGATCCACGATCTGCATGAGTCTGTGCCGTTTCTGTATATCTTCTCGGGACAGGCACCGCAGGACCCCATCCTAGATCCGATTGTGTGGGGCGAGCTGCCATGGTTCGCCAACTTCGAGATGCAGCGCCTCACCGGTTATGGCATGCCCGGCGTCTGGACGCATGCGTATGTCGATGGATGGTCACCCGGGTATGTTGCGTTCATGTCGTCCAACCACAATGGCCTGATGCGCTTTTACGAGATCATGGGTAACGCCGGTGCAACGACCATGCACCGCACCCTCTTCACGCCGCCCGCACCCGAACTCAAGAGCGCCGGTGGAGGTGGGGGTGGCGCACTGGGCAACGTCACCAAGCGCGAGTGGTACCGCCCCTCGCCACCGTATAAAGATGTCTTGTGGTCCATGCGCAACAACACCAACTATGCCGAAACCGGCGTGCTGACGGCGCTCGAGCTCACATCGTCTATGCCGCAGATCGTTCTCAACAACTTCTACCTCAAGAGCCGCAACTCCATCCGCTCCGGCGAGACCGAAGCTCCCTATGCCTTCGTGCTGCCGGCTGATCAGGAAGACATGACACGAGTGGCTTTCGTTATTGGGCAGCTGCGCATGCAGGGCATTGAGGTCGGACGCGCGACCGGAGAAATTAAACTCAAGGACGCTACCTATCCCGCCGGTTCGCTGGTAATCAAGTGCAACCAGCCGTACGGGCGGCTTGCCAAGATATTTCTAGGGAAACAAGTGGACCCCGACCCCGATCTGATGACGTATGACGACAGCGCGTGGACGATGTCGCTGATGACCCACACCAAAATCGAGGCTATCGCGGATAAGGCTATCCTCGACACGCCGACCACGCTGGTCGACAAGTACACGGCGCCGAGCAGAGTGACAGAAGCAAAGGCAGCTGTCGTGTATGCCGTGCCCGATCACGGCTCGCCGAACCTCATCACCCTGCGTTACGCGCTTAAGGATGTAGACATTCAAATCGCCGAGGCCGAGTTCAAGTCAGGCAGCGTGCAGATCCCTGCCGGCTCGTTCATTGTTCCGGCATCAGCCTTTGCACAGCTCAAGTCAGTCGCCGTGCCGCTCGGCCTCGACGCAATCGCCCTCACGGCGAAACCAACCGTAGGCATGCACGAGGCAGGCCTTCCGCGTGTTGCTGTCTTCAGCACGTGGGCCGGCACGCAGGACGTCGGCTGGGTTCGCTTTGCATTCGATCAGTACAAGGTCCCCTACGATCTGATCTTCAAAGAACAGGTGCTCACCGGCGATCTGCACTCCAGGTACGACCTCATTCTCATCCCCACGCAGGCACGGAGTTCGAAGGCGCTGGTCACCGACATTCCAAAGACCAAGACGCCGTTCGCGTATACGAAGACGGACAAATTCAAATTTCTAGGCGATTACGGCTCGTCGGAAGACATTACCGGCGGCATGGGCGCGGCGGGCGTAGCAGAGTTGCAAAAGTTCACCGAGCAGGGCGGGTTGCTCGTCACGCTTGGGGCTTCCAGCGCCTTCCCGGCGGACTTCGGTATCACGCCAAAGATCGATACCAGCACCACCACGCCAAAGTTCTATGCTCCGGGTCCCGTGGTCGAAGCGACGAT
>Ga0206804_10142_pt1 | contig 21260 bp, 13 predicted proteins | sample Alteio_BWOrgCont_62_FD_152888 | JGI IMG/M metagenome (GOLD analysis project Ga0206804, IMG submission 152888) | Enriched cells from forest soil in Barre Woods Harvard Forest LTER site, Petersham, Massachusetts, United States -... | ecosystem: Environmental > Terrestrial > Soil > Temperate forest >... | reverse complement strand
CTGCCTTCGATCCGGCGGCATGGGCTCCCGATTTCATTCAAAAATGTGAGGCAGTCGTCTCGATGCGGAAACAGGAGTGGGCGAACTCTTGGCAATCCAGATGTAATGGAAAAATCTTCATTCGCGATCTATACCAGTGGACTGGTGGCATGAAAGCCGATCTGCTTGGTTTAAAGCGCCGGCTAATGTTAGCCAATATGCACGCGAACGAGGGGGCGGGAACCGAAAGCTGGAAGCTCCTGAAACAGCTCGTGGGCAACCTGCTGAAGGCAACTCAGAACCCGACCTCATAAACCGGCCGCTGGTAGTCCACGACTGGACGCTCAGGCACAGCGACGGAATCGCCTTTCGCCCGGACCACCACAACCCTCTACCTCAACCTCCGCAACCCAAACCACGACTCATCCCGGTTCGTCCCAACGAACCGCAGCTCCGCCGTATCCCCGCCCGTCCTCTCCATCTCATACTCCTGCCCATGCTCCGAGTCGAAGGTCAGCATCTCCCCCGCCAACGACGCCTTCGCGATCCTCATCGCATGTTCCGCGCTCGGCGGATCGTTCACCCTGCACGTCCCTACCGGAGCTCCCGGCTGGCTCGTGACCTTCACATTCCCCAGGCTGATCGTCCCGCCGTACCCACCCGCCGCTGGCCGCAGCGATACCCTCACAAACGGCCTTCCATCCTGGCACGTCCCCACCCACTCACCCGCCAAGGGAGAACGGCTCCCTGCCCGTTCCGTCGCCATGAACCACACACACGTCGCAGCAAGAGTCACCACTGACAACGACGCAAACCAGACACCAGCCAACTTCGGAAACGTAATCTGAGGGCGAGCACTCTGCAACCACCTACCTATGTAGTAAACTACACCACAATAGACACCGCTGCTCTCTCAGGGGTTCCCCAAAAGCTGTCAACCCCCTGCAAATCTGGAAATCCAACCCATCCCCAACAAAACAAACCAAAATCCCTGCGGAAAAATCACGACATGTTAATTCCACTCGACTCTCTACAATAGAAATAGATAGAAAAATCTGAAGGCTGCGGACACTCGCAGCCTTTTGCTTTGCCTTACCGTTGCTGCTCTTGTTTTCCCCGCAGGGGATCTGCTTTTGTCTACCCCACCCGCAAACCCCTCATTCCAGAGATTTAATAAACAAAATATTCGGAATCAATATTTTGCCGCCACACGGCTCTCGCAACCCCAACATTCTAAAGATTTGGCGCCAAAACAGAGGGGAAGGGTACCCCTCACCCGGCAGCCGCACACCGAGATGCAGTCCCGGTCGCCCGAGTTCACTCACCCAAAGGTGGACTTTGCCAACCGTCCACCGCACCATCTATAGTGCGGGCTAAAGGTGTGAGGTAACGACCATGCTTATCCTTAGCCTTTCGGCTCCGACCGCAGCGAGTGCCCCACGGACATCGCTCCGGGTACGCGCCTCTCGCTCTGTCCTTCCTAGCACCAGCCGCCCCAATCTCTTCTCCGGCGATTAGCTCCTCCCAGACATCTCAGCCTCCTGACTCTGCCCGGTTCATTCCGGCAGCCCGGTTGTCTCCGGCGCACACCGCTGCATACCTGCAGCAGGTTCGGCTGCCTCCGGGTGCAATCCCCAGCACCAACAACGCTGACAGGAAAGAGAGAGTCCCAATGAGCACCATGGTTCTGGAGTTCCCACGCACCGCCACGCCGGAGGCCCACGCCCGCTTCGGCCCGAAGATCGTCGGCCCTGTGCCCGGTCCCAACGCCCAGAAGATCGTCGCTCGCGACGAAGCCCTGCTATCACCCAGCTACACCCGCTCCTATCCGCTTGCCGTCAAGCGGGGCTTTGGCTGCCGTATTGAGGACGTCGACGGCAACGAGTTCCTCGACTTCACCGCCGGGATCGCCGTCAACTCCACCGGCCATTGCCATCCCGAGGTCGTCCGCGCCATCCAGGATCAGGCCGCGAACCTCATCCACATGTCGGGCACGGACTTCTACTACGACCTCATGCCACGGCTTGCCGAGCGCCTGTCGGCTATCGCACCGATGCCCGGGCCGCACCGCTTCTACTACGGCAACTCCGGCGCCGAGGCCGTCGAGTGCGCACTGAAGCTCGCTCGCTACCACACCGGCCGCCAGCACGTGATCAGCTTCTTCGGGAGCTTCCATGGCCGCACCATGGGAGCCCTCTCGCTCACCGCCTCCAAGGTGCAGCAGCGCCGCCGCTTCGCCCCGCTGGTCCCCGGCGTCACTCACATCCGCTACCCCCACCCCTACCGCGAAGGCGATGGCAGCCCGCGCTCCGCACACGAGCTCGGCCTTAGCTGCGCCCGCTTCCTCGAGGAAAAGCTCTTCAAGACCACTCTCCCACCAGAAGACGTCGCGGCCATCTTCGTCGAGCCCATTCAAGGCGAAGGCGGCTACATCGTTCCGCCCGACTCTTTCCTCCAGGAGCTTCGCACCATCTGCGACCGCCACGGCATCCTCCTCGTCGCCGACGAGATCCAGTCCGGAGCCGGCCGGACCGGTAAGTGGTGGGCCATCGAGCACGCCGGCGTCGAGCCCGACATCCTCCTCATCGCCAAAGGCATCGCCTCCGGCATGCCCATCGGCATCTGCATGACGCGCGGCGAGATCATGGATTGGATTCCCGGCTCGCATGGCAGCACCTTCAGTGGCAATCCCATTTGCATCGCGGCGGCCCTCACAACGATGGACATCATCGAGCGTGAGGCGATGGCCAACGCCGCCGCGGTCGGAGCTGCCGCCTGCCAGCGGCTCAACACCTGGCCCTCGCAGTATCGGATCGTCGGTGACGTCCGCGGCCGCGGCCTCATGCTGGCGATTGAAATTGTCGAGGACCGGCTCTCGCGCAAACCCGCCGGCGCTCTGCGCGATCGCATCGTCGACCTCGCCTTCCAGCGTGGCCTTCTTCTACTCGGCTGCGGTGAAAACAGCATCCGCCTCTGCCCTCCGCTGATCGTCACTCAGGAGGAGACCGACGTCGCCCTCGACATCCTCGAGGAATGCGTCGCACTCGCCGCTGATGAACAGGTTTCTGCGGCCCGTTGAACCACGCGTGCCCAACTGCGCAGCAAAGCCTAAAATTGCAGGGCGAGAGCCCTCAGGAGAACCAGGATGACGAACACGAACTCTTCACTTCACAAGACGCTTAGCCAGGTCATCGGCGCCGAGCGCGCCGAGCGCCTCTTCCAGGTCCTTACCATCCCGCAGGGCATCCTCGACGAGAGCGGTGACACTATCTCGCGTGCCGGCATCGCGCAGGCGCTCAACATGCTGCTCTTTGAGGACCTGCTCAAACGCGTCCCTGACGCCAAGGCCTACGCTGATGACTGCCTCCGCGAAGGCCGCAAGGTCATGCACGATCACGGCGCGGTCCGCACCGTCGCGCTCTTCGGCATGGGCGAGATCCCCGCTGGCGAAGCGGCAATTACCCGCATCTTGCGCCCGCTCGGTTATGGACTCAACGGCACCTACCCGCTCGAGCGCCTGAAGATGACCGGGCGCTCGCACGCGCAGGCCGAGTACCCCGAAGAGCTCGCCCAGTTCTTCATCAGCGAGCTTCACGTCGACCGCTTTTCACCTGACTTCCGGGCAGCCGTCGCTCGCATCACCTCCACCTCGCGCGATCCTCTCTCACCTGAGGCCAAATCACTCCTCGCTGAGCTCGACGAGAATCGCTCGCTGCCCATCGACAAGGCCGCGAAGCTGCTGCCCTCTCTTGCGAAAGTCTTCGAGCGCCAGCACGACGAACCCACCGTCGCCGACTACGAGATCCTCCTCAAGGAATCGCCAGAGATGGCTTGGATCTCCACCGAGGGCAATGCCTTCAACCACGCCACCGATCGCGTGCCCGACGTCGACGAACTCGCCGCCCGCCAGAAGGCTCTCGGCCGTCCGATGAAGGAGACCGTCGAAAAATCGCAGTCCGGTCGCGTGCGCCAGACCGCGTTTCTGGCCGCGCGCGTGCAGCGCCGCTTTCGCGATGCCAACGGCAACCTCATCACCCGCGAGGTCCCCGGCTCCTTCTACGAGTTCATCACCCGCCTCCCCATGGAAGAGGACGGCAAGACCAAACTCGACCTCAGCTTCGACAGCTCCAACGCGCAGGCCATCTTCAAGATGACCGCTGGCACCGCGAAAGAGCCGGCCACAGCCGCCAAAGCGTAGTCGGCAGTTTCGCGCAATCTCAGATCTCGCGAAGCTGTCGACAAATATCATCTCGCGACCGGAGCAGGACGGTCTCACCGTCCTGCGAAGCGGAGAGAGACCCCTGTATTTGAAGAGCGAAGGAATAGCATGCCCGCCACGATCAGATCCATCCGCGACGAAGCCGTCGATCTCCTAACGCAGCTGGGCGTACCGGGATCCTCCTACACCAACGGCTCGCTCATCGCGCGCACGCCAATCACTGGCCAAGAGCTCGCGCGAATCCCCACGACCTCACCCGAAGCCGCCGCCAATGCCCTCACCACCGCGCATAAGGCCTTCGAAGCGTGGCGCAATGTGCCGGCGCCTAAACGCGGCGAACTCGTCCGCCTCCTCGGCGAAGAACTTCGCGCCAACGTCGACACTCTCGGACGCCTCGTCACACTCGAAGCCGGCAAGATTCTCTCCGAAGGCCTCGGCGAGGTACAGGAGATGATCGACATCTGCACCTTCGCCGCCGGCCTCTCGCGCCAACTCGCCGGCCTCACCATCGCATCCGAACGCGCCAACCATCGCATGATGGAGACCTGGCATCCGCTCGGCGTCGTCGGCATCATCTCCGCCTTCAACTTCCCCGTCGCTGTCTGGAGCTGGAACGCCGCGCTTGCACTCGTCTGCGGCAACTCTATCGTCTGGAAGCCCTCAGAGAAAACGCCGCTCACCGCGCTCGCAACCCAGACCCTTTTCGAACGCGCCTGCGAAAAGTTCGGCGGCGCGCCGCCAAATCTTTCCGCCCTCCTCATCGGCGACTCCAGGCTTGGCGAACTCCTCGTCGACTCTCCGCTCGTCCCACTCGTCTCTGCCACCGGTTCGACGGCCATGGGCCGCGCTGTCGGTCCGCGTCTCGCCAAGCGCTTTGGCCGGGCCATTCTTGAGCTCGGCGGTAACAACGCCGCTATCGTCTGTCCCTCCGCGGATCTCGACCTCACTCTGCGCGGCATTGCCTTTGCCGCGATGGGCACTGCTGGCCAGCGCTGCACCACTCTCCGCCGCCTCATCGTCCACGAGTCCGTATACGACCAACTCATCCCGCGACTCAGGCAGGTCTACAGCTCCGTCTCCATTGGAGACCCGCGCGAGCCCAACACCCTCGTTGGTCCACTCATCGACGCCCGCGCCTACGACGCAATGCAGTCCGCTCTAAACTCCGCGCGCACCGAAGGAGCCACCATGACCGGCGGCGAACGTATTGATATCAATGGATCGCCAGATTCTTTCTACGTGCGGCCCGCTCTTGTTGAAGTTGCTCATCAATCCGACATCGTGCGCCACGAAACCTTCGCGCCGATCCTCTATGTCCTCAAGTATCGCAGCCTCGACGAAGCCCTCGCCCTGCACAACGACGTCCCGCAAGGCCTGTCATCCTCCATCTTCACGCTCAACGTGCGCGAGGCCGAGCGTTTTCTCGCCACTTCGGACTGCGGCATCGCCAACGTGAATATCGGCACCTCTGGCGCCGAGATCGGCGGAGCCTTCGGGGGCGAGAAGGAGACCGGCGGAGGTCGCGAGTCCGGCTCCGACGCGTGGAAGCAGTACATGCGCCGCGCCACCAACACCATCAACTACGGCACCGAGCTCCCGCTCGCGCAAGGAGTCACCTTCGACATCGATTAGCTGTACTATGTTTCGGTGCCTAAACTAACGTTCGTCTTCGCTCTTGCAGTGACGACCATGGCGTGGCCGTCACATCTCCCCGCACAGGCAAAGCCGCAGCCCGAAGTGCAGCAAAATCTTCGCACACTCCTCGGCCCTAACGTCTTCGTCTACTCTCCGTCGACGCCCGCGATCGAGATCCAATCGCAGATCGACAAGGTCTACGCCGAGCAGGAACACGCGGAGTTCGGCTCTTCACGTTACGCCTTTCTCTTTCTCCCTGGCGATTACCACGTCGACATTCCCGTAGGCTTCTACACGCAGGTGATCGGCCTCGGCCCGACGCCCGACGCCGTCCACATCACAGGCAACGTGCACGCCGACGCATCGCTCCCAAAAGACAACGCCACCTGCACCTTTTGGCGCGCCGTCGAGGGCTTCTCCGTCACGCCTTCCACCGGCACCCTGCAGTGGGCTACATCACAGGCCGTCTCTTTCCGCCGCATGCATGTCCTCGGCAATATGGTTCTTCATCAGAACCACGGCTGGGCCTCGGGCGGCTGGCTCTCCGACAGCGTCATCGACGGCAACGTCGATTCCGGCTCGCAACAGCAATGGATTTCACGCAACGCCGAGTGGCACAGTTGGACCGGCTCGAACTGGAACATGGTCTTCGTCGGCATCAACAATCCTCCCGCCGGCGACTGGCCCAAGCCTGCCTACACCAAGATCGATCGCACGCCCATCTCGCGCGAAAAACCCTTTCTCTTTACCGACACTCACGGCACTCTCAACGTCCTTGTTCCCTCGCTTCAGCACGACACCATCGGCGTCACCTGGCACAACGGCTCGACTCCCGGCCGGATCGTGCCGCTCTCGCACTTCTTCATCGCACACCCCGCGGACACCGCCGCCACCATCAACGCCGCACTTGCCTCCGGCAAAGATCTTCTCCTTACGCCCGGCACCTACGACATCACTGAGCCCATTCGCATCACGCGCAAGAACACTATTGTCCTGGGCCTGGGGTACGCCACGTTGCTTCCTATCGACGGCACCGCCGCCATGACTGTCGCCGACGTCGACGGCATCACCATCTCGGGCCTGCTCTTCGATGCAGGCGAAAAGCAATCCCCATTTTTGCTCGAGGTGGGCCCACCACACAGCCATTCCAACCATGTTGCCAACCCCATCTCTTTGCACGATGTTTTCTTCCGTGTCGGCGGCGCAGCCGTCGGCAAGGTCGCGGCCAACCTAGTCATCAACAGCAACGACGTGCTCATCGACCACACTTGGATCTGGCGCGCTGACCACGGCCACGGCGTCGGATGGACCTTCAACACCAGCGACAACGGTCTCATCGTCAACGGCAATGACGTGACCGCCTACGGCCTCTTCGTCGAGCACCACCAGCAGTTCCAAGTGCTCTGGAACGGCGAGCGCGGGCGCACCTACTTCTATCAATCCGAGATCCCCTACGACCCACCCAATCAGCCTGCATGGCGCAGCGCACCGAACCTCAACGGTTGGGCCTCCTACAAAGTCGCCGACGCCGTCCACGACCACGAAGCCTTTGGCCTCGGCATCTATAGCGTCTTCCGCCACCCCAATGTTGTCCTCACACAAGCCATCGAGGTCCCGGAGCGTCCCACCGTCCGCTTCCATGACATCATTACGGTCGCACTCGACAATCTTGGCGAAATCACCAGTGTTATTGACGGAACTGGCGGCGCAGCAAAACCCGAGCCGCGTGTTACTCCGAGGGTAGAATTATTCCCCTCGACAGCATCCGTGCCCGGCAGGTAGCGAAATTCGGGCTCGCTGTCACTGGAGCCTGCCTATATGTTTCGCCTCCGCACTGTGCTGATCGCCGCTCTCGTCGCCCTTCCGCTTAGCGCCTCAGCACAGTCTGCTTCTGATCGTCCGTGGATGAACCCGGCGACGCCTCTCGAAGACCGCATCAACTCGCTCATCTCCCAGATGACGCTCGAGGAAAAGGTCCAGCAGATGCGCGACCACGCGCCCGCGATCCCACGGCTCGGCGTCCCCGCATACTTCTGGTGGAACGAGGGTAATCACGGAGTCGCAGTCGCTGGCACAGCCACGAACTTCCCCCAGGTCATCGGCATGGCCGCTACCTGGGACGCACCGCTGATTCACCGCGAGGCCGAAGTTATCTCCACCGAGGCTCGCGCCAAGTACAACGAAGCCATCCGCCACGATCAGCACGAGCAGTTCTTCGGTCTCACCTTCTGGGCGCCCAACATCAACATCTTCCGCGACCCGCGCTGGGGTCGGGGCCAGGAGACCTACGGCGAAGACCCCTACCTCACCGGCCGCATGGCGGTCGCCTTCGTCACCGGCATGCAGGGCACGGACCCCAACTTCTTCCGCGTGGTCTCTACGCCGAAGCACTTCGCAGTGCACTCCGGTCCCGAGTCCACACGCCATCAGGCCAACGTCGATGTCTCCGCGCACGACCTTGAAGACACCTACCTTCCCGCCTTCCGCGCCGCTGTCACCGAAGCCAACCCGCAATCCGTCATGTGCGCCTACAACTCCATCGACGGTGCGCCCGCCTGCGCCAACACCATGCTCCTTCACGACCACCTTCGAGCCGCATGGTCCTTTTCCGGCTACGTCGTCAGTGATTGCGCCGCCGTTGCGGACATCAATACTGGCCACCGCTACGCACCCGACATGGCGCAAGCCGGTGCAGATGCAGTCAAAGCCGGCACCGATCTCGAGTGCGGCTTCGGCAATGGCCAGGCATTTCCCGCACTCGTCGAAGCCGTTCATCGCAATCTCATCTCCGAGGCAGATCTCGACGTCGCACTTCGCCGCCTCTTCCGCGCGCGATTCCGCCTCGGCATGTTCGACCCACCCGACAGCTTCGCCTACGGCCGCATTCCGTTCTCTGAAGTGAACTCACCCGAGCATCGCGAGCTCTCGCTGCAGGCTGCGCGAGAATCCATGGTGCTACTCAAAAATCTCAACCACACATTGCCACTCAGCCGCTCCATCCGCAGCCTCGCCGTCGTGGGTCCCGAGGCCGAACTCATCCAGTCGCTGCAGGGCAACTACAATGGCCCTCCGCCGTCGCCCGTCTACCCGCTCGACGGCATCGAGAAGCGCTTCTCCTCCGCGACCGTCCACTACGCTCAGGGCTCCACGCTCGTCGACGGCTTCGCGATACCTATCGAACACACAGCGCTCCATCCGACGAACGGCTCTGGCGACGGGCTCACCGGCGAATACTTCGCATCACCGGACCTCAGCGGCACCCCTGTCCTCACGCGCGCCGACCGCCGCATCAACTTTAACTGGGACAAGGTCATCGGCGTTGTGCCCGGTCTTCAGCGCAACAATTGGTCTGTCCGCTGGACCGGAACGTTCACCCCACCCGCGTCCGGCGCCTACAAGCTTGGGGTGCGCGTCAACTCCTGCTACGCCTGCGAGAACAACGAAACCTTTCGCCTCTTTCTCGACGACAAACTGATCCTGCAGAACTCCGGCAAAACCGCCGAGCGCGGCGCGGCCTTCGACGCCCCCGTCGACTTCACCGACACGAAGCCTCACGCCATTCGCCTCGAATACCTTCACGGCACCGGCTCAGCCGGCATCGACCTCACCTGGCAGCCGCCCTCCGCCGTTCTCCGCGATGAAGCCGTCGCCGCCGCCAAGCAATCCGACGTCACCATCGCCTTTGTCGGCCTCTCACCTTCACTTGAAGGCGAGCAGATGCCCGTGCATCTCGAAGGCTTTTCCGGCGGCGACCGCACTAGCATCGAGCTGCCCGCCGTGCAGCAGCAACTTCTCGAAGCCGTCGCAGCCACTGGTAAGCCGCTCATCGTCGTTTTGCAGAACGGCAGCGCGCTCGCGGTCAACTGGGCGCAACAGCACGCCGCCGCTATCCTCGAAGCCTGGTATCCAGGCGAAGCGGGTGGCAGTGCCATCGCCGAAACCCTCGCCGGCGACAACAATCCCGGAGGGCGCCTCCCTCTCACCTTCTATGCCTCGCTCACGCAGCTCCCGCCGTTTGAGGACTACGCCATGGAGCGCCGCACCTATCGCTACTTCACCGGCCAACCGCTCTACACCTTCGGCTACGGCCTCAGCTACACCAGCTTCGCCTACAGCCGACTTCACGTTCCCGCGACTGTTCACGCCGGCGAGAACGTCACTATCGAAGCTGATCTACGCAACAACGGCAGCCTCGCGGGCGACGAAGTCGCAGAGCTCTATCTCACGCAACCGCGCGGCTACCAGACGCCCGTCCGCAAGCTCGTCAGCTTTCAGCGCGTGCATCTCGCGCGCGGCGCTTCAACGCATCTCTCTCTCACCATCGACCCCCGCTCCCTCAGCCAGGTCGACGACAAAGGCAACCACATGATCCTTCCCGGCGAGTACACAATCTCTCTTGGAAGCACACAGCCCGGCACCGGCGCGATCACGCTCACAGGCCACTTCACCGTGACCGGGCAGCGCGAACTCCTCAAATAGCGCGGGCTCCGAGCGAATGCATTGATATCAATGCATCGCTCTTGTCTCGCACAGAAATACTTAATCCGCCTCTGCCGCTGTCCCCAGGGACTCGCCCTCCGCTTGGGCGCGCACTCTCGGCCGAGAGTGCGTGTGGGTCCGGTGATATCCGGAGTGCCGCTGCAACACAAGCGCCGCTGCACCCCTCAGCCGTGCAAACTCCGGATTCAGCGTCGTCATCACACGAGGCGGCGGACCTGCGAGCATCTGCCGCTTCAGCTCCTCTTCCACGATTGGTCCAAACCGCTGCCACGCCGACGTCAGCTCACCCGTAAACAGGATCACCTCCGGCGACAGCGCGGCAGTAACCGCGTGCAGTCCACGGCCAAGGCTTTCAGCCTGCCGGCTCAGCGCCTTCACCGCGGCCGGGTCGTCGTCGACCGCAAGGTTCAGCAGTCTCGTCCCGGTCATTCCGCTCTCTTTCTTCCCTGTCGCCTCATTGTAGTAGCGTACGGCCGCGCGCGTTGAAGCAAACATCTCCCAGCAACCCGTACGTCCGCATCCGCACTGCGGCCCAGTCGGATCCAGCACGACGTGTCCAAACTCGCCTGCCAACCCGCCGTGACCTGTAATCATCTGCCCGTTGCTCAGCACCGCAGTTCCGATCCCTTCAGAGATCGCCACCAAGACCGCGTTGCTGACACCATCCAGTCTTCCCGACCAGATCTCAGCGATCAGGCACGCATTCGCCTCGTTCTCCATCTCCACCTTCAGGCCAAGCGCGTTCTCGATCACACCTCCGATCTCATGCCCTGCCCACCGCAGATTCGGAGCCAGCACAAGCTTCTGTGTCATCGGGTCAACTCTTCCCGGCATACTCAGCCCGACGCCCTCAAACGTCTTGGTCGGATGCATCTCGCGCATCCGCTCCAGCGCCGACACCAGCTCAGGCAGTGCGCGGTCCACGTTCGAAGGCAGTACGATCGCCTTCTGCGACAGCAGCCGGCTGTTCATATCCACCACGGCAATCGTCGCCTGCTCCGGCCTCACATCCACCGCGAGCATCACGATGTCTTCATTCAGCGACAGCAGCGTCGGCCGGCGTCCTCTTGGCAGCCGCTGCGTCCCGCCCTCGACCACCCATCCTTCTTCAATCAGCTCTTCGACGATCGACGACACCGTGCTCGGATACAGCCCTGATGCCCTCGCCAGCTCCACTCGCGCTACAGGCTGCTTCGCCCGCACCAACTCCAGAATCACGTCGCGGTTAATGTCGCGCGCCACTTCGCTCGAGGCCAGCCTCACATAGGCCAGGTCCGCCCGTCGCAACGCGTGCGTTGTTTCATGCGCCGCGGGTTGTCTTCCCCCGTTTGTCTCCGTGCTCTTCGCCACGTTTGGCTCCTTCCCCCTTCGAATCAGCCGCGTCCTAACCAATCAATTCAAAAGTCAAAAAACTACATCAGCGAAACTAGTTACCCACTCTCGCATCTCCGGTCCCGACGACACCTGCATGAAAACTCTCCGGCGGGCCCAGGTAGCTGGGCTTCAGAGATCCATTAGCCCCATAGCTCACCACCACTCTCTCGACCACCAGCGCCGGATCCACCGCCCACACCTTCAAGGTGTGATATCCCGGCGCTGCAATCGCCAGCGGCACCGTCACGCGCCGCACGCCGTCGCTCACCGCCTGCGCCCAGTCCCTGTCCGAGTTATGTTCCAGCGCGTCCACCATAGTTCGCGGCCCATCATCCACAGATACCGCGAAACGCAATCCACGCCCCGGCACAAAGTTCAGCGTGGGCGCAAGCGTCATCTGCAGCTCGAAATCTCCGGAGTCATAAAGGTACATCCTGTACTGCAGCGATGTCTTTGATTCCATCTCGCTCGCCGCCGTCACCGGATACACCGTCATACCCGACTTCGTCGCTCCATATCCCGGCAGGTCCACCCACCTCATATCCCCGTCCGCGCCACCATCCGCAGTCCGCGACGTCGTATCTGCAGCCTCCATCGCCACATAGCCGTCGCCTTCAACAAACCCCTCCGCGTTGTCCGGTGTAACCGGCAGCCTTCTCGCGCGCAGCGTATATGTGAGCGGTCGCGCATCGCCCGAGGTCACTGCCACAGTCCCGTCAGCCTCATCGCTCGGCACCTTGCTCCAATCCACGTCCACAACGACCTTCTCGCCACTCGGACTGATCACACCGTCTCTTTGTGACGTGCGAATCCAAGGCGCACTCGTTTTCACTTCAAACGGCACGGAACTCTTTCCTCGATCAACCAGCTCCAGTGTTCTCGTTCGCCGAGTCACCGAATCGATCGTTCCGAGCGAGAATTCAAACCTTCCGCCCGGCCGCGTAAGTGTCGCGTCCTCAGAAGTCACACCCAGCGACCCTGTCTCCGGCACCTGGATCCAGCTCACCCCTGGCATCACGTTCGCTGGCGGATCGCTCCACGTCACATACCCGATGTGCGTCTGGTCCATCATGTGATCCCATTTGCCGTTCAGCAGATGGTTGTAGTCGCTGCTTAGTTCCGCGTCGCGCGCAAACATCTCCTGCACAGCGGTCGCTTCGTCATTCGCCTTCACGTTGCCCATGTGCGCATCGGCTGCATTCCGCGCAGCCATCACGTACATCTCCGTCAGATTCGCGCACGCATCCACGGGATACTGAATCAGCTCGAAATAGCTCGCCCGTTCGTTCTCCGGCAGCTGCGTGGCGAGCTTGTCCACACGGTCCTCGAGGACCCTCCACTCACTCTCTACGCGATCCGCCTCGTGATAGTTCGTCAAACTGAACGTCGTCGGATCAATTAGTTCCGGCTTCCGCCTGCCGTTGTAACGGGTGTAGTCCTCCATCGCCGTCGCAATCTCATCCGCATGCTCCTGCCCGAACTCCCGCGTCGCCCAATCGCGCGTGAACTCATCCAAATGGTCTTTGTCCCACCGCTGCGGCGTCCTTGCATAACTCAGAAAGAACTCAATCGGAAACTCCATCGGCTTCCCATCGCCGACGTTCACCACCCACAACCGGTCCGCACCATACTGCAGCGCCAGGTGCATCTGCTCCTGCACCTTCGGGATCGGGTTCGTATTCAGCCACTTGTAGCTGCGCGGCCCACCCACATAGTCGAAGTGGTAATAGATCCCCGCTCCACCCGGCCGCCTCCTCTCCTCCGCCGTCGGCAGCCGCCGCAGATCGCCCCAGTTATCGTCGCTCCATAGCAGCGTCACATCATCCGGCACCCGCATGCCCTTTTCGTAGTAGCCCTGCACCTCCTTGTACAGAGCCCATACCTGCGGCACCTTCGTCACATCCTGGTTCACCGTCTCCTTCAAAATCTCTCGCTGATTCGCAACGATCTTCTCCAGCAGCTGCGTATTCGCATCAGCCGACATCGGCGTGTCATTCTCGCCGCGCATCCCCAGGGTGACAACCTCTTCGTAGTTCTTGTCGCGCTCCATCCCCTTGCGCCAGAACTCATCAATCTCCTTCTGATTCGTCGTGTAGTTCCACGCACCATACTGTCCCCACTTGCCCGAGGTCCACTCTTTCTCGGCACGCATCATCGGCTCTTCATGCGAGGTCCCCATCACGATCCCGTACTCATCCGCCAGCTTCGGATTCTCCGGATCGTCCGCTGCAAACGCGTTGTTCCACATCGCAGGCCATAGGAAGTTCGCCTTCAACCGCAGCAGCAGCTCAAACACCTTGGTGTAGAACTCGTGGTTCATCCCGCCGAACTTCTCCTTCGTCCAGCCCGACAAGCACGGCGCCTCATCGTTGAAGAAGATCCCGCGATACTTCACCGCCGGCACTGGCTGCACTACTCTGCCCGGCATCACATACAGCGCATCCGCGTGCGGCACCCGCACATCCGCCCACCAATACCAGGGCGAAACTCCAATCTGCTCGCTCAGGTCGTAGACCCCATAAATCGTCCCGCGTTTGTCCGCTCCCGCAATCACGAGCGCGCGCCTCACCCCTGGCATCGGGTGCTCGACTATCGTCGTCACCGCGGACTCCCACTTACCCGCAACCCCACTCACATCCAGCTTCTTCGCCTTCACCAGCGCGTCGATCAGCGGACTCTTCCCAATAGTCCCGATCAGCACAACATCCTCAGCCCCCATGCCTCGAACGTCCTTTACTACCCCCGCAGCATGTCCCGTAACCCGTTCCACATCCGCGCTTAGATCCCCAACCGCTCGCACCACTCCCGGCCAATCCGCATCACTCACCACCAGCGGCGCCGCCTTTTGGCTGGTGTACAGAACAAAGCCACCCTGCACTCGAGTCGAACTCACATACTGCCGCTCGCCGAGCGCCCACGCGCGCACGGCCACCATCAACACACCCGCGACAATCCAGCCCCAGACCCGCATTCCCGCTCCCAAATGCCCGATTGCGATCGATGCGTGACACCTTACACCCTGGCGATAGTTTGTGTCGCGAAGAAAATAAAAATTTGCCTACACCAACGTAATCCCGACCCACTACAGCGTCTCAACGCTCCAACCGCTAGGTCGCCTATGCCCTATCGTTCCCGGGCCGACCCGCTTGCAAGGGGTCGGACACACTCCGTCAACGGCCGGCGTGATATCGTCCTGGGTTTATTCCGCGAGTCTCTCGCCTGTCCTTCGGTTGAAGAGTCGACCGCGGATAGCGCGGCGACCATCAACGCCCCAACGACCATTGGTCTGCAGAGGTTCACCTGGGTTTTCTCCCCAACGAGAGTCCCGGGCAATCACTTCAAATCACCTACGGCGAAACGCACGCCTATGTTCCACCTTCGAGCTGCTTCCGGCGTAGAGCTTCATAACAACGCGTGCTAACTTCCACTTCAGACAGCTCGCATCCGAGGAGATCCACCGATCCCCCACGCCCGCAAACCCAGACCCACCGGCCTCAGTCTCCTTCCGCTCGTCGCGGCCATCTACTTCATGGTCTCGGGCGGCCCCTACGGCCTTGAGGACATCATCGGCATGGCCGGCTTCGGCCGCGCGCTCCTGCTCCTCGCCATCGTCCCCATTCTCTGGAGCCTTCCCACCGCCCTCATGGTCGGCGAGCTCGCCTCTGCCATCCCCGATGAAGGCGGATTCTACGTCTGGGCCCGGCGCGCGCTCGGCCGCTTCTGGGGCTTCCAGGTCGCGTGGCTCTCGCTCGCCTCCAGCGTCTTTGACATGGCCATCTACCCCACCACTGTCTCGCTCTACCTCGCCCGTGTCTTCCCCGAGCTCAGTCACGGCCATCGCGCGCTCCTGCTCAAGCTCGCCATCGTCCTCATCGCCACTCTCTGGAACCTCCGCGGCGCCGTCTCCGTCGGCCACGGCTCCGTCCGCATGATGGCCATCTCGCTCGCACCCTTTGCCGTCATGTTGCTCATCGCGATCTGGCGCATCGCCCACGGCGGCCTGCATCTCGCCGCAAGCGGTCAAACCCTCACCTACGACCTCGGTGGCGCGCTCTCCGTCACCATGTGGAATTACATGGGCTGGGACAACGCCTCCACCATCGCGCAGGAGGTCGAAAACCCGCAGCGCGACTACCCGCGCGCTATGCTCGTCTCCGCTCTCTGCGTCATGTGCGTCTACATGCTGCCGTTGCTCGCCGTCTGGGCCGTCGGCATCCCCGCCGCACGCTTCTCCACCGGGGCATGGGCCGACGCCGCTGGTCTCCTCGGCGGTTCCGTGCTCGCCATGTCCGTCGTCCTCGCTGGCTCGCTCGATGGCCTCGGCACCTTCAACGCTCTCACTCTTACCCTCACGCGCCTTCCCTACGCCATGGCAGAGGACGGTCTCCTTCCGCGCGTCCTCCGCCTCCGCACCCGCAACGGAGTCCCCTGGGTCTCTGTGCTCGCCTGCGGCACCACCTGGGCTCTCGCACTCGGCCTCACCTTCGAGCGCCTCATCTCCATCGACCTAGTCCTCTGGGGAGCCTCGCTCATCCTCGAGTTCCTCTCCCTCATCGTCCTTCGCCGCACCGAGCCGAACCTCAAGCGCCCCTTCCGCATCCCCGGCAATCAACTCGCACTTATCGTGATCGGCTGCGGCCCTATGGTCCTTCTCGCCTTCGCGCTCTTCAACGCGCGCGCCGAAAAGCTCTACGGCATCAACGCCCTGCTCTTCGCCGCCATCGTCGCCATCGCCGGCCCCATCGTCTACGCACTCATGAACCTCACCCGCCGCAACACCGCATAAAAGCGAAAGGGACCGGCAGCTCGCCGATCCCTCAAACTCTCACAAAGCAATCTCGCTACTTCTTCCCTGCAACCGCCTCGAGAACCTTCTTCTCGCCCTTCCCCTTCGCATCCACGAACGCCTGCTCCGCCTCGGTAATCTTCGCCCGCGCCACCGCCGCGTCGCGCCACCCCTTCACCTCGACCCGCTTGCCCTCCAGGTCCTTATAGATCGAGAAGAAGTGCGTCATCTCCTTCAGCGTATGCGGGTATACATCCGAGTAGTTCCACACATCCTTGTACCTCGGATTCCCCTGCCCCACGCACAGGATCTTTTCGTCGTTCACGCCCTGGTCCGTCATATCCAGCACGCCAATCGGCCGTACCGTCAGCACGCACCCCGGAAAGCTCGGCGTATCCACCATCACCAGCACATCCAGCGGGTCACCATCCGCCGCCAGCGTGCTCGGAATGAACCCATAGTCTCCCGGGTAGTGCACCGGCGAGTACAGATTCCGGTCCAGCCGGAACACATGCAACTGCTTGTCGTACTCGTACTTGTTGATTCCCTCATAAGGAATCTCGATCACTGCATTCACCAGCTCCGGCGACTTCGGCCCCACGGGCAGTTCAAGATAGTTCGGCATAAAGATTCTGCGCGTCTTTCCAGGAAAGATTTTGACTCACTCGCTGACAGCACACACGCTTCAGCAACCCTCAAAACCAGCGAGAAGCCTTCTCCCAGTCTACCCGTCCGCGCTTCGCCCTGTCTGCGCGCTATTCGCCCACCCTCTTTGGCCGTCATCCTGCGCCGTAGGCAAAGGACCCCTGTATTTAGGACCCGCACGTTCACGGTGCTAGCCTCATTAAGTGAGCCCCAACAGCGCCTCCCGTTTCGTCCGAGCCTGTCTTCGCCAGCCCGTCGACCGCACCCCCGTATGGTTCCTCCGCCAGGCCGGCCGCTACATGCCCGAGTACATGGCCGTGCGCCGCCACCATTCCCTTCTCGACATCTGCCGCACACCCTCCATCGCCGCCGAGGTCACTATCACCGCCGCCGAGCGCCTCGGCGTCGACGCCGCCATCATCTTCGCCGACCTCCTCCTGCCCCTCACGCCCATGGGCCTCGACTTCGAGTTCGTCAACGGTGAAGGTCCCGTCATCCACAAACCCCTCCGCTCCTTCGAGCAGGTCCGCGCCCTCCGCACCGACCGCACCACCGAGCTCTCCTACGTCGCCGAAGCCATCAGCAAGGTCGCGACGCACTTCAACAACAAGCGCCCCTCACCCGGCTCACAAGACACCCTCGGCATCATCGGCTTCTGCGGCGCTCCCTTCACACTCGCCAGCTACATGATCGAAGGCGCCTCGTCCCGCAACTACATCGAGACCAAGCAGTTCATGTACACCGACGCCGCCTGGCCCATCCTCATGGACAAGCTCGTCACCGTCCTCACCGACTTCGCCGCCCAGCAAGTCTCCGCCGGTGCCGACGTCATCCAGGTCTTCGACTCCTGGGCCGGCGCGCTCTCCGTCGCCGACTACCGCGCCTACGCCCTCGCCCCCACCACCGAGCTCATCCGCCGCATCCAGGCCCTCGGCGTCCCCGTCATCTACTTCGGCGTTGACACCGCCAGCCTCCTCCCCACCTTCCGCGAAACCGGCGCCGACGTCATCGGCCTCGACTGGCGCATCCCGCTCGACGCCGGCTGGCGCGCCGTCGGACACAACACCGCCATCCAGGGCAATCTCGACCCCATCACCCTCTTTGCTCCCGACGACGTCCTCGAAGCCCGCGTCCTCGAGATCCTCTCCCTCGCCGCCGGCCGTCCCGGCCACATCTTCAACCTCGGCCACGGCATCGTCCCCAACACCCCCGTCGACGCCGTCCTCCGCGTCGTCGACCTCATCAAGCGCCACGGCCACACCACTCCCCGCGCACCCCACGAAGCCACCAGCGACTGGGCCATCCGCGCCTGATGCTGACTCGTCCGAAGGCGATCTCGTCGATTCGCCTTCTGCGATGGTTATGATTCCTGCATGCAGAACGCTGTTTCGAACCCAGAGCCGGATTCGGCCGACAGAGATTTCTTCGACCGCCTCCGTCGTGAGTTAGAACAAGAAATCTCAGGCTATGTATACGAACACCCCGGCGGTGCGATAGGAACAGCACTCCCGGCTGATTACATTCGAGCTCATCTGAACTCAATGCGCCTCTGTCTCGTTGAACCTCACTGGGAAGAAGTAAATCTCTGTGACCCCAAGGAAGCGTTGACTGGGGTCGGCATAAAGCGCATGTGCGTCACGATGGCTGAAGACGAGGGCTATGTTCTTGTCTTCGACCCTGTCGATGAGGAGTACCACCTAGCATGGCGCGGGGAACAAGGCTTGGGCACTTGGGGAATTCATGGAGACGGAGTGGGATGTTTCATTGCTCGATGACATGACCCCTCACACCCACACATCATTCTCCGCCGTCATCTCCCCACCGGCATCGCCCGTATTCACCACACCCTTCGGCTCAATCAGCATCATCTTCACCTCGCGCGCCGCGAACGGCTTATGCTCCACGCCCTTCGGCACGACGAACATCTCGCCCGGCCCAATCGTCACCGCGCCATCACGAAAATCAATCCGCAATTCGCCCTCTATGACAAAGAATGTCTCATCCGTCTCCGCATGGCTATGCCACACAAAATCCCCCTCCAGCTTCACCAGCTTGAACTGATAGTCATTCATCTCCGCAATCACCTTTGGCTTCCACTGCTCCTCAAACAACCCAAACTTCTCCCTTAAATTGATCGCACTCCGCATCTCGAGCTCCTCACCCCATCGTAGAACTCGTAGCTGAGCGGCACGGCCGTTTCTTCAGCCGTCATCCTGAGGCGTAGCCGAAGGACCTCGGTATTTTGTTCAGACCACCTCGAATCCCAAGCCTCGCCAAACCGTCCCTACCCCTAAAATTCTCCCGAGCGCAAACCTTACTCATCCGTCTGTCACAGTAGAAGCCAACGCAACACCCGGAAATCGAGCCACACGTGATCGAGGAACTCAGTTTGGTCTTGCCGTTATCCCGGCCCGCCGAGACGGACACCACCCTCGCCGCGCTCGTCGAGACCTACTCAACCCTCCTCTTCCGTGTCGCGCACTCCGTCCTCCGCAACCCCACCGAGGCCGAAGATGTCGTGCAGGACACCTTCGTCCGCGTCATGGAGCACAAACGCACGCTGCCCGAAGTCCGCGACCTCCGCGTCTGGCTCGTGCGCATCACCTGGAACCTCGCGCTCGACCGCCGCCGCCGCATCCGTCCCGACCAGATGGATGACGCCTTTGCCCACACCCTCGCCGGCCGCAACACACCCGCCGACGTCGCCCTTCACGATGCCCGCGAACTCGCCCGCGTCTTCCTCGAGATCGACCGCCTCCCTCGCGCCGAGCGCCAGGCCCTTCTGCTCTCGGCCATCGACGACCTCGATACCCGCGAGCTCGCCCAGGTCCTCAACAAATCCGAATCAGCCATCCGCGCACTCATCTTCAGAGCCCGCACGCGACTACGCCAACGGCTCACGAAAGGAGGCAAAGCATGAACGCGAACACTCCTCACGATGCAAACGCCGTGGCCCTTGATGTAGACCACACCATCGACCGCGCACTCTCCGCCCTTCGCGATGCTCAGCCCCGCTCCGGCAGCGAAATGTTCGCCAGCCGCATCCTCGCCTCGCTCGAGCACCGCACCGCCGCCCCGCAATCCGCGCGCTTCCACATCTCCGCACACTTCGCGCTCTGGACTGCAACAGCAGCCACCATCCTCGCCATCACCTCGCTGGTTATCCTTCACCAACACACTGCGTCGACGGCGAATCAAGCATCGGTCTTTGTTCAACACTCCACGAATCCCGCTATCCCGAGCGATCAGTCAAACGCCGTCATCCTGACCGAGCGGAGCGAGTCGAAGGATCCCGCTAACACCAGTCGCGCGACCAACAACAAACCGTTCTCCGCCTCGAGTCTCGCCCCAACCACCCATAGAGTGTCATCTCGACCGGAGCGCGTAGCGCGCAGTGGAGAGACCTGCATTTCGGACCACCTCGGATGCCCGATTCGTGAGGGCACGGCGCCAACAACAACTCCCACCGACGCCCAACTCCTCGCCGACCTCCACGCGCCCAGCCATCTCGCACCGCCGCTCCCGCTCACCCCGCAGGAAAAGCTCTTCCTCCGTATGCTTCGCTACGGCAACGCCACGCAGGTCGCCGAGCTGAATCCCATCGTCCGCGCTCAGCACGACGCCGACGAAACTGCAGCCTTCAAAGCCTTCTTCCCGGATCCGCCACCTCTTCAGCAACCCAACGGAGATACCGAATGAACCGCACCTTCAAACTTTTCGCAGCCGGAGCACTCACTCTCGCTCTCGTTCCGGCCGCGTTCGCGCAAAGCACTGACACCAAACCCACGGAGTCCAAGCCCGCGGAGCGGCAGGCGTATCAGCCGCGACCGGACTTCAGCCAGTTCGTCTTCAAGACCTACTACCTGTCCAGCGTCTCTCAGACGAACGACGCCAATGAGATCCTTATCGCCCTGCGCAACATGCTGGAACCCTGGACCAAGCTCTATCTCGTCTCGTTCCAGAACGCGATCGAAATCTATGCTCCCCCCGAGCAACAGACACTCGCGCAGAAGATCATTGCGGACCTCGATCGCACGCGGAAGGCCTACCGCCTTACCTTCACCCTCGCCGAGTCCGAAGGCGGCAAGCGCATCGGCGTCCAGCACTTCGCCATCGTCGTCG
>Ga0206804_10140_pt1 | contig 21443 bp, 19 predicted proteins | sample Alteio_BWOrgCont_62_FD_152888 | JGI IMG/M metagenome (GOLD analysis project Ga0206804, IMG submission 152888) | Enriched cells from forest soil in Barre Woods Harvard Forest LTER site, Petersham, Massachusetts, United States -... | ecosystem: Environmental > Terrestrial > Soil > Temperate forest >... | reverse complement strand
CGATTTCAGCAACGCTTCCACGGATGGTTCCGCGCTGATGACGCTCATCGCGTGAACGATCTGGCCGCTCGCCAAACCGATCTGCGCCGCGTCGTTCTTTTCGCCGGGCGACATTTCGCCGGCGAATGCGAGTTGTTTTTCGTCCTGATATTGTTGGATGGCCAACGCCGCAATGCTCGCGCGTCCGGATTTATTCGCGCTCAATTCCGCGAGAATTTCCTGCGCGCTTGCCGGCTGTTCCGTCAACACGAGTTGCAGATGATGGCCGAGTGCGTTTTCAACGGCGGTGATGAATTGATCCGGCACGCGAATACGATCCGCGAGCGAACCGATGACGGAACGCGATTGCCGCAACGCCGCGACCGCACCCGCGTCAAAACCTTCGTGCGCGCCTTCGAGCTGTTCCAGCACCGTGAGGCGCGAACGCTTGTCGGATTGCTGGTGCAAAAATTTGTCCTGCTCTGCGCTCGCCGTGTGCAATTCCGATTGCAGTTCGCGCAAGCGGTTCTGCCGTTGCTCCACGGTACCGCGCGTGGTGGTGACGCTCAGTTTTTCCAGCTCGACGCTCGCGGTGAATTCCTGCAAACGCAATTCGAGTCCCGTGCGTTCGGTTTCCAACTGGATTTTTTCGGCGGATAATTTTTCGAGCCGGACGAGATTGCCCTGCTTTTGCAAATCGAGCGCGTTGAGTTCGTTGCGAACGCGCGACAGATCCTGCGCGGCGGCAAACGCGGCGGCCTGTGTCTGGCGCAACTGTTCCTGCCGTTCGCGCAAACCGCTTTCGACGGCGCGCAAGGCTTCCTGTTTCGCAGCCAGACCTTCTTTGTGCTGCGCGAGCGCGGTTTCGGACGCCACGAGTTTTTCGTTGAGGCTGATGAGTTCGCTCGATGCGGCGTGGCAACGTTCTTCGGCCTGCGCGATTTCCGCGAGCGCGCGACCGTTTTGTTCCTCAATTTCGGCCAGACGTTCTTCGTTGAATTGAATCCGGCTGTCGTGGCGATCGATCTCCGATTTCAGTTCCAGACCACGCTGTTGTTGCGCAGCGACCTGCTGTTCCAGTTCGGACAATTGCGCGCGCAATTGCGCGATTTCATTTTCGTAGCGCAACACGTCATTCGTGCCCTGCTCGATGCCGTTGCGCAGATTTTCCACCGTTTCCTGACGCGCGACGATTTCGCCCTGCAGCACGTCGAATTGATGCCGCACGTATTGCGTTTCGAGATGTTGCAGTTCGAGCGAGATCTGTTTGTAACGCTTCGCCTTGCCCGCCTGACGTTGCAGCGAACCGATCTGGCGTTTGACTTCCTTGATCGTGTCGGCGATGCGCAACAGATTCTGCTCGGTGTATTCCAGCTTGCGGAGCGATTCTTTTTTCTGCGAACGGAATTTCGTGATGCCCGCCGCTTCCTCAAAAATCATCCGGCGATCTTCCGGTTTGCTGGAAAGGATTTGCGTGATGTGGCCTTGCGCGAGAATGCTGTAACTCGTCCGCCCGACGCCCGTGCCCATGAAAAGCTGCTGGATGTCCTTGAGACGACACGGCGTACGATTGATAAAATATTCACTGCCGCCATCGCGAAAAATCCGGCGCGTCAACGTGACTTCATCGTACGAAACTTCCACGCCCGCCGCTTTCAGACTTTCTTCGCCCACACCGCCGAGCGTGAGGGAAACTTCGCACATACCCGTCGGCTTGCGACCGTCCGTACCGTTAAAAATGACATCCGCCATTTCGCCGCCGCGCAGCGCTTTGGCGGATTGTTCGCCGAGCACCCAGCGGATGGCGTCCGAGACATTGGATTTGCCGCAGCCGTTCGGCCCGACGATCGCCGTGACGCCCGGCTGAAAGTTCAGCGAAGTCTTATCCGCAAAGGATTTGAACCCGAAAACGGTTAAATTTTTAAGATACATAATCTCGCTCTGCTATCCAATCAAAGGTCTGGTGGCCTGTAAAGAGGAAAACACAACAGGTTGTGCACATTTTGCCTTGTAGCACTACTAATTGTGAATAACTTGACCTTGACGGAGGGCGGAAATAGTCGGAAACCATGGTTTTTGACTTCAAATTTAACTTCCAAACGATCGCATTGAGACGGAATGACCATGTAAACTTAATTACCGCGCAAAATATAATTTTTATATGACTCAAGCCCTTTCAATCTTAAATCTTGGCGATGACGCATTTGGCGCTCTAATTTAAGTGTTGTTTCAAATTTAGAACTTGGCTCTACACGATAATTCACACGGAGCCCCAAAACGATCTGCTCTTCATCTTGGGTCATTATTTTCTTTTTTAACGGGCTAACTGAATAACCGTGTCTTTCAAAAATTGATATTATGATAGGAACCAGCCGTTCCAATCCAATCGGCCCGCTGATTGTAATATCATCGACGTAAACCGTTGCTTTTGCATGCGGGCTAACAGAATTCAAAAGGGCTTCTAATTCTTTACAGACATTATTTAACACCATCCTCGCGACAGCAGGACTTGTAGGAGCTCCTTGAGGCAATTTGCCTTTATGTGTAGTCAGGCGCACTAATAATTCTGCTACTTCTTTCGAAAAACCGATGCTTTCAAATGCCAGCCAAATAGTTTTTGATCGAACGCTCGGAAAGAAATTTTGAATATCTAGCGTGATAATAACCGGCTGTTTTACGTGCGCTTTTGCGGCAGACTTTGTGGATGTTTTAGGCCCGCCGTGAAGCATTTGATGAGCTGGAATTTTATTTAGAATCGTTTGCAGAATTTTTTCCTGAATGTCTTTTAAGTTTTTATACGGCGGGTTAATTATGCGAAAACCACCGCTTGATTTGGGCAGACGCTTAGTGTGATACAAATTCGGAGCCGCAGATGCTAATTTTTGAAGATTGCTATCAGTCAGCCCAAGAAGCTTCGCAAGCTCCATAACATTGGTAGGCAACTTGAATTTTTCCATTCCACAAAAAAGAATTTAGGAGCCTTTTAGCTAAAGAATGAAGAATAGCATTTAACGGCATGATTGATAGTTTGATAATCGAATGAACAATTTTTTTATAAAAACTGCCATTTCGAAGGTGGCTATGTGCCAGTTGCACAAGCCCACGATTTTCGCTGTTAATTTCAGCTATTAACTCAAACTTTTCCAATGCTGCAGTCGCCCCGCAAGTGTTTCCACTTTTCAAGGCTGATTCTGATTCTCGTAACAAAAAGGCTCCTGGGTTTCCCCCATGCTGCCGTCTAAGTCGCCGAATAATTCGGAGAGCCTGACGGCTCGGGAGCCTATTTAATATATTTTTCATTTGTATTACACCTCCCTTCTATATTTTGGTTTGTTCAACCCAAAGTCACCCTGACCTTGAATTGACAACGAAAAATTGTCTAACTATATGGACTCTTATTCGTTGGAACATGAATCAATAGAACCTATTCATGACATGAGCAATAGTTTGACTTCAATATATCGCCTGAAACAAAACGAAATTGAACAAATATTTACTGCATGATTTTAACTCCAAGTCGAATGACAAGGATGAGAAAAGAAGCAACGCCTTTCAGCGTGAATACGAAATGCCTTATATATCAATGAACAAACCAAACCAAGCATCGTCTTGTTTTTATTTTTTGCAACATTTTTTAGAATAAAACCACATAGAGCCACACTCTGCGTCTGATTAATTAGTGAAACTTGATTTCAAAACATCACAATATCAAAAAAACGCCGCCACCTTGCGGCGACGGCGTTGTGAGTCCGGTTCGTTTTTCCTGACGCCTATTTCTTCGGGGCGTCGGTGGCCGTTGCGGGCGTTGGTGTGCCGCTGCTCTTTACGCTGGCGATCACGTCAAAACCCCAGTCGCCCAGGTTATGTTCCGCACCTTTGTTCAGGCCCATCAATATGTCGCGGGCGGAGGCCACATAGAAACGCACATGACCCGGATTCGTCGTGTCCGCCCCCAGCGCATTGTCACGCGTCTCGGTGGCCGTCTGGGCTTGTTTGGACAGGGCTTTCGCCTGCGCGTTACTGGCGGCGGCCAGGTCGGTTTGCGTTTTGAGGTTCGCAATCTCCTTGATGTTCTTCAATGGGCTGGCATCCCCCAGCGCCTCGTGTTTGGCCTGGATCGCCTGCGCGAGCGCGATGAGCTGGTCTACGTTTGTCGGAATGATTATTCTCATTTGTATGACTTCCTTTTTGTTTGGTGTTTCATTCCCCGCCCGGATCCGCCTTCGAAGAGTTTCCGGCGGGAACCATCAAGGCGGGGAACACGACGATCCTACGCCGGAACCCGGCGGATCTCTAAAATTTTTTCTGACATGTTCATGCCCTAAGCCCGCTGGCCGCTCAATTGGAATTGATTCCCCCGCCCCGCCCGAACGGGGAGAGGGATTTTGATTGAAAGTTGATTTTCTCCTCACTCCCGACCGGTATTGAGCTTGTAATTCATAAAATAGAACCTAAGGTCAATCCGATGATTACCGCGACTGACTCCCCCGTTTCCTTCACTGTTTCCCAAATTGCCGAACGCGTAAAAGGCGAAGTGTCCGGCGACGGATCCCAACGGCTGACCGGTTTTGCGACCGCTGATAATGCCCGCGAAGGCGATCTGACTTTTGCCGACAATGAAGCATATTTTGCCGCCGCCGAACAAAGCGCCGCGAGTGCCATTTTGATTTCCGGCAATTTCAGTTCGACAAAAAAAGTCGTGATCCGGGTAGCAAATGCCCGTATCGCCGTCGCCAGATTATTGCCGTTCTTTTTCACACCCGACCAGAACCTGCCCGGCATCCACCCGAGCGCGACGATTGATCCCTCGGCCGTGGTGGATCCAACCGCTCATATCGGCCCTAACTGCGTGGTGAGTGCCCGCGTGCAGATCGGCCCGCGCGCGGTTTTGCTGGGTGGAAATCATCTCGGGCGCGATGCGCGCCTGGGTGAAGATGTCTGCCTGTTTCCCAATGTCGTGATCTATTCAAAAACCGTCATCGGTCACCGAGTGATGATCCACGCCGGAACCGTGATCGGTGCGGACGGTTATGGTTACGTCTTCGATGAAGGCAAACATCGCAAAGTGCTGCAAGTCGGCAACGTGGTCATTCACGATGATGTCGAGATCGGGGCCAACTCGGCGATCGACCGTGCAGCCTTGGGCTCCACGGTGATCGGGGCGGGAACTAAGATTGATAACCTGGTTCACGTGGCGCATAACGTCGTGATGGGCCGGCATTGCCTGATCATGGGTCAGGCTGGTTTTGCCGGCAGCACACACCTGGGGGATTATGTGGTAGTGGCCTCACAATCGGGGATCTCGGGACATTTGAAAATCGGACATCAAGCCATGATCGGGGCGAAGTCGGGGGTAATGCGTGATATTCCAGCCGGCGAAAAAGTTCTGGGGATTCCGGCGGTCCCCGGCCTGCAGGCCAAACGGCAAATCATCGCCATCCAGAAATTACCGGAGATGGCTCAACGCCTGCGTGCCCTGGAAAAACAGGTGGAACAACTGACCGCCCTGTTGAATTCTTCGCCTGCTCCAAAACCAACCGCTTGATGGCCGAGCTAATAATCTGTTTTCGCAGGGTGCGGTCTCAGTATTCGCTCAAGGCCGTTACTGCCAATTTTGAAATATCGTTCGCGACCGGAATCTTGCTCACGTTAAATTTTACCGGTATTGTCTTTCTCTTTACGTAAGTGAAGTTGGCGAAAGATCGCAGACCACAAACCATCGCTGTTTTAAATGAATTATTGGAGCACATTGAAGAAATTTGTGATGGCTTTGGTGCTCGCAAATATCTGCGCGATTTCCGGGGCTCAAACCACGATGGTATCATTTTGTTCTATCGCTGACTGCCTGTTGCGCGACAGTACGGCCAACTGGTTCGCCAATAGTCCGTCGAACTATCTTGCGACTTATTATGGCGTCACCAATTACAATTATTATCACCTGGATAGCAATGGCAACACGGTGACCAATGACCCCACCGGTTTTGGATTGACGAATGCGGCGGGTGTGAACCAGCTTCCGTTTGCGGTGATGTCCAACGGAGTTCCGGTTTTTGGCGTGACGAATATTCCGGTTTATGTGAATGGCCGGTTCGTTTACACGCCCGCCGTCAACCGCGTGTTGCAGTTTGCGGCAAATCTGTACGATGCCTCGACGAATTCATTTTTTCCCGATGTGTTTCGACCGACTTTTTGGGTGACTCATCTGAATGGATACAACAATGTTTATATCAATGGCTACCAGCGGGTGATTTCTGTGACGGACACGAACGATCTGCAATTGAGCGCGCCGATTGATGTTAATGACCTGCAGATCGGAAATAGTGCGGTGAATTACACCAATGGCGTGAATGTTTTCAACGTGCCGTGGATCATCGGTGCGAAAAAGGGGTTCCCCAATTTTAATAATTTTTCCGAGGAGAACCAGATCCATGTGATCCGGCGCATACAGTTGACCCGCGATGCCAATTCGGTACTCGCGACCAATCAGATGTATCTGCTGAATCTTCAGAGTTCTATAGGGGTGGATTTTTGGAATTCTTACGTTTCAAATTTTTATGATACGGCGACCGTGGTATTTCAAGGTAGAGTTGACATGGGGTTGACGAATGATGATGGCCCGAATTTCAGCGCCAATGAAGCCGCGGTTTTGAACGCGCCGAATTATGTTAACGGTGGACTGACTTATGCCGGTAACGGCGGGATCGGTTATCCCGGCAATGGCGGTCTGGGTTATGTTTACGGGTTTAGTACGAATACGACTTTCTGGTCCGGCTCGGCAGTTCCGTCCAGTCCTTCTCCCGGCTCATTCATTACCTGGTCAAATACGGTCTCGGTTTTGCCTTACTCGGTTTATCGCACCTCGTCGGCAAGTGCTGTCGATACCGGTGGCCTGCCGGCACCCTGCCTGATTCCAACTAATTGGTTCAGTCCGACGGCTTCACCTTATATCCCGTTTGCTTATGAAACGAATGGAGCGGGCTCGCTTGCAAACTATCAACTTCCACAGTTTGGCCTGCAGACCACTAACCGGTTTCAGGCTTATATCATTGATTCGTTTGGCGGAATAAATCACATCATTGATTATGTTCAAATCAGTCAGGAAAATGACTTTAACCTTAACACAAATATTTTTATAAATAATCCCGCCAGTGTTTGGAGCACAAATGTTAGCGTGGCTTTCGGCGTTTCCGCCGGAGTTTCTAATCAGATTGCGGATTCAATATTCGGCACTTCTGCGGCTATTGATAACCAGCCGTGGAATACGGCAGACGCCAGGGCGTCAGCAAGCATTTTTCGTTCTTTCTTAGAAGGTGTCACGAATCAAATACAGGCTGGATTTATGCCGATCTGCACGGCTGTGAATTATACAGTTTTTTCAGCCAATGACCCGTTGGTTCATTATACAGCCGGTGATTTAACCCCTTCCGGTCTGGCTTTGCCGGGCCGGGTGGCCGGCTTGGGAGTTAATTTTGCCACTTTGAGTACATTGGGTGTGGGGGGATTAAATCCGAATTATTACCCGTGGGGCCGGACCAATATTCAAAATCCGGTGTATACCACCGGCCAACAAATTTTCGTTACTACTAATGGCTTTTCTTTCTGGCTGAAAGATCCATTGGTTTATAGCTCAGCCAATTGGGATTTTCCGACTAATCCCTATTCCAGTTTCAACTGGATCGGTCGTGTGCATCGCGGAACGCCGTGGCAGACCGTGTATTTGAAGTCAACGGATGTATTGAATGATTTTGGTTTGAACAATGTTGCTTATAACAATCAGGTAATAAATAACGGACAACTGCTTTGGTCGGCCTGGACAGGCGATCAGAATTTATACGATTCAGATAATTCAGCGCCGGTGCAAGATTGGCACCTGGCAAGTTTGCTTACTTCGTTTTTTAATACCAACCTTAGCGGACAACTTATTTCAGTCAATGATCCGGATACTAATGCGTTTATCACCGCACTCAATGGTTTGACGGTGTGGACCAATTCCTCGCCTGATATGTTTGAGCCATTGTTAATTTCATCCAATTCCGGGCAGGCAGCGATCATTGCCAATGCCATTGAATCCGTCCGCGCCGCGCGGACGAATCAGTCGTTCGGTGATGTGGGTGACATCCTGGCCGTGCCCGAATTAAGCGAACAATCTCCTTTCCTGAATTGGAACAACCTGACCCAACAGCAAACGGGCATCAGTGATGAAGCCTACGAATTGATTCCCAGCCAACTGTTATCTTTACTACGAATGGATTCTAATGGAACGATGTTTTTGGCAAATGGCCAGGTAGTTGCGAATTTTACCGGCTGGAATGGCCACACATACATCGTCCAAACTTCTTCTGATTTAAAGAATTGGTCAAATGTCAGCACCAACACTCCTTTGAACGGTTTTTTTAGCTATTTTAATTTCGTACCCTTAAATGCGAACCGCCAATTTTATCGCACTCTTTTGCTGAAGTAGGCATCCCGAAAAATAAGTGCGCGAGCCGTTGAATGCTTCCTGGAAGAAACGCACGAGGTCAAAATCAATTACGTGCCGATTGGCCAGGCGCTCCGCAAGGAGAGTAAGAAAATCCACGCTCGAAGGCTGCCAAATGAGTCCGGAAACGCTAAACCCCTGATTCGCCGGAACTTTTGATGGTTTTTGCATTCCAAAAATGATTTTCGCGAGACAAAACAACTGGTTTTGAACCCGCCAACATAGTTTTTAGATTCATAAACTCAGTTTTTACGTCCACAAACCCGGTTTTTATATTCACAAACTCAGTTCCCGGACCGGAAAACTGACTTTGTGGATTCGCCGAGTCATTTTCCGGATTCACAGACTCAGTTTCCAGATCGGCAGACCGGCTTTTCCGATCCACGGGAAAGGTTTGGCAATTTAAAAAGAGGGTCTTTGAATCGACAAAGTCAGTTTGGCGATCCGCAGAGAGACTATGCCGGGCATTTTTCTTTGTCTGATAAATCAAATCGTCAGAGTGGGCAACGGTGCGCGAGGAATGCGCTTAGCTCAGCGGCGTTATTTCTGATCTGGCTTCGCCTGGACTTCTCCGGATTCAAAGTGCCGTGACGGAATTGTCACACTTAAAAAGTAGTCAACGAACCGGCAATCGTCTTTCATCTTTCAGGCGAACGTTGCATCCGGAGATGGGAATTTGTAAAATCATTTTTCCGGGATTTGTTCCGCCGACATTATTTTTACAGGCAACATCATCTCAGATTTATTTCAACTTAAACCATCCTATGGCTGACAAACTGGATCCCAAACATTTTCTGAACCGCGAATTGAGCTGGCTGGAATTCAACCAGCGCGTGCTGGATGAGGCGTTGAATCCGGCGAATCCGTTGCTGGAACGGCTGAAGTTTTTCACCATCACGAGTTCCAATCTGGACGAATTTTTTGAAGTGCGCGTTGCCGGTTTGAAACAGCAGATCGAAAGCGGCGTCAGCACCCGCAGCGTGGATGGACTGGCGCCTTTGGAGATTTATCAGGCCATCACCAAACGGGTGCGCAAAATGGTGGCGGATAAATACGCCTGCTGGCGCAATGAACTTCAGCCCGCGCTCGCCAAAAACAAGATGCGCATCCTGGAATTTTCCGAACTCAAAAAAGCGGATCTAAGCTGGCTCGCCGAATTTTATCACAACAAAATCCGCCCGGTGTTGACGCCGCTGGCGATCGATCCGGCGCATCCGTTTCCGCAATTATTAAATAAATCGCTCAACCTGATCGTTCGATTGGAGATAGAGAAGAATGGGGTGACGGCCAAACATCTGGCGGTGGTGCAATGTCCGGCGATTCTGCCGCGCCTGATTCAATTGCCGCGCGAAGACGGCCAGCGCGACTACGTTTTTCTCGGCCAGCTGATCGGTCATTTTCTGGCCGATCTTTTTCCGGGCACACAGATCTTAGGATTCTGGCAATTCCGTTTGACGCGGAATAGCGAATTGTATGTGGATGAAGGCGACACGCCGAATCTACTGAAAGCCGTAGAGGAAGAATTGCACAAACGCCGTCGCGGTCACGCCGTGCGGCTGGAAATCGCGACGAATTGTCCGACGGAAATCCGTGAAACCCTGCTGAGCACGTTGAGTCTCACGGAACAGGATTTGTATCTGATCGACGGCCCGCTGAATCCCACGCGCCTGATGATGTTGTATTCGGGTAATCATTCGCCGGAATTGCGGGATGCGCCGTTTATCGCGCCGGTCAGTCCGGCTTTGCGCAATAAGGCAGATTTTTTTGCCGCGATCCGCGAGCGCGATATCCTGCTGCATCATCCGTTTGAAAATTATTCCAGCGTCATTGAATTTCTGGAAAATGCCGCGACCGATCCGGATGTGCTCGCCATCAAAATGACGCTCTATCGCACCGGCGGCGATGAACGGATCATCGGTGCCTTGATGAACGCCGTGACCAAAGGCAAACAAGTCACGGTGGTCGTGGAATTGCGCGCGCGGTTTGACGAGGCGAACAACATCGAATGGTCACGTAAGCTGGAAGAAAACGGCGTGCACGTCGTCTATGGGCTGGTCGGTTTTAAGATTCACGCCAAGTGCGCGCTGGTGGTTCGCCGCGAAGGTTTTGAGATCCGCCGTTACGTTCATCTGGCCACGGGCAATTATAATCCGACGACTTCAAAACTTTATACCGACCTCAGCCTGTTCACCTGCCGTGCGGAATTCGGCGAAGATGCGACTAATCTTTTCAATCTGCTGACCGGCATCTGTCAGTTTCAGGGCATGAACGAATTGGTCGTTGCGCCGTTTGATCTGCACGCCCGCATGCTGCAACTGATCGCCCGTGAAACGGCCAATGCTAAACGTGGCTTGCCGGCACGCATCATCGCGAAGTTTAATTCACTCGTCGAACCGGCCCTGATCGAGGCGCTATACACCGCTTCGCAGGCGGGCGTAAAAATTGATCTCATCATTCGCGGCATTTGCTGTCTTCGTCCCGGCGTGGCGGGCTTGAGCGAAAACATCACAGTGCGCAGCATCGTCAGCCGGTTTCTGGAGCACAGCCGGATCTATTATTTTGAGAACGCCTGCCAGCCGGAAGTCTTCATCGGCAGCGCGGATTGGATGCCGCGCAATCTTTTTCGCCGGATCGAGATCGTGGTGCCCATCAAAGACGGCATCGTCCGCGACCGGATCATCCACCAGATTCTCGGCACCATTCTCGCGGACAATACCAAAGCGCGTTTTCTGGGAGCTGATGGGAATTATCGTCCGGCGAAAATGGCGGCGAATGATAAAAAGCACGACAGCCAGGTGATGTTCATCGCGCTCACCACGGCGACTCCGGGTAAGACGGAGAAAAAAGAAGAAAAAATTCCGCACGTGAATCTCGCGGCGTCACCTTTCCCGAAAAAGAAGAAATCATAAATGCCGGTGACATTGAACCAGACGTGCCGAAAAACAATTTGACATTTTTTGATTCAACATCATCTTATCCGCATCCGTTGATTTGACGGACTCATAACGAGTGGTTGAGGGACTGGCCCGATGACACCACGGCAACCGATTGAACTTTGGTTTCAATGACAGGTGCCAATTCCAGCTCAGGCATCATTAGCCTGGGAAAAATGAGAAGAGCACATAATTTTTTTGTCGCCCCTTCTCGTCATGAGCCGGGGCGTTTTTGTTGCCCTGAAATAAATTGTAGCGGCGGTCGGTGACCGCCGTGGATTACAGGAACAGGCAAAATAACGGCGGTCACAGACCGCCGCTACAGCAAGAATATTATGAGTGAAAAACACGGTTTCATGAAGGCGTTGAAATGCCGCGAATGCGGGCGCGAATATCCGCTCACCGCCACGCACGTCTGTGAATTCGATTTCGGCCCGCTCGAAGTCGCCTACGATTACGATCGCATCAAAAAAACGCTGACGCACGAAGCGATCGCGTCGCGCCCGAAATCCATGTGGCGTTATCGCGAGTTGCTGCCCATCGCCGGCGAGCCGACCATCGGCAAACAAGTCGGTTTCACGCCACTCGTCAAAGCTGATCGCCTCGCAAAAAAACTCGGCATCCGCGAACTTTACATCAAGAACGATGCCGTGAATTACCCGACGCTCTCGTTCAAAGACCGCGTCGTCAGCGTCGCGTTGAGCCGCGCGAAGGAATTGGGTTTCACGACGGTCGCCTGCGCGTCCACCGGCAATCTGGCGAATTCCGTCGCGGCCAACGCGGCGAGCGCGGGCTTGAAAGCTTATGTTTTTATTCCGTCGGATCTGGAACACGGAAAAATTTTGAACTCGCTCATCTACGGCGCGAACGTCATCGGCATCAAAGGCCATTACGACGAAGTGAACCGTCTCTGCGCCGAGATCGCCGGCAAATTCAACTGGGCGTTTGTGAACGTCAATATGCGTCCGTATTACGCCGAAGGCTCGAAGAGCATGGCGTATGAGATCGCCGAACAACTCGGCTGGAAATTGCCGGATCACACCGTCGTCCCGATGGCGTCCGGTTCGCTGCTCACGAAGATCCATAAAGGCTATCAGGAATTGACGAAGCTCGGATTGGTGTCGCAACACAACACGCACATTCATGGCGCACAGGCGACGGGCTGTTCGCCGATCTCCGTCGCGCAAAAAGCCGGTCTGGATTTCTTTAAACCGGTGAAGCCGGACACGATTGCGAAGTCACTCGCTATCGGCACACCCGCTGACGGTTTCTACGCACTCAAAGTGATGCGCGAAACGAACGCGGCGGCCGACGACGTGAGCGACGACGAAATCCGCGACGCGATCAAACTGCTTGCGGAAACGGAAGGCATTTTCGCCGAAACCGCCGGCGGCGTGACCGTGGGCGTGGCGAAAAAACTGATCGCGTCCGGAAAAATTCCGCACGATTCCAGCGCCGTCATCTGCGTCACCGGCAACGGCCTGAAAACGCTGGACGCGGTGAACGGTTATTGCGGCAAGCCGCATGAGATCAAGCCGAGCCTGCGCGAATTTGAAGCGTTGCTGGCGCAGGAAGAAAAAGTGAATGTTTAATAAAATTTGAATACTAAAATTACATTGCTTGGTTTGTCGCTTTCAGCATTCTTTTGCTTTACCGGCTGTACAGACTCAAGCCATGCACTAGATGGTTATACCATCCATGAAGCGGACACGTATTATATCGACCATCCTTTAGATAAAGCGATTTTGAATGATATCGATAATTTTATCCGTTCTGAGAAAATCCTGCCGGCTGATATCAGCGAAAGAACTTACGGCGAAGATAAAAATGGGCGGCACGTGGCCATTCTTCTACAGGAAATTCCAGCGTCGCAAGGCATGAAAATGTATAGCTATATTCTGTATTACGATAAAAACAATGTTCGAACAAATGTTAGAAAATTTGCCGAAAGGCGTAGTTGCTAAAACTTTAAAATTAAATTTATGTCAAAAAAAGTCCGAATCCCTACTCCGTTGCGTAAGTTGACCAATAACGAAGAACTCGTCGAGGTCAACGCTGCGAACATCGGCGACGCGATCGCTGAATTGCAAGCGCGTTTCCCCGGCATCTCCGAACGGCTCGTGGACGAAAAAGGCGAAGTGCGCCGTTTCGTCAACGTCTATGTGAACGAAGAAGACATCCGTTTCCTGGATAACAACAAAACGCCGCTCAAAGACGGCGACGAAATCAGCATCATTCCCGCCATCGCCGGCGGCTAGAATTAGTTTTCAATTTTGAGTTTTTAGTTTTAAGTTGAAAATTATGGCCACGCCCAAGAAAAAAATCACGGCAACGAAACCGGATGCGCCGGTGCAACAGCGTTTGTGGCTGATGTATCCGCCCAGGCTCATCAAGAAGCCGTTCATCTATGAAGTCGGCCATAAGTTCAAGGTCATCACGAACATCCGCCAGGCCAGCGTGACGGATGAGATCGGCATCGTCTGTCTCGAACTCGACGGTGCGCGCAGCGAAGTGGCGGCGGCGATCAAATGGCTGGAGAAAAACAAAGTGAACGTCGAGCCGGTCGAGATCGGTGTGATTGCCGGTTAAAATATACGCTGTTTTATGGGACGCATCCGTCGTGGCGGTTACATCATCACATGGTTCATTGGTGACCACGAGCCACGACACGTTCACGTTGAAACTTCCAACGGAAAGCTCATTGGACGTTTTGATTTACAGAAACGGCAGGGAATGGAAAGTTGGCAACCCGACAAAAAGCTGTTAAAGATAATTGAAGAATTAAAGCGTGAAGGCCGTTTATGAAATCACTGACCAACCTTAAAAAGCCATTTGGCACCGCCAAAATGGTTCGTATCAAAGGCGTACGTTTTCTGGCCTGGGAAGATGCCTTCGATGTGGAATTCGATGATGGTTTAAGTTTTCTGGAACCACACCATAGCATCCGTAAAGCGAATAAAATCTCGGCTAAAGCGGAACCCGTGGAAGTTATTCTCGATGAAGAATGCCGGATCGGTTTTGAGGTCCGCTACAATACCGGTGAAGCCGCAGAAGTTTCGTGGGCTTTCATCCGTGAATTGCCGCCAAAAAAATAATATTTCAGAAACAAAAAAACGGCGCGAAGAAAATTCTTCGCGCCGTTTTGCTTTGATTAAGATTATTTATGCGTGCGCCGTTTGACTTTAAGTTGTGCAAGCGATTGCGCCAGTGCGGCGCTGGCCGAGGCCATGTCTTCCGCCGTCAGTTTTTCGGCGAGGCGGCGTTCAGCACGTTGGCGGGCTTCTTCAGCTTTAGCTTCGTCAATGTTTTCAGCGCGAATGGCCATGTCGGTCAGAATGGCGACGCGATCGCCGGTCACTTGCACGAAACCTTCACCGACGGCGAGGAAAATATTTTCGCCGCCTTTTTTAGCATGGATTTCGCCGGCAACCAGTTGCGTCATCAACGGCATGTGCTGCGGCAGAATGCCCATCTCGCCGTCAATGCCGGTGAGCGTGACCATGTCCACATCTTCGGAATACGTTTTCGCTTCCGGTGTGACAATTTCGAGTTTGATGGTGGCAGCCATTTTGTTCAGCGTTAAACCGTTTTAAAAATCAAGCTTCCTTGATTTCGTCGATGCCGCCCTTCATGTAGAAATTCTGTTCCGGCACGTCGTCGTGTTTGCCTTCGAGAATTTCTTTGAATGCGCGGACCGTTTCTTCGCGGGAAACCTGTTTGCCTTCGCGGCCGGTAAAAACCTGCGCGACGGTGAACGGCTGGCTCATGAATTTCTGGATTTTGCGCGCGCGGAAGACGGTCGTTTTGTCTTCAGCGGACAATTCGTCCATGCCGAGAATCGCGATGATGTCCTGCAAATCTTTGTAACGTTGCAAAACTTTCTGCACGCCGCGAGCCACGTCGTAATGTTCCTGCCCGACGATCTCCGGCGACAAAGCGCGGGAGCTCGAGGACAACGGATCCACGGCGGGGAAAATGCCCAACTCAGCAATGGAACGTTCCAACACGATGGTCGCATCCAAATGCGCGAACGTCGTCGCCGGCGCGGGGTCAGTCAAATCATCCGCGGGCACATACACCGCCTGGAACGATGTGATGGAACCTTTCTTCGTGGAAGTGATACGTTCCTGCAAGTCACCCATTTCAGCAGCGAGCGTCGGCTGGTAACCGACGGCGCTCGGCGTACGGCCGAGGAGCGCGGACACTTCGGAGCCGGCTTGCGAGAAACGGAAAACGTTGTCAACGAACAGCAACACGTCCTGATTTTTTTCGTCACGGAAATATTCCGTCACGGCGAGCGCGGAAAGCGCCACGCGCAAACGTGCGCCCGGGGGTTCGTTCATCTGGCCGTAAACGAGACCGATGCGGGACCCGGTTTCGATGATCGGTAAACCGTTTTCACCGATGATCGGATGACCTTTTTCGTCTTTCTTAACTTTGATGACGCCGGCTTCGATCATTTCGTTGTAAAGATCGTTGCCTTCGCGCGTACGTTCACCGACGCCCGCGAACATCGAAATACCGCCGTGCAGTTTTGCGATGTTATTGATCAATTCCATGATGACGACGGTCTTGCCGACGCCGGCACCGCCGAACGCGCCGACTTTACCGCCTTTTAAAAACGGGCAGATCAAATCAATGACTTTGATGCCGGTGGCCAAAATTTGCGGGCTGGTGGATTGTTCCACGAGCGGCGGCGCGGCGCGGTGAATCGGCAGATATTTATCCGCCTTCACGGGGCCTTGTTCATCCACGGGTTCGCCGGTGACGTTGAACACGCGACCCATGACGGCTTCGCCCACGGGCATGGAGATCGGCGCGCCGGTGTCGGTGACTTCGTAACCGCGCTTGAGACCTTCCGTGCTGCTCATGGCGACGGCGCGAACCCAACCATCACCGAGGTGCTGCTGCACTTCGAGCGTCAGTTTGACGGGTTGGCCCTGCACACTGTACTCGAGGGTCAACGCGTTGTAGATCGCGGGAAGCTGGCCGGAAAATTCCACGTCCACAACGGGGCCGATGATTTGAACGATTTTACCTTTGTTCATATTAAAAATTTATTTTTCAACCGACCGCCATCTGGGCAGTGGTGATCTCCAACAATTCTTTCGTGATGTTCGACTGACGCAGTTTGTTGTATTCCAGCGTCAGATCTTTGATGAGTTGTTTCGCATTGTCCGTCGCGTTTTTCATGGCGACCATACGCGCGCTGTGTTCGGAAGCTTTGGCTTCGAGCAAAATCTGGTGGACTTGAAAATTCAAACTGTGCGGCAGCAAGGCGCTCAATACCGTTTTTTCGTCCGGCTCAAATTCAAACAGATCCGTCTTGTCCGCGACTTTCAATTCCTCCGCTTTCGCGCCGACGCCGGCGGTGACCGCTGAAATTTTTCCGACGGGCAGAAACGGAATCGTCGTCGGCTGCTGCACTAAAGTGGAAACGTACTTGCTGTACATGATGTCCACGGCGTCCGCTTCGCCTTTGAGAAAAAGTTCCTGCGCGAATTTTGAGATCGCGCGCGCTTCGGCAAATGACGGTACGTCTTTGTAAGTGAATTCCGCCACCAGTTGGCGTTTCGTGCGGGCGATAAATTGCGAACCTTTTTTGCCGTGATGAAAACGGTCGTGTTCTTATCCAACTTCGCGACTTCGCGAAATAAATTGCCGTTCAAACCGCCGCACAAACCGCGATCGGTGCTGACGATGATGATCGCGCGTTTTTTGACGTCGCGTTTCTGCATCAGCGGATGTTCAAATGCCGCCGTGCGTGTCGCCGCCTGCGCGAGGACTTCGTTCATCAAATCCGCGTACGGGCGACCCACGAGCGCGGCCTGTTGCGCCTTGCGCATCTTGGCCGCCGCCACCATCTGCATCGCCTTGGTGATCTGGGCGGTGTTCTTGACCGACTTGATCCGTCGGCGTATGTCGCGCGTGCTAGGCATGGAAAATTAACGGTAGCTCTGTTTGAATTCCGTCACCGCCGTTTTCAGTTCCGCCGTGATGGCATCGCTGATGGCTTTTTCGTTGCGGATTTTCGTGAGCAACTCCGCTTTACGTGTGCTGACGAAATCTACCAACTTCGCCTGGAAATCTTTGATCTTGTCCACGGCCACGTCATCCACAAAACCATTTTGCGATGCCCACAAAACCAGAACCTGAACCTCGACCGGCATCGGGCTGTATTGATTCTGTTTGAACAATTCCACGATGCGTTTGCCGCGTTCGAGCAATTGCTGCGTTTTCGCGTCGAGGTCAGAACCGAATTGTGCGAACGCCGCGAGTTCGCGGAATTGCGCCAAATCACCTTTGATACGACCGGCAACCTGTTTCATCGCTTTGATCTGCGCAGCGGAACCGACGCGCGAAACCGAGAGACCGACGGAAACAGCGGGACGAATACCTTGATAGAACAAATCGGTTTCCAGATAAATCTGGCCGTCCGTGATCGAAATCACGTTCGTCGGAATGTAAGCGGAAACGTCGCCCGCTTGCGTTTCGATGATCGGCAACGCAGTCAAAGAACCGTTACCGTATTTTTCAGAAACACGCGCGCTGCGTTCCAGCAAGCGGCTGTGCAAATAAAACACGTCGCCGGGATACGCTTCACGACCGGACGGACGTTTCAAGATCAATGCGACCTGACGATAAGCGACGGCGTGCTTGGAGAGATCATCATAAATGATCAACGCGTCCATGCCGTTATCCATGAACCATTCGCCGATGGCCGCACCGGTGAACGGCGCGAGATATTGATTCGAGGCGGAATCGGAAGCGGCTGCCACAACGACCACCGTGTAAGGCATCGCGCCGGCTTCTTCCAAAATGCCGATGACGCGCGCCACGCTGGATTGCTTCTGGCCGATGGCGACGTAAATGTTGTAGATCGGACGGAAAGTTTTATCGCCCGCTTCTTCGGCGGCTTTATTGATGCGCGCCTGATTGATCATCGCGTCCACGCCGATCGTGGTTTTGCCGGTACCACGGTCACCGATGATCAATTCGCGTTGACCGCGCCCGATCGGAACCATCGCGTCGATCGCCATGATACCGGTTTGCACCGGCTGGCTGACAGATTTGCGGCGGATGATGCCGGGCGCAATTTTTTCCACGGGATAAGAAACGTCGCTCTTGATCGGACCTTTGCCGTCGAGCGGCTGGCCGAGCGTGTTGACTACGCGACCGAGCAGACCTTTGCCGACCGGAACCTGCAACAGTTTTCCCGTCGTGCGGACTTCCTGGCCTTCTTTGATGCTGGTGTAGTCGCCGAGAATGATCGCGCCCACTTCAGTTTCTTCGAGGTTCAGGGCGAGGCCGGTGACGCCGTTGCCGAAATCAAGCATCTCATTGAGCATCGTGTCGGTCAGGCCTTCGATCTTCGCCACGCCGTCGCCGATTTCGCGCACGATGCCGACGTTCTGTTTCGCCGTCGCGGTCTTCGCGCCGCTGATCTGTGCTTCAATTTCCTGTAGCAAGTTACTCATAAAATTCCGTTAAAATTTCTGTCAAAAACTCTGTTCCAATTTTTCCAAACGCGTTTTCACGCTGCCGTCATAAAGATCGCTGCCGACTTGAATCCGCATCCCGCCGATCAACCGCGGATTGATCGAATACTGGAGATCCAAACCCGCGCCGTATTGTTTTTCAAGGCTGAGACGAATGGTTTCCATCTGCGCCGGTGAAGTCTCCACGGCATTTTCCACGCGCACACTGCGACGCGCGATTTCCAGTTTCACCAGACGGTGCAAACGCGAAAGGATTTCCACGTAGCCGCGCGGTTTTTTTTCCGTCAACAACGCAATCAACTGCCGGACGCGGTTTTCGTCCAACAACTCGTTCACGAAACAACTGCGGAACAGTTGCCGCGCTTCGCGTAATGCCAGTTTGGAGATTTTCATGGTTTCGGGTTCAACGCAAAGACGCAAAGGTTCAAAGTCGCAAGGTTCAAAAAATTTGTCTTTATCCGGTTCTTTGCGCCTTTGCAGCCTAGCGTCTTTGCGTTAAAAAATCATGCCGCCAGTTGTTTCTCGGTTTCCTGCGCGAGACGGGTTTGATCGTCCGCCGTCAGAATTTTTCCGGTGACCGTCGTCGTAGTTTGCACCACGAGACGACCGACTTCGCGTTTCAATTGTGCGAGCATCTGCGCGCGTTCCTGCGTGGCAGCTTCGCGCGCCTTCGTCACGATCTGCTCCGCCGACGCGATGGCTTTTTGCGTTTCTGTTTCGCGCACGCGGGCGGCGGCTTGACGGGCATCGTCAATCAGCTTGTTCGCCTGGTCGCCGGCTTCCGTCAGAATTTTCTGACGTTCGGTTTCCGTGCGCGCAACGTCACCTTTGATTTTTTCCGCGTTCGCGAGCGCCTCGGCGATCTTATCGCGGCGCGCGTTCAACATGGCGAAAATCGGCCCGAAAGCGAATTTCCACAGCACGAAGAGAACGAGGGAAAAACTGATCAACTGCGCGACCAGAATTTTCGGTTCAATGCCAAGCTTGTCCATAATAACTTAGGTTAAGTTATTTGACGACGAGCCATGCAATAACCGCCCAGCCTTCGGCAAGTGCCATACCGACGAACATGAACGTCAAAATTTTACCGAACATTCCAGGATTGCGCGCCATCGCGGTGACACCACCAGCGGTGGCGATGCCGATGCCGATCGCCGCGCCGCCGAAGGCGAGACCGATGTGAACGTTACCCTGAATCGCGGGAACTACTGTATCTGCTAACATCATAACTTTTCTTTTGGTTGGTTTCAGTTGAGCAACCGCTTTCAACGGCTGCAAATTAAAAAATCAATGCGCGTGCTCGTCATCCGAATGCGTACAAAGCGTGCCCACAAAGGCCACGACCAGCATCGCAAATACGAACGCCTGCACCACGCAAACGAACGTTTCGTAAAAATAAAAACCTGAGGAAATGAGCAGCGAAAAGAACAGTGATTTGCCGTGGAAAATCATGTCCAGAATGCTTTCACCGGCAAACACGTTGCCGTAAAGCCGCATCGCCAGCGCCACCGGACGGGCGAACAAAACCGACAGCACTTCCATCGCGCCGATGAACAGGAACAACAGGAAAAACAGTGGATACGTCAACTTGCTCGTTTCCATTTTCACGCCGAACATGTGCTTGACCAATCCCCATACGCCATTGGCACGCACCGCCCAATAAAGGCTCATCACCAGAAAAATTCCCGCCATCACCATCGTCAGATTCGCATCCGTGGTCGGCGGACGGAAAACCGGCGTGAAGCGTCCATCCGGCGAAGTGAAACCGATGCTACCAACGCCCGGAACCAGATCCGTCAAATTTGAGATGACAATGAAGATAAAGAAAGTCGTCGCAAACGGAAATACCCAGCGCGTCACCCGTTTGTCCAGAATGTCGCCAATCAGATTATCCCAGCCTTCTACCATCGCTTCGATCAAATTCTGCAAACCGGACGGAACTTCTTTAAGATTGTTCCATGCGCCGAGGCGGACGACGATCACTATAAACAGCGTAACAATCCAGGTACAAATCATTGAGTTCGTGATCGGGAATCCGTGAATATTGAAAACCTCTTCTGCCGCCGGCGGCAGACTGTTTTCTGCCGGTGCGGCTGCCGTGGTCAGATTGGCAGCCGTGCTGTCAACCGCATTGGTGGTGACAGATTGCGCATGTAGATTCAACGCGAAAAACGCGGTGAAAATCACGTAAGCGAAAATAGTTTTGCAGAATTGCTTCACAAAAAATCGTTTCAGAGGACACCGCTGGCAAGTTAGACAAGCCGATAGTGCTTCCGAGAAAACTTAGTCTGCCTCATCGTGAAAAATTTCACAAGCACTTTTTAATTTTTTTTTGGTGTGTTGAAAAGGCTCCGGCAGCAATTGATTTTAACGCTGATTTTACCGGCGTTTCACCATTCTTTTCGCAACGATTCCGGCGTCGCTTTTTGACCGCGAAGTTCCCGTAAACTTAAACTATCATGACGCTTGGCCAGGCGTTTGCCATTTTCATCCAGCATCAATTCGCAATGAAAAAATTTCGGCGGCAGCAAACCCAGCGCGCGATACAATAAA